>ULPZ01032296.1_pt1 | contig 111815 bp, 74 predicted proteins | sample 1953991 | NCBI WGS metagenome assembly ULPZ01 (sample SAMEA4835642, study PRJEB28245) | human gut metagenome | biome: gut microbiome; material: fecal sample | place: Denmark | collected 2008
CCAACGGTCAAAATCGTCCATTTTTACTTTTTTCACCAAAGATTATCCCCCTCTTGATTTGATTAATTAAGAAAAGGTCTTAATTTTGACCCCGAATTCAATTATACCATAGCAAAAACATAATCTATTATCAATTTAAATCTCAAAAGAATGGAGCAAGTTTTCAGTTATATCATTGCCCTTGGAGCGTCGGTAATGATGCCTATTATTTTTACAATTATCGGTTTGTGCATCGGAATGAAATTTGGCAAGGCTCTGAAATCAGGTCTTTGCGTAGGAGTAGGTTTCGTTGGATTAGGTGTAGTCACAGCCCTGCTTACAAATAATTTCGATAGCCCTCTGAAGGCAATCTCTGACCTCTATCACTTACAACTGAATGTATTCGACATGGGATGGCCCGCTGCCGCTGCCGTTGCCTATAACACAGCTGTAGGCGCATTAATCATACCAATCTGTTTAGGCGTAAACTTATTAATGCTCATCACCAAGACTACCAGAACAGTAAATATTGACTTGTGGAACTATTGGCATTTCGCCTTCATCGGTGCTGTTGCCTATTTCGTTATGGGCGAAAGTTTGGCATGGGGCTATTTCGCAGCCACCATTTGCTACATCATCACATTGGTATGTGCCGACCTTACTGCCGAAAAGTTCCAGAAATACTACGATATGAACGGTATTTCCATACCACAACCGTTCTGCCAAAGCTTCACTCCGTTCGCTATTCTTATTAACAAAGCATTGGATAAAATACCCGGATTCTCTAAGTTGGATATTGATGCCGACGGAATGAAGAAGAAATTCGGTGTAATAGGCGAGCCGCTTGTACTTGGAGTTATTGTAGGTATGCTTATCGGATGGGCTGCACAGCTGGATATAAAGAAAATCCTGTTCTTAGGCATTACCATGGGAGCTGTTATGGAACTGATTCCTCGCATCACTTCACTCTTCATTGAAGGTTTGAAACCTATCTCTGAAAAAACTTCAGAACTGGTAAAGAACAAATTCAACGGCAAGAAAGTGCATATCGGTATGAGCCCCGCTTTGGTCATCGGCCATCCCACTACACTGGTAGCATCAGTCATCTTGATTCCGGTCATCTTGGCATTAGCCGTTTTCCTGCCGGGCAACCAGTTCCTGCCACTGGCATCATTAGCCGGTATGTTCTACCTGTTCCCAATGATACTTCCTTATACCAAAGGAAACGTATTAAAGACTTTAATTATTGGTTTGATAATGCTGATCCTCGGATTATATTTTGTAACCGACATGGCTCCTGACTTTACAATGGCTGCCAACTACGTTTATGCAGAAACACAAGATCCTGCAGCACATATACCCGAAGGTTTTTCAGCTGGAGCCATTGACTTTGCCTCTTCTTTCTTCGGATGGACTATCTACAGAGGCGTGAAGCTGTCCTATGTTGGTGGTGCAGTACTGACACTGATTGCCATCGCCTTGATGCTCATCAACCGTCGCATCATCGTACGTAGCGAAAGAGCTGCTAAAGAAGCTGCTAAATAAACAAATGAAATAATACTTATTTAATTTATATCGAATATGAAAAGATTAGCAATCGCATTTATGCTGGGATTCGCTGCCATGACAGCCAATGCCCAAATGAACTACAAAGTGCAGACAGCTTGTCATCCTGACGACGTGAAGCACTACGATACAGAACGTCTGCGTAACTCTTTCATGATGGAAAAAGTAATGGCACCCGACGAAATCAACCTTACTTATACACTTTACGACCGTCTTATCTACGGTGGTGTAATGCCTGTCAACAAAGTGCTGAAGTTAGAGACCTTCCGTGAATTGGGTCCTGAAATCACTTATTTCCTGGAGCGTCGCGAACTGGGTGTCATCAACATCGGCGGTGACGGTGTAGTAACCGTAGACGGTAAAGAGTACCCGATGAAATACAAAGAAGCCCTTTATGTAGGTTGTGGCAACAAGGAAGTTACCTTCAAGAGCAACGACGCTACCAAACCGGCTAAATTCTACATCAACTCAGCACCTGCTTACAAGCAATATGTAACCCAGCTGATTACTACAGACGTGAAGGCTCAGAAGGCAGAACCCAAGAAATATGCACTTGCCATTTCTGACCATTACGGAAAGATGGAAGACAGCAACGACCGTGTCGTTAACCAGCTCATTGTAAAAGATGTATTGGAAAGAGTAAAGAACGGTGGTACCAACCAGCTGCAAATGGGTCTGACTGAATTGGCTCCGGGTTCTGTATGGAACACAATGCCTGCTCACACGCATACCCGCCGTATGGAAGCTTACTTCTATTTCAATGTAGCCGAAGGCAACGCTATCTGCCACCTGATGGGTCAGCCTCAAGAAGAACGCCTCGTTTGGTTGCACAACGAGCAAGCTATTACTTCACCCGAGTGGAGCATCCACGCTGCTGCCGGGACCCGCAACTACTCATTCATCTGGGGTATGGCTGGTGAAAACCTGAAATATAGCGACAAGGACGAAATCAAGTATACTGATATGAAGTAATCTGAGTGTATATTGCCACACTGTCTGAACCGGTGTAGCTGGACACTTTGAGGCCACGTCCTCCATGCTTGAGGAAGCAAACTGGGTATCTCTGACGCCCGATTTGCTTTCCCAAGCATGTTTGCATGTTAAAATGGAGTTATTTCCCATAATGCTAACCTTGGCATTATAATACTGAAGACACTAACCAAACACAACAAACACCGTCATCAAAAAGAAAACACATTCCATCAACTACATGTTTCGAACAAGGCCTTTTACACAAACATTTATACCACTTTCTACACGCATTCTACCAAATATTCCACGCTGAAGAAATGTTTAAATCCTATATTTGCAAACCCAAAAGAATATAAATCTACTATCATGACAACAAATCAAGACAAGAACAAACAAATGACCAACTACAGATGGATCATTTGTGCTATGCTATTTTTTGCGACGACAGTAAACTACATGGACCGACAAGTTCTTTCACTGACCTGGAAAGACTTCATCGCCCCCGAATTCCACTGGAACGACGCACACTACGGTAACATCACCGCCATTTTTTCTATTGTTTATGCTATTGCCAACCTGTTTGCCGGACGCTTCATTGACTGGATGGGAACCAAGAAAGGCTATCTTTGGTCTATCGGAATCTGGTCGGCAGGCGCATGTATACATGCTCTGTGCGGATGGGCTACTGAACACACACTAGGCATCCACAACGCACAGGAGATGATTGGTGCCACCGGCGCACTGGCATCTACCATCGCCATTACCAGCGTCTACTATTTCATAGCAGCCCGCATTGTACTGGGAGTAGGCGAAGCCGGTAACTTCCCCGCTGCCATTAAAGTAACAGCCGAATATTTCCCTAAGAAAGACCGCGCCTTCTCAACTTCTATTTTCAATGCCGGTTCCACCATCGGAGCTTTGGCCGCACCGGTCAGCATCCCGCCTTTGGCACGTTATTTCCAAGACTTGGGTATAGGCAACGGCTGGGAAATGGCTTTCGTGGTTATTGGCGGTCTGGGCTTCATCTGGATGGGTGTCTGGATGTTCCTCTACAAGAAGCCACAAGAGAACCCGCACGTCAATGCAGCCGAACTGGCCTACATACAACAAGACAAGGAAGAAGAAGACAAGCAAAAACAAGAAGCCAGCAAGAAAGAAGAAAAGAAACTCTCCTTCCTGCAATGCCTCCAGTATCGCCAAGCCTGGGCATTTGCCATTGGTAAGTTTATGACCGACGGCGTTTGGTGGTTCTTCCTCTTCTGGACGCCCGCTTACATCAGTGACGTGTATGGTTTCTCTTCCGACAGCGGAACAGCACAATTGCTGATATTCGTACTCTACGCCATTACCATGCTATCCATCTACGGCGGCAAGCTGCCCACCATCATCATCAACCGCACAGGAATGAATCCCTACGCTGCCCGCATGCGTGCTATGCTCATATTTGCAGTTTTCCCCTTGCTCGCCCTCTTTGCGCAACCACTGGGTGAATATTCTTATTGGTATCCCATCATTATCATCGGTATAGCCGGAGCTGCCCACCAATCTTGGTCTGCTAACATCTATTCGGTTGTAGGCGACATGTTCCCCAACAACGCAGTTGCCACCATCATCGGTCTGGGTGGTATGGCAGGCGGTATCGGTTCATTTCTTATCAACAAAGGTTCAGGTATGCTGTTCACCTACGCAGCCGGAACTACCATGATTGACGGCAAAGAAGTAGAAATGACTGCCAAACTACTGGAAAGCGGTGCCCAATACGTACAACCCGCCATGCACTTCATGGGCTTTGAAGGAAAACCTGCCGGCTATTTCATCATCTTCTGCATCTGCGCTGTGGCCTACCTGCTGGGATGGTGCATCATGAAAGCGCTGGTTCCGAAGTACAAACCTATCGTGGTTGACTGAATTTGAAAAAGAACAATAAAAATTTAATAGGAGAATATAGTCTGTCTTATTTTTCTGAAGTGAAATAAGACAGGCTAAGATTCTTCTCTGACATAAATTCCCACCTTCTGCACAGTAGTGGACTACTAACGTGATGGTAGTGGACTACTGACACGATAGTAGTGGACTGCTAATACGATAGTAGTATACTGCCGGCAAGCGAGTAGTCCACTGCTACCGTCCACACTTACGGCTGCATCGGCTCACACTTGCGGCTGCGTTGACCGACAGAAACGGCTGAGTCAGGTCACGCAGCCGTTTCTGTTTTTGTCAAGTCCCTCTTTAGCCTGCTAAAGTCCATGGCTAGCACGCTAATGTCCCTCTTTGCATTCTCCATCTACTATATGTCGAGGCGAGAACATCCAGTCAGTTGCCTTATTTATCTATTTTCCACCTGAAGTTTCACGCCTTCACTTTCTATGTGGAGGAAAGGAGTTTACTATTGGCTTGGTAGTTCTTAAGACTTTCCGAGGTAGCTCTTAAGACCTATCGTGCCAGCTCTTAAGACTTTCCACGGTAGTTCTTAAGATTGTTGTATGAAGTTTCACGCTTTCACCTTCGTCTATAAGCACCTCAGCTATAAGCACATACAGTGAAATCTTCACGTCAGATTGCATTCACCCGTCATTTTCAGCCACTTCATTACAAATAACAACTATCTACGAGAAAGACAGCCCAGCCTTAGTAGAGACGTGGCGTGCCGCATCTCAGGACACAAGTTTCACCGTATTTATTTGATAAACAACACAATATGATATATAAAATTACGAGGCAAACGGGGAGACGTGGCACGCCACGTCTCTACTAAGAATACAAAATACACATAAATATTCAATCCTATCTTTCACCGCAACATGCTCATTTCCAGCGCTTATTTGTGAAACTTCACCCGCACAACTTTTTCTCCCCCTGAAACTGATAATTTTCTTCTTTCACCACTCCAGAAAACCGCTCGAAACCCTTGACAAAGGGCGCCGAATTTTGTATATTTGTGACAGAGTTGCTGACGAGTTGACAAGTCAACAAGGAACAAGAATACTAACCACTGACCGTCAACCGCTAACCGCTGATAAACGCCACTTATCACTAACCACTAACCGCTGAATCACATGAATCTCTTCCATCATTTCCTCCACCTATTCTCTTGTTCTTCCAAGAAGAGCGTTGTACCTGTTGAGAATGAATCCGCACCCAACAACTGCGAGTATCTACTATCCAACCTGCAACGTATCTGCGCCATGCTGCCCGATGGCGAAGCCAGTGTCGTTATGGGCAGGAACAAACTGGATATATGCCTGACTTGGGGCACAACCATGCAGGCTAATGCTGATAATATAAAAAAGAAGAACAAGGAATTCCAGTTCTGGCTGAACGGCAAGAGCGAGGTCGTGGAATGGGTGGAAACGCCGATAAAAGAAGAAAAAGCGAAAACAGAACCTGTTGTGCAAGAAGAGGTTGCTGTGAAAGAAATAACCAAACCAACTCGCCAGCAGCTGACCATGCGCCGACTGCTCAACTTCCTGCAACTGCACTATGCCTTCCGATACAACCGGCTGACTGACCGGGCGGAGTGTGCTGTGCTCAATACGGAAAGCCCTGACCAAGATACCCTCCATCTGACTTACCGCCCCGTGGACGACCGCCTGCTGCACACCATTTCGCTGGCCGCTATGGGGGAAGGTGTGGACTGCTGGGATGTGGACATCAAACGATATATCGATTCAGAGCATGCTCCGGCTTATCATCCGTTTACCGACTACTTCGAACACTTGCCCCGCTGGGATGGCAAAGACCGTGTAAAGGAACTGGCAAGGCGTGTATCTGACAATGACCTATGGATACGTTCCTTCCACCGCTGGATGCTTGCTGTCACGGCACAGTGGATAAACAACAACGAACAGGAACAACGAGCCAACAGCGTCGCTCCCCTGCTGGTCAGCACCGTGCAGGGTATGGGCAAATCTACCTTCTGCCGCATGCTGCTGCCTAGGGAACTGCGGCAATACTTTACCGAAAGCTTCGACCTGACCAATATCACTTCTGCAGAAAACAAGTTGGCGTCGTACGGCCTCATCAACCTGGACGAGTTTGACCGCCTGCCTGCTACCCGTATGCCGTTGCTAAAAAACCTGATGCAGATGGAAAGCTTGCACATCCGTCGTGCCTACAAGCGCAGTACGGAGCCGTTGCCACGTATCGCTTCATTTATCGGTACGGCCAACCGGAAAGACTTGTTGGTAGATGCCTCGGGTAGCCGACGGTTCATCTGCATTGAAGTGGAGAAACTGATTGACTGCACCACACCCATTGAACATGCACAGCTGTATGCCCAACTGAAGGAAGAATTGAACGGTGGAAAGCGTTGCTGGTTCAACAAGCAGGAAGAGGCCGAGATACAGCAGCACAACCGTGCTTTCTACCGTACCATACCAGCCGAGGAAGTGCTGGAGTCATGCTTCCGCTTTGCCGAGGTCGATGAACAGGGTGCCCGGCTGATGTCGGCTGCTGATATCTATGCCACGCTGAAGCGCAAGAATCCGGCGGCCATGGCAGGCTATTCGTGCATGGCTTTCAGCCGGTTGCTGGCGCAGACGGGTAGAAGGGTGCATACGAGGTATGGGAATGGGTACTGGGTGACAGCGGTTAACGGGTAATGATAGTCATTTTCTTACTACATATTGAGACGGTTTTACCCCATATTCTTCCTGAAAGCACTTACTAAAATAGCTTGCAGTGCCAAAGCCCACCATATCGGCAACTTCAGCCACCGGCCTTCCCTGTTCCAACAGCTGTGTTGAACGTTTCAAACGAATAGAACGTATAAACATTGTTGGCGACTGCCCCGATAAAGCCATCAACTTACGATAAAGCCCCGTCCTATCCATACACATATCCTTACTGAACTGTTCCACCGAATAGGACGGATTAGCTAAGTTCTTTTCAATGCAAGCCAAAGCCTTTTTCAAGAGAGACTCGTCCACAGGTGTTGTTACCACAGTTTCAGGAGTAATGACAACAGACTTTCTGAATAACTCTTTCCGCTTTTCCTGTTGCTCTATCAAATGCTTAATCTGCAACAACAAAATATCCATGTTGAAAGGCTTGCCTATACAGGCATCGATTCCTGCTTCATAAGCCTCTATCTGTACGTCTTCGGAAGAACGTGCAGTGAGTAAAATAAAAGGAATATGAGAAGTCTGTACTTCATTTTTAATTTGACGACAAAATTCTAATCCATTCATTTCAGGCATCATCAGGTCACTAACAATCAAGTCGGGTACGTCTTGCGCCATCAGTTTCAAAGCCTCTTTTCCATTTGAGGCTGTCAGTATACCATACTTTTCGGACAGTTCATTGTCAAGAAAAGCCAAAAAATCCTCATTATCTTCCACAAGCATAATCTTCAAATTGCGTTTATCCTGCTCTGACTTCTCCCGTTCAACCCGATTCACAGGATGTAGGTTAGCAGGTAAACATACAGTAAATACGCTACCTTTACCCTCTTTGCTGTCGACCTCAACCGTCCCGCCCAACAAATGCACATATTCCTGAACCAAATGTAATCCGATTCCACTGCCCGTATTTTCCCCATTTTGCCCTTTTACTTGATAAAAACGGGTAAAAATATGAGGAACATCGACTTCTGGTATTCCACAGCCTGTATCAGTTATTTTAAAACATATCATGGCCTCATCCCTATCTGCCAACAACTTTATATCCAGCGTTATTGTACCTCCTGACGGAGTAAACTTACAAGCATTGGATAAAAGATTATTAATTATCTTGTAAAGCTTATCTGTATCTACATAAAACTGTATTTTAGCCGGCTCCATGTAAGAATTGAACGATATGCCTTTACGCGCCATCACTTCCTCAAAAGGTAGACTGATAGCTTTAATAAAATCTTCCACATTACAGAGGTTCAGAGTCACTTTTTCTCCATTCATTTCCAGTTTTCTGAAATCAAGAAGCTGGTTGACCAACCTCAACAGATTAAGCGCATTGCGGTGTATCCCCTCCAATTGCGATTGGATTCTGGAATCATCCACTTTTTTTATGACAGTCTCTAAGGGGGTGAGTATTAATGTCAATGGTGTCCGTAACTCATGGCTAATATTGGTAAAGAAACGAAACTTCATTTGGTCAAGTTCTTCTTTTTGCATTTGTCGCATCTTACGCTTGTTACGCTTATACCACCAAGAAGCCGTTAAATATACTCCCAACACTAACATCATGAAATACACAGCGTAGGCCACAGATGTTCTCCAAAAAGGAGGAGTGATGGTTATAGTCAACTGTGCACACTGATCGCTCCATCGATGAGAATTATTAGCAGCATATACCTTGAACGTATAAGTACCCGGTGACAGGTTTGTATAATTCACACGTCCCAACCCGTCATCGGAAACCAAATTCTGCCATCCGTTGTCAACCCCTTCCAAACAATAGCGATAATAGGTTTGCGTAGGATTAACATAATTCAAGGCCGAAAATTCTAACCCAAAGAAATTTTGATGATAATTAAGAACTATGTTTTTCGTTACCGTGATAGATTGTTTCAACAAAATCCTGCCGTCATACTTCTGTCCTTGCTTCACAGCCTCTCCTGACAAGAAGAATTCCAAGAAAACTGGCGAAGAAAGCTGTTGCTGATCCGAAGCTATCCGCTTCAAGTCTATACCGTTAAATCCTTCCAGTCCGCCACACAATAACCGTCCATCGCGAGTAAGAAGTGCCGCCCGAGGCAGATATTCGTACGCCATCAAACCGTCGTATTTATTGTAATTTATAAAAGAGAACTTATAACCAATGTTTTCATTATCCACATCTATACGTGATATACCATTTGCAGTAGACAACCATATACGCTGCAACGGATCTTCTATGATAGAAAAAATGCAGTTATTCACCAATCCATCCTCTGTATGAAAAGAATACAGACGTTGTGCATCTTCATTCCATACATTTAACCCGTCTTGCGTACCAAACCAAATAAGACCACGACTATCTATGAATAAACAATGGCATTTATGGTTATTCTGCCTCAACATAGGATGTTTTTTATCTGTACTTCCTGGTAGTTTGATTTGCCTGTTCTTGATGTCATATACAAAAATACCTTGTCCTGATACACCAAGAAAACGTTCTTGACCGTATTCTACAAGTTGATAAACACTCTGTAAGTCCGGCTGTCCCTGTCCGTCCAAACGATTGTAAATACCGGTATCCGGATCAAATAAACCAAATCCGGCACTACCACACAAGTATAAGCTACCTGTGAACGACTCACACAGATAGTAAATACTCTCGAAAGGAAAAACATAGTTTCGTACCTTACCGCCAGAAATGCAATACAACCCGTAGCCGTTACCGGTACATATCCAAAGCCTCTGCGATGTATCTTCAAATACCCAGCTACAATGTGCATCTCGTGGAATTCCGTCGAAACGCAACAGGTCGGGCACAAGAAACCTGCTTGAATCTGTCCGTTCATACATATAAAGTCCCCGGTTAGTCCCCACCCAGATTTTATCACGTCCGTCAGCAAAACTGTATACTTCCAGCTCTTCATCATCGGGTATTTTGAAATGAGTACGACTAAATGTCGTGAAACGATAACGGTCTGGATGATAATAAAGCAGTCCCCGATTACGTGTACCCACCCATAGTCCACCATCGGCATCGCTAAACTGAGTGTTCACCTGAGTTTCCAACACTTTTCCATCGACCAATCGCAATCCGGGTATATGCCTCACCTGTGTCAGATATTCATCAATAAACCAAAATCCACTGTGTGTGCTAATCCAACAATTACCCTTATCGTCTACCGACAAAGTATTCAACGCATTATCCGTTTCAAGAATCTTATCCCACTTACGGTTTTTAACATTGAACCGATGAACTATTCCTTTGCCTTGACTTCCATTGCGCACTTGGTATAAATATTGCTTATAAGGTACTACATGAAGTGTGCTCTTATAAAGCTGACTGCCAGCCTTTCCAAAAGGGTTCTCCCGATAAACTTCCACATTTGCATGTACATCAAAACATATCATATCGCCTGAGCGATAAAAGAGGTATAACCTGTCGTCAATGACAGCCAAGTCGTACAACGGATTATCTTTTCCTGCACACTGCGAAACTTGTTCTACAAATACCGTAGCTGAGCCTGCCACGCTGTGTACCAAACGGTCTCCACTTGTGAGAAACCAATAACCTCCTTCCCCGTCCATAAACATGTTTTTCAACGTATCACTGATACCTAGCCTCTCCAACACACCTCTTAAATCCTCCACAAATGTTTCTGTACGAATATCAAACAGCAGTAATTTATGATAATCTTTAACCCACATATACCCCTCATCACCAACATAAACACGACTGTATCCTATGTAATCCGATAGATAGTAAGCATATTCTTCATTATAGTGCAGATAACTGAAGGAAGTTCCATTATAAATATTCACCAACCCATCGGCCAAAATGACCATACGTCCGTCTTTAAGTCGGGCTATGCTATTAATATGGTTCTCAGACAAACCATCGTTGCAATCTACCGGTGAAAACACAAAACTTTCCTGCCCCCACACCACGTATGGCAGTAAAAGACAGCAAAAAGAAAAGACTGAGAATACTGATTTAAGCATAAATTCTACGATATGTTTCTACTACCTTGCAAAGGTACGATTTAGACCATTCATCCGTCCCAAACTATGTTGTCAAATCAACAAGAATGCAACTTTTTGCAACTACAGTTGTAGCTTGCACTCTGCACAGAACCTATCAGAAACCTCCCAAGCGACAAAAAGAGGTACATCATTCAACGTCGTTGCCAATCTTGTCAACATGCCCAAATGTCCTTTATATAATGAATCCCCATCTTTGTGCCAGACTAATATTAACCCTAAAAAAGTATTACGATGAGAACTAAAAAAGTAGTAAAAGTCGCAATGTTTCTTCTGGCTATGTCTGCCTGCCCGACATGGGGACAGAACTACCAAAAGACGATGCACGGCATCAAAGCCAACGCGTGCGACATGAACGTGGAAGTACAATTCTACTCTCCTGAAATTGTACGAATCATCAAGTCTCCCGAAGGAGAACAATTTACCAAGGAAAGCTTTTCCGTTATCATGAAACCGGAACAAACAGCCTTCACCATTGAAGAAAAGAACGGCTGCATCCTGCTCAAGAGCCAAGCAGTAAGTGTAAATGTAGACTTGCAAACCGGTAAAGTTGCCTATCTGGATGCCGACGGCAACCGCCTGCTGACCGAAAAAGACTACGGTACACAATTCACCCCCGTGAACTATGACGGCCAAGCTACCTACTTGGTGCGCCAAGCCTTCATGCTTGACAAGAACGAGCCCATCTACGGCCTTGGCCAGCTACAAGAAGGACGGATGAATCAGCGCAACCAAATGGTGCACCTGCGTAATATCAATTCAAGCATCTGTATTCCTTACATGCAGTCCATAAAAGGATACAGCATTTTTTGGGACAACTACTCGCCAACCACCTTCACTGACAATCGCATGGAAACCGCCTTTGACTCTCAAGCCGGCGAATGCGCCGACTATTACTTCATGTACGGTAAAAATGCCGACGGTGTCATGAAGTGCATGCGCCGCCTTACTGGCGAGGTGCCCATGAACGCCCTCTGGACCTATGGATTCTGGCAATCACGCGAACGCTACAAGAGCCAGGAAGAGCTAGTGGACGTAGTGAAAAAATTCCGCCAACTGGGAGTGCCCATCGACGGTATCATACAAGACTGGCAATACTGGGGTACGGAACAAAAGGACTGGAACGCCGTAGAATTCGGCAATCCACTCTTCCCCAACCCCGAACAAATGACCCAGGACGTACACCGGATGAATGCTCACATTATAGCTTCTGTATGGCCTTCATTCGGTAATAACACACGCATTCACCAGGAGTTGAAGGATAAAAAGCTGCTGCTCGACTTTAAGACCTTCCCTGAGCCAGCACAAGTATACGACACCTACAATCCCGAAGCGCGCGACATCTACTGGAACTACATGAACCGTAACCTCTTTGCCAAAGGCATAGACGGCTGGTGGCTGGATGCTACAGAACCTGAGTACTTCAGCAAAGACGACAAACTGAACCAGATGACCCATGCCGGCCAGTACCGTAAGGTGTTCAACGCATTCCCCCTTGTCTCAGTAGGAGGTGTCTATAACCATCAACGCGAAACAACCGCCGACAAGCGCGTCTTCATCCTCACCCGCTCTGCCTTTGCCGGACAACAACGTTACGCCGCTACTTCTTGGTCGGGCGACATCCGTTCCACCTGGGACGTACTGCGTAAACAGATACCGGCCGGACTTAACTTCTCCATTTGCGGCATTCCTTACTGGAACACCGATATCGGAGGATTTTTCTCTTACACCTATCCCGAAGGTATCAAAGATCCCGCTTTCCGCGAACTCTATGTACGCTGGACACAATTCGGTACCTTCACACCCATGATGCGCTCGCACGGCACCAACACACCACGCGAAATCTATCTGATGGGGGAGAAAGGCTCCTGGGAGTTCAACACACTGGAGAAATATATCAACCTGCGCTATCGCCTCCTGCCCTACATCTACTCCACGGCTTGGAATATCAGCAGTCAAGCTGACACCTACATGCGCCCCTTGTTTATGGACTTTGCCCACGACCCGAAAGTGCACAACCTAGATGATCAGTATCTCTTCGGCCGTTCCCTGCTTGTAGCCCCGGTTACCGAGCCCATGTTCGTCGGCCCCGACAAGCAAGTACATCTGCAAAACGTAAAGACGCGTCCTGTCTACTTGCCCGCCGGATGCGAGTGGTATGACTTCTGGACAGGACAACGTCTGGAAGGACAACAAACCGTAGAACGTCTGGCACCCATCGACATCATGCCACTCTACGTAAAAGCTGGCACTATCCTGCCCATAGGCCCCAAAGTACAATATGCTACCGAGAAAAAGTGGGACAAACTTGAAATACGCATCTACCCGGGTCGTGACGCACAGTTCGTACTCTACGAAGACGAGAACGACAACTACAACTACGAAAAAGGATTCTATTCTACTATCAGCTTCCAGTGGGACGATGCTCATAAGACGCTCACCATCGGTAATCGCCAAGGGCAGTTTCCCGGAATGCTGAAAAGCAGGAAATTCAACATCGTAGTTGTTACCGAAGGACATGGTAACGGTGACACGACGACCGACAAGGCCGATAAAACCGTGACTTACAAAGGAAAGCAACTGAAGTTACAATTCTGAAAACCAGCAGCCGCACAAGCTGCTCCCGCCTTGCAGGAGGAATATACCAATCCCCTGCAAGGCAGTTGAAATGAAAATTCTCTAGAGAATATCATATCCAACTAAAGTATATGCCGATTACAGCCAAGCTGCAAAGCAAATTTGTACAACGGCATGACAAGTATCCACCTGTTTCTAATCATAAAGAAAGACATAAGAATCATGAAACGAAAAACACATTTCCAAATAACATCCACCTGCGGAAGGTGGAACAAGCGTATCCTCTCCTCATGGCTCATACTCTGCATGGCTGCCGTTGCATTTGCACAGCAAATCAGGGTAAAAGGACACATCAAAGACACAGAAAACGAACCTGTGATAGGCGCCAACGTCTCCGTACCGGGCACAAGCACCGGAACCATCACCGATGTTGACGGTAACTTCAGCCTCAGCGTAGAGCAGGGCGCTACGCTCACCATATCCTTTATCGGCTACAAGACGGTGACGGCCAAGGCTACACCAATAATGGATATCACCCTTGAACCCGACGCCATCATGCTGACCGAAACCGTCGTCATAGGCTATGGCTCAGTCAAAAAGAACGATGCCACAGGTTCTGTAGCCGTCTTCAAACCCGATGATATTAGCAAGGGGATGACAACCTCTCCCCAAGACCTGATGAACGGCAAGATAGCCGGTGTAAGCATCAGCAACTCACAAGGCGGTATGCCTGGTGGAGGTGCCACCATCCGTGTGCGCGGCGGCTCATCACTGAATGCCAGCAACGACCCGCTGATTATTATCGACGGACTGGCTATGGACAACGACGGCGTGCAAGGATTGGCTAACCCTCTGTCGCTAGTCAACCCCAACGACATCGAAACCTTCTCACTGCTGAAAGATGCGTCGGCCACCGCCATTTATGGCTCGCGGGCATCCAATGGCGTTATTATCATCACTACTAAGAAAGGTTCGGCAGGTAGTGCCCCTCGGGTGTCCTACAACGGCAACGTGTCTGTCAACGTCATCCAGCAGAAAATGGACGTTATGGATGGTAATGAGTTCCGCACATACGTTACCCAGCTCTATGAAGGCAACGAACTACCTTACCAACTGGGCACAGCCAACACAGACTGGCAAGATGCCATCTACCGCACTGCCATCAGCCACGACCATAACCTAACAGTCTCGGGCGGACTCAAGAACATGCCCTACAGAATTTCCTTGGGCTACACCGACCAACAAGGCATCATAAAGACCTCTGAGTTCGACCGCTTCACAGCCTCGCTCAACCTGTCACCTTCGTTATTAAGCGGACACCTGAAGCTAAACGTAAACGCCAAGGCCATGTTGGCCCACAACAGATATGCCGACGGTGGTGCTGTGGGTGCAGCTATCACAATGGATCCTACTCGCCCCGTCTATGACTACTCCACACCCGTATTTGGCGGCTACTACCAATGGAGCAGCACATCAGAATACAACGATGCGGCTTGGCCTCTAACCAAGAAAAGCTTCTCACCAGCCAACCCGCTATCAATGCTGGAGTTGAAGAAAGACAAGGCTACCTCAAAAAGTTTCATCGGCAACATTGAAGCCGACTACAAATTGCACTGGCTGCCCGACCTGCACGTACACTTCAACCTCGGCGGCGACTACTCCGAAGGACAGCAAAGCAACCAAATATCCCCTTATTCCTATTCCAACCACTACTATGGTTGGGATGGAACAGCTTACGGATATAAGTACAACCTCTCAGGCAATGCTTATCTGCAATATGCTAAAACATTCGGAACGCACTCCCTCGACCTCATGGTTGGTGCTGAGCAACAGCACTTCCACCGGAACGGATATGAATTAGGATACGGTACCAACCAAAAAACCGGCGAACGAAAAGATGAAAAGACACGTGCTACCACAGCATACGCCTATCACACTTCACTTGTCTCATACTTCGGACGGCTCAACTACATTCTGCAAGACAAATACCTGCTCACCGCCACCATTCGGCGCGACGGTACATCACGCTTTGCCCCCAACTGCCGCTGGGGAACCTTCCCCTCTGTCGCCTTAGGATGGAAAGTGAAAGAAGAAGCCTTCCTGAAGGATGTCAATGCACTGTCCGACCTAAAGTTAAGAGTCAGCTGGGGACTTACCGGCCAGCAAGCTGTCTCCTCAAGTGACTTCCCCTACCTGCCCCAATACATTATCAACAAAGACGGAGCATACTACCAGTTTGGCAACGACTTCTACCACACCACCCGTCCTTCGGCCTACAACAGCCAACTAAAATGGGAAGAAACAGCCACGACCAACATTGGTATAGACTTTGGATTCCTCAATGGGCGGATAACCGGTAGTACCGAAGTCTATTTCCGCAAGACAAACGACCTGATTAACACCGTAAAGATTCCGGCTGGAACCAACTTCAGCAACATGCTGACCAGCAACATCGGCTCGTTAGAGAACCAAGGCGTAGAATTCAGCATCACGGCTAAACCCATTGTCACCAAGGACTTTCTATGGGACATAAGCTACAACATATCCTACAACAAGAACAAAATCACTAAGCTGACCGGAGGAGACGATCCCAACTACTACGTCAACACAGGAAGCGGCGCATATGGCACTGGCTCCACCGTACAAGCACACAAGGTAGGCTATGCCACTTCATCCTTCTACGTGTACCAGCAAGTCTACGACGAAGAAGGTAACCCCATTGAAAACCTGTTTGTAGACCGCAACAACGACGGTCTCATCAACGATGCCGATCGCTACATCTACAAAAAGCCTGCCGCCGACGTACTGATGGGACTCACTTCTAAGTTCGTCTATAAGAATTGGGACCTCAGCTTCTCATTAAGAGCCAGCCTGAACAACTACGTGTACAACAACGTGCTGGCCACCAATGCACCGGTAGGGCAGAACGGTATCTGGTCGAACTACGGCTTCTACTACAACCGTCCTACCGACGCAGTCAAATTGGGATTTGAGGGAACCGGTTTGTTCTACATGTCCGACTACTTCGTTCAGAATGCCTCCTTCCTGCGATGCGACAACATCGTACTGGGCTACTCTTTCAAAAACTTCTTGAAGTCCAATGCCTATAAAGGCATCGGAGGACGCATCTACTTCACGGTGCAAAACCCGTTTGTCATCACCGGCTATGAAGGATTAGACCCCGAAGTGGAACAAGGCTTCGACAACAACCTATATCCACGTCCGGTCACTTTCCTGGTTGGCCTGAATCTGCAATTCTAATCCATAATTATAAATCAATACTGATATGAAAACCCAATATAAAAAACTCATAACTACATCCAAAGTGCTTGCCTTGGCATTCACGTTCGTTTCCTGTGCCAACGAGCTGGATATCAGTCCCATCAACCCGCAAGTAAATTTAACCTTCTCGCAAAACGAGGTCTTTGCAAAAGTCTATGCCACCTTAGGCCACACGGGCCAGGTAGGCCCCTACGGAAACGGTGACGTAGCCGGCATTGACGAAGGTACCTCAGCCTTCTACCGACTTATTTCCACGCTGAACGAATTTCCGTCGGACGAAGTGTTGTGTAGTTGGAACGACGTGGGCATACCGGAAATGAACTTCATCAGTTGGGGCTCGTCGCACAACATGGTAGAAGGCCTATACGGGCGGCTAATGTTCGATGTAACCATCAGCAACCATTTCTTGGAGCAGACCGAAGGACTTGACGATGCCGAAACTGCACGCCAAAGGGCTGAAGTGCGCTTCATCCGTGCACTGAACTACTACTATCTTATGGATATGTTCGGAAATCCACCTTTCACAGAGCAGGTTTCGGCCGAGAAACCTGCACAAATCAAGCGTGCAGACCTGTTCATCTATATTGAGAATGAACTGAAAGATATAGAGAACAGTCTGTCTGAACCGGGTGAAGCGCCCTTCGGGCGAGTAGACAAAGCCGCCTTATGGCTGCTCATGTCGCGCCTCTACCTGAATGCAGAAGTATATACCGGCACTGCCCGCTGGAGCGAAGCATTGACATACGCAGAAAAAGTGATAGGCACAAACTATGCTCTGTGCAATGAGTACGAACACCTTTTCATGGCAGATAACGGCGAAAACGCAGAAGCCAGAAAAGAAATGATTCTACCAATTTTACAAGACGGTATCAACATACGCACCTACGGAGGAGCCTTGTTCCCCATAGCCTCCACACGCACATCGGGCATGGTACCTTGGGGAACTTCAGAAGGCTGGGGAGGTGTCAGAGCTAGAAAAGCACTTATTAATAAATTTTTCCCCTACAACAACGCTCCTATAGGAGCATCCAAAGATGAAATGATGGCAGCCGCACAAGATCGCAGAGCCCTCTTTTACTCCGGCGGTTACGTAAACAGTGCAGGCGACCGCGACAAAGACTGCACACTAGAAATAACAAACGTAAACAACTTCAAGGAAGGTTTCTCCATCGTAAAATGGAGTAACAACCGTTCCGACGGCAAACCCTCGCAAGACCCGCAATGGGTGGATACCGACATCCCATTTTTCCGTTTAGCCGAGGCTTACCTTACTTATGCCGAAGCTGCCCTACGCATGGGTGAACACACTGACGAAGCACTGAAAGCAATAAATCTGCTACGCAAAAGAGCCGGAGCTGCCGAGCTTAAAAATTTAACTTTAGACAACGTTCTGGACGAGAAATGTCGTGAATTCTACTTTGAAGGACACCGACGTACTGACCTTATCAGATACGGCTACTTTACTTCAAGCACGTACTTATGGGACTGGAAAGGTGGCGAAGCCAACGGAACAGCAGTCAGCCAGAACTACAACCTATTTCCAATCCCGGACTCAGACATCATCAACAATACTAACCTGACTCAGAATCCGGGATATTAACCATTAAAAACAAAAAAGATGAAAAAGACCTTATATTATATCACAATCTTGCTAGCCTGCCTGTTTACGACAGCTTGCGAAGACGATAGGAACGAGAATCCCGTACTCAGAATTCCCCAGTCCTTCGTACTCAATGCCCCAACCGAGGTATCCGAATACTACGACCTAAAAAACATGGAAAGCCTGACTGTATCATGTGAACGTCCCGACTACGGTTTCAATGCCGTAACCACCTACACAGCCGAACTTGCACTGGACGAAAGCTTTGCCCAGCCATACGCCTTGCCCACACGATACACAGCTACCACGCTACAACTCAACGCGTCGGAAATGGCTATTGCAGTCTGTACACTACTGGTCAACAAATATAATTACGACGATACCACTTATCCGCAAGACGAAATTACCACTGTATACCTGCGTTTGAAAGCCGATTTAAGCGTTGACGGTATAGAAAGCATCTATTCCAGCACCCTGCCGCTCAATGTCAAAAGCTATTTTGCACTGGAACCACTCTCCATGCCCGAACAAATGTTCCTTACTGGAAACGTAATTGGCAACTGGGATTGGCAAGCATCCGTACAAATGATTCCCGTACACAGCCAACCGGGTAAATTCTGGTGCATGCAATATTTAGGCAAAACTTCTGAAGGAGAAATGGCTCAAATCAAGTTCAACACATTGCAGGATGACGACACAGCCATTGGTGCCGATGCTCAAATAGACGAGGCCACACAAGAATTAGCCAATACGACGATTGCCAACAACGGCAGCATTGAAATCGGTACTCCGGGCTGGTATATTATTGCCGTCACCACGGAAATTATGGGCCGCCAGTTTATTTACCATCTCCAACTACTGAAACCAGAAATATACCTGCACGGCGGTGTGACCAACAATGCCAACTGGGGCATCCCCGACCGAGCATACCTGTTTGACATTCCAACCGATACAGACGGAGAATTTGTTTCCCCGTCGTTTGTCAACGACAGCCAACTGCGTATGTGCGTTGTCCTTTCCGACGGAGAGTGGGAGTGGTACAAAAGCGAATTCAACATCATCGGCGGGAAGATTGTCTATCGAGGAAACGGTGGCGAACAGGAAGCCGTAAACGTAAAACAAGGACAAAGAGCCTACCTCAAATTTGCAGACAATACCGGCTACGTCCAATAATCCATAAAACCATGAGAAGAATAAACAAACACTGGTCATACTGCCCACTCTTCCTTTTATGGCTATGGGTGGTTGCTAATCTCGCACTAAGTTCATGCAGCAGGAATAGCGCAGGAATATCTTCGGATATCCCAGCCGACATTCTGAACTCAAGCCGCTACCAAGTCTACATCAACGGCAGCCCCATGCCTGTCTATAAAGCAGCACTTAACATCAACGTAGCTCATATAGCCTTACAAAGCAACGAGACAGCACAAATTGTAGTAAAATGCAAAGACGCTGGTTACTGGAGCGAAGGGGCCACCATACGTCCACTATCAAAAGGCATCGTCCCGGTGATAAGCGGCGATTCGCTCGTCTTCCAGCTCACGGCTCCCGCTATGTTGACAGTAGAACGTAACAACCAAATCTGGAATCACACGCTGGAACTCGACCGCAAACGCAACGACCCGTCCTGGTGGCAAGAAGGATTCAGATATAGCCATACGCTACAGTTTGTTAGCAATGTCACCGCCACAACCGAAGTTCTGTTTCTTTTTGCCGATACCCTACAGAATGCCCCACAGCAGGCAGACAATCTTATCAGATTGCTGCCGGGCATACACACCAGAAACATCAACTTGCACAGCGGCCAACATCTGCACCTTGACAAAGGAGCATTCCTGCTTGGCTCAATCAACATTTGGGATGCTGAGAACGTAAGGATAAGCGGTCAAGGCACCATCATACACGATGGCGACCAACCTCCCTACGTGGACAGAGGCTTCCAGACGGAAAGAAACTGGCGTCCCATTTCCATCAACAACAGCCACAATGTCAGCATCTCAGACATTACTTGCATTGCCCGAAGCCGGACGTGGGCCATACAGGCCACTGCCTGCGACAGCCTGCAATTCGATGGAATAAAAATCATTGCCGCCAACCTGGCCAATCTGAACGGAGACGGCATAGACCTTTGTGGCACGCAGAATGTCGTCATCAAGAACTGCTTTTTCAGGACCTGTGACGACGCCATCGCCTTGTATCGCACTCTGCCTTTCGACAGCGGCCCTCACCATACCTGGAATGGGACGGACTACAGCCACAATGTCAGAACACTAGTGAAGAACGTAGACATCAGCGATTGCATTTTCTGGAACACATCAGCCAACGTCATGCGTGTTGGATGGACAGGCATGCAGCTGGAAACAGACAGCATAACAATGCGCAACTGCGACGTCATCCATCTGTCCGACTGTAGCTACTACCACGTGCCACACTCCCTGCTGGCCATCATGTCTGAAGACGGCTCGGGTATAGCATCACACAGCAACTACCTCTTTGAAGACATACGATTAGAAGAATACTCTGCCCTCGTAGGCATCAAGCACCAAAATGCCCGTCTGAAAAACTTTCTTTTCAAAGACATACAAGCCAAGGAGCCCGGCAAATGGCCTTCACTGATTATTGCACCAAAAGCGGATGAAAGAAATAGCATAGCATTTGAGAATATAACCATCGGGAAACAACCAACCAAATGTCCAAAAGATGTACCCTTATATGTGGAAAAAGATTGTAACGTAGTATTCAGGTAACAAAATTATTCTGCATCTCAAAGGAAAGGGGATATACCAGAAAACGGTATGTCCCCTTCATTGCTTTTTTCCTTCATCTTTCTGTTCCAACAGATTACTTCTCAATAGCCAAAGCGACTCATATCCACCTCCCTGTGCTCCTTCGATTTATACCCTCCGAATTTATAGATAAACGCGATAGAGAAGAAACGGCTGTCGGCGTGCTGGTTTATCTCAAACCGTTGACCGCTGTTGTTCACACGGGCGTTAGGAGTGGCACTGTTGAACAAGTCATTGCCCGACAGACGAAGTTCGGCTTTCTTGTCAGTTGAAGTCCATTTCAGCCCGGCGTCGATTTTCCAGACAGAAGACAAATCATAATTTCCCTGAACAGAAGGACTGACATACAGGCCGTTCAACTCCAGGCTGATAGACGGCTTTGAGGACAGCCGGAAGGTGTTGTTCAACATCGCAATTCCTCTCCAGACACGATTGTCGAATCCGAGGACATGATAATCCTTGCAGACATCCCTGAGGTAGGAGCCGTTCAGCGTGAGGCGGGAGTTCCAGACGTTGCCGACCGCGAACGGGACAATCACCGAAAGGCCGAAGCTCTGCTCATAATCGTAGTTCACAGTCTGATAAATCATCGTCAGTTCGTCGGGGCTTTGGTAGGCCAACTGGGCGAACAAGTCTTTTACATGGGAATAATACAAGCTGAAGATGTATTTGCTTTTCAAGATGTAGGTCAGGTCGGCAGTATAGTCTGTCGAGGGTCGCAAGCCGGGATTTCCCACAACCTTGGCATAACCGTTGAGGTAGCTCGTAGCGTCCTGCATGCTCCAATAGTCGGGATAGGCTTTGTCCGAAGACAAGGAAAGCTGGAAGATGTGGGAACTTGACGGGATGTAGTTCAACTGCATGGAGGGATAAACAGTCCACTGCTTGAAATCGGCCAAACGGTAATATTCCCCGGCAGCGGACAACGAAAGCGACAGACGCTCGCCAAAGGCTTTCTCCAGTCCGGCATAGAAGTTGTAAGTCCGTTCGTCCAGTTCCGTGTCCGAGTTCAGTGATGGCATGTCCCCTTCTGTCTGAGAGTGATAGAACTGGGAGCTTTTCTCGTTGGCAAAAGAAAAGTTGATGCCGTAGTTCAGACTCCAATCCTGGGGCAGGCCGTGCGTCTGGCCTGCATAGACATTCCAACGGTTGATTCGTTGACGGCTGTCGACCGAAAAGTTCTGTTCGTCCTCATTTGTCCGATTGCTGAATTCCTGCACACTTGGATAGGAATAGCAGGTATAATCCACGCCGATGTTCATTCCCCAACGGGCTGCATAGTCGAGGTTAAAGTTATGCATCTGCTCGTCTCCTTTTCGGACGTTGGACGACTCTGACAAGGTGCCCTCCGAGTTTTCAACCGTCTTCAGGGCGGGTGTAATGGCTGCCGTATAGGCCATGTTCAGGTTGTCTCTCTCTGTAATCTGATAGTCCAGGGAAGTGCGGACATTGTGGGTCAGCTTTCTTCTCAATCCGGTGTTATATTGCCCGATGTCATGCGTCACGCCGTCCAGCGTATGGTGGGAGATGAAATCGTATCCTGTCCGCCGTTTGACATAGTCGGCCGAATAGAGCACATCTGCCGATACCTTCCGCTTCCCGAAAGAAAGGTTGATGCGCCCGTTGCCTTGCGCATATTCACCCTGTATGAAACTGGTTCCAAATTCCCCACGCAGGAAAGAGTCTTCGGACTTCCTATCCTTCAGCACCAGATTGATGACCGCCCCTCGTACCCGGTATTTGGCCGGTGCGCTGTACATCACTTCCGCCTTCTCCACATGGCCGACTGGCGTACTCTTCAGCAGACTGACCAGTTGTTCGCTTGACATGGACGACGGGCGTCCATTCAATATCACCGTCACGCCTCCTGCCCCTATCAGGCTAAGACCGCCATCCTGCTCCAGCACGCCCGGCAAGCGGGTCAAGACTTCGTAAGCATTACTGGCCGTCGTATTTTCGGCCAGAGCTTCTACATCGTAGGTCAAGGCACCATTCTCTGCTTTCACCAAAGGGCGCTGGGCACTGACCACCACTTCTCCCAAAGCATAAGCATCCTGTTCGTTCATCGTCACCACACCAATATCACCTGCCACGTTATAGTCCTCCACTACACTCTTGTAGAGCAGGTGCTGGAAAATCAGGCGATATTGCTTCATTTCCCGATGAAAGACGAAACGGCCCAACGAGTCGGTAGTTACGCCATCGATAAACACGGAGTCCGGCGTCTGCATGACTACCGTTGCGCCTTCAATGGGCTGACGGTCTTTATCCGTTACCCTTCCTTTCACTTCCTGCGCAGCCAAGCGGATGGTTGCAGCTATCAGACTTACTGTCAACATTACAATCTGTTTCATAAAGCATTCGTTCTTTTTGTTTTCATGCCGCAAAATAACGGCCTTTACGACAGAAAGCAGGTTATGGCCTCGTTATGCTTTCCTTATATTATTGTTAGGAAACGCCCGATTGTTAAGAGATTGTTATATCTTTGCCGACAAATCAAGACGCTTATGCCCGGCAAAAACATCAAGATAGTCACCTTTCTGAGCCTGATTGTCATCGTGGCCATCCAAGGCTCGTGGCTGGTCCACACTTACCGGATGATAGAGGCGGAACTGTTGCAGGTCAGCAACCGTCTGTTTCCTCAGGCCGTTGTGGACGAAGCCAAGACGCGTCTGGACCGGCTAAGCGATGCCAAAGACGAGGATATCACCCTCAGTTTCTCTACGAATTTCGACTATGAAAGAGAAATCGACCAGACACTGTTCGACTATCTGGCGGTACTCACCAACCATTATGCCGACTCGGTGTATCACTCGTCCATCTCCCTGCCGCTGGCCGACTCCATCTTTACAGCCTATCTGGCTCAGGAAGGCTACCAGGCGCAACTGAAATGCCTGCTTGTCGACTCCCTTGGCCAGCCGTTGTCGTCGGACGATGCGCCCGTCTGGCGGCATTCCCTGAAAACTCTTCAGACCGCTCCCGTCTATCTGGACAAGGAGCACTCCCGGGCAGTCCAGGCTACCCTATTAAATCCTTATTGGATTGCTTTCCGACAGATGAGTGTCCTGCTGGTGGCCACAGCCCTGCTGCTGGTATTCGTAGCCGGATGTATCGTCTATCAGGTACGGATTATCATCCGACAGAACCGGATAGCCCGCCTGCGGGAGGACTTCACGTATGCCATGATACATGACATGAAGACGCCCATCACCACTATTTCCATGACCGGACACACGCTGGAAAGCGGCCTGCTGGACCAGAACCCCGAACTGAAGAAACAGTATTTCGCCATTCTGAACGAAGAAAGCACCCACCTGCTGGCCCTGTCCGAAAAGATTCTGACCATCGCCAAACTGGAGCAGGCGCGCCTGAAGATGACGCAGGAAACAGTCCGCCTCACCCCCTTGTTTGACGAACTGGCGCAGAAATACCAAGTCAAGACTGAAAAGAAGGCTACCTTTGAAAGCCATTGCCCGGACTCCCTGACGGTAACAGCCGATGCCGAATACCTGAAGGAAGCCCTCAGCAACCTGATAGACAATTCACTGAAATACTCCGACGAACGCGTAACCATCCGCCTCTCTGCCGAAGACCAGAACCACGCAGTCCTCATCCGGGTATGGGACGACGGTTGGGGCATCCCCCTGAAACAACAGAAGCACATCTTCGAAAAGTTCAATCGCGGCGGACTGGAATACAAGAAAGAAAAGAAAGTGTCCGGCTTTGGCCTGGGACTGAACTTTGTCTACAAAGTCATCACGGCCATGGGCGGAAGCGTTTCTGTAAACAGTATAGAAGGCAAGTTCAGTGAATTCACACTGACACTCCCCATGCAAAACAAAAAGATATGATACGAGTATTATTGGTTGAAGACGACAAGAACCTGTGCTTCATTCTGAAGAGCAGCCTGGAACAAATGATTGGCGGTTATGAAGTAACGACCGCAACCAATGGCAAGGAAGGCCTGGAATTGCTGGAAAAAGGAGACTTCGACGTGATAGTATCCGACATAGAGATGCCGGTCATGGACGGCATGTCCATGGTACAGCACATCCGCCACCACCATCCCCGGCTTGCCATCATCTTCATCACCGGACTGACCACCGCCCGCGATGTCATCAACGGCTATCAGTCAGGAGCCGACTTCTACATCAAAAAGCCCTTTCTGCCCGAAGAACTGAACGCGCACATTCAAGCCATACTGAGAATAAAGCAGAACACGCCCACTGCCAAAGAAGAACCGACAGTAGCAGATGAAAGCTACCCCATCGGCACCTACCGTTTCAACCCCTCCCAACACCTGCTCAGCCACGCCACCGGGCAACAGACACTAACGCCCAAAGAAACCAAGATTCTGGAAATGCTCTGCCAACAGAAGGGACGCATCGTCAGCCGCGACGCCATCCTCACTGCCGTCTGGGATACAGCCGACTTCTATTCCTCGCGCAGTCTGGATGTTTTCATCACCAAACTCCGCAAATACCTCTCCCAAGACCCGACCGTATCCATTAAATCATTGAAAGGTGTAGGTGTAAGCCTGGAGGCATAATGCCTGTTCTATCTGCACTACCAACAAGAACTGACACACTATTTATACAAACTTACATCAGCGATAAACATACTAAATCAGCACACTGGCCTTCACAACGCACCCAAACATGACAACAATAAATACGAAACACTCCCGGCCTCTCCCTACTTCTCCATATCCAGCTCCCTCCACTCCACTTTATCGGGCACAAGAGTCCGGCCTGTCACCTTCTTATTATGTCCCCGTCGGTATTCGGGAATAAAGCGTACATGCACTTCCTTAAACTGACGCGCACTCACCTCTTCCGGCGTATCCACTCCCCGACCGCTGGCCTTACCCGTCAGATAGAAAGTGCCCAGGCCATCCAGCTTCACCGAATAACCGTCCTTCAGCATATCGCCCAGCACTTCACCCAAACCGAGCAGCACGGCATACGTATCGCCCTTGCTCACGGTAGACATGACCGACAACCGCTTGGCCACATCGTCCGTAGTCCACGTCCCGATGGTAAACGAACGCGGATACCACTTACCTTTCTGTTTTTGTTTCTTGTAAAAAGCCATATTCTTCCGTTATTTAGTCCACAATGACGCTGCCAAAGCATGACTTTGACAATCCTGTTCCAGTACTATTGATATAAATCATGTAAGATGATATAGGAAATCATGTTACTTGATTCCTATAATCATTATACATGATTTCTATTATCATATTACATGATTTCTCATCAATTCACAAAGATAACATGCCAAAAGCAGATAAACAAGCAGGAAAAGCCAGTAATTAAGCAATCCCGGAAAGTATTCGTATCTTTTCATAAAAGAGGCTGCGGTTCGGTAAGCTAAACCTGAAAACTTCGTTTTCCGTTTGTCTCTACATTCACCTTTCATTATCTTTTCCTTCTCTACACTTGTACATGTTGACTAATATACCTAACTTTGGCACCAACAAAGAAAAACAGACGACGGAACAACAACAAACACATTATAAAATTAACCGAAAGGGACGCTATTGTCAAACTATTAATAAATTACAAGCTACTATGAAACATTTATTTTTAGGGCTGCTTGCTGCGGCGGCCGTATTTACATCTTGCAACAGCAGCAAACCCGAGTATCAGACTATCACTACCCCCACTGGCACGTGGGAATTGGTATGGGACGATGAGTTCGACTACACCGGACTACCCGACTCTACCAAGTGGAGCTATGACACCGATGGCAATGCCAGCGGCTGGGGCAATAACGAGGCTCAATTCTATACCAGCGGTCGCAAAGAGAACGCCTGGGTTGCCGATGGCATGCTGACCATCACAGCTTTGAAGGAAGCTATGGGAGGCAAGCAATACACCTCTGCACGCCTGCGTACCAAAGGTAAGGGCGACTGGCTCTACGGCCGCTTCGAAATCCGTGCCAAACTGCCTACCGGCAAGGGAACATGGCCAGCCATCTGGATGTTGCCCACAGACTGGGCTTATGGCGGTTGGCCTTCAAGTGGCGAAATTGACATCATGGAAAATGTAGGCTACGACCCTGATACCATCGTGGGTTCTGCTCATACAGAACTCTACAACCACGTAATGGGTACACAGAAAAATGCACGAGTTGCCTATCCTGATTGCTACACGGCATTCCACGTCTATGCCCTGGAGTGGGAAGCTGACGAATATCGCCTCTATGTAGATGACAACCACTACTTCACTTTCAAGAACGAAAAGAGCGGCTACAAGGCATGGCCCTTCGACAAACCTTTCCATCTCTTGCTCAACCTGGCTATCGGTGGTAACTGGGGCGGTGCACGTGGCGTAGATGACAGCCTGCTGCCACATAAGTTCTTGGTAGATTATGTAAGAGTTTATCAGAAGAAAGACGCTGCAGGCAAGTAAGCCTATTTACATGTTCTTAACCTCTATACCTTTCTGCCCGTCAATATTGCCGGGCAGAAAGTGTTATCTTTATTATTATGAAACATTACCTCACCTATATTGTTTGCCTGCTCTGTGCACTCCCTGCTGGCGGACAAACACCTGACTATGCAGATAATCCGGCTCAGTATGTCAATCCGTTCATAGGCACTGCAAACAGCGGCAATACGCATCCTGGTGCCATTGTCCCTTGGGGCATGGTATCCGTATCACCCTTGAATGTCGACCTGCGCACTCCGGGATATCATGCTGTAGGTTATGAATATGGCCATGAGTCATTTTTTGGCTTCAGCCATGTCAATCTTAGTGGTGTAGGCAATCCTGACATGGGTAGTATTATACTGATGCCAGCTACTACTCAAGATTCGCCCGGCATGGTTACCGAAGGTACAAGCTATAGCCATGAACATGCCGAGGCTGGATATTATACAGCCGAAGTCGGCCCCTCGCATATCCGCTCCGAGGCAACCGCTACCCTTCGCAGTGGCATGATGCGCTTCATCTACCCTACTAATGTTGCTCCACGGTTATTTATCGATTTGGAGCGTGGCCTTAGCCGCAACAAAGGAGCAGTGGTGCGCATTGTGAACGACACCTTAATAGAAGGATACAAAGTTGATGGCGGATTCGGCCGTGCGCCTGAGCATCGTGTATACTTCAGTATGACCTTCAACCGCCGGCCCACCAGTTCATGTCTCTACAGCAAAGGCCAGTTACTGCCCACCCATACCCGCCGTGCAGTCGATACCAGTTTGGGAGTCTGTCTCGATTTTGAAGCGACTGACGAACCTTTGCTGGTAAAAACAGGTATATCCTATGTCAGCGTGCAGAATGCCCGCCTTAACAGACAAACCGAAAATGCAGGCTGGAACTTTGACCAAATACGGAATAAGGCATTGGACGATTGGAACCAACGGCTAGGCTGTATCCGTGTCAGTCGTGAAAATGCTGATAACCTGGTGAAGTTCTACACGGCACTCTATCACATGCTCATCCACCCGAATATTATCAGCGACGTCAATGGTGAATATCCTCTAATGGGCGAACGTCAGGGTGTAGGTTGCCACAAAGACCGTCCCCGATTCTCGGTATTCTCACTATGGGACACTTACCGCAATGTACATCCCTTCCTTACCTTATGTTTTCCCCATGTACAGTCGCAGATGTTAGCTTCCATGGTCGATATGTATAAGGAAAATGGCTGGTTGCCCAAGTGGGAGATAGTTTCGCACGAATCCTTCACCATGGTAGGCGACCCAGCTGTACCAGTCATTGTAGACAGTTATCTGAAAGGCATCCGCGACTTTGACTATCGCACGGCTTATGAAGCCATGCTCAAGCAAGGTGAAGTTGGTGGTACAGTGCCAAACATACTGCGTCCAGGCATCGAACCTTATCTGCGATATGGCTATATTCCTCAGGACGACAAGGGCGAAGAGTATGTTTGGGGAAGTGTTGCTACCGCCCTTGAATACTATTTGGCCGACTGGAACATTGCCCAAATGGCCAAAGCCATGAACGACACAGTGAATGCCAGTAAGTATTTGCTGCGTTCGCAGGGCTATAGACATTATTGGGATGCAGATACCCGTTTATTACGCCCACGCATGAAAGATGGTAGTTTCATGGCTCCGTTCGACCCTCTGGCAATTAGTGGCGAGCAGGAGTGGAAGGGCAGTGGCGGTAAAGGATATGTGGAAGGTAACGCCTGGCAATATACCTGGTTTGTGTCTCATGATGTAGAAGGACTAATCACCCTCTTTGGTGGCAGCAAAGCCTTTGTCCGCGACCTGCAAACCTGCATGGACCGTGAGTATTTCACACTCTGGAACGAACCTGATATGGCCTATCCCTACCTTTTCAATTATGTACCTGGCGAAGAGTATCATACACAACGAGAGGTAGCCCGCTGCATTAATTCGTATTTCGGCATCACTCCCCATGGATTGCCTGGCAACGATGATACTGGTACTTTGTCTGCCTGGTTGGCCTTTTCCATGATGGGATTTTATCCAGATTGTCCCGGCAAACCAAGCTATGCACTTACAGTTCCCTCATTTAAAGATATAGAGATACGTACTGATAGCCGCTACTATAGTGGTAAAACCATACGCATATCGCGTCGTGGAAAAAGTGAAGGAGAACGAGTAAAGTCTCTCCGCGTTGACGGAGAACGTCAGAAACGTTTCTTCCTGAATCATTCGCAGCTGGCTGCCGGATGCAGTCTGGTATTCGATATGAAATAGTGGATTACCATCTGATGCTGACCATATTATTAACATACAGAATATTAATTTCCATATAGTAAATATCATGAAGAAGATTATCATTCCATTGTTGGCACTTACCCTATCAGGTAATACATTTGCCCAACAGAAAGACTACGGACAGAAAGCCGACTCCATCATCGCCCTGATGACGCTGGACGAGAAGATTGGACAGCTAAACATGCTGACCGGTAACTGGGAAGCCACAGGTCCCGTGTTGCAGGACGTAAACAAAAGTGAAATGCTCAAAAAGGGGCTTGTAGGCTCCATGCTCAACGTGAAAGGCAGCAAGAATACCCGTCAGTTGCAGGAACTGGCCTTGCAGGCACGGTTGCACATCCCTTTGCTTTTCGGTCAGGATGTCATTCACGGCTATCGCACGGTATTCCCCATACCACTGGCTCAGGCTGCCAGTTTCGACCGTAGTGCAGTCAAAGACGCAGCTGCTGTAGCAGCACGCGAGTCAGCTGCTGCGGGTATTCACTGGTTGTTCTCACCCATGCTCGACGTAGCACGCGACCCACGCTGGGGACGTGTAATGGAAGGACCGGGCGAAGACCCCTATATGGCTTCGGAAATAGCACGTGCTATGGTCGAGGGTTATCAGTCTGCAGGTCCCGACGGCTTGAAGATGATGGCCTGCGCCAAACACTTTGCTGCCTACAGTGGTGCTATTGGCGGACGCGACTATAACACCGTAGACGTATCCATGCAGACGTTGCACAACCTCTATCTGCCCCCATTCAAGGCTGCAGCAGAGGCTGGAGTAGCCAGCTACATGTGTTCATTCAATGAAATCAACGGTGTGCCCTCATCGGCCAACAAGTATCTGTACGACCTGCTCTACAAGGACTGGAACTTCAAAGGCTTGGTTGTGTCCGACTGGGGTTCTATCGGCGAAATGGTTGTTCATGGTTATAGCAAAGACCGCAAAATGGCTGCCGAACAAGCCTTAAATGCAGGTGTCACCATTGATATGGAAAGCTACTGCTACATTGACCATCTGAAGGCTCTTGTAGCTGAAGGCAAGGTGACAGAGGAAACGCTAAATGCCGCTGTCCGCCGAGTACTCATACAGAAGTACGAACTTGGACTGTTTGACGACCCTTTCCGCTACTGCGACCCCAAACGTGAGAAAGCCTCACTCTTGACCGATGAAAACCGAGCCACAGCTCGTGAGGTAGCCGGCAAATCTATCATTATGCTGAAGAATGAAGCAGGACTGCTGCCCTTACGCAAAGCTCCTGCCAGCATTGCAGTCATTGGCCCGCTGGCCGACTCTAAGCGTGATATGGATGGTAACTGGGTTATTCTGAGCCACGATGCCATCGCTGTAACCGTACTCGAGGCACTCAAAGAGGAGTATCCAAAGAGCCGTATTGAATATGTGAAGGGCTGCGATGTAAACAGCACAGACAAGTCGGGCTTCCAAGCTGCCATTGAAGCTGCCCGCAAGGCAGAACTCGTGGTACTGGCATTGGGTGAGACATGGGACATGAGCGGTGAAGCCAAATCACGTGGCGACATCCACCTGCCTGGTGTACAGGAAGAACTGGCACAAGCTGTCTACCAAGCCAATCCACGCAGCCTTACCTTGCTGATGGCAGGCCGCCCCATGATATTCAACGCCATCAAGGAGCAAGCTCCTGCCGTACTCTACTGTTGGTGGCTGGGCACCGAGGCCGGTCATGCAGTAACCGATGTATTGACAGGCCGCCGCAACCCCTCTGCACGCGTACCTATGTCTTTCCCGTCACACTTGGGACAAATACCCGTCTACTACAATCACAAAAACTCAGGCCGTCCGCCTGTTGACCAGGCCGGCAACTACTCTGGCCGCTACATTGACATAGACTATAAACCGGCCTATCCCTTTGGTTATGGTCTCTCCTACACCACCTTTGCCTATGACAACATCCAAGTATCTACAGCTTCCGATGGTCTGCATGTTTCCATGACCCTGCGCAACACAGGTGACTATGACGGCAACGAGCTGGTACAAGTCTATCTGCAAAAACTTTGGGGCGAGTCAACCCGTCCTGTCAAGGAGCTGAAGGCCTACGAGCAAGTGTTCCTGAAGAAAGGTGAAAGCCGTCAGGTAGAACTTACCATCCCCTACAAAGAGCTGGCTTACTATGGCCAGAATGGCTGGCAGAAAGGCGATGGCGATTATAAAGTATATGTAGGAAGAAGTGCTGCCGAAGTGGTAGACATGAAGGAGATTAGCATTGTTAATTTCTAAGTAAGATGATTTCAAATACGCTCACTATATCCAATAGTATTAATTAAATAACATACCTGTTATGAAAAAGAGGTTTATCAGCACCTTGATGGCTTTCGCATGTATGGCGACCACAGGTCTTTATGCCCAAGACAACACCCCGCTTGTCCTGCAAAATGTTTACAGTCGCAATGTCACGTCGCTCAATGGCACCTGGCAGACGATTGTTGACCCCTTCGATGCCGGCTTCTACGACTACCGGCTGGCCGAAAGCAACAACGGATTCTTCAAGAACCAGCAACCCCAAAGTCCGTCGGACCTGGTGGAGTATGATTTCAGCCTGGCCGAGCAGCTGACTGTGCCGGGCGACTGGAATACACAGCGCGACGAGTTGTTCTTCTACGAGGGCAGCATCTGGTACAAGAAAGATTTCAGCTACAACCGTAAGGCAGGCACCAAGGTCTACCTGTACTTTGGCGCCGTCAACTACCTGGCATACGTCTACCTGAATGGAGAGAAGCTTGGCGTGCACGAGGGCGGATTCACTCCTTTCCACTTCGACATCACCGACCGCGTGAAGGATGGCAACAACTTTGTGGTAGTAAGAGTGAACAACGACCGCCGGCCCGAGAACGTGCCTACCGTGAACTCTGACTGGTGGAACTATGGCGGCATCACGCGCGACGTGCTTCTGGTGGAAACGCCCGAAACATCGGTCGACGACTATCGCCTGGAACTGGCCGCGGGCAAATACAACGAGTTGCAGGGCTACGTGCAACTGAGCAAGCCCCTTGCCGGCGAACAGGTGTCGCTGCGCATACCGGAACTGAAGATTGACAAGCAGCTGACTACCGACGGACAGGGTCGTGCCGAATTCAGCCTGAAGGCCAAGCCTGCGCTTTGGTCGCCCGAATCACCCAAACTCTACGATGTCAGCATTGCCCACGGCACAGAAGTGCTGAACGACCGCATCGGCTTCCGCCGCATCGAGACCAAGGGCAAAGACATCCTGCTCAATGGCAAAAAGGTATTCCTCCGAGGCATTTCCATCCATGAAGAAGCACCCTTCAAACAGGGCCGTGTAAGCAACGAGGCAGAATGCCGCACGCTGCTGAACTGGGCCAAGGAGCTGAACTGCAACTTTGTGCGCCTGGCCCACTATCCGCATAACGAGAAGATGGTGCGCATGGCCGAAGAGATGGGCTTCATGATCTGGTCGGAAATCCCCGTTTACTGGACCATAAACTGGGATAACCCCGATACCTACCGCAACGCGCACCGTCAGCTGACTGACATGATGGACCGCGACAAGAACCGGTGCGGCATCATCATCTGGTCTGTGGCCAACGAAACACCGCACAGCGCAGCACGCGACAAGTTCCTGAGCAACCTGGCCAAGACAGTCAGAGAGAAAGACAACACACGCCTGATAAGCATGGCCATGGAAGTAAGCGGCACGGACAACAATACAAGCCGCGTGCACGACAACATGAGCAGCTACGTGGACATCATCAGCTTCAACAATTACCTGGGTTGGTATGGCGGCAAAGTGGAAGACTGTGCTACCCGCCGCTGGGACATTCCCTACGACAAGCCGTTCTTTGTCAGCGAATTTGGTGGAGGCGCCCTTTATGGCCTGCACGGCGACAAGACGCAACGCTGGACAGAGGAGTATCAGGCCGAACTATACCGCCAGACACTGGACATGTACAACCGTGTGGAAGGATTTGCCGGCACATCGCCTTGGATTCTGATGGACTTCCGCTCGGCTCGCCGACAACTGCACGGCATCCAGGATTTCTTCAACCGCAAGGGTGTAGTGTCGGACAAAGGAGAGAAGAAACAGGCATTCTACGTGCTGAAGGACTTCTACAAGCAGAAGATGGAAGAGCAAAAGTAAACTGTTGTTTCTGAATAGAGGGTGCCATGACTCCCCATTGAGGTGCATACAAGTGCCGGAAATGGAGGTCATGGCACTTTTGTTTGTCCACGCAGCAACAGCATTGTGCCTTGGCTGCAAGCGCAGAAAGGCGAAGAGACGAACCAACGAGAGAAAAACAAAATATCACCCATTACTGCGTTTTAGCAGCAAAACGGCCGTTATTTCCCCATATCACTATCCTGTCACTTATTCGAAACGCATGAAATAGCGCATCATTTGCCCGAAAACATACTATCTTTTACCCCAAAACTATGCCGCAAACCGACCAAAACATTGCTTTTTCTACTCTAAAAGCGGCAATCTAGCGAACTGAAACCTTGAATTTGACAGCTAAAGTCAATAGATTTATCAACTGGCGAGTTAACTGCCCGGTCGTAAAGTGCCAGATTTTATCTTTCAAGCTTCTTGTGAAGCTGTTTTTTCACTCCATTTTTTCTATTTCAAATGTAAACATTTCGCTATCACGCTATTCAATAACAAATTACAGGAATTTGCATCCAAAAAATCGACCGACGTCTCCCCTGCTCCGAAATACGCGATTCTCAGCCGTTTGGAAATACAAAGTGTCATTTTGTCAAAGCCATTTTTGCACAAACAAAAGGCGGACTGAAAGGCTATGGCGGCATGTCCATGCTCACCATCGCTTCAGTCCGCCAAACGGAATTGTTATCTGTATGCAGTCCCCGACTTACTTACCAAACAAGACCTGCCACCATTGCGACGAAGGCTTTTCGGTAATGAAGTGAGGGGCTGTCAGCGCCGTGTAAGTATAGGGCACAAACTCAAACAGCTGCACCCCTATCAGCTTGTGGTCCAGCGAATAGAGGACATCAAGGCGCAAGCCACCGCTGGTAGCCGACTGCGGTATTTCTTCTTGCGGAAATTTACCGTTTTCTATCATGTTGAGCAATGCACCCTTGTGCTTCAAATCAAAGTACATGCTTCGCTCGGCCACCTTGCTGCCCGTAGGACGGTAAATCATCATTTGCGATTTCCAGAACAGACTGAAGCAGCCGTAGAGTATCAGTACAACGCCTATCACCAGCATCGCCATGTCCAGAATGGAATCATCGGGAAACAGGAGCGTCAGCGGAAAGGCGCAGATGCCCAGTATGACCAGCCCGAGGGCCAGCAGTGTTTTCGACGTACTTCTTTGCTTGCTGATGTTGGCGTGCGAAGACGCCAGTAATATGGGATATGACATGTATAAAAGTATTTAGAGTTAATATATAGGGAGTATGGTTTGCACACTGCATCGGGTTAGTGTACAGGGTGCAAAGAAGGGGCGAAAGGCCGACAGCCTTCGCGAATAAAAAGACAAATAAAATGGGAAGTAGGCTAAATCAGTATCTTCTTCAGGCCGTAAACGTAATAGTCTGCGGACAAGTGAAGATTGCTCGACAGGGTAGTCACATGCAATTTCTCCGACTGGGAGATGCGTGCCCCATCGTAAAGCGACAACAGTGAGAGGCAGTGCCTCAGGGAACTGATGTATTGGGCCTGGTTAGTGCGCATGATGCGCATGAGTGCCCCATAATACTGCATACCCGACGAAGCTTCGGCAGCCTCGGTCATTGGAGAGGGATAAGTGAACAAGGCAGACGAACACACGCTGTGCTCAACCTGCTGGTAGTAACCGGTAGGTATTGACTGTGCAGATTCGACAACAGGCAAATCAGTATCGGACTGGTCGGTCGACACCGCCAGCCAGCCTATCATCATGAACAGCACAATTCCTGTTATTTTCAACCATTCCCTCATAACTGTCGCAAATATACAAGATTGTCACTGAAAGCTTTCGCACTGATACATCTTTTAACGAGGTATTTAGAATATGTAACGAAGTTTTTATACTCTATTTACGGCATCCCACTTACGCAGAGTATATAAAAAACAGACATCGCTTCCCAAGGATGGGTGCGATGTCTGTATGGAGTATATGCATAGGGCGGAAATGTCCGCCACTAGATGGGTTCATGTCAGGACTGCTCAGGCCAGTTCGTCGGACGTGTATCCCTGTGGCAGGGGCCGGCAGTTGTAGCCCGATGCCATGATTTCGCCGTAAGCGCCGGCCGAACGAAGGGCGATGAAATCGCCACGGTGGACAGCGTTGAGGTCGATAGCCTTGCCAAAAACGTCGGACGACTCGCAGATGGGGCCCACTACGTCGTAAGTCTGCACAGGTTCGTCGGACGAAAGGTTCTCTATCTTATGGTAAGCTTGATAGAGGGCAGGACGTATAAGGTCGGTCATGCCGGCATCGAGTATGGCAAACTGCTTGTTGGTACCCTGCTTGACGTAGAGTACGCGGGCAATGAGCGAACCACACTGTCCTACCACGGAGCGTCCCAGCTCGAAGTGCACGGTCTGGTAAGAACGCAAGTTCAGGTGGTTGGCGTAGGTCTGGAAGTAAGCCTTGAAATCGGGCACGGGCTGACGGTTGGGGTGCGTGTAGTCAATGCCCAATCCTCCTCCCACGTTAATGTGCTCTATGCGTATGCAGCGTGCCTCCAGGCGGTCTTGCAGCTCGTTGAAGCGGTTGCACAAGGCGGTGAAGTCGCCCATGTCGAGTATCTGCGAACCTATGTGGAAATGCAGTCCGATGAACTTGACGTGCTTCAGAGTGGCAGCCAGGTCAATGACGCGGTCCATGTCGGCCATGCTGATGCCAAACTTGTTCTCTGCCAATCCGGTAGTAATGTTGGCATGGGTGTGGGCACCAACATCGGGGTTGATGCGGAAAGCCACGTTGGCCACTTTGCCACGTGCGGCAGCCAGTTGGTCGATGACCTCGAGCTCGGGCACAGACTCTACGTTGAAGCAGAAGATGTTGCTGTCCAGTCCGAGGTTAATCTCCCAGTCGGCCTTGCCCACGCCTGCAAAAACTATCTTGGAGGCAGGGAAGCCGGCACGCAAGGCGGCCTGAATCTCGCCTCCGCTTACACAATCGGCACCCAAGCCACTCTCACGGATGACGGAGAGCACCTTGGGATTGGCATTGGCCTTGACGGCGTAGTGCACACTGAAGGGATTGTCGTAGCGCCCGGCCTCATCACGAATGACGGCCAGAGTCTGCCTCAACAGTTCTACATCGTAATAATAAAAGGGCGTCTGCAACTGGCCGAAGCGGTGCAGGGGGAATGTTCCTTTCATAAGTCTCTATCCCTCCTGTATCATTCGTTGGCAAAAAGCATGTCGCTGAGCGATTGCAGAGCTTTCTTCTTGTCGCACTCACGGATGAGGAAAGAAATGTTGTAGTTGCTTCCTCCGAACGAAATCATGCGTACAGGAATGTCGCGCATAGCATCGAGTGCCTTGGCTTCGAAGCCAACGTTCTCCCACTCCAGGTCGCCTACGACGCAGATGATACACATGTCGCGGTCTACGGTAACGGTACCGTATTTCTTCAGGTCATCGAGAATCTCGTTCAGGTGCTTCACGTTGTCGATAGATACGGATACACCTACCTCTGAAGTACATATCATGTCAATGGAAGTCTGGTAGCTCTCGAAGATTTCGAATACCTTGCGCAGAAAACCGTAAGCCAGAAGCATGCGGCTTGACTTTATCTTGATGGCAGTGATGTTGTCCTTGGCTGCCACTGCCTTGATTTTGCCTTTCTCTGTATCGTTGGAGATAAGAGTGCCGGGTGCGGTAGGCTCCATGGTGTTGAGCAAGCGCACAGGGATGTTGGCATACTTGGCAGGCTGTATGCACGTGGGATGCAGAATCTTGGCTCCGAAGTAAGCCAGCTCGGCTGCCTCCTCAAAGTGGAGCTGACGAACAGGTGATGTCTTGTCCACGATACGGGGGTCGTTGTTGTGCATGCCATCGATGTCGGTCCATATCTGTATTTCCTCGGCAGTAACGGCTGCTCCGATAAGCGATGCGGTGTAGTCACTGCCTCCGCGCTGCAGGTTGTCAATCTCGCCGTAGGCATTGCGGCAGATGAAGCCCTGGGTGATATAGATGTCGGCATCGGGGTGAAGTTCAAGCTGCATCTGCAACTTCTCGCGAATGTAGACGGGGTCGGGCTCGGCATTCTTGTCGGTGCGCATGTATTCCAGTGCGGGCAGCAGCACAGAGTTTACGCCGCATTCCTGCAAGTAGTAGTTCATCATGCCGGTAGAAATGAGTTCGCCCTGAGCCAGCAACACCTTCTCCTCAAAGAGGGTAAACAAATCTTTGGTATAAGAACGGATATAGTCGAAGTGCGACTTGATGAATTCCTGTCCTTTCTGTTTGTATTCGGGTGTAGAGTAGAGTTCGTCAATGTGCTGACGATACTTGGCCTCCAGGCGGTTGATGATTTCGTTAGCGCCTTCGGGGTTCTTCTTGTACAGGTAGTCCGAGATTTCTACCAGCGTGTTTGTGGTACCCGACATGGCAGAGAGGACCACAATCTTACGTTCACCATCGGTAATCAATTTAGCGACTTCCTTCATACGTTGAACCGAACCTACCGAGGTACCTCCAAACTTTAAAACTTTCATTTTTTCCTTTACTGTATTAATGGGTTTATAGTTACAGGGGCTGTCCCCGCCTCTCGCTTGGGCGGCCGGGAGTTGCCCGCTTTAGTTATTTGTCACTGTCAGTGTAGCCGCATAGTCTTCGACATCGCTGGCCACGGGTGTAATTCTGTGGTCTGTGCAGCAATATACCGTACCGGGGTATTCGTGCAGCAGTTGCAGGTTGTGGGTGGTCATCACCACCAAAGTGCCGCCATTGCTGAAACTGTGGAGCAGGTCGGTAATGGCGCGTCCGGTCTCCACATCAAGGTTGCCCGTAGGCTCGTCAGCCAGAATAATCTCGGGAGAGTTGAGTACGGCGCGGGCAATGACAATGCGTTGCTGCTCACCGCCCGACAATTCGTTGGGCATCTTGTAACCCTTGTTGCTCATGCCTACCAAACGCAGTACCTCAGCTATGCGGTCGCGAATCTCCGTACGGTTCTTCCAACCGGTTGCTCGCAATACGAACTCCAGATTATCGTTCACCGTGCGGTCGGTCAGCAACTGGAAGTCCTGGAAGATAATGCCCAGCCTGCGACGAAGCAAGGGGATATGCTTACGTTTGATGCGGCGCATGTCGAAGTCCAATACTTCAGCCTCGCCTTCTTGCACATCGAGCTCTCCGTAAAAAGTCTTCAGCAAACTGGTTTTTCCCGAACCGACCTTCCCTATCAGATAAACGAATTCGCCGGCGTGAAACTCCAGGTTCACGTCGTTCAGTACGCACAAGTCTTGTTGGTGTATTTCTACGTTCTTATATCGGATAAGGGTTTCGCTCATAGTTGTTCTTGCTATTCGGTAAGCAGGCAGGGCTGCATCAGTGTTTCTTCCAAGTAGCGCTGTGGCGCTCTTGCAGTTCGCGGCAAAGGTCTTCTATGCGATAGCCTTTGGATGTGAGAAGCACAATGAGATGATAGAGCAGGTCGGCGCCTTCGTATATGAGGCGGTCGTCCGTGCCGTTGCAGGCTTCTATCACGGTTTCTACAGCTTCCTCGCCCACTTTCTGTGCCATCTTGTTCACGCCTGAGCGGAAGAGACTGGTGGTATAGGAACCTTCGGGCATTTCCTGATGACGCTTGTCAATGAAGTCTTGCAACAACTTCAGGAACATGACAGGCTGCTCGTTGCTTTCGCCCCAACAGGTATCCGTACCCGTGTGGCACACAGGACCGACCGGATGGACTTGGATAAGCAATGTATCGTGGTCGCAGTCTTCTTTCATGGATACAACATGCAGGTAGTTTCCACTTTCCTCGCCTTTTGTCCACAAGCGGTTCTTGGTGCGGCTGAAGAATGTCACCAGTCCGCTTTCTTGTGTCTTGTCATAGGCTTCCTTGTTCATGAAGCCCAGCATCAACACCTTTGCCGTATCGGCATCCTGGATAATGGCCGGCACGAGGCCATTCATCTTATCAAAATCCAAAGCCATCTCTTTTCTTGAGTTTATATTTATCTTTATGTATTCTTCCAATATGTTTTTGCTTACCTATTGTATGCCGGCAAGCCCTCTGGCATGACGCCTTTACACCCGCATGGGAATTCCTTGGGTGCAAAGATACAACTTTAAATCGGGAATTTTTATTTCTCCAAAGTGAAAAACACTGGCAGCCAGTGCAGCATCAGCCTTTCCCAGCAGAAAAGCATCACGAAAATGCTCCGGTGCACCGGCGCCACCCGAGGCTATGACAGGGATGGAGAGGTTATCGGCCAGTTGTGCCAATGCTTCGTTGGCATATCCTGTTTTCACTCCATCGTGGTTCATGCTGGTGAACAAAATTTCGCCAGCACCACGCTCCTGCGCCTCTCGTGTCCAAGTGAACAGTTCCTTGTCTGTCTCCACCCGTCCACCATTCAGGTAGCACCACCAGCCCTTCTCTGTCTGCTTGGCATCAACAGCCAGTACACAGACCTGCGAACCAAAATGCGATGCAATTTCGTCAATAAGCTCCGGACGGCGTATAGCAGCGGAGTTGATGGATATTTTATCGGCACCCGCATTCAACAAGCGGTCTACATCGCTCAATTCATGAATGCCTCCTCCCACAGTAAAGGGAATGCTGATGTTGGCAGCAATACGCTTCACCAACTCAGCAAACGTCTTGCGGCCTTCGAAGCTGGCTGTTATATCCAGGAAAACCAGCTCATCGGCCCCCTGCTCACTGTAAGCACGCGCCAACTCTACCGGGTCACCAGCCTGACGCAGGTTGACGAAATTTGTTCCTTTCACGGTCTGCCCGTCTTTGATATCGAGGCAGGGAATAATTCTTTTTGCTAACACAGAAATATATCTTTTTACTAATGTTCTACATTTAGCGGACTATACGACCAGTCTTACTTACTGGCCGATAAAGCCAATCGTTCCAAATCGCCCAGACTGATGCGCCCTTCATAAAGCGCCTTACCGAAAATAACGGCAGGCACACCGGCCTCATCAAGGGCATACAAGTCGTCCAGGCTTCCCACCCCACCACTGGCTATGAGATAGAGGTTAGGATGCTGCTCCAGTATTTCCTTATACAGCGGTAAGGATGGCCCTTGCAACATTCCGTCACAGCTGATATCCGTGCAGATAACCATATTCACTCCTTGGGCCACATAGTCTTGCAAAAAGCCGGTCAAGTCGCGTTGAGTTTCATCCTTCCATCCGTTGACTGCTATCTTATGATCCTTCACATCGGCTCCCAAAATGATGCGTTCCGCACCGTAAACCTTCAACCAGCGGCAAAAAGTTTCCGGTTCCTTCACTGCAATGCTTCCTCCTGTCACCATACTGGCACCACTTTCAAAGGCGATGTGCAAGTCTTCGTCTGTCTTTACCCCACCGCCAAAGTCAATCACCAACGAAGTACGCGTAGCAATCTGCTCCAACGTACGGTAATTAACTATATGATGGGAAGCAGCTCCATCCAGGTCTACCAGATGCAACCTGCGAATGCCGTGCGCCTCCAATTCCAAGGCTACTTCCAAGGGATTCTCATTATACACCTTCTTGCTCTCATAGTCACCCTGAGAAAGCCGCACACACTTACCGTCTATAATGTCTATGGCAGGAATCAGTTCTATCATACCTAAAACAGCGTATTATTGTGAATAGTTCACCTTATTATATATTATAATTCCAGAAAGTTCTTCAATATGCGCTCGCCTACACTTCCGCTCTTTTCAGGATGGAACTGGGTAGCATAGAAGTTATCCTTATGCAAAGCCGCACTGAAAGGAAGGATATAGCGGGTTTCAGCAGCCGTATGTTCATTGACCGGCACGTAATAGCTATGCACAAAATAAACATATTCTTCCTTGTCGAAGCCCTTGAACAAAGCACTGTTTGTATTCATCAACGTATTCCAACCCATGTGGGGAACTTTATCTTCATGCCGACCGGATACAAAGCGTTTCACATCGACATCAAAGATACCTAAACACCCCACACCGCCCTCTTCCGAATAGCGGCACATCAGTTGCATCCCCAGACAAATACCCAATACAGGCTGGGGCAAGTCTTTTATCACACGGTCCAGCCCTGACGTCAGTAAGAAAGCCATGGTTGTGGCTGCCTCGCCTACACCGGGAAATATCACCCTGTCGGCACTACGCAACTCTGCCTCGTCCGACGTAATCACCGGCTCCACTCCTATACGCCTTAAAGCATAGTCTACCGAGCGTATGTTACCTGCATTGTATTTCACTACAGCTACTTTCATTGTCCAATCTCCTTAATTGAATATGACTGTTTTATTCTTGTAAGCAAGTACTTTTCTGTCTATATGTTTCTGTACAGCACGCGACAGGACTATCTTCTCCAAATCTTTTCCTTTGTTTACCAGGTCCTGCACCGTGTCCTTATGAGTAATGCGCACTACATCCTGCTCAATGATAGGCCCTGCATCCAATTCGGTTGTCACGTAATGACTGGTGGCACCGATAATCTTCACACCGCGTTCAAAAGCCGCATGATAGGGTTTAGCCCCCACAAATGCCGGCAAGAAAGAATGATGTATGTTGATGATGCGGTTAGGAAAAGCATTAATCAGCTGTTCAGACACAACCTGCATGTAGCGTGCCAGTACAATGAAATTCACCCGATGCTCGGCCAACAATGCCAGCTCTTTCTGCTCCTGCTCTGCCTTATTTTCTTTCGTGATAGGAAACAGATAGAAAGGTATACTGAAACGTTCGGCCACATGCTGAAGGTCTGGATGATTGCTTACAATCAGCGGAATCTCCACATTCCATTCACCGGCCGCATAGCGCGCCAACAGGTCGTACAAGCAATGTGACATCTTAGAAACAAAAATAGCCATTCGTGGTTTGTAGTCTGAGAAGTAAAGCTTAAAACTCATATCATACTTCTGCGCATACAGAGTAGCAAAATAGTCTTCAATCTTCTCTTGCGGAATAAGAAAGTTCTCCAATTCCCATTCCAAACGCATGAAAAAAATGTTTTCCACACGGTCTACATACTGGTCCAGGTAAACAATGTTTCCCTTGTTTACCGTTATAAAGTCGGTCACGGCAGCCAGAATGCCGGGCTGGTCGGGACAATGGAGTAGCAGTTTAGCTGTTTTCGTCATGGTTGTTCTGTTTCTAAATTATTTCTTAACGCAGAAAGCATGCCTACACTTGCTGCTTCGTGGCAGATTCTCTTCACACACTTTCCTCTTATTACAACTTTTCTATTTTAAGTTTGCAAAAATAACTATTTATTGCAAACAGAGGAGTATTTAGAACAAAAAGTTCCATACATCCTGCCATTTTTAAGCGTAAAGAGTAGTATTGAGAACAATTTACAATCAAAAACACACTTTACATCATCTGTCCGCAGTGCTACTTGGCCGTCTTACCACGCCTTCCAGAACTTCTGAAAATCGTCATACCGCCCATAGCATACCAACTGGTCACCTTCCTGCATTTTGCAATTTTCGGGCAGTTCGCTGACAACTTTATGCTCTCGACAGGATATCCCTAAACAGTTCTTCACCGTTTGCTCACGTTTCAAAGCGACAATCTTCAACCTAAATTCTTCCTCCAACTTCAGTTCGTTCACAAAATAGCCTACAAACTTCTGGGGGATGGTGAATTTTACAACATAATATTCCGCATCGACCTGAAACGTCTCCATGTTGCCGCCAAACTCCAGTAAATGCACCAATCCACGAGCAGCATCAGCCTCCGGAGTCAAAATACGTTCCAACCCAAAAGCTTCAAGTACCGAACGATGCACCGGGTCAATAGCACGGGCATAAATATGCTTCACCTGTTTCTGTTTAAGCAACGCCGTCACACGGATGGAAGCACCGAAATTCTCACCAATGGCTACAATAACCACATCCACATTCTTCAGCGGCAATACCGACAAAGCCTGCTCATCGGTAGCATCTATCACAAACGAGGCTGCCACTTTGTCCTTCAAGCTCTCTACACGAGAAGTACTAATATCGGCCCCTATCACTTCATGCCCCAAAGCCGACAACTCCTCGGCCAAGACATGTCCATAGTTTCCTAAACCAATAATAATGTATTTCATACGACTCTGTTCTTAAATATCAGTTTATAATAATCTGTCCGCTAGGATATTGATACTTTATTTGCTTCTTCTGTTTCACAATACCCAGCATCATGGTCATTAGTCCCACACGCCCCACAAACATCAGCAAAGCTACCAGCAACTTGGACGGTGTACCCAACAAGGGTGTCAGATTCAGACTAGAACCTACCGTACTCAACGCCGAAATACACTCAAAGGTAATGGCAGTAAGCGAGTGATTGGGTTCAAGCATACTAATGATAAATACAAAAACAAACAGAATGAAAAATGACATGACAACCGTAGCGTTGGAACGACGGATAGAATCGGCAGACAGCTCACGTCCAAAGACTTCGACTCTCTCCGTTCCCCGCAATACTGCCCACAGGTTCAAGACAACAACTGCAAAAGCATTGACCTTAATACCACCGGCCGTAGATTGCGAAGCACCTCCAATCCACATAAGCAGCATGTAGACCATCAGCGTCTGAATGCCGAGACCTGCCAAATCAACGCTACAGAAGCCGGCCGTACGCGGACATACCGCATTGAAGAACGCCTGCGTCCACTTGTCACCCACATCCATGCCGGCAAACGAAGCATTCCACTCAAACACTGCTATCAGCAAGGTACCCACAGCCAGCAATGCCATCGTAACTATCAACACGATACGCGTATTGAGATTATAAAGATGATATACTGTCCTATGTTCCCACTTCCGGGTGAGTACAAACTTCCACAAGCGTTTGGCATGAAACAACAGGATATCCTTGAAGTTGACCAAAATAGGAAAGCCTATACCACCTAATATAATAAGTAAAGAAATATAGATGTAGAGCGAATTATGCCCGGTCATCACTGCCGCATTGCCCAAATTGCCGGGCAACGTAGAAAAGCCGGCATTGCAGAAAGCTGATATGGAATGGAAAGCCGAAAAAGCCAACTCCTCGTGCATGTCCATACCGAGTGTACCGTGAATACTGCTCCAGATAGCCAGCATGCCGACGCCTTCAATGGCCAACGTAAAGAATAAGATATAGACTAAGGTAGAAAGCAGCGAATTCAGTGAATCGGAACTGACCATATCGCGCACCACCAGCTGATTGTAAATCGACGTATTGCCCATGAAGAACATAGCAAAGAAGCTGGTCAAGGTCATAACGCCAAGTCCGCCTATCTGAATCAGCAGGATAATGACCACAAAACCTGTAGGTGTAAACGTAGATGCCACATCGACCGACGTCAATCCCGTCACACACACGGCACTGGTGGAAATAAACAGCGAATCGACCCACGAAATGCCATTCACCGTACAACGCGGCAACATCAGCAGCCCTGTACCAATCAGGATAATGACCAGAAAACTGGAAGCCAGCATGAGCGAAGGATTGGTGCGGCGCCCCAGAAGACGTACCAACCCATTGGACAGGCTCAGCAAAGAGAATAACAGCAACAGGATGAGTCTGAACGGTTCACCGTTGACCAGTTCCCAAAAATCAAGGACAGGTCCTTCCACTTCGGGCCGATGAAAGATAACCGGTACCAGCGTAAGGTAAAACAGTGCCGTCAATATCCAGGCAAAGCGGCTGAATGCACGCCGCGTGTCGCGATAGTCAAGAAACAAATGCGTGGTGATATCTACCAAGAATACAATCCATACACCGTGATACAAGCGATGAAGTTGTGTGGCCTCCTCGGTCGAAACCGTAAATCCATGTTCATAGACCAGTCCCACTATCAATAAGATGGAAGCAATGTATGTCAAAGCCGTGACAGCTCCCAACGCCATCCGCACGTATGGCTGTATCCATTTGTTCTGATACAATAGAAATTTATGGTATAATTTCATTTCAACAACGGTTGTCTGTCAGCCAAGGGCAAAACAGTTATTAAGGAAAGGCAAACATAGACAAATCAATCAGGATATACAAAAAATAGAAGAAAAAAGATACACATTTAAAAAATATGGCTACATTTGGCCAAGAATTAGTATCCTAAGGCAAACACCTGCTGCATGGACCCGCCTTTTTCTGCCAGAGCAGCCGGCTTTTCCTAATGCCGGATACGCGGCAAGCGGCAAACCCACTCACACGGTGCCAAGCAGGGACAATCCTGACGGAAGACACTTAAATTAAAAACTATAGCTATGAGTAACAAGAGAAAAAGATTCTTCCTGTCGGAAGAAGAGATACCACATTACTGGTACAACATCCAGGCCGACATGGTAAACAAACCCATGCCGCCCCTCAACCCTGCCACCAAGCAGCCTCTGAAACCCGAAGATATGTTCCCCATCTTTGCCGAAGAACTATGCCGGCAAGAACTGAACCAGACCGATACCTGGATTGAGATACCCGAAGCCGTACGCGAAATGTACAAATACTACCGCAGCACCCCATTGGTGCGCGCCTACGGACTGGAGGAAGCACTGAGAACACCGGCCCACATCTACTTCAAGAACGAAAGTGTCAGCCCCATGGGGTCACACAAGCTCAACTCGGCCATTCCACAAGCCTACTACTGCAAGCAAGAAGGCGTGACCAACGTGACTACAGAGACCGGCGCCGGACAGTGGGGAGCCTCTTTGGCATACGCAGCCCGCCTCTTTGGACTGGAAGCTGCCGTCTACCAGGTAAAGATAAGCTATGAGCAAAAGCCTTACCGACGCAGCATCATGCAGACCTTCGGCGCACAGGTGACAGCCTCGCCCTCCATGTCGACACGTGCCGGAAAAGACATCCTGACCGCGCACCCTAACCACCAGGGCTCACTGGGTACCGCCATTTCCGAGGCTATCGAACTGGCACGTACCACGCCCAACTGCAAATATACCCTGGGCTCCGTGCTCAACCACGTGGCACTGCACCAGACCATCATCGGACTGGAAGCCGAAAAACAGATGGCCATGGCCGGCGAATACCCCGACATGGTGATTGCCTGCTTCGGCGGCGGTTCCAACTTTGGCGGCATTGCCTTCCCCTTCATGCGCCACAACATACTGGAAGGCAAGACTACGCGCTTCATTGCCGCCGAACCGGCCTCTTGCCCCAAACTGACTCGCGGACACTTCCAGTACGACTTCGGCGACGAAGCCGGATATACGCCGCTACTGCCCATGTTCACCTTGGGACACAACTTTGCCCCTGCCAACATACACGCAGGCGGCCTGCGCTACCACGGTGCCGGTGTCATCGTATCGCAGCTGCTCAAGGACAAACTGATGGAAGCCGTAGACATCCAACAACTGGAATCGTTCGATGCCGGTTGTCTCTTTGCCCGTGCCGAAGGCATCATTCCGGCTCCCGAATCGTGCCACGCCATTGCCGCTACCATACGCGAAGCCAACAAATGTAAGGAAACAGGCGAAGAGAAGGTGATTCTGTTCAACCTGTCCGGACATGGCCTCATCGACATGGCCTCTTACGACAAATATCTGGCCGGCGACCTGGTGAACTACTCGCTCAGCGACGAGGAGATACAGAAGAACTTAGACGAGATAGGCGGTCTGGCCTGAAAAGACCGGCTTTTCGCTCGTCTGCCTTAAAAATAAAGAAAGAGGCAGTTGCACTTGGCATGAGTACAACTGTCTCTTTCTTTATCTCCTGTCCACCTGTTCCTTATTTCTGAGGAGTCAACGGTAAACGTGTGCAAACCTGTGGCGGCATGCGACGGTGTTTTCTCTGGTTCAATTCTTTTTTAATCTTTCCCATGTTGTTCTGTTCCGTCTGGTAAACCTTCAGAATCTGACGGGGTGAAAGTATCTTCTTGAATTCCTTATAATACTTTTCGCGAATATCCAGAATCTGTCTGCACTTCTCAAAGCGGTCGGTAATCATCTTTTCCACTTCCTCGTCGGTAGGCAACGGTTTGGGAGTCAGCTCCGTTCCATTGGTAGCCGGTTTTGCACTCTTCGGCTTGCGATACTTCATCCTGCAGTCGTTCAGCTCTTTCAGATAATCTTTGTAAACTGGTGCAAACTTGGCAGCCGTTTCATCGTCCAGCATCAATGCCTCCATCATCTGGTTCGTCTGCCGTTCCATCAGCTGTTCGGGCGTAAACTTACGCTTATTGTTCTTCTTCTGTTGGTTCTGGGCCAATACACTTACCTGGCCGCCTATCAGCAAAGCCAGCATCAGATAAAAAACTTTTCTTTTCATACATCTTCTGTTTTAAGTTCAACTTTCTAATTCAAAAACATATCATATTCCGAGAAACCGGCGAGCTCTTCCAGTTCCTCGTCAGACATTTCATAAATCCACTTGTCGCCCGCATTGGCCATAGCTACCGTACCAGTAGATGCCGACACAGCATCCTCGGGCTGCGCCTCAGGAGCAAACAGGGGCATAAACACCAGTCCGGCCACAAAGGCCGCAGCCACGCATGCAGCCCACACCACCGTAGACCGTAGCCTGAACCTGCGCCTGACACCCGAACGCCGAAGCACTTCCTGCTGAAGATTGTCGAAGAAAGCCTCGGGCACGCGGTAGGGCGTCTTCTTGCCTATATCATCAAAGTCAAAATCTCTGTTCATAGCATCAGTTATTTAAAATGTATTCCTTAATCTTGTCCTTTGCATAATGGTAGTTCACCTTCATTGCCTCGGGAGTACCCTCCAGAATATGGGCAATCTGCTCATAATCCAGCTCGTCATAGTAGCGAAGGTTGAACACCAGCCGCTGCTTTTCGGGCAGGCTCAGCACGGCAGCCTGAAACTTCACCGAAAGCTCGTTTTCGTAGTCCACATATTCCGACGCTTTCAGCTTCCCCACCAATTCTTCCTGTAGCGCCTCTGCCGACACCAGCTCCATCTCCTGCCGCTTCTCCAGCCAGCGCAACACCTCGCGGGTGGCAATCGTATAAATCCAGGTTGTCAGCGAACTGTTCCGCCTAAAGCCATCCAGCCCCCGGAAGATGCGGATGAATACTTCCTGTGTCACGTCCTCGGCATCGTCGTGCGACACCAGTTGCCTGCGTACATAATAGTACACCGGTTCCTGATAGCAGTCCATCAGCAACTTGAACCCTCGCTGTGGGTCGTCCGAGTATATCTGGAGTATCTTTTGTTCGTTTACCATAAAACATTCCGTTCTTGCGGTTGCTTTGTTTAGTTAGAAAGGGAAAATGGCCAGAAGTTAAATACCGGTACCCTTCTTTTGGGCTTAATTAACAAAAAACCGGCAAGCTGTGAAAAAAGGCTGAAACGCCGGTAAGCATACAGGCCTCTGATGGACTAAAAACAGGTGTCCAATACCCGTTTGATAGCAGTGGACTGCTAACGCGATAGCAGTACACTCCCAACGTGATAGCAGTTAACTCCTGACACGATAGCAGTTAACTGCTATCACGACAAGAGTTAACCACTTTCGAGCTAGCATCCAACAGCCACATAATCAGCACAAAACGAATAAATCAGAAAAGACTGTCACCATCCCTGCACATAAAAAGCCCGGAAATGCCATTAAGCAACATTTCCGGGCTTCATGACGTACACCGGCTATCGGTGCCGACCGGACCGAACGTAAACTGTCCGGACTGAAAACGTCATTTATCTTTCGAGCACCAGCAGAAGAGCGTTCTCTGCGCTGTAAAAGCCGATGCCACCATTCTGCAACTTACCGAAGGACTTCACCTCATTCAGTGCTTTGAGAATGTCCGATTCCAACTTCATGTCGGGGCAAGCCATCATGGTCGATATGAGCTGCGGGAAAGCAATGGCAGCAGCATTATTCTCATCCGTCTGAATGCCACCGTTGATGGTGTTACAGCCTGCGTTGCCGTGCAGTCTCTTGGCTGCGGCATCAAACTCCATAAAAGGCTGAGTCTCCAGTGTATCGGGAACGGCCGAACCATATACTTCGCGAACCATCCATTTTCCATTCAGGTCATTCAGGCTTACGGTAGTTTCGTCCTTACGCTGAAGGATGATGACCGGACGCTTGGATGCGCACAAAGCCACGTTCTTATCATCTATCTGCTGGTAACGGTTCACCTGTTTCAATGCAGCCAATATGTTCTGCTCCAGCGTCATGTCGGGGCAGGCCATGCGTGTAGAGCCCAGCGAGCTCAAGTCTATCTCTCCCGGTTTGCCGTTTAAGGCCACAGTACCCATAATACGATTGCAGCCGGTGTTGCCATAGACATTTCCATTGTCTGCGTTAATGCCAATGAAGGGGAACTCTTGTCCCGGATCCGGCACAACGGCTGTTCCGTTCAGTTCCACAATATTCCATTCGCCGGCCAGCGAAGCCTGCGGCATGACGTTCTTACTGGAACGGCAAGACGAAAAGGCCAGCAACGCACCGGCCAAACATACAGAAAACATTACTTTTTTCATACCCATTTCTTCTTTAAGTCAATTAAGTTAATTTTTCAGCGGACAAAGGTATTCAAAATAACCAATAAGGCAACCATTTGTTCAAAAATCCCATCCTTTTCCTCAAAGTATTTAGTAGCTTTTTAATGTTTATGTAAGAATTAACTCTTATATTTGTGCCTGTATTCCTCAACAGACAACATTATAAATCTTTAATATAGAAAACAAAATGGGTAAAGTTCTTATTATTGGCGCCGGTGGTGTAGGCACCGTCGTAGCACACAAAGTGGCTCAGAATCCTGATGTCTTCACCGAAATCATGATTGCCAGCCGCACAAAGTCCAAATGTGATGCCGTAGTAAAGGCCATCGGCAACCCTAATATCAAGACCGCACAGGTCGATGCCGACAATGTAGACGAACTGGTAGCATTGTTCAGCAGCTTCAAACCCGAGATTGTCATCAACGTTGCACTCCCCTATCAGGACCTGACCATTATGGAAGCCTGCCTCAAGACGGGTGTCAACTACCTGGATACGGCCAACTACGAGCCAAAGGATGTAGCTCACTTTGAATACAGCTGGCAGTGGGCCTACAAAAAACGCTTTGAAGAAGCCGGACTGACAGCCATTCTGGGCTGTGGTTTCGACCCGGGCGTAAGCGGTGTGTACACGGCATACGCTGCCAAGCATCATTTCGACGAAATCCAGTATCTGGACATTGTTGACTGCAACGCCGGCAATCACCACAAGGCTTTTGCAACCAACTTCAACCCCGAAATCAATATCCGCGAAATCACGCAGAACGGACGTTACTACGAGAACGGCCAATGGGTAACCACCAAACCGCTCGAAATTCACAAGGACCTGACTTATCCCAACATCGGTCCGCGCGATTCGTACCTGCTCTACCACGAGGAGTTGGAATCACTGGTGAAGAATTTCCCCACCATTAAGCGTGCACGCTTCTGGATGACTTTCGGACAGGAATATCTTACTCACTTGCGCGTCATTCAGAACATTGGTATGGCCCGCATTGATGAGGTCGACTACAACGGAGTAAAGATTGTTCCCCTCCAGTTCCTCAAGGCTGTACTGCCCAATCCGCAAGATTTGGGCGAAAACTACGAAGGCGAAACATCCATCGGCTGCCGCATCCGTGGTCTGAAAGATGGAAAAGAGCGCACTTACTACGTGTACAACAACTGTAGTCACCAAGCCGCCTACAAGGAAACCGGCATGCAGGGTGTCAGCTACACAACGGGCGTACCGGCCATGATTGGCGCCATGATGTTCCTGAAAGGTATTTGGAAGAAGCCGGGAGTATGGAATGTCGAAGAATTCGACCCTGACCCATTCATGGAACAACTCAACAAACAAGGTCTGCCCTGGCACGAAGTAATCGACGGCGACTTGGAGCTCTAAAACCAACGGTTAGCGGTTAGTGGTAAACGGCTAGTACGAATGCTGCCAACCATTTACCACTAATCATTAACCATTAACCACTAACCATTAACCACTGACCAAATGAATGTAGGAGACAAAGCTCCCGAAATATTGGGAACTAACGAGAAAGGCGAGGAAATCCGCCTGAGCAACTACCAAGGAAAGAAAATAGTTCTCTACTTCTACCCCAAAGACAGCACATCGGGCTGCACCGCCCAGGCCTGCAACCTGCGCGACAACTACGATGAATTGCGCAAGGCCGGTTATGAAGTAATCGGTGTAAGTGTCGACAGCGAAAAGTCGCACCAAAAGTTCATCGAAAAGAACAACCTGCCTTTCACGCTTATTGCCGACACTGACAAGAAGCTGGTAGAGGAATTTGGTGTTTGGGGTGAAAAGAGCATGTACGGACGCAAGTACATGGGTACTTTCCGCACTACTTTCATCATCAACGAAGAGGGAGTGATAGAACGCATCATCGGCCCTAAGGAAGTAAAGACCAAGGACCATGCGGCACAAATTCTCTAAATCTCCGCTCTCTCCAAGAACTACTTAATATAAAAAGACAAATGGCTAAGAAAGACGAACTCAACTTTGAAGGCGAAGCTACAGGCCCCAACAGCGAAAAGCTGAAAGCCCTGCAAGCCGCCATGGACAAAATAGAAAAGAGCTTTGGAAAAGGCTCCATCATGAAAATGGGCGATGACAACATAGAGCCCGTCGAAGTTATCCCAACCGGCTCCATCGGGCTGAACGTAGCCCTGGGGGTAGGCGGTTATCCACGAGGCAGAATCATTGAAATCTATGGTCCTGAATCTTCTGGTAAGACTACCCTGGCCATACATGCCATTGCCGAAGCGCAGAAGACCGGCGGTATTGCGGCTTTCATTGATGCCGAGCACGCTTTTGACCGATTCTACGCAGCCAAGCTAGGTGTTGACGTGGACAACCTCTTCATCTCTCAGCCCGACAACGGAGAACAGGCACTCGAAATTGCCGAACAGCTGATACGCTCGTCGGCTATCGACATTATTGTAGTTGACTCAGTAGCCGCATTGACTCCGAAGGCCGAAATCGAGGGCGACATGGGCGACAACAAGGTAGGCTTGCAGGCCCGACTGATGTCTCAGGCACTGCGCAAACTGACTTCTGCTGTCAGCAAGACACGCACTACCTGTATCTTCATCAACCAGCTGCGCGAGAAGATTGGCGTCATGTTTGGCAATCCCGAGACAACTACCGGCGGTAATGCACTGAAGTTCTACGCATCTGTCAGACTTGACATCCGCGGCGGTCAGCCTATTAAGAACGGTGACGAAATCATCGGCAAGCAGACCAAGGTAAAGGTTGTAAAAAACAAGGTGGCTCCTCCCTTCCGCAAAGCCGAGTTCGACATCATGTTCGGCGAAGGCATCTCTCGCACGGGAGAAATCATCGACTTGGGTGTAGAACTGGGCATCATCAAGAAGAGCGGTTCATGGTTCAGCTACAATGACACCAAGCTGGCTCAGGGACGCGACGCTGCCAAGCAAGTCATTGCCGACAATCCCGAACTGGCAGAAGAACTGGAAGCACTTATCTTTGAAGAATTGAAGAAAGAGAAATAAGGCAGGCCAACAGCCCTTGCCCATATAAAAAAAGAACGGAACCGGTATGGCGTTGGACGCCTGTCAGTTCCGTTCTTTTTTTATCCTTATTCAGGCTGAAAGCAAGACTGCGGAAAGAAAAAACAAAGCTGCAAAAGAAAGGAGACAAACGCCCCAGACAAACTTCAAACAAGTCCGTACTCAGCGCATCACCCGACCCGCCTTGTTACCTTGCATCAGATTCTCTACCTCTTCTACCGACACTTGGTTGAAGTCACCGTACACCGTATTCTTCAGTGCCGAAGCCGCTAAGGCAAAGTCCAGTGCCTTCTGGTCATTGTCGGGGTAGGCTATCAACCCATATATCAGCCCGCCCACAAAGGCATCACCGGCTCCTACCCGGTCTACCTCATGCTCAATGTCATAGATACCCGTATGCTTCAGGCTACCGTCGGAATAAAGCACGGCAGCCAGCAGGTTGTGATTGGAAGTTATGGAGTTGCGGAGTTCCAGGAATATCTTCCGGCAACGGGGCACCAGTCTTGCCACCTGTCGACCATAGTCTTCGAACGCAGGCAGATTGTCCTGAAACGACGTATCCTCTTCGGTCGTTGCCTTGAAACCAACCGGCTTCACCCCCAGAATCTCCAGATATTCCGGTTCGGCACCAAACAGCACGTCGCTATACGCCACGAGCGGCTGCATCACCTCGGCCGCCGTACGTCCATAGTTCCACAGCTTCTTACGGAAATTCAGGTCGCAGGAAATAACCAGTCCCATGCGGTGTGCCGTCTCAATGGCCTCGCGACAAGCATCGGCCCCGTCCTGTGACAAGGCGGCTGCTATGCCCGACCAATGAAACCAGCCCGCATCGGCCAGCACGTGTTCCCAGTCTATCATGCCCGGTTTCAAGGTAGCAAATGCCGACCCGTCGCGGTCGTACACCACGTTAGAGTTGCGGAAAGCCGCTCCCGCCTCCAGATAGTAAAGTCCCATGCGCTTGCCACCAAACACAATGCCCTCTGTGCCCAGTCCGTTGGCACGCAGCGAAGCTATGCAGGCACGCGCCACCGCATTGTCGGGCAGACGAGTGACAAACTCAGTAGGAACGCCGAAGTTTGCCAATGACACAGCCACATTGGCCTCACTGCCGCCAAACGTAGCCACCAGTTGCCCTGCCTGCGAGAAGCGCTGAAAAGAAGGAGTGGTCAATCTCAGCATCACCTCACCAAAGGTCACCACTTTCTTATACTTTAGAATTCGTTCGTTGTCCATTTATCTGCTATTTTGTATTATATTATAATCTTGTTTGTTGTCTCATCATCCATTCCTGTATCCGCTTGTCCGAGCTGCAAGTTGCCGAACCGATATTCTACAGATACACAACATCTTATTCGAATTAAAGCGAAAATAAAGTCTGTAACAAGGCCTCATTCTGCCCGTTATTCTTATGCAAAAATACGAGCAAAAGAACAAGACAGTGTATTTATTTAAGGATTTTAGCAAAAGAAATGCGTCGTTCGCCCCAACCTTCTGAACATCACATATTCAATTCCTTTACACCTCATGGCACAAGCAAGCAAACTATTTACTACATTTGCAACCACACTAATAGAAACGTATGAAAAAAAGATACCTACAACTGTTGCTGCTGGTCACACTGGCCATGCCCTTCCTGGCGTCGTGCGGAGTAAACCGCTGGGAAGAATACTATCCGCTGACACAAAGAGACATGTGGATTGACAGCCTGATGCGAGAAGAATACCTGTGGTACAAGGACATACCCTCGTCTGAAAGCCTGAACTACTTCAGCGAACCCGCCACCTTCCTCAACAGCCTGCTTTCATCGCTCGACGACGGATACTCACGCATCGATTCGCTCTACGATGTGCCCGAGACAGGCTATGGCTTCGACTACACCCTCTATTCGATAGCCGACAACGACACAGCCTATAATGCCTTGGTCACCTACATCATTCCTGGCTCACCGGCCGAAGAAGCCGGACTGAAACGGGGCGAATGGATAATGATGGTGGACAACGAATACATCACCAAAAAGAATGAGACCATACTGACCGAAGGCACAGCCAAGAAACTGCTTGTAGGCACCTACGGCGAGACGACTGATGAGGAAGGCGAGACCGTGGGATTCGTCAAGGCCGACCGGGAAACCCAACTGCCGGCCACACGCGACATACAGGACAAAGACATTCCTGTCTGCCAGGTACTTGAACAAAACGGCAAACACATAGGCTACATGCTCTACAATACCTTCAGCCCCGACAACGCCGACGAGGTGAAACAATACGCCCAGCAGTTCAAGGATAGCAATGTTAGTGACGTTGTACTTGACCTGCGCTACAACGCGGGTGGAGACATGGAAAGTGTGGAACTGATGGCAGCCATACTGGCACCTGCCAACCAAATGGGCAATGCGCTGGCACAACTGAAATACAGCGATAAGAAAAGCGCCAAAGACCGCACCCTCACATTGGACGAATCCCTGCTGCAAGGTACGGCCAACCTGGGTTTGACACGTCTCTACGTACTGACCAGCACCACCACGGCCGGTGCTTCCGAGATGCTGATAAATTGCCTCAAACCATACATGGACGTTTTCATCGTGGGCGAAAAGACAAAAGGACAGACCGTTGCCACCGAACCATTCTGTTCGCAAAAGCACAGCTACTGCTTGCGACCGGTAGTGTGCGAAGTGTTCAATGCTCAGGGTACAGCCGACTACGCTTCAGGTTTCACCCCCGACGAACAGGCCGGAAGCCTGAGCAACCTGGCTACCGTATTGCCATTCGGTGACCCCAACGAAACCTTGCTGGCTAAAGCCATTGCCCTGATAAATGGCGAAACTACTCCTGACGAAGACGTACAGACCAGACTGAGCCGAAATATGACAGCCGTGAAACACGTCAACACACGCCGTCACTTCAGCACCGGGCTCCGTATGAACTAACTCCAATATGTCATGAAGCTGCATAGCATCGCCAACCAGCTCACCATCTGTCTGTTGTTGCTCTGCACTGTGTCTGCTTGCAACGACGAACCGAAGGCATCTATCCCCAAGAATGAGCCCTATCCGGTGACTAACTTCAACACCGTGAGCTTGCAAACTACAACAGTGGATGACGGACCAGCCGTAACCACTACCCACACCTACAGTTACCAAGCAGGACGACTACAAGCATACGACCTGCTGCAAACTGTCGGACACTCCACACCGGTGGAAATCAGCAGCCACAGCCAAGTTTCGTATACCGACAACCAAGCCATCGTAAGAGATGACTACGGCAATACTTCAACCTATACACTGAACAGCAGAGGATATGCTACCGAATGCCTGAGGCAGGAAGCCGGCAGTAACTCAATCCGCCACTATAGTTTCGGATACATGGCCGGAAGTGACGACAAGTACTACCTGACCTCGGTATGCGAAACCCTTGACGACTCGACAACACCGTTCAGTCAACTGACGCTGAGCTATGACTCCGAACATAGCATAAACCTCCGCCTCGACATGCAAGGCCAAACCTATTGCTACCAGGCTTCGGCCGATGCCGACAACCTCCTGCCCAACACTTCAGAGCTGCCGGCACTGTTTCTCAGCAACCTCCACCCGCTGTCACTCCACCACGAAGCCATCTACGGTAAATGGCTGGGCGATGCCTGGCCCTATCTGATGCAGCGCCTGTCGCCTATCGATAACGAAGAAAGCACGGAACGTACTGACTACACTTATCAATTGGACACCAACGGCATAGTGACCGGTTGCGTAGTCCAGACCACCAGCTACGGCCAAAGTTATCGACAAAGCTATACCTACAATCTAAACTGAGCCCACCCTGAATCCTATGGCATTCAGGGTAAGTGATGCGAGAGGATTCAGGGGTATGAATCCTATGGCATTCAGGGTAGGTGATGCGAGGGGATTCAAGGGTATGAATCCTATGACATTCAGGATAGGTGACGAGAGGGGATAACAAAAAGGACATGCCCCGCAAGGCATGTCCCTCCTATAAATACCGCAACCAATCTATTATTATCGCCATTCCGGCTACATCCTTATACCAAGTGAGCAATCCATTCTTCGCGCTCGCCGGGCAGCAAGTCGATGACGGGTATTTCGACCATCGTGTAGCAACCGGGCTGTTGGCGCATGGCAGCACGAGCCACACAAACCAGTACCTGTGCAGTCAGCGCCGGGTTGTTAATGCGCATGTTGAACTCGAAGAGCTGGTTCTGTGTTTTGCCAGAAACACCCTTGCGTGTCAGGTTTACACCGTGTCCCATGTCGAGCAAAGCATCTACACTGGGTACTTCCTTCACGTGCGTCTCGTCGTTCACAAAGTAAGGGTCAGCCTTGATGGCGGCAGCCACCTGCTCCAGCTTGTAACCGTCTTTCAGTTCCACATATACCATGCGGCGATGAATGCCAGTTCCGGTAGGAATCGTCATAGACAATGCAGCCTTTACACCCTCAATGGCTTTCACGGCTACAGTGTGTCCCATACTCATACCAGGACCAAAGTTGGTGTAAGTAATGCCCTTGGGAGCGATAGCCTCAAGCAGTGTACGCACTACCGAGTCACTTCCCGGATCCCAACCGGCTGAGATGATAGATACCGTATTGTGAGCCTTGGCTTCAGCATCGAGCGTACGACGCAGGGCGGGAATGCCGGTGTGAATATCAAAGCTGTCTACGGTATGGATTCCCAGTGCCAGAATTTCCTTGGCATACTTTTCCACGCTGCGTGTCGGAGTACACAAGATGGCTACGTCTACCTGGTCCAGTTCCTTTATATCTTTCACTACCGGATATGCACTCAGTTCAGCCGGACGGTTTTCTGCTCCGGCACGACGCACAACACCTGCTATTTCAAAGTCGGGCGCTGCCTGCAACGCCTCCAACACATAGTGTCCTATATTGCCATAACCAACGATGGCAGCTCTTACTTTTTTCATCTTTTATTCTATATTTAGTTATCAGTTTTCTGTATATTGGCTGCAAAAGTAGTCTTTTTTCTGTTATTACTCCACAATCTACAGCAATGATTACAGAGATTAACACAGATTTAGAAACTTATTCCGGCCGGGTCAGAGAAATAAACAAAGATTCCGGCAAAAGGTTCATGGAGCACATACAATATTCTGCTACGAACTACGTTATATAAACATTATGATAGAATATCTCAGGGGCGGACTTGCCGAGCTTAGCCCGGCAACCGCAGTAATCGATTGTAACGGTGTGGGCTATGCGGCCAGCATATCGCTCAACACCTATGCTGCCATTCAAGGCAAGAAGGAATGTAAACTATATATCTACGAAGCCATCCGCGAAGACGCCTACCAGCTCTATGGATTTGCCGACAAGCAGGAGCGTGAATTGTTTCTGCTGCTGATTTCCGTATCGGGCATCGGCGGCAACACGGCACGCATGATTCTCTCGGCCCTCTCGCCGGCCGAACTGGTGAACGTCATCAGCTCGGAGAACGCCAACCTGCTGAAGACCGTGAAAGGTATTGGTCTGAAGACGGCACAACGCATCATCGTAGACCTGAAAGACAAGATAAAGACCACTACCGTAACCGCAACGGCTACAGGCATGAGCGGCAGCCTGCTGACACCGGCCAATGCCGAAGTGCAGGAAGAAGCCATCGAAGCACTCACCATGCTGGGATTTGCCCAGGCACCCTCGCAGAAGGTGGTACTGGCCATTCTGAAAGAAACCCCCGACGCACCGGTAGAACAGGTCATCAAGGCAGCCCTCAAGCGACTGTGACAGTTGTCGGCCCAGTCCTTATATCCTTATCCGTCCGTTTTGCCAAGCATGCTAAACTGATATATCGTTGATGAAGTCCATACGGAAATTCCATATTGTCCTGCTCCTGCTGTTGTGTCTTGCCACGGGCAATTTCCAAGCCGTGGGACAAGAAACAACGACACCGCTGACATTGCCCGGCGACACGCTGAAAGCCGGACAGCTGCGGATGCCCGACAATATCCGTACGGTAGTGGAATACGATGCCAAGAACCGTGTCTACCTCATCCGCCGCAAGTTGGGCGACATCGACCTGGAGGTACCAAGGCTGATGACCGAACAGGAATACCTGGACTGGACCATGCGCCAGTCCATGCAGTCTTACTACCGGCAGAAGAACGGTGAAGAGGCAGGCAAGAAGAAAGATGAATTCGACTTCCTCGACATGAAGTTCGACCTGGGTCCGGCCGAAAAAATCTTCGGACCCGGCGGTGTGCAAATCAAGACGCAAGGCAGTGCCGAACTGAGCTTCGGTGTCAACTACAAGAACGTGAAGAACCCATCGCTACCCGAAAGCCAACGCAAGACGTGGGGCTTTGACTTCGACGAGAAGGTGAATGTCAATGTCAACGGAAAAGTGGGCGACAAGGTGGACATGAACATGAACTACAACACCGACGCCACCTTCGACTTCGACACCAAGCAGCTGAAACTGAAATACGAGGGCAAAGAAGACGAAATCATCAAGCTGATAGAGGCGGGCAACGTGAGCCTGACCAGTAATAACTCGCTGATAAAGGGTGCCTCTACCCTCTTCGGCCTGCGCACCGACCTGCAATTTGGCAAACTGAAACTACAGACTGTCATCAGCCAGCAGGAAAGCGAGTCGAAGACCGTCACCAGCAAGGGCGGCGTACAGACTACCAGCTTCGACTTCCAGGCCGACAACTACGAGGAGAACCGCCACTTCTTCCTGGCCCATTACTTCCGCGACACTTACGACAAGAGCATGGCGCAGCTGCCCAACATCTTGTCGGGCGTCACCATCAACCGCATCGAGGTGTGGGTAACCAACAAGCGGGGCAACTACGACAACCCGCGCAACATCGTAGCCTTCACCGACCTGGGCGAAGCCTTCCACATCGACAACCCGACTTGGCAGGGCGGAGGCGTGCCGGGTAATCCCTCGTCCACGCTCAACGCTCCGGCCAACAGCTCGAACACGCTGTACCAGCAGATGACCACCGCCTATGCCGCCGCCCGCGACATCAGCCAGGTCAACAGCACACTCGGCGCCATTCCCGGCATGGAAGGCGGCGTGCAGTGCGAGAAAATAGAAAATGCCCGCCTGCTCTCCTCGTCAGAATATACGCTCAACACCAAGCTCGGCTACCTGTCGCTCAAACAGGCGCTGCAACCTGACGAAGTGCTGGCCGTTGCCTTTGAGTACACTTTGGGCGGTCGCAGCTACCAGGTGGGTGAATTTTCGTCGGATATCAAAGACAACACCCAAAGCCTTTATGTCAAACTGCTGAAGAACACGTCGAACAGTCCGGGCGACGGCTGCTGGGACCTGATGATGAAGAACGTCTACAGCCTCAACGCCTACTCCGTGCAAAAGGAAAGCTTTCAGCTCAACATTACCTACCAGAGCGACACCACCGGCGTCTACCTGCGTTATCTGCCCGAAGGCAAGATAGCCAAGACGCCCCTTATCCGCGTATTGGGACTGGACCGTCTGAACAGTCAGAACCAGGTAGGCGCCGACGGATTCTTCGACTTCGTGGACGGCTACACCATCAATGCCACCGACGGACGCATCTTCTTCCCCGTGGTCGAGCCTTTCGGCAGCTACCTGCGCCAGCAGATAGGCAACGACCAACTGGCCGACAAGTATGTTTTTCAGGAACTCTATGACTCGACCCGTACCGTGGCACAACAAACGGCCGAGAAGAACAAGTTCCGCCTGACGGGTGAGTTCCGGGCCTCCAATGCCAATGAAATCAACCTCGGCGCCATGAACATCCCGCAAGGGTCGGTACGTGTCACCGCTGGCGGCGTCACCCTGACCGAGAACGCCGACTACACTGTGGATTACACACTGGGTATCGTCACCATCCTGAACCAGAACATCATCGACGCCGGCACGTCTATCAGCGTTGACCTGGAGAGCAATACGCTTTACAACATGCAACGCAAGACCATGATGGGCATGAACTTCAGCTATGACTTTACGCGCAATTTCCAGCTGGGCGGCACGCTGATGCACCTCAGCGAGAAAGCACTGACAAGCAAGGTGAACATGGGCGACGAACCCATTAACAATACGCTCTGGGGACTGAACGCCTCGTGGAAGACGCAAAGCCAATGGCTCACCGACATGCTGGACAAGCTGCCGTTTGTAGACGCCACCGCTCCCAGCAGCCTCAACTTCACCGCCGAATTTGCCCACCTCATACCCGGACACGGCAGCGGACTGCAACAGGACGCCTCCTACGTGGACGACTTTGAGAGTACGCAAAACGGCATCGACCTGAAGCAGCCCTCGTACTGGATGCTCGCCTCCACGCCCTATAACTCATCGTCCTCTTCCCTGTTTCCCGAGGCGTCGCTCAGCAACAACATCGACTACGGCAAGAACCGCGCCCTGCTGGCCTGGTACTTCATCGACGGCATATTTACCCGCCGCAACTCCTCGCTGACGCCGGCCCACATCAAGAATGACCTCGACCAGCTCAGCAACCATTACGTGCGCGAGGTCTACGAGCAGGAGTTGTTTCCAAACCGTGAGACAGCCTATCAGGAAACGGCAGCCATCAACGTACTCAACATGGCCTACTACCCGCAGGAACGTGGTCCCTACAACCTGGACACAAACCTGAACTCAGACGGAACCCTGCGCAATCCCGAACGCCGCTGGGGCGGCATGATGCGCAAGCTGGAGACAAGCGACTTCGAAACGGCCAACATCGAATACGTGTCCTTCTGGCTGCTCGACCCCTTCATCTACGACGAGGAAGCGGGTACTACCGCCGACGCAGGCGGCTATCTGTACATCAACCTGGGCGAGGTGTCGGAAGACATACTGAAAGATGGCAAAAAATTCTTTGAGAACGGACTGCCCACCGACGGTGACCTGACGCGGACGGAAGAGACCGTATGGGGCCGCGTACCCCGCGACCGAAGCGTGGTCTACGCCTTCGACACCAGCAGCGGAACGCGCCGCCTGCAAGACGTGGGCCTCAACGGACTGAGCACCGAAGACGAGCGTGGCTTCAGCACTTACGCCGACTACCTGAACAAGGTGCAGGCCATCGTAAATCCCGACGCCTATACCCGCTTCTACGACGACCCCGCTGCCGACAACTACCACTACTTCCGCGGCACTGACTACGACCAGGAAGAGCGTTCCATACTCGACCGCTACAAATACTACAACAATACGGAGGGAAACTCCACCACCTCGGAAGACTCGCCCGAACGCTACGATATCTCGGCCAAGACAACCCCTGACGTGGAAGACATCAACCAGGATAATACCCTCAACGAGAACGAGAAGTATTACCAATACCGCATCAGCCTGCGCCCCTCGGACCTGAAAGTCGGCGAGAACTACATCACCGACAAGCGCACGGTGAACGTACACCTGCGCAACGGCAACCGCGAGGAAGTGACCTGGTACCAGTTCAAGGTGCCGGTGCGCAGCGGTGAAGCCATCGGAAACATCAAGGACTTCAAGTCCATCCGCTTCATGCGCATGTTCCTGACGGGATTCAGCCGCCCCGTGGTGCTGCGCTTTGCCACGCTGGAACTGGTGCGCGGCGAATGGCGCACCTATACTGACGCGCTGACCAACGGCTCCGTCGCCTCCTCGGCCACGCTTGATGTCTCGGCCGTCAACATCGAGGAGAATGCCGACCGCACCCCCGTGAACTACCTGCTGCCGCCGGGCATCAGCCGCGTCATCGACCCCGGCCAGCCTCAACTGCGCCAGGAGAACGAGCAAGCCCTCAGCTTGAAGGCCGACGGCCTGGCACCGGGCGATGCCCGCGCCGTGTACAAGAACACCAGTATGGACATGCGCCAGTACAAACGCCTGCAAATGTTTGCCCACGCCGAGGCCCTGCCCGACCTGCGCTACGACCCGCAGGACGGTGAACTGAGCGTATTCATACGCCTGGGCTCCGACTATCGCAGCAACTACTACGAGTACGAGATTCCGCTGACGCTCACGCCCCACGGCACCTACAGCGGCAGTGCCGGCCAGCTCGCCATCTGGCCCACGGACAACGACCTCGACATCGACCTGTCGCTGCTTACTGACGTGAAGCGCAACCGAAACCGCCTGAAAGACACGCCCAACAGTGGCATCAGCTACGGCAAGCTCTACTCGGAGTACGACGCCGAGCATCCGGCCAACCGCGTCAGCGTCATCGGCAATCCCTCCCTGGCTGAGGTGAAGACCATCATGATAGGCATACGCAACAACGCCCGCTCCACGAAGTCCGTCGAGGTGTGGGTCAACGAACTGCGCCTCACTGAGTTCAATGAAGAGGGAGGCTGGGCCGTACAGAGTAACCTGAACTTGCAGCTGTCGGACGTTGCTACCGTAAACATGGGCGCCCACTATGAGACTGCCGGCTTCGGCGGCTTGGAGCAAAGCGTGAGCGAGCGCCGGATGGACGACTACCTGCAATACAACTTCGCCACCTCCTTTGACCTGGGCCGCTTCCTGCCCAAGCAGCTGAAGCTGTCAGCACCCATCTACTACTCCTACTCCAAGGAACAGACCACGCCCAAGTACAACCCGCTTGATAAGGACATGCTGCTGGACGACGCGCTCAGCGCACTCAGCAGCGACCGCGACCGTGACTCACTACTCAACATTGCCCGCGAAGTGACCACCTACCGCAACTTCAGCCTCAGCAACATGCGGCTGGACATACAAAGCAAACGGCCCATGCCCTACGACCCGGCTAACTTCAGCTTCAGCTACGCGCACTCCAAGCGGCACAACCAAGGCAGCACCACCGCCTACGAGAATGAAACCGACTGGCAAGGCTCCATGAGCTATAACTTCGCGCCCGTATACAAGCCCTGGGAGCCCTTTAAGGGCATCAAAAGCAAGTCGCCCTGGCTCAAGCTGCTGAAAGAGATGGACATCAACTGGCTGCCGCAGAGCATTGCCTTCAACACCGACCTGAGCCGCCACTACTACGAGTTGCAGCTGCGCGACATGGAGGCCCTGACCGCAGGCGCCAGCAGTGGCATGCCCACCGGCGACGGTACGGAGGGAATACCCGTGTCCTTCGCCAAGGAATTCCTGTGGAACCGCGACTTCGCCCTGCGCTGGGACCTGACCAAAAACCTCCAGATGAATTTCACCAGCGCCACGCACGCCGAGATAGAGGAGCCTTACGGCGTGGTGAACAAGGAACTGTACCCTGACGAATACACCCAATGGAAAGACTCGGTGAAACGCAGCCTGCTCTCGCTCGGCACGCCCATTGACTACCAACAGACCTTCAACCTGAACTACAAGCTGCCCTTCAGCCTGCTGCCCGCTACCGACTGGATTAGCGCCGACACGCGTTTCGCCTCCAGCTACAACTGGGCGCGCGGCGTACTGCTGGCTGACGGCACCGACACCGGAAACACCATCAGCAACCAGCGCAGCATAGACCTGAACGGACGCTTCAACCTGGAAACGCTGTACAACAAAGTGCCCTACCTCAAGCAGGTGAACCGCCGTTTCTCGTCGTCCTACCGCAAGCCCGAGCCCAAACGCAATGCCAAGAAGCCCAAGACCTACAGCAAGGAGATAACGCTCAAGCCCGACACTACAACTACCATACGTCACAACCTCGGTACCCGCCGCCTGCGCCTGCAAGCCCGACACCAGGGCAAGAACTACAAGCTGCGCTACAAGGTGATGGACAACAACACGCTGCGCATAGAGAACCGTGACACGGTCCGCATCAAGCTGACTGTCGCCCCCGGCCCCAACATAGAGGATACGCGCTGGTACAAGCTGGGGCAGCACGCCGCGCGCCTGGCCATGAGCATCCGCAACTTCAGCTTTTCCTACCGCAACTCTTACGCCATGACGCTGCCCGGCTTTCTGCCCAGCGTAGGCGACATGTTGGGGCAGAAAAAGAATAATGGCCTGATGGCACCCGGGCTGGACTTCGCCTTCGGCCTGACGGGTGACGGCTACATAGACCGCGCCAGGGAGCGGGGATGGCTGGCAGGCAGCGACTCGGTGGTGAGCCCGGCCAGCACCAACGCACAGGAAGACCTGCAAATGCGCATAACCGTGGAGCCCCTGCGCGACCTGAAGATAGACCTCAACGCCCAGCTGACCCGCAACAACAGCCGCGAGATACAGTTCATGTTCGACAATGCCCCCGAAACACGCAGCGGTAATTTCAGCATGACCATCATCAGCATCCGCACGGCCTTCGAACGCCACAGCGCCGGCGACGGCTACCGCTCGCAAAGCTTCGAGCGTTTCCTCAGCAACCTCGACGTGGTGCGAGACCGTGTCGAAGCCCAATACACCGGCGCCCAATACCCCGTAGGCAGCAACCTGGCCGGACAGACATTCGACCCCGCCAACGGCACGGTGGACCGATACTCGCCCGACGTCATGATACCCGCCTTCCTGGCAGCCTACACCGGCCGCGACGCCAGCAAGGTGGGGCTGGACCTGCTGCCCGGCCTGCTGTCGCTCATGCCCAACTGGAGCATCACCTACAGCGGCCTGAGCAAGCTCCCATGGGTAAAGAAGCACTTCCGCAGCGTCAACCTGAACCACGCCTATCGCAGCACCTACAGCGTGGGCAGCTACAACACCTTCCAAAGCTTCATGAGCTACATGGGCGACCTGGGCTTTGTGGAAGACGTGCTGACCGGCAACCCCGTGCCCTCTACCCGGTTCGACATCGGCTCGGTATCCATCAACGAACAGTTCGCCCCGTTCTTCGGCATCGACCTGAGCCTGAAGAACGGCATGACGGCCAAGGCCGAGTATCGCAAGACAAGGGTGCTGACACTGAGCACTACGGCGTTGCAGATTGTGGAGACAAGTTCTGACGACCTCGTGCTGGGGCTGGGATACAAGATAAACAACTTCCGCATAGGCGGCAGCAGGCGCAATGTGAAAAACAGCAAGTCGCTGGTGACCAACGACCTGACCCTGCGTGCCGACGTGTCGCTGCGCAGCCAGTCGGCCCTGTGCCGCGACATACAGACGGGCCTGACGCAGGCCACAACGGGCAACCGTGCGCTGAAAATCTCGTGCACGGCCGACTACAACCTGAGCCGCATGCTGACCCTGCGCCTCTACTATGACCGTCAGCAAGACACGCCGCTCATCTCGTCGAGCTCCTATCCGGTAGTGACGTCCGACTTTGGTGTCACGCTCAAATTCTCGCTCAACCGATAACAGACAGATATAGAAGATATGAAAACCAACCTCATGACCCTGAACGACTGGCGACAGGCCAACCAACGCCCACGCCCCTGCCCCACCGACAACTGGTATCTGGACTTTGCCCACCGCCTGCTGCCCCGGCTGGAGGCCTCACCTTTCATTGACGACCGCGCCCAGGCAGCCCGTGCCGCCCTGATGCTGGCCTGCTACCTGCAAGACGCCATCGGGCAACAAGGCGGCTGGAAGGCGTTTGCCGACGCCTACCGTGCCCTCTATGGCAGGCCCCTGCCCTTCTACCACTGCGGCGCAGACTATATGGACGATGAGATAAACCCGGAAGACGTGTGCCTGGTGCTGTGGCGGGTCAAGTCAGTGCCCGAAGGCAAACAGGCCGGAAGCTATACCATCTGCGACCCTTTCCAGCCGCAACTGCTCGGCCTGGCGCAGGAAATATATGCCTTGATGGACGAAGCTTTCGAGCAGGCGCCCATCGCTCCCCTGCCATCCGGCTCCGGCTGGTTCCTCTCGCCACAGCAACTGCAAATAGTCTCGTCGCCACTGCCCGGCCCCGCCGCACTGGCGCGACCTGACTCCGACGCAGCCCGCTGCCTGGCCCACAGTGGCGGGCACGAGTTGCTCTACTTCCCCACCTACGGACAGTTGAAACGCTTCTTTGTGGACGTTTTGCAATGGCGCGATACGCCCGAGGCCACTTTTGCCGACCTGGCCGAAGCCGACAGTTTTGTGATCTATGCCAACGCCAAGGGCATGCTGCTGGCGCCCGAGGTGGGCTTTGCGTTTAGCGACGAGCGAAACGAAGCCTACAACTGTGAGCGTGCCCAACGCGAAGCCTACCGTCTCTTCTACGAGCCTGGGGCGTGCCCGTTCGACCTGTTGAAGTATGCCATGGCTCATGGCCTGTTGCCCGACGCCGCCCTGCCGTTTGCCAACGGCCGTCAACTGCTGCTCGACAACTGGGACTTCCTTTGCCGTTTCTACTTGGGGGAATATTATGAGGGAGACTGACGGAGAAAAATGTGACAGGATAAGGGAATGAAACTGCGTATATACGTAGTTGAAAATACATATATACGCGTTTATAACTGCGTATATACGCCGTTGAAAATACGTATATACGCGTTTGGAACTATGTATATGTGTCGTTAAAACTACGTGTACGTCCCGTTAAAAATGGGCGTATATCCGTTTTCAACGACATGTATGCCCCGTTAAAACTGCGTGTACGTCCGTTTTTAACGACTCGTATACCCCGTTTCAGCGTCCTCTATGGACAGCCCCAAGTATGTCATAGCAAAAGGGCAAAGGCACACTATATAAACAGCTATACATCAACAGGTTACAATCAATATCAGCAGGCCGAACGGAAAAGGGGCATGGACGTGGTAAAAACTGCGTAACTATGTCGTTGAAAACGCGTAAAGACGTCGTTAAAAACGCGTAGTTACGCAGTTTCAACAACATAGTTACGCATTTTCAACGACGTAGTTACGCAGTTTTAACGACGTAGTTACGCAGTTTTAACGGCATCAAGGCGTAGTTTTACCTCCCTGTACGCCCAATTTTCCACGCATAAAGAAAGCGGGTGAAACAGATTGATTTCCGATTCAATCCGTTTCACCCGCTAATGCTGTACGAGAGTACTTAGAGTTCTATGATGGACTCTTCGCAGATGGTCAGCTTCTCCAGCCCTTCGGCACCTACTGCCCACGAGTTTTCAATGCCCACGGGGCCTACGCCCGGCAGCACAATCTTGGGTTCGAGGGCGAATACCATGCCGGGCTCCAACTCCTGCTTCATGCGGGGAGCAATGACGGGAGCCTCGTTGATTTCCAGTCCTATGCCGTGACCGATGAACTTGGCTTTCTGTCCCACACCCATGAAGTAGTCGGCCATGCCGGCCCGTGTCACCATGTCGATGGCCTTATTGTAGAGGTCTTCGCACACCACGCCCGGTCGTGCCATGTCGGCTATGGCGTCTTGAATGTCCAGGCATAGCTGGTGGGCGTCGTAGGCTTGCTGCGGCAAGCGGCCTATGGAGAAGACGCGGCTCATGTCGCCCATGTATCCGTAGAAGTTACCGCCCAGATCCACCATCAGGCTCTGCCCTTCCTGCAGGGGTGTATTGTTGGCTCCGCCCGGCAGTGCGGGGTCCATGCCTTCGCCGCCCAGGGCAAAGTCGTAGGGCGAGGGTGCGGCTGCGTTGTCGCCGGCCAGCAGGCTTCCCATGAATATCTCCATGCTCTGACCGAATACGCGGAAGATGCCCAAGTTGCCTTCAAGGCGCATCAGTCGCTCTATCTCGATGGAGAGCTCGCGGTCGGTCATGCCCGGACGGTAGACTGTAGGTATCTGGGCGTAGGCCTTGGCGTGTGCCAGACCGGAACGGCGGAAAAGTTCAATCTCCAGCTTGGTCTTCACGCTGCGTGCCTGTCTCACCAGTGCGCTGCCGCAGGGCAGTACCTCGGCCGACGGGAAGCAGGCGGCCAAGCGACGGTATTCGTTGAACGACAGCTCATCGCCCTCCAGCATCAGGCGCTGGGGCAGCGGCAAGCCCTGCTCGGTCAGCAGGTCGGGCAGCTGTTCGGGCTTGCGGATGGGGCGTATATGTTCGCCCTCGATGTTGTTGGGCCGTTTAATGAAGAGTCGGGCCGGGTCGTTGAGCGGCAAGTAGAGGTATCCGCTCACCACCTGGCCGTAGGTATAAATCAAATTCACGTTGCACGTAAACAGGGCGGCATCGATGCCCTGCTGCGCCATGAGTACGCGTATTTTGTCGCGTCTCTGTTTCAGTTCGGGTAATAGCATATTCTTACGTTCTTATGATTCCGGCTGCAAACTTACGGAAAAATAGCCGGAATGCCCCAAGAATGGAAAAGAAATCAGGAGAGTGGTGCAGAAAGACGGCACGGTAAGAACAAATAATTTTTATATTCACGATATTGGATGATGATAAGAACGCCTTCCCTGCCGCATCTCCTGATAGTAGACAATGAGTTTAGATTTAGTATGCGGTGCAAAGGAAAGCATTTCCGGCCAGACGCCGGTGTCCTATTCTTCGTCCAAAGGGGTCTATATGGCGGACGGCTGACAGAAAGGACAATATCGGTTACGTATGGAACAAACGCGCCCCGTGGCGGCTGGATATGAAAAGAGTGGCAGGCTGCCCGCCACGATGGTCTCATGGTTGGCGGCTTGCCACTCCTTATGGCTGGGCCGGGCTGGCTTATTTCAGTCCCTGTGCCAGCAGGTAGCGCTCGGCCTCGATGGCGGCCTTGCATCCACTGGCTGCGGCAGTGATGGCCTGACGATAGTGCGGGTCGGCCACGTCGCCGGCGGCAAATACGCCCGGCACGTTGGTGCGCGGCGTGCCTGCTTCGGTCTGAATGTAGCCCGTTTCGTCGGTCTGCAGGTATGGTTTGAAGATGTCAGAGTTCGGCTGATGGCCGATAGCCAGGAAGAAGCCGTCGATGGCCTTGTCATAGCGCTCCTCGTCGGGCTGGCCCATGCGCTTTACCAGGTGGACGCCTTCCACGCCTCCCTCGCCGTAGAGGCCTACGGCATTGTGCTCAAACAGGACTTCGATTTTCTCGTTATTCAGCACGCGCTCCTGCATGATCTGCGAGGCACGCAGATAGGGTTTGCGCACAATCAGGTATACTTTCGATGCCAGGCTGGCCAGGTAGGTGGCCTCCTCGCAGGCCGTGTCGCCGCCGCCCACTACGGCTACCACTTTCTTGCGGTAGAAGAATCCGTCGCACGTGGCACAGGCGCTGACGCCAATGCCGGCATATTTCTTTTCGTCTTCCAAGCCCAGGTATTTGGCCGTGGCTCCGGTGGCAATGATGAGCGAGTCGGCTTCCACCACCTTCTCGTCGTCAATGGTTATGCGGTAGGGAGCCTTGCTGAGGTCGGCGGCCGTAGCCACGCCAAAGCGCAGGTCGGCACCGAAACGTGCAGCCTGCTTGCGCAGGTCGTCCATCAGTTGGGGGCCGCTGATGCCTTCGGGATAGCCCGGGAAGTTTTCCACGTCGGTGGTGGTGGTCAGCTGTCCGCCCGGCTGCAAGCCTTCGTAGAGGACCGGTGCCAGATTGGCGCGTCCGGCATAGATGGCGGCCGTATATCCGGCCGGGCCTGAGCCTATAATCAGGCACTTTACTCTTTCTGTTTCCATATCTGTAGGTTATATTGTAGTTAGTACTATCTCAAGTCCACGACTTCGGCCGTGGGATATTTCTTTTTGTCGAAAACAAACAGGGCATCCGAATGGTTCAGCCCGGTGGCATATTTGTTTATGGTCACAACGGAGTGTTCGCCACCACTGCCCTTCACCTCGATACGCAGTGGCTGGTAATTGTCCTTGCGCACACGCAAAACGATGCGCTGCAAGTGCTCATCACGTCGGGTGGCGTTCAGCACCACCTCGTAGTAGTTTCCCGCACCCGTGCCCATCTGCCAGGTATAGCCTTGCTTGTATATATATAATAATGTATAGGGATTGATGTCGCGCAGCTCTTCGGGTGTAGGCTCGGATATGTTCACTTCATCGATAGATGCCAGGTAGCTCCACTGCGTGCGCCCGTCAAACCAGGTGGTGATGCCGTCTGTTTCCAGCAGGAACTTGTCGCCTTTCAGCCTCAGTGTGCCGGCGGTGCTGCCGTCTTGTGTACGGATGGTAAACTCTGCCTTCACTCCTCCGGCAGCACGGAAGGCGGCGGCAGTACGGTCGAGTATGGCCTTTGCATCAGGCTGTGCCGCGAGTGGCAGCACCACACAGCACAGCAGGCAAAAGCACCAGTAACGCATTTGATTTTTCATCTTCATCATCATAGTTCAGGATATAGGAGCCGTCTTATTGCAGATTGCTCAGACGATTCTCCAGGTCTATTTCGTCTACGCAGCACACCTCGCGCGGCTTGCTTCCCTGTGTGGGGCCAACGATACCCGCTTTCTCCAGCTGGTCCATGATGCGCCCTGCGCGGTTGTAACCGATGGAGAACTTGCGCTGAATCAGCGATGTCGAGCCTTGTTGGTGCACTACAACCAGTCGGGCAGCGTCCTCGAACAGCGGGTCAAGCCTTCCCATGTCCACGTCGCCCAGGTCGCTACCTGCATTCTCATCCACGTACTCCGGCAGGTAGAAGGCAGTAGGATAGCCTTGCTGGCGGGCTATGAACTTCGTTATCTCAGCCACCTCGGGTGTATCAATGAATGCACACTGCACACGTACCGGGTCCGCACCCTGCAGGAACAGCATATCGCCGCGGCCTATCAGCTGATTGGCTCCCGGTCGGTCGAGGATGGTACGCGAGTCTACCATGGCCGATACGCGGAAAGCAATACGCGCCGGGAAGTTGGCCTTGATGGTACCGGTAATGATGTTGGTGGTAGGACGCTGCGTTGCTATAATCATGTGGATACCCACGGCACGTGCCAGCTGGGCGATACGGGCAATAGGCAGCTCTACGTCCTTGCCTGCGGTCATTATCAGGTCGCCGAACTCGTCGATGACAACCACTATATATGGCATGAACTTGTGCCCCTTTTCGGGATTCAGCTTTCTGTTGATGAATTTCTCGTTATATTCCTTGATGTTGCGCACGTGTGCAGCCTTCAGCAAGTCGTAGCGCGTATCCATTTCCACACACAACGAGTTCAACGTCTGCACAACCTTAGTCACGTCTGTAATGATAGGCTCGGCTTCATCGGGCAGCTTGGCAAGGAAGTGATGCTCTATCACGGAGTAGATGCTGAACTCTACTTTCTTGGGGTCAACCAGCACGAACTTCAGCTCTGCCGGATGCTTTTTATACAGCAATGAGGTGATGATGGCGTTCAAGCCGACAGACTTTCCCTGTCCGGTAGCACCGGCCACCAGTACGTGCGGCATCTTGCAGAGGTCCACCATGAACACCTCGTTGGTAATAGTCTTTCCTAAGGCAATGGGCAAGTCGTAAGTAGATTCCTGGAACTTCTTGCTGCCTATGATGCTCTGCCCCGATACAATCTTCGGATTGGAATTAGGCACTTCTATACCGATGGTACCTTTACCCGGTATAGGCGCAATGATACGGATACCCAGCGCCGACAGGCTAAGTGCAATGTCGTCTTCCAGTCCACGTATCTTGGAGATACGCACACCCTGCTCCGGTGTTATCTCATACAACGTTACGGTAGGACCTACAGTCGCCTTGATGGAGTTAATCTCAATACCGAAGCTGCGCAGCGTGCTGACGATTTTATCCTTGTTAGCCTTCTGCTCATCCATGTCGATGGTCGGCTCGGCATTATCATAGTGCTTCATCAGGTCGAGCGTGGGAAAGTGGTAGTTTTCCAAGTCAAGTCGCGGATTATACGGCTCTTTCTCCGGGCCTTCATACTCTTCGTCATCATTGGCCTCCACTTCAAAACCTGGTTCCTTTGCCAGTTTCTTTTCCTCGGCGGGCGAAATCACTTCCGGCTCAGGTGTCTCAATGGTCATGGTCACATCGTCTTCACCCTTCTTTCTGCCTGCTTCGGCATATTTATGGTTGTCGTCCGTCAGGTCCAGCTCGAGTTCCTGCGCAGGACTTTCATTATCGTTCTCAAGGACTTCCGGCGTTTCCTCTTTCTTCTCCTCGCGCTCCTCTGCCCTATTTACCGGTTTGTCGTCCTTTTTGCTCTTGCGTGCAACAGGTTTCTCTTCTGCCGTCCACGACTTGGTAAAGTCTGCCGGCACCTCTCCTTCAGCTGATTGAGGCTGGTTTTTCTTACGCTTCAGGAAGTTCAATGCAAACAGCCCACGCAACCAGATAATAGTACGTGCACTGAAGTAAATGAAGAAGCAAATAGCCGTAAGAAGCAGAATCATCCACACACCTGGCACACCGACTTGCGACACCAGCCAATTGCTGACATTATAGCCGTGCATACCTCCCAGATAGATAAACGAATCCTTATACTGGTCGACAAACACGAAGCCAAAGAAGATGGAGAACCATATCAGCAGCAGCGAGCAACCGATGAACCATCGCCACAGGCGCACCTTGCGTACACGCATCAACTTCAAACCGGCCATGGCCAGAAATACCAAAATGAAGAAAGACGAAATGCCAAAGCAATCGTTTATCAAATAGTCGGCCAGCTGCGCGCCACGCGAACCCGCATAATTCTTCACGCCATTATTGGTCGAAGCCAACTCCTGGGCATTGCCTGCATCAATGATGCTCTGGTCAGCCGCCCCGGTAAAAAAGAACGACGAGAATGCCAGCAGCAAATAGACGGAGAAAATGACCAAGACAAGCCCTATGATGAAGTGAACGGTTTCACTTTTAAAAAAACAGGCAATCTTCCCAAACAGAGAGAGAGAAGGTTCCGTATCTGAAGTTACATTTTTCTTTGTCATAAAACTGTATTCGTTAATTCCTTGTGCAGCGCAAAAGTAACAAAAAAAAGCTTATGCCATAATGCATTCAAACCTTTTTCGTACCTTTGCGCACCAGATGTATCATCCGAGGATAATACCCAAGTAACTGACAGGCAGCCTCTATTCCATTACCATGCTGTCCTGCTGCAAAACAAGGAAACTGATATGAAACAAGAAAGCCAAGTTATATTCGACCGTAATGTCGTGGAATTTGTCACCGTTGCCGCCGAGTTCTGCAAGTTTCTCGAACAAGCAGAGAACAACAAACGGAAATCTTTTGTCGACACTTCACTCAAGTTGCTTCCATTGCTCTACCTGAAAGCCTCCATGTTGCCCCACTGCGACATGATGGGCGACGAAGCTCCCGAAACCTACGTAACTGAAGAAACTTATGAAGTGCTGCGCATGAACCTGGCCGGTGTAATGGGCGACAAAGACGACTACCTGGACGTATTCGTATCGGACATGAAATACAGCGACCAGCCCATCACGCGCTATATTTCCGAAGACCTGGCCGACATCTATCAGGACATCAAGGATTTCATTTTCGTCTTCAAACTGGGGCTGAACGAAACCATGCACGACGCACTAGCCATCTGCGAGGAAAACTTTGCACTTTACTGGGGCCAAAAGCTGGTCAACACACTGCGTGCCCTCCACGAAGTAAGATACGCCCCGACCGAAGAAGACAGCGATGCTGACGCAGAAGACGATACAGACGAAATCGAATAACTGAAGGCCACGGACTTCCGGCCCTTCACATCATTTCCATTAACCCATTCCGAAAATATGGTTATCAGACGAACAATAAATAAAGAAGAACTGAGCAACATGCCCAAAGCCGCATTTCCCGGCCAGATACACGTTGTATCTACCCCGCAGGAAGCTGAACGCGCCGTGGCCTATCTGAAAAAATGCCCCCTCGTAGGCATAGACAGCGAAACGCGTCCTTCTTTCAGCAAGGGACAAGTGCATAAGGTAGCTTTGCTACAGGTATCTTCCGAAGACCACTGTTTTCTTTTCAGGCTGAACCAAACCGGGCTGACATTGCCGGTCATCATGCTGCTCGAGAACCCTAATGTAATTAAAGTAGGGCTTTCACTGAAAGACGACTTCATGATGCTGCACAAACGGGCGCCTTTCGAACAGCGTGGCTGCATTGAGCTGCAAGAATACGTACGTATGTTCGGCATTCAGGACAAAAGCCTGCAAAAAATATTCGGTATCCTCTTCGGACAAAAAATATCCAAGTCACAGCAACTTTCCAACTGGGAAGCCGAACAGCTCACCCAGCCTCAACAACTGTATGCCGCCACCGATGCCTGGGCCTGCCTGACGATATACAACCGTCTGCAGGAACTGAAGCAAACCGGCGACTACGTGATTGCCGACGACGAACCAGTCCGCGAACCCTCGCAAGCTGCAAACAGCAGTGCTTCCTGAACACTAAAACTCACCAATAACTACATATTTTTCCACCCATGTATAAAGTACATCTTAAACCCGGCAAAGAAGAGTCGCTGAAGCGTTTCCACCCATGGATTTTCTCAGGTGCCATTGCCCACATTGACGGTGAACCCGAAGAAGGCGAAGTAGTAGAAGTCTACACTGCCAAGAAAGAATTCATTGCCAAAGGTCATTTCCAGATAGGAAGCATAGCCGTGCGCGTGCTGACCTTCAACCAAGACGAGAACATTGACAATGATTTCTGGACCCGGAAGTTGCAGACTGCCTTTGACATGCGCCGCAGCATTGGCCTTACCGACAACGCCAACAACAACACCTACCGCCTTGTACACGGTGAAGGCGACAATCTGCCCGGACTCGTCATCGACATCTATGCCCGTACGGCAGTAATGCAAGCCCACTCTGCCGGCATGCATCTCGACCGTATGCACATTGCCGAAGCCCTGTCACAAGTCATGGAAGGCCGGATAGACAACATCTATTATAAATCGGAAACCACCCTCCCCTTCAAAGCCGACCTCTACCCTGAAAATGGATTCCTGAAAGGCGGAAGCAGCGACAATGTCGCTACCGAATACGGTCTGAAGTTCCACATCGACTGGTTAAAAGGCCAAAAGACCGGCTTCTTTGTCGACCAGCGAGAGAACCGTTCACTCCTGGAACGCTATGCACAGGGGCGAGCCGTACTCAACATGTTCTGCTACACTGGTGGATTCTCGGTATATGCCATGCGTGGCGGTGCCCGCTTGGTACACTCCGTCGACAGCTCGGCCAAAGCCATCGACCTGACCAACAAAAACATGGAGCTCAACTTCCCCGGCGATACCCGCCATACGGCCTACGCCGAAGATGCCTTCAAATACCTGGACCGCATGGGCGACCAGTACGACCTGATTATCCTCGACCCGCCTGCATTTGCCAAGCATCGCGATGCCCTGCGCAATGCCCTGCAAGGCTATCGCAAGCTCAATTCAAAAGCTTTCGAGAAAATCAAACCCGGTGGCATACTTTTCACATTCTCCTGCTCACAGGCTGTCAGCAAAGAAAATTTCCGGACCGCCGTATTCACCGCAGCCGCCATGTCTGGCCGCAGCGTACGTATACTCCACCAACTGACCCAGCCTGCCGACCATCCGGTCAACATCTATCACCCCGAAGGCGAATATCTGAAAGGACTGGTGCTCTACGTCGAATAATATTTCTATCACCACTCATAGCGCCGGGCCTATGGCAACCTGATAAAGGGTATGCCATAGGCCCGGTTCATTATCAGGTTACAGCCGATATCTACCTGCTGTAACCTGTTTTCTTATAAGCAGTTCCAATCTTGGAAATAAACCTTTTTCTGACGATTAAGGAGCCAAGTTCTCATCTCCGTTCGTCCATACGCAGTCTGTCAGTCATATCTACACCAGTCTTCCTAAACGCAAGCAAAAACTCCTCCCGACTTCTCCACTCCCTGCAAGTTTCAGATTCTGTGGAATTCAAACAAACAATATGAAAACTGTACGTCAGCATTGCCAACGCAAAAAGTATGGACTACCATCTCGACAGCAACTCACAAGCAGCAGGACATCCCGTAATACGTCAGAGCATCAACTCTAATACATCCGTCACAGATTATCCTATCTTGCTGATTTTCTTCAGTTTTTCTTCGTCTATGATTTTGATTTTGCGGCCATCGATTGTTATCAGCCTTTCGGTGGCAAACTGCGACAAGGTACGAATGGCATTAGAAGTAGTCATGTTCGACAGATTGGCCAAATCTTCCCGCGAAAGGTAAATGCTCAGTGTAGAACCATCCTCTTCCAAGCCATAGCTTTCTTTCAGGAACAGCAGAGACTCGGCCAGACGTCCCCTGATGTGTTTCTGTGTCAGGTTAACCGTTCGCTCATCGGCTATACCCAAATCTATCGATAACTGCTTGATGAAAAACATAGCCAGCTCATTGTTCTGACTCACCAGAGTAACAATGGCAGTCATCGGAATCAGGCAAATGACAGAAGGTTCAAATGCAGCAGCAGCAGTCACATAGTCCTCTCTGGCAAAGAAAGCGCGATATCCGAAATACTCCACCGGTTTTATCATTCGAATAATCTGGCTTCTTCCACCCACACCGTCCTTGTAGATTTTCACTTTACCGGCCAGCAAACACATCAGATGTGTAGGTCTCTCTCCTTCGCAGTGAATGATTTCATTTTTCTTATAGCTTTGAATTGTAAAATGATTTGATAAGAATTCACGCTGTTCCTCATTCAGGGGAGACCACATATCAGCTATCAATTCCGGTATATTAAAATCTGATTGGTTAATCTTTGCCATTGCTGCTGCAAAACTGTGTTATACAGCACAAAAGTAAAAATAAAAAATCAGATATTGCTCATTTGTGATAAAAATGTGAAAAGAATAAATCAAAAAAGATATTTATGTAGTAAATATACCGCCCTCAACACACATTTCACGGCACTAAAATGCTTTTGCAGCAAGAAAAAACTATCAGCCTACAAAAAACTACTGTTTCCCCTCCTTCCAGAAGCGAACAGACAGGAAATTTACATTTTAAGATGTCCCCTACGACATATAGGGATTTTTCTGGTTGTAAAAAAAAATCCGCTTCATCCGGCGGTTATCCACAACCTCCAAATGAAGCAGAATAAAAATGATACATCCGACTTGGTCCCATCGTTTTTAGCAAGCCTGCTATTGCGGCAGCTCCCCGCTACAGGACCTTCAAGTCAGACCGTTCACATCATTTTGAGAACAAAAGTTCTCTGTATTTAGGCAACGGCCATATCTCATCATCAATCTCCATTTCCAGATGATCAATATGGTCACGTATGGTATCCAGGAACGGACGTACCGTTTCCTCATACGCATATGCTCTGTCTTTGTAGCTATCCATGTGGTTGGCTACCTTTCTTGCTTCCGTCATCTGACGTACCTGCACCTTAATAGCCGTCACACGCTTGGATATTTCGCGAATCAGCTCTTTCCGGTCAGCACTGAGTTCTTCATACTCCTCCGGCGAGAACGTCTCACGCAAGCCACGCAGGTTCTCCAGCAACCGGTTCTGATAGATAACCGCAGTAGGCACAATGTGGTTGATGGCCAAATCGCCCAGCACACGGCTCTCTATCTGCATCTTCATGGTGTATTTCTCCAGTTCCACTTCCAGACGGCTGGCCAATTCCACTTCATTGAAGATATGCTCACCTATCAGCACCGCACGCGACTGGTCATCCATGTAATGCATTAACGCCTCCGGCACGTGGCAGATATTCGTCAGTCCGCGACGGGCAGCCTCCTGCTTCCACTGCTCCGAGTAGCCGTCGCCCTCAAAACGAATGGGCTCCGAAGCTATTATCGTATCCTTCAGCATACGGAAGATAGCTTCCTCCTTGCTCACTCCTTCTTCCATCAGCTTGTCAATGGAAGCCTTGAACTCGTTCAGCTGATTGGCCATAGCAGCATTGATGGCAATCATGGCAGCCGCACAGTTCGATGAAGAACCTGCAGCACGGAACTCAAAACGATTGCCGGTAAAGGCAAAAGGAGAGGTACGGTTACGGTCGGTAGTATCCAGCAAGATTTCCGGTATACGGCCAATTCCCAACTTAAGTGTTGTCTTCTCCTCAGCTGTCATGCGGCTGCTGTTCACCTGGCGGGTGAACTCATCCAGTATAGCTGACAATTGCTTGCCCAAGAAGATGGACAGGATGGCGGGTGGTGCCTCGTTGGCTCCCAAGCGATGGCTGTTGCCAGCCGACATGATGGAAGCACGCAGCAAATCCTGATTCTTGTAAACCATCATCAGCACATTCACCAGGAATGTCAGGAAAAGCATGTTGCCTTTCGGATTCTTTCCCGGAGCAAACAAGTTGATACCGGTATCAGTACACAGCGACCAGTTATTATGCTTACCCGAACCGTTCACACCGCTATAGGGTTTTTCATGCAGCAATACGGCAAAGTTGTGCTTTCTGGCAATTCGCTTCATCAGGTCCATTACCAGCTGATTGTGGTCATTGGCCAGATTGACATTCTCAAAAATCGGTGCAAGCTCAAACTGGTTGGGCGCCACCTCATTATGCCGTGTCTTTACAGGAATACCAAGCTTGTGGCATTCTATTTCCAGTTCTTTCATGAATGCGGTCACCCGCGGAGGTATAGAACCGAAATAGTGGTCTTCAAGCTGCTGGTCCTTGGCCGAAGAGTGTCCCATCAGCGTACGCCCTGTCAGGCACAAGTCGGGACGCGCATTATAGAGCGCAGAATCAACCAGGAAATACTCCTGCTCCCATCCCAGATTGGCATAAACACGGCTCACGTTCTTGTCAAACAACTGGCACACATCGGTTGCAGCCTTATCTACGGCAGCAAGTGCTTTCAGCAGCGGTGTCTTATAATCAAGCGCCTCGCCCGTATATGAAATAAAGATGGTAGGAATACACAGCGTCGTATCAACCACAAAGGCCGGTGAAGACACATCCCACGCCGTATAGCCACGCGCCTCAAACGTGTTTCTTATGCCGCCATTGGGAAACGAAGAAGCATCAGGTTCCTGCTGAATCAGCAGTTTACCCGAGAAACGTTCAATGACTTCCGCATCCTCACCAAACTCGATAAAACCGTCATGCTTCTCGGCAGTTCCGTCGGTCAGCGGTTGAAACCAGTGTGTGTAGTGGGTAACATTTAGCGACTTGGCCCAGCTTTTCATTCCGTTGGCTATTAAATCGGCCATTTCACGACTGATGGGGGTTCCTTTCTCTATCGCGTCCGTCACTGCTTTAAAAGCCTCTTTCGGCAGGTATTCCTGCATCTTCTTGCGGTCGAACACATGACTGCCATAGTAATCGGACAAACGGTCTGAAGGAGTAATAACTTCCAGCGGCTTTCTATTGGAAAGCTCCTGTAAAGCAAAAAAGCGCATTTTTGACATATTTGTCTTTTCTTTTATTAGTTGTCGGCTGCAAAAATACACCTTTTTTTCTAAATTTGCCGCAGCATATTAGCAGATATTGCTTGAAACATTCGCTTTGTATATGGATTGCATGGTGTGGGCTGCTGCTCTCCTGTTTAAGGCTCGGAGCTACCCCCATAGCCGCTACTGCTGAAACAAGAAGCAAAGCGGCCGATTCCATCATGTCCAAGGTCATACTCTTTGCTCCCCTCTACGAAAACATCATCGGCAGCTACAAGGCAGAACTCTATATCAAAGGAAAAGCCAACATCAGGAAGCAAAACCGCCTGCTGCGCTTCATCCCGACCATGTTCCGCATCAAGAAGGGAGTAAAAGAATACCTCATGGAGACCTACAGCGACCTCCACTTCACCGCCCCCAACATCTACGACCAGAAAGTCAAGGCCAGCATAGGCACCACTTCTGAACTCTGGGACCTTGACGGGCGACTGCTGGAATATTTCTACATCAACATATACGCCTCATCCCTGCTCTACGACAAGCTGTTGTCGCCCCTGGCGGCAAATGCCAAGAAATACTATGTATACCAGCTTGACAGCGTCTGGGGGCCTCCCCACAACCGCCAGTACAAAATCCGCTTCACCCCCAAGACGAAAAGTATCCAGCTGGTCAAGGGCTACATGACGGTTACCGACAACGTATGGAGCATCCGCGAAATACGTTTTGCCGGCAACTCCGAATATCTGCGATTCGACAACCTGGTACAAATGGGAGATGTAGGCGAGGCCGACGAGTTTCTGCCCGTAAAAAGCGAATTTGACGCCACCTTCAAGCTGCTGGGCAATGTTGTGGACGGACACTACCTGGCCACCCTCAACTACAAGAACATCATCCAGTCCTATCCCGAAGAAAGCGCCTGGAAAAAAGAAAAAGAAAAAAACCCGTACGACCTTAGCGACTCCTACACCCTGCGCTGCGACACCAATGCACACAGCAAGGACACGGCCTACTTTGCCACCCTGCGCCCCCTCCCCCTCACCACCCACGAAGATTCGCTCTACCAGAATTTCTTCCAGCGCAAGGACACCGTAGGAAAAAAGAAAATAAAGAACGAGATACTGCGCAAACGACTGGAATTCTGGGGCGAAATAGGCGATGCCCTGATAAGCCGCTACACAGTAGACCTCAACAAGATAGGAAGCGTTCGCTGTTCACCCATCATCAACCCGCTGCTCATGAGCTACAGTGGCTCCAACGGTTTCTCCTACCGGCAGGAATTCAAGTACAACCGTATTTTCACCGGCGACCGTCTGCTGCGTGTTGTACCCAAAATCGGTTACAACTTTACCCGCAAGGAATTCTACTGGTCAGTCAATTCCGACTTCTACTACTGGCCCCAGAAAAGGGCGTCACTGCACCTGAGTGTAGGTAACGGAAACCGCATTTACAGCAGCGACGTACTGGACGACCTGAAATCCATTCCCGACAGCCTCTTCGATTTCGACCAAATCCACCTGGACTATTTCACCGACCTGTTCTTCAACCTCAAGCACAGTTGGGAAATAGTCAACGGACTTACGCTCGACATCGGCCTCTCCGTACACCGCCGTACAGAGGTAGAGAAGTCCAAGTTCGTACCCATCTATCCCGATACACCGCCGGTGACAAGAAACGACACTCCTACCCTGCCCACTATTCCGGGCTTCGACCCAAACATTCTGAGCAAGTTCAGGCACACCTACAGCAGCTTCGCCCCCCGCATCAAACTGACGTGGACTCCCGGCCAATATTACTATATGAACGGAAAAAGAAAAGTGAACCTGACGTCCAAATACCCTACCGTTTCGCTGGAATGGGAAAGAGGCATCAGCGGCGTATTCAACAGTACCGGAAACTACGAACGCCTTGAAGCCGACTACCAGCACGCCATCCACCTGGGACTGATGAACAACTTCTACTATCGCTTCGGATGGGGAGCCTTCACCAAGCAGAAAGAGGTCTACTTTGTAGACTTCAACAACTTCACCCGCTCCAACCTGCCGGTAGGATGGAACGATGAAATCGGTGGAGTATTCCAGCTGCTCGACGGACGCTGGTACAACTCCTCACGCGAGTATTTACGCGCTCATGCCATGTACGAAGCCCCCTTCCTGCTGCTCAAGCACCTGATGAAGTACACCCAATACGTCCTCAACGAACGTCTGTACCTCAACCTGCTTGCCGTTCCCCACCTTAAACCCTACATCGAATTAGGCTACGGAATCGGTACACATGTCTTCGACTTCGGCCTCTTCGCCAGCTTTGCCAACTGGCAATACCAAAGCATAGGCTGCAAGTTCACCTTCGAGCTGTTCAACCGATAGCCACCCCTCCCCCGTCACGGCGGCAGCCCGCCACCGGCACTAACAGCCTGAACCTAAACAAAACGGCGACTTTTTTCGCATTCAATCAAATTGATTTCGTACTTTCAGCCAAAAGCCCTAACTTTACGGCCCAAAACATATTTGAACCTTACAGACAGCATCTTGCCCCGGACACGCGCCAGGCAGCGGCCGGCTGTAAACCTATAAATGAACAAAACTAAAGAATAAAAGATATGGCAAAAGAAAAAATCATCCTTACAGGCGACCGCCCCACAGGACGCCTGCACATAGGCCACTACGTAGGCTCGCTGCGCCGACGCGTGGAATTGCAGAATGCCGGCGACTACAAAGACATGTTTGTCTTCATTGCCGACGCACAGGCACTGACCGACAACATGGACAACCCCGAAAAGGTACGCCAGAACGTCATTGAAGTAGCCCTCGACTATCTGGCCTGTGGACTGGACCCCACGAAGAGCACCATCTTCATTCAGTCGCAAATTCCCGAACTGTGCGAACTCTCGTTCTACTTCATGGACCTCGTGACCGTGAGCCGCCTGCAACGCAACCCGACCGTGAAGACCGAAATACAAATGCGTAACTTCGAAACCAGCATCCCCGTAGGCTTCTTCACCTACCCCATCAGCCAGGCTGCCGACATCACCGCCTTCAAGGCTACCACCGTGCCCGTAGGCGAAGACCAGGAACCCATGCTGGAGCAAGCACGCGAAATCGTGCGCCGCTTCAACAACATCTACGGCGAAACACTGGTAGAGCCTGAAATCCTGCTGCCCGACAATGCTGCCTGCCTGCGCCTGCCAGGTACTGACGGAAAGGCCAAGATGAGCAAGAGTCTGGGCAACTGCATCTACCTGAGCGACCCTGCCGACGAAGTACAGAAGAAGATACGCAGCATGTACACCGACCCCGACCACCTGCGCGTGCAAGACCCGGGCAAAGTGGAGGGTAACACCGTATTCACCTACCTCGACGCCTTCTGCCGCCCCGAGCACTTCGAGCGCTACCTGCCCGAATATCCCAATCTGGATGAACTGAAGGCACACTACCGCCGCGGCGGACTGGGCGACGTGAAAGTAAAGAAATTCCTGAACGCCATCATGGAGGAGGAACTGGCTCCAATACGCAACCGCCGCAAGGAATTCGAACAAGACATTCCGGCCATCTACGACATGCTGAAGAAAGGATGCGAAGCTGCCCGCGAGACAGCCGCCGCAACACTGGACGAAGTGCGCCGCGCCATGAAGATTAACTACTTTGACGATGCCGAGCTCATTGCCGAGCAGGCCAAACGTTTCAAACTGTAATCAGGCCGCATTCCACGCGCATACATAAAAACGGGCTGCCTGCCGCAAGTTTTCCACAGAAAAGGCCAACAAAAGACCTGACTGAAACTTGTGGCGGGCAGCCCGTTGTTTATTCCTGATTTTTAGCTATTTTTGCCCAGACAATAAATCCAACCAGCCATGCTACTGAAACTCTACAACAAGAACAACAACCCCGACGATCTGCAACAAGTAGTAGACATACTCAACGACGGAGGCCTCATCATCTACCCCACCGACACCATGTATGCCATAGGCTGTCACGGCCTGAAGGAACGTGCCATCGAACGCATCTGCCAGCTGAAGAACATAGACCCCAAGAAGAACAACCTGTCCATCATCTGCTACGACCTGAGCAGCATCAGCGAATATGCCAAGGTAGACAATGCCACCTTCAAGCTGATGAAGCGCAACCTGCCCGGCCCCTTTACCTTCATCCTGAACGGCACCACCCGCCTGCCCAAGATATTCCGCAACCGCAAGGAAGTAGGCATCCGCATGCCCGACAACCCCATCATACAGGAAATAACCCGCCTGCTCGATGCCCCCATCATGACCACCACCCTGCCTCGCGACGAGAGTGAGGATATAGAGTACAGCACCGACCCGGAACTGATAGAAGAAAAATGGGGAGACACCGTCGACCTGATTATAGACGGCGGCATAGGAGGGATGGAAGGCTCAACCATAGTAGACTGTACACAGGGCGAAGCCGAGATTGTACGCCAGGGAGCGGGATGGCTGGACGAATAATAAAGAAAGTTTTGCTCATGCAAAACTTTCAGGAATTAAAAGGAGTTAGAAGAAGTTATCATTTTGCTTCGCTCCATTCAAGAAGTTAAAGGCCGATAGTTCTTACACAGATGGCTCATACACAGCATGCAAACCATCGGTAAGTCTATCGGCCTTTAACTATCTGGCCAGCCCAGACGGGCAATAACTCATATTAACTCCTTCTAATTTCTTAGCCTGCTTATTTCAGCAACGATTCCGGGTCCAGATGGTCGGCCTCGATATCTTTGAAATAGCGGTAAGTACCAACTTTCAGTTCATCGGTAGCGGCATCGTCACAGATAATGATACCCTTCTCATGCATCTGCAGGGCACTGATGGTCCACATCTGCATAACAGGACCTTCTACTGCATGATAAAGAGCACGTGCCTTGTTGTGACCATTTACGATAATCATTACTTCCTTGGCGCTGAGCACAGTACCTACACCTACGGTCAGGGCTGTCTTGGGCACCTTGTTCACATCGTTGTCAAAGAAACGAGAGTTGGCAATGATAGTATCGGTAGTCAGCGTCTTCTGACGTGTGCGTGACGACAACGAAGAACCCGGTTCGTTGAAGGCGATGTGTCCGTCAGGACCGATACCGCCCATGAAGAGGTCAATGCCACCGTACGACTTGATTTTCTCCTCATAACGGGCACATTCTGCATCCAGGTCGGCGGCATTGCCGTTCAGTATGTTGGTGTTTTCGGGCTTGATGTCGATGTGGCTGAAGAAGTTGTTCCACATGAATGAGTAGTAGCTTTCGGGATGTTCCTTGGGCAGACCCACATATTCATCCATGTTGAAAGTAACCACATTCTGGAAAGACACCAGACCCTTCTTGTTCAGGTCTATCAGTTCCTTATACATGCCCAGAGGCGAAGAACCTGTGGGACATCCCAATATAAAAGGTTTTTCCGGAGTAGGATTGGCAGCTTTGATTTTGGCAGCTACATAATGAGCGGCCCACTTTGATACGGATTGGTAATCCGGCTGAATGATAAGTCTCATGTTTGATTAATTTTATAAGGTTAGTAATACATATTAGTGGTAAGTGATAAATGGTGAGTGATAAGTGGCAAGTAATGAGTGGTGAGCAATAAGTGGCAAGCATTCACCGTCGGACGGGTACTAACCACTGACCGCTGACCACTTACCGCTGCATTACGCCACCGACCGCTGAATCACCTGTCCTTCTTCAAGCGTTCGGCCATGGCACGTGCCAGGTTCTCACACTGTTCGTAGGTAATGTCTTTCATGGCCTGCTTCATCTCTACCGGGTCGCCCACTATCTCCAGTTTGCTCTTTTCGGCAAACTCGGCCATACGCTTCACGGCGGCGCCAGCCCACGTGAACGAACCGAAATAGCCGAAGTAACGTCCCTTCACCTCGCGCAGCAGAATCTTCGACAACAGCGATTCCACTTCTGGATATATCTGATTACTGTAAGTAGGGCTGCCCACAATCAGGCCGCGATATTTGAAAATGTCCTTCAATATGTAGGAAGGATTGCTCTTGCTCACGTTGTGCATCACGATGTTCTTGATGCCTTGTGCCGACAACTCGGCCGCAATGGCTTCGGCCATCTGCTCGGTGTTACCATACATGCTGCCGTATGCTATCACTACACCCTCCTCAGCCTCATAGCGGCTCAGGCGGTCGTAGATGCCTACCACCTTGGCAATGTTCTCTGTCCACACGGGGCCATGCGTAGAACAAATGGCCTGTATGGGCAGGTGTCCCAGCTTGGCCAGCGCCTTCTGCACGGGGTTGCCATACTTGCCCACGATGTTGGAGTAGTAGCGTACCATCTCTTCCCAATACTTGTCCAGATTGATGCGGGTATCCAGGAAACCTCCGTCCAGCGTACCGAAGCAGCCGAAAGCGTCGCCTGCAAACAGGATGCCTTCCGTCTCGTCGAAGGTCATCATCGTCTCGGGCCAGTGCACCATCGGGGTAAGGTAGAAGCGCAGCTTATGGTATCCCAGGTCAAGATAAGACTCATCCTTCACCTCATAACGGTCGCCCGTCACGCCATAATAACCTTCAATCATGCCGAAAGTCTGCTTGTTGCCCACAATCACGATGTCGGGATAGTGCTGCTTGATAAGGCGGATAGACCCCGAGTGGTCGGGTTCCATGTGGTTGATGATGAGATACTGGATAGGACGGTCGCCTATGATGCAACGAATCTTGCGCAAGTAGCTTTCGAAGAAGCAGGCATCCACCGTGTCTACCAGCGCCACGATGTCATCGTCTATCAGGTAAGAGTTATAAGAAACGCCGTAAGGCAACGGCCACATGCCTTCGAACAGGTGTTTGTTGCGGTCATTGACTCCTACATAATGTACTTTTCCTTTAATCAATGTTTTCTGGTTCATACTTTGCAATGTTTGTATTCATTCCACGTATATGGAATGCAAAAATACGCTTTTTTATTGATTTACATACAATTTTCCCTGATAAGCGCCCTCTTCTTTCATTCTTTTTTGCAAACGATGATTGAACTCATAGTTCTTCAATCCCCAATCGGGCGCAATGAGCAGCGACTTGGGCGACTGCGATACGAAACGCTCCAGCACCAAATCGGGGCGCAGACGCTGTATGTAGCCTATCACCAACCCGATGTAGCTGTCTACATCCTCGTACAGGTGGAAGTCGGCCGGCGACTCCTCATACTCATGCGCCATGCGGGTGCCGCGTATCAATTGCAGCTGGTGCAGCTTCAAGGTAGAGAGCGGCAGGGAAGATATGTCGGCCGCCTGACGCAGCATGTCGTCTTCCGTCTCGCCCGGCAGTCCCAAAATGACATGCCCTCCCGTCAGAATACCCCGTGCCGCCGTACGGTTTACGGCATCCACCGTCGTCTGCCACGTATGCCCGCGATTGATGCGCCGTAGGGTGCGGTCCAGCGTGCTCTCTATGCCATACTCCACCAGCAGGAAGGTGCGTCGGTTCAGTCCGTCCAGATAGTCCAGCAGGCTGTCGGGCATGCAGTCGGGGCGCGTGCCTATCACCAGACCTACCACGCCGTTCACCGCCAGCGCCTCCTCATACTTGCGCTTCAGCTCCTCCAGTCCGCCGTAGGTATTGGTATAAGCCTGAAAGTAAGCCAGGTACTTCATATCCGGGTACTTATGGGCAAAGAACAGTTTTCCCTCCTCCAGCTGTTCCGTCACCGACTTCTCCGTGCGGCAATACTCCGGGTTAAACGTCTGGTTGTTGCAGTACGTGCAGCCGCCGTAGCCCACCGTGCCGTCGCGGTTGGGACACGTGAAGCCCGCGTTGAGCGAAATCTTCTGCACCTTGCAGTCGAAGTATCGTTTCAGGAAAGTAGGAAAGTCGTTGTAAAGCATAGGCATGTATCAAATAACGGGTTATCCGGGCATCCCGACACCGGGACGCTCACCCTGCAAAAATACGATTTTTCATCCGTCCTCCGTTCTTTTTATCCGCTTTTATTGTCCGCCAACCGTCCACCTCCTACCGACCTTCTCTCCATCCCCTCTCCCGCCCCTTACCTCCGCCAACCGACCTCCATCGCCAGTTCTCATCCTGCAACATCAGCATCCATAAATCCCAACATTTCCAACCAATTTTCCACCCCCATTTTTTCTCTTCTCTCCCTTCCCTGTTCCTCTCTCCTCCACCTCCCTTTCTACCCACCCCAGACGCTTCTCAGACGTATTTGCTCCGTATCTTCTTCGAATAAAGGTACCCAAAAGCGAAGAAGGAACGAAGAAGATACGGAGCAAATACGGAGCAAGTAGGTTTCTGGAGGGGGTGGAAAGAGGCGAAAGACGGGGATAGAGAAAACTGATGAGAGCAGGGATAAAAGGGTGCAGGACATAGATGAATTAAATTTACACTAAGAGTATACATGGGAATAGTGGATAAACAGCAGCAAATACAAGCATTGAAAGCTGCCGTTGACAAGAGAAACAGCGACAACCGTTTTTTTCCTATATATAATTGCACGAATTTGAAGCCTTACTGTTTTCGAGCAACAAAGGTTTTGAATATTATTTCCCAGACGACCTTGCCAAAGAAACAACCACCATCATCTCATCTTACAACACCCCGGAGGACATTAATACCTCCCCAGAAGGAGCTCCTTCCAAAAGATAGTTGGCCATAAATTCTGACTATAACAAGGTGTTGGAAGAGAATCTGACAGCTTTGGAAATCGGTATAAAATCCATTTTGGAGAAATGTCCGGGATTTGCGGAATGAATAAATCGTATTGTTGAGAGTTGCAAGGAATGACAGCGCGGGACATTCTATTAAGGTGATATGAATATAAAACTGGACGGGGAACAAAAATCTTCAGAATGTCATATAACAAGTTACAATGTACAAATTGCCGAAGACGTTATCGAATTATACGAACAATAAACAGTTTATTTCATAATAGCTTGCAGCATTTTATGACTTCACACGTCTTTCTTATGAAGCCACAGCTATAATTTATCAGTTAAAACAAATGGATTGCCTTTGTGCATTCCCCAATCAGGGAAAACATACAGATACAAATTTCTTGACTGATAAAATATCCGTTAAAGCAAAAGGCTTCCGATAGATTGTCCAATAAGAAAGCTGTGAAACATGACCGGTAGATTATTGTTTATATATATTGTTGCCACGTATATGTGTTTACCCATTCGTGCTGCCGGCTGTACGATGGTTGTCGACAGTCTTGTGATAAATGATTCTGTGTCCGTGAGCGAAGTGATTGTGACTGCCCGGAGGGCTGAATTCAAATGGGACAAGAATGTACTGGTAGCCAATGTGCAGGATACGGATTTGAAAAACGAGATTCACCTGAACGACATTCTGCAAAGACTACCGGGATTGTGGGTAAAGGACGGACAAGTGATGTTGCCAGGTAGAAAACCTCCCATCTACTATATCAATGACAGGAAAGTGATGAATAGCCTTGAGATAGAATCGTTGCCCGTCAGCAACATCAAGGAGATACGGGTTCTGACTGTACCTTCACCACAATATGACTCGGACGGCGGACCGGTAATTGTCATTACTACAAAGAGGTTGCGCGATGAAGTCAACCTGGTAAATAATGCCTCACTGCTCTATAATTCCCACTGGAGTGGAATGGAGAACCTGCATATCATGCTCCAGAAAGGTAAACTGAACCTGTACGGGCTTTACAGATACAACGATCAGGCATCAGCAACCGACAACCGTAACCGACAGTACAATCTGCAGAACGATACTGTATGGCAACTATATACTCCAGAAAACAGTCTACAGAGAACACGCCAGCACACCATGCAGCTGGGAATGGACTACCAGACGGAATCGCGAACCATCGGGTTGAAATATTACACCGCTTTCAACCGGTCGGGCAAAGAGGTGCATGCTCCCTATACCGTATCCAACAACATGAGCGGACATACACTGGAACTGGACAATCGGCAGAACAGCCGGACATACTCCCCATATCATCATCTGAACTTCTTCGTGTCTCAAAAAATAGGTGAACGGTGGACAGTGAAGAATGCTGCCGATTATCTTTTCAAAAGGAACACTTCGACAACAGACGTTCATGAAACAGTTCAAGCCGTACCTTCGCAAACATCGTACAAGTCGGTAGGAAGTTGGCACATCTTTTCCAACCAACTATCGCTGATATATCAACTGAACGACAATCACAGCCTGTCCGCAGGGGCTTACGTCAAGTATTCCAAAGGCAAGAATTCACTTTCCTATAGCGACCAGAGCGTTGAACAGTATTCGGAAACCACGGAAACCCAATACAGGGCATTTGCATCGTACAGCGGCACGGTGGGCAACTGGACGCTGAGTGCAGGCATCAATTATGACCGTTTGTTCACAAAGTCCAAAGACCAACAGGACAGATTGCTAAAGGAAGAAAACATACCCCATGTGAGGCCTTATCTGTCATTGTCTTACCTGACTTCGGCAGGAGCCATGCACATGCTGGACGGCACAATGACCACACAGCAGCCGTTATATTCTGATTTGAACACCTCCGTTTCGTACATCAACCGTTTCAACTACAGCCAGGGTAATCTGTATCTGCGCCCTTCCACAGAATATAGCATCGGCTATACCTTTTATTGGAAACAATTGTTTGTCGGTCTGACGTATGCCTTCACCAAAGACCCGCTGAATACGGACGTAACCATTTATCCCAGCAAACCGTATACAGTTATCCACCAGATGATAAACGACAGAAACTACCACACCCTCATTCTGAATGCCAACTACAGGCATCAGGTAGGTTGCTGGGAACCGACAGTAGGTTTCCTGTGCTATAAGAATTTCTACACTTATACATTCAACGGAAAGGAATATCGGACAGAAAGGCCGTTGATGAGTTTGGATTTCTCCAATATTTTCCACTTGCCACGCAATTTCCGTCTGACGATAGATTATAAACAGGACTTCAAGGGAGAAGTATACAATATCCAATCCCATGCAAACTCGTCGGTTAATATAGAATTGCAACGCAGTTTCCTGAAGGACAGGCTGCAATGTTCTCTGAAAGTACAGGACATATTCAACCGGCAACGGAGCAACAATATCGGAAGGTATGACAAGGTCATGGTAGATACCCGCTCATATCCGCATACGCGTGGTATTTCGCTCAACTTTGTTTTCCGTCTTAACAAGCCTATCAAACATTCGTACAAGGGAGAGAGTGCTGCAGAGGATGAAATAAAAAGACTGAACAAAGAGGAATGATGAAACTTTTACTCACCCCACATAACATACTCCAAAGTACAGTAAGCAGACTGACCTGTACGCACTACGTTTCCACACACCTTACATTATCCATCCAAGCTATTCCACTATACACTCATATTGTAGCCTGAGCATCGGAATACAGTCATAGCCCAAGGAAAAAAGCCATGAAAAAAAGTTCCGCATAAAGACGGCCAACCACATAAGAAGTACAGAGGCAAAAATATCCGTAGCTGAACGGCGGGGCAAGCTTAAAATGTTATATCTTTGCAAAGATTGCATGTTCAAGAAAGAAACAACAACCTATCATCAGATATGAAACAGATAAGCATCACTCTCGTTTTGTGCCTCTGCGTGCTGACGGCTTTTGCCCAAGGCAAGAAAGCACTGGAACTGGCGGACGTCGTATCGGGACAGTTCCGCGCAGACAACATTTATGGCGTTATACCTATTCCCGGCGATGACGAGTACTATTCGCAAATGAATGCCGAGGGTACACAAATCATCAAGTATTCGTTCAAAACGGGCAAGCAGGTGGAAGTGCTGTTCGATGCAGCCACAGCACGCGAATGCCCCTTCAAGCGGTTTGACAGTTACAGCTTTGCACCTGACGGCAGCAAGCTGCTCATCGCTACAGAGACTACTCCCATTTACCGACGTTCGTACACGGCTGTACACTATCTGTATAGCCTGAAGCGCAACCTGGAAGGGAAGATAAACAATGTGGTGGAAAAGCTGTCGGACGGAGGGCCGCAGCAGGTACCGGTGTTCTCGCCGGACGGCAACATGGTGGCTTTTGTGCGCAACAATAACATCTACCTGGTGAAACTGCTCTATGGCAACAGCGAGAGCCAGGTGACAGAAGACGGAGAGTACAACAAAATAATCTACGGCACGCCCGACTGGGTGTATGAAGAGGAATTCGGCTACAACCGTGCGCTGGAATTCAGTGCCGACAGCAAGATGCTGGCTTTCGTACGCTGGGACGAGAGTGCAGTACGCTCCTACTTCTTCTCCGTATTTGCCGGTGAGGCTCCCCACATAGCCGCTTTTGAGAAATATCCGGGCAGCTATACCTATAAATATCCCAAGACAGGCGAGGATAACTCAAAGGTATCGGTGCTGACGTTTGACATCAAGTCGAAGGTGACACGCACAATGCAAGTGCCCTTGGATGAAGATGGCTACATTCCACGCATCCGCTTCACCAAAGACCCGGCGAAGCTGGCCATCATGACCCTTAACCGCCACCAGAACAAGCTGGACCTGTATATAGGCGACCCGCGCAGCACAGTGTGCAAGCTGGCACTGAGAGACGAGAGCGACACGTACATCAAGGAGAACGTGTTTGACAACATACGCTTCTATGACGATGGTTTCAGCTTTGTGAGTGAACGCAGCGGCTTCAACCACCTGTACTGGTACAACCTGAGCGGTACGCTGGTGAAACAGGTGACAAAGGGAGAGTTTGAAGTGAAAGACTTCTATGGCTATTCGCCCGAGGATGGAAGCTTCTACTACAGCAGCAATGAGGAAAGCCCGCTGCGCTGCGCCATCTACAAGACCGACCGCAAGGGCCGCAAGTTCAAACTGTCGGAACAGGTGGGCACCAACAGTGCACAGTTCAGCAACGGGTTGAAGTACTTCATGAACCGCTATACCAGCCTTGACACGCCTACGGTCATCACCCTGAATGACAATACCGGCAAGGTGCTGACTACACTGCTGGACAACAGTAAACTGAAGGAACGGCTGGCACAGTATGACATGCCGAAGAAAGAGTTCTTCCAGTTCAAGACCAGCGAAGGCACGCAACTGAACGGCTGGATGATGAAGCCGACGGGATTTGACGGTACCCGAAAATATCCGGTGCTGATGTACCAGTACAGCGGTCCCGGCTCGCAGCAGGTATTGGATACCTACGAGGTAAGCTGGGAAACTTACATGGCTTCGCAAGGCTATGTAGTGGTATGCGTGGATGGTCGGGGTACAGGCGGACGAGGCGCAGCATTTGAGAAATGCACGTACCTGAACCTGGGTGTAAAAGAGGCACGCGACCAGGTGGAGACTGCGCTCTACTTGGGTAGTCTGCCCTACGTGGACAAGAACCGCATCGGCATCTGGGGCTGGAGCTTTGGCGGATACATGACACTGATGAGCATGAGCGAAGGCACGCCGGTATTCAAAGCAGGCGTGGCCGTGGCTGCCGTGACCGACTGGAATTACTACGACACCATCTATGGCGAACGCTTCATGCGCACACCGCAAGAGAATGCCGAAGGCTACAAGGCTGGATCGGCCTTTACACGGGCCGACAAGCTGCACGGCAAGCTGCTGCTGGTACACGGACTGGCCGACGACAACGTGCACTACCAGAACTGTGCGGAATATGCCGAGCACCTGGTACAGCTGGGCAAGCAGTTCGACATGCAGATATATACGAACCGCAACCACAGCATCTTCGGAGGCAATACACGCATGCACTTGTACACAAGGCTGACGGATTTCTTCAAAGCCAACCTTTAATAGCAAAAGAACAAGAATGGCACACGGAGGACACTGATAAGACAGATAGGCACTGATTCTTTTGAAAACAAATTAATCTGTGCAAACCTGTTTAATCTGTGTCATCTGTGTGCCATTACAAACTGAATCATTTACCATGGAAAGAGTACGCAAGCCTGAATGGCTAAAGATAAGCATAGCATCGAACGACCGCTATGCGGAGACAAAACACATCGTAGAGTCTCACTGCCTGCACACCATCTGCAGCAGCGGACTCTGCCCTAATCGCAGCGAGTGCTGGGGCAAGGGAACGGCCACCTTCATGATAGGCGGCGACATCTGCACCCGCTGCTGCAAGTTCTGCAACACGATGACCGGCAAGCCCCTGCCACTGGACCCGAAAGAACCGGAACATGTGGCAGAATCGGTGGCATTGATGAAGCTGTCGCACGCCGTAGTGACTTCGGTGGATCGCGACGACCTGCCCGACCTGGGAGCCGCACACTGGAAGCAGACCATACTGGCCATCAAACAGCGTAATCCGGATACGACTATCGAGGTGCTTATCCCCGACTTTCAAGGAAGGCGTGAACTGGTGGAACAGGTGATAGAGGCACAGCCCGACATCATATCGCACAACATGGAGACCGTGAAACGCATCAGTCCGCTGGTGCGCAGCGCTGCGCGCTATGATACCAGCCTGGAAGTCATCCGCCAGGTGGCACAAAGCGGCATCACCGCCAAATCGGGCATCATGGTGGGACTGGGAGAGACACCTGCCGAAGTAGAGGAACTGATGGACGACCTGCGCAAGGCAGGCTGCCAGATAATGACCATTGGGCAATACCTGCAACCTTCGCGTAAACATTATCCGGTGGCCGAGTATGTGACGCCTCAACAATTTGAGGAATACAAGCGCACTGGGCTGGCCAAAGGATTCAGCCAGGTGGAGAGCGGACCGCTGGTACGCTCATCGTACCACGCAGAAAAACATATCTGCCGGAAAGAAAAATAATAACTCCTATAAAGAACATTCGTCCCATTGCGTTGTTATAAAAGCATTGAAACATGCTGCAACAACCAATGGGACAATTGTTTTTTCTATCATCGAAATTTAATATGTCGCTGGGATTCATCCCGGTGATTATAGCTATTGCCGCCACCTGGCTGACAGAACCGCCGGCGGCCATTTATGCCGGAACTGGCGTGGGAATAATCCTGAGCGGCATCCTGGCTTTGCGCCGAGGCGCACACATTCCGCCTTTCCTGCTTTATGCCACAACGGGAGCGTTGGTGTTGCTTTCGCTAGCTGTCACAATCTATCCGACTGCACTACCCAAAACAGCTGCACCGCTCATTATAGAAGTGGCCGTACTGGTTGCACCTCTCCTGATAGTATTGCTTCGCCATCTGTTTCTGGACTGCCAGCGACGGCGCAGTTCGCAATGCTGCAAACAGTTTGCAGTGCAAGGGGCCGAAGCTACCATTGTGTCATCGCGCGTGGTATTACTGACAGGAGCATTTCATCTGCTTATACTGATTACGGCACTGGGCATAAGACATCCGTTACCTCCTACAGCCGCTACCGTGTTAATGAACATAGCGCCACTGGCCGTATTTTTATTGAGCCTGCTGATGAATCAATGGGGTATCCACTACTTCAATTCCCTGCTAAGGCATACTGTTTTCTTGCCTGTAGTCAACACCAGCGGCAACGTTGTGGGAAAATGCCTGGCTGCGGAAGCCGTCAACCACAAACAAGAGCAGCCCAATCCCTACATACGCATAGCCATTACTTCGGGCGGCACGGTTTTCCTGCGCCCAAGACCGCAATGTGCCAGCTACGACAAGGGGTTGACAGACCTACCCATAGAAGGCTATCTGCTCTACGGCGAAACGTTGAAGCAGGCTTTCTACCGCATACTGGAACAATACGTACCGCTGCGTGTACCCAGAGAGGATATACACTTCCACATCATATATCATTATGAAAATGAGCAGACCAACCGGTTGGTCTACCTGTTCTCGGTAGACTTACCCGATGAACCGGGCTGGCAATCGGCTCCTCGCCTGGCAGGCGGCAAGCTGTGGACACTACGCCAGATAGAGCAGAATTTGGGAAAAGACTACTTCAGCGAGTGTTTTGAGCAGGAATATGACCAGCTGTTAAGGGTTATTATTTGTACAAGAGAAAAATACAGGGAATCTTCGACAAATCAGGCACCTTGCCCTGCCAGTCCTTTATGCTGCGGGTCTTGATGTACTCGCCTTCGCAAGTAATGTTGGCCGCTATGCACAGGCGCGTCTGCGGGCGGCAGTTGTGCAGGATGTCTTCCACCATTTTATTATTGCGGTAGGGTGTCTCAATAAACAGTTGCGTCTGGTGCTCTGCATAGACACGCTGCTCCAGCTGCTTCAGCTTCTTGGCACGCTCGGCAGGCTCTATGGGCAGATAGCCATTGAAGGCAAAGCTTTGTCCGTTGAAACCGGACCCCATGACTGAAAGAATGATGGACGAAGGCCCTACCAGCGGCACCACTTTCAGTCCCTTGCGCTGCGCAATGGCTACTACATCGGCACCCGGGTCGGCTACGGCCGGGCAGCCGGCCTCGGAAATTACTCCCATGGAATGCCCCTCCTCCAGAGGTTTCAAGTAACCGGAAATAGCTTCGGGCGAGGTATGCTTGTTGAGCGGATAAAAGGTCAGCGCATCAATATCTGTCTCCTTATCTACTTTCTTCAGAAAACGACGTGCCGAACGCACATCTTCGACAATGAAATGGCGAATGCCGGCAATGATGTCCTTATTATAAGATGGCAATACATGCTCCACAGGCGTGTCGCCCAGGGTAACTGGCAAAAGATAAAGGGCTGTGTCCACGGTTTCTTTTCAATTAATGGTTTGGCATATTGACAGCCACCTGCACGGACAGGCGGCATCGTCATTGTATCCAATGATTGGAATACGTGTGCGAAGATAGGCAAATAGCGCGGGGCAGCCAAACCTGCCGGAAGGAAAGAATAAAAAAAGACGGCTGAAAGCCTGTAGGTACCTTATACACGCCACAGTTTTCAGCCGCCCTAAATAAAAAGTAAATCGTATTTTTATCCGTAAATGATGTTTCCGTTGGCATCCTTATATTCATCGAGTCCCTTCTCGTAAGTAGCCATGGCACGAAGACTCATACCTACGCTGGAGAAACCACCATCGTGATAGAGGTTCTGCATTGTCACCTTACGGGTCAGGTCAGAGAACATCACAATGCAATAGTCGGCACATTCATCAGCCGAAGCATTGCCCAGAGGAGACATGCGGTTGGCAAAGTCGAACAGCTTGTCCATACCCTTAACACCCGAACCGGCAGTAGTCATGGTAGGCGACTGCGAAATGGTGTTGATACGTACGTGGTGTTCGCGGCCATAGATGTAACCGAAGCTGCGGGCAATAGATTCGAGCAGTGCTTTGGCATCGGCCATATCATTGTAGCCATAGAAAGTACGCTGTGCAGCCACGTAGCTCAGAGCCAGGATAGAACCATATTCGGCAATAGCGTTCATTTTCTTGGCTGCCTGTATCATCTTGTGGAAAGAAATAGCTGAAATATCCAGCGTCTTGCCCAGCATATCATAGTCGAGGTCGTCGTACGTACGTTTCTTACGAACATTGGGTGACATACCGATAGAGTGGAGCACGAAGTCTATCTGTCCACCCAGCACTTCCATGGAGCGCTTGAAAACGTTCTCCAGGTCTTCTACACTGGTAGCATCGGCGGGAATCACTTCGCAATGCAGCTTTTCAGCCAGCTCAGACACCTGTCCCATGCGGACAGCTACCGGAGTATTTGAAAGTGTGATGACAGCACCTTCTTCCACAGCTTTCTCTGCAACTTTCCAAGCTATGGACTGCTCGTTCAGGGCACCGAAGATGATGCCTCTCTTACCTTTCAACAAATTGTAACTCATACCTATTCTATATTATTAAATGATAAATAAAAATTCTATGGAGAAGTGATATTCCGGGAAACACCGACCGTTGCCCTTGCTTTCCTACCATCGCTCACCAGCTCTGCACATATTGTAGCTTGGGGAGGCACGCCGCTTCCCCTAAGGTCGGCTTTTCGGGCGCAAAGATAGTAAGTTTCTGCATAAATAAGCAGAAAGTGTGCAAAGAAAAGGCAGAAAGTCCAAAAAATACACCAAAACCGACAAAATATCCACATGATTGTAGGCTATCTCAGATACTTTTGCAAACGGTAATTAAGAGGTTTTTTCATAATATTTATTTAAGGTTAGAATTAGGTTAACATGAATCTCTATTATTCTTTTCGCAAGCCACTCGGGAGAGCAGCTTGCGGGAGAATAATATAAAAAGAACAGAAAACAATCGTAAACTCAACAAATAATATCGCGAATGAACACACTTATCAAAAGGCTTTTAGCCCTGACAGCTTGCGCCCTGCCTATCCTGGCACAGACAAGCCTCGCACAAGAAAAAACGTGTGCAGACGACTGCTTATACAAGAATCTGCCTTTCGACATGCCCAAGGTTGAACGTCCCGTATTTCCCGACTACTCGGTAAATATTCTCCAGTTTGGTGCTAAAGGAAACGGTATTGAGCTCAATACCAAAGCCATCAATGATGCCATCAAAGCTGTAAACGCCAAAGGTGGCGGTACGGTTGTCATCCCCGAAGGCCTTTGGCTGACAGGTCCCATCGAACTGCTGAGCAACGTGAACCTGCATGCCGAAAAGAATGCACTGATTATATTCACCGATGATTTCAATGCTTATCCTATCATAAAGACTTCGTTTGAAGGACTGGAAACACGCCGTTGCCAGTCGCCCATATCAGCACGCAACGCCGAAAACATCGCTATTACGGGTGAGGGCGTATTCGACGGTTCGGGCGACAGCTGGCGTCCGGTAAAGAAAGGCAAACTGACCTCATCGCAATGGAACAGCCTGGTAAAGAGCGGTGGTGTGGTACAGGACAATGTATGGTATCCTACAGCCGGCTCGCTGAAAGGCGCCATGGCCTGCAAGGAGTTTAACAACCCGGAAGGCATTGAGACTGACGAGGAATGGAATGAAATCCGCCCTTGGCTGCGCCCAGTATTGCTCAACATTGTAAAGAGCAAGAAAGTGCTGCTTGAAGGGGTGACATTCAAGAATTCCCCCAGCTGGTGCTTGCACCCATTGTCGTGCGAGCATATCACCATCAGCCGCGTAAAGGTATTCAATCCCTGGTACTCACAAAACGGTGATGCACTCGACCTGGAGTCGTGCAACTATGCCGTCATAGCCGACTGTATCTTTGACGCAGGCGACGATGCCATTTGCATCAAGTCGGGCAAGGACGAAGACGGACGCCGCCGGGGCGAGCCTTGCCAGAATGTGATTGTGAAAAACAACGTTGTGCTGCACGGTCATGGCGGCTTCGTGGTAGGTAGCGAGATGTCGGGCGGCGTGAAGAACATCTATGTCAGCGACTGCACTTTCCTAGGCACCGACGTAGGCCTGCGTTTCAAGAGTACCCGTGGACGTGGCGGTGTAGTGGAAGGCATCTACATCAACAACATCAACATGATAGACATTCCCCATGAGCCGCTGCTCTTCGACCTATTCTATGGTGGCAAGGGAGCCGGTGAAGAGACAGAAGACGAGCTGGCCAACCGCATGAAAGCAGAGATTCCGCCCGTAACGGAGGAAACACCAGCTTTCCGCAACATACACATTTCCAACATCAACTGCAAAGGCTCGGGACGTGCCATGTTCTTCAACGGCCTGCCCGAAATGCCTATCAGCAATGTATCGGTGAAGAACGTATTCATCAGCGACGCCAAGTCGGGCATCGTCATCAGCCAGGCAAAGGACGTTGTGTTGGAAGACATTCATATTGAGATCAAAGGCGACGTGCTGCAAATTAAGAATGCCGACAACGTGAAAGTAAATGGCAAGGCTTACAAGAACGACAGTGCCAAGCCACAAGCCATAGGTTTATAAAATCACGCGGTTATTAGAACCGGCCCAACCAACAGGATGGCACACAGGCGACACAGATTTGACAGATTCTCACAAATTTATTTTCTTTGCAGAAGAATAGACCTTTGTGATTAACTGCATGAACGGGGCGTCTGTGTGCCAATCTTGTTTTGACATTATTCCCCAAGCATATTTTCTTCACCTTTGAAACAATGAAAAAAATAATCTATATACTCTGCTGCCTACTCGGCACAACTGTTTCCACCATGCGTGCACAAAACACATTGATGCTGACAGTAGAAGCCGAGAACACCTGGACGCAGACGCAAACCGATGCACCTATTGTGCTCAGGCTGAGCGAGACGGGAGCAACTTTCCAAGTACGTTCGGCCATCGTGAAAGACGGAGAAACGGAAATTCCCTCGCAGCTTGATGACCTTGACGGCGATATGCGTGCCGATGAACTGGCTTTTGTTGTTACCTTGCCGGCTCAGACAAAGAAAAGCTACACCGTCACCCTCTCTGACGAAAAGAGCAACCACACCTATCCTGCACGCGTCTATGCCGAAATGATGATACGTGACACGAAGAAGGGCAAGCACTCTCCCATACAGTCAGTCACCGTGCCCGGCACCACCAACTTCTACAATACCGTACTACACCACGGTCCGGCATTCGAATCGGAACTGGTGGCCTACCGCATTTACTTCAACCAGAAACAGACGGTAGACCCCTATGGTAAGTTCAACAAGGGACTGGAGATAAAGGAAAGCCAGTTCTATCCTACCGACGAACAGCTGGCACGCGGTTTTGGCGATGATGTCCTGCTTGTAGGCAACAGCTGCGGCATAGGTACCCTGAAGGGCTGGGACGGACAGAAGGCTACCCACATTGAACCGATAGCCTTCCGCACCGAGTGCATTCTGGCCTACGGCCCCGTGCGTACCATCGTGGATGTGGAAGTGAAGGGCTGGCAATACCAAGGTTCCGAACTGAACATGACCAACCGCTACATACTCTATGCCGGACACCGCGACCTGCGCGTGGAAACCTTCTTCGACCAGCCACTGGACAAGCAGACATTCTGCACCGGAGTGCAAAACATCATGGGAAATGAAACTCTGTCTGATTCTGACCACAGGGGGCTGGTAGGAAGCTGGGGACGTCACTGGCCCGTGAACGACACCGTGAAGTACGCCAAGGAAACCATCGGCATAGCCACCTACATACCGCAGCGATATGTGCAGAAAGAAGTGGCTGACAAGGACAACTTCCTCTACACCCTTTCTGCTCCCAGTGAAAAGGGCTTCTGCCACTACACCATGTTCACCTCGCGCAAGGAAACCTTCGGCTTTGCCACACCGGCGGAGTGGTTTGCCTACATGTACATCTGGAAAGAAGGCCTGGAACACCCACTACACATCCGACTGAAGAAATAACCCTACTTACATATTTTCATCCAAACAAAGAAAGACACATCATGCGAAAAACTTTATTTGCCCTATCCCTGCTTGCAGCCTCAGCCGTTGCAGCGCAGAATACAAACTATGTATCGGAAGTATGGGTTGCCGACCGGGGCAACGGAACCTATCAGAACCCCGTGCTCTATGCCGACTACTCCGACCCGGACGCCTGCCGCGTGGGCGACGACTTCTACATGACTTCGTCGAGTTTCAACTGCCTGCCCGGCCTGCAAATACTGCATTCCAAGGACTTGGTGAACTGGACCATTATCGGTGCCGCCATACCCTATGGTTTCCCACCCTTTGAAACACCCGAACGCCCCGACCACGGTAACCGTGTATGGGCACCCAGCATACGCCACCACAATGGTGAGTTCTACATCTTCTGGGGTGACCCCGACCGCGGTGCCTACATGGTGAAGGCCAAAAACCCGAAAGGCCCCTGGAGCGAACCAGTACTGGTAAAGGCCGGTAAGGGCATCATTGATACCTGCCCCCTGTGGGACGAAGACGGCAAGGTGTACATGGTACACGCCTATGCCGGCAGTCGGGCAGGGCTGAAGAGCGTTATTGCCATCTGCGAGCTGAACAGCGATGCTACACAGGCTATTACCCAATCGCGCATCATCTTCGACGGACACGAGGCACACGAAACCTGCGAAGGCCCCAAGTTCTACAAAAAAGATGGTTACTACTACATTTTCCACCCCGCAGGCGGCGTGCCTACCGGCTGGCAGGTAGTGCTGCGCTCCAAGAATGTATATGGCCCCTACGAATGGAAGACCGTGCTGGCACAAGGCAACAGCCCCGTCAATGGCCCTCATCAGGGTGCCTGGGTAGATACACCTACGGGCGAAGACTGGTTTCTGCACTTTCAGGACGTAGGTGCTTACGGACGCCTGGTACACCTGCAACCCATGAAGTGGGTGGACGGATGGCCCGTCATAGGTACAGACAAGGATGGCGACGGCTGTGGCGAACCCGTACTGACCTACAAGAAGCCCAACGTGGGCAAGACGTGGCCCGTATGTACCCCGCAGGAAAGCGACGAATTTGACGGCTACACCCTCTCACCACAATGGCAGTGGCACGCAAACATCAACGAGAAATGGTCCTACTGCGCCGGTGACCGGAGCCTGTTGCGCCTGTATTCCTATCCCGTGACCGACGATTGCAAAAACTTGTGGGACGTGGCCAACCTGCTGCTCCAGAAGACACCGGCCCCCAACTTCACCGCCACCATGAAGCTTACCTTCACTCCCAGCCCCAAGTATAAAGGCGAACGCACAGGACTGGTAGTCATGGGCATGGACTACGCCGCACTGGCCATAGAAAACACCGAGAACGGACTGGTACTCTCGCAAGTATCGTGCCGCAAAGCAGATAAAGGCAACGCGGAAGAAGTGAACGCCAGCACCACACTGACAGACAGCACCGTGTACCTGCGCGTTAAGTTCAGCACCAATGGCCAGAAAATAGCCAAAAGCGAAGGCGGACACGACCTGGTGGTGAAATGCCACTTCAGCTACAGCCTCGACGGAAAGAAGTTCAAACCGCTGGGCAACGAATTCCAGGCCAGAGAAGGCAAATGGATAGGTGCCAAGGTGGGTATGTTCTGCACTCGCCCTGCCATCAAGACCAACGACGGCGGATGGGCAGACATAGACTGGTTCCGCATCACCAAGAAATAGTAGAAAAAGCCTTAACACAAGGCCTGCATCTGAAAAGGTTTCATTTTTCCACCTAAGATAACAGAGCTGACTATTCGTCAATAGATTACATACATATCTACAGGTAGCAAACGGCCATGTTTCAATGACAAATACAACCAGGTTTTGCATTGAAGCATGGCCGTTTTCAGGTATCGGAATAGCAGTTAACTGCTATCGCGTTAGGAGTTAACTACTATCATGTTAGCAGTGGACTACTATCGCGTTGGGAGTTAACCGCTATCAAAAGCCGAGTTAACTATTAACCCCAACCGTCACGGCCATACCTGCAACTGGCCTGCTTTTCCCCTGCAGCCCATCCTGATACAGACGAAAAATCTTATCTTTGCACACGATTAACAAAAAGACAAGACAATGAAAAAGCTCGTGATATTCGACCTCGACGGCACCCTACTCAACACCATTGCCGACCTGGCACAAAGCACCAATCATGCCCTAAAGACACTGGGCTATCCTACCCACGATACCGAAGCTTACAATTTCATGGTGGGCAACGGCATCAACAAACTGTTTGAACGTGCCCTGCCCGAAGGCGAGAAAACCGAAGAGAACGTTTTGCGCATGCGCAAGGAGTTTATCCCCTACTACGATGTGCACAATGCCGACCTCAGCCGTCCTTATCCCGGCATTCCCGAACTGCTGAAGCAGCTTCAAGACCAATCTATACAGCTGGCCGTAGCCTCCAACAAATACCAGTCGGCCACACGCCACCTCGTTGCCCACTACTTCCCCGACATCCAGTTCTGTGCAGTTTTTGGTCAACGCGAAGGTGTAAACACCAAACCCGACCCAACCATCGTACACGACATTCTGTCCATTGCACAAATTGACAAAAACGACGTACTATATGTAGGCGATTCAGGCGTAGACATGCAGACAGCTGCCAATGCCGGTGTTACAGCCTGCGGTGTCACCTGGGGATTCCGACCACGTACCGAACTCGAAGCTTTCAAGCCCGACTTTATTGTAGACGCCCCGGCAGAAATTGCCCGATTGCTGTCCGTTAACATCTGACACCCCCTGCCTTACAAAAAATACATAAAACGGCAGCTATAAAAAACAAAGCAACCCCTTCCCTGCCCTCTGCCAGGCCCAGTATACCCGCTTCTGTGCCAAAAGGTTCTGGCAGAGGGCAGAGAGAAAAAAAAGAAAACAAAAAATCCCCCTGCTAAAACAATTATTGCACATTCCTCGATTTACATCCTTATACATTTGCACCGATGAATTAACAGTGTGTCCGAACACACATAGAAATAACCATTGTTCAATTAACAAACATGCAAAGGATGTCTAACAAGATGAAAAACATGCGCGCCGCGCTGCTATTCTTCATAGTGGCCGTGATTTCGCTTGGCGTATCAGCGCAGAATGTTACAGTAAAAGGTACTGTGAAAGACAAGACGGGAGAAACCGTGATTGGTGCTTCCGTAGTAGAGAAAGGAAATACCACTAACGGTACGATTACCGACATAGATGGTAACTACTCACTCAATGTTCCCTCCAACGCCACGTTGGTATTCTCATTCGTAGGTATGAAATCCTATGAAATTGCCGTAAAAGGACAAACAACTATCAATGTCACCATGGAAGATGACTCCCAGGCTTTGGAAGAGGTCGTTGTTATCGGTTACGGTTCAGTTAAGCGTAAAGACCTGACCGGTTCTGTCGCAACCGTCAACTCCGACGTACTGGCCGCCGTACCTGTTGCCAACGCCACAGAAGCTCTTCAGGGTAAAATGGCAGGTGTACAAATTACAACGACCGAAGGTTCTCCTGATGCTGACATGACTATCCGCGTACGTGGTGGAGGTTCTATCACACAAAGTAACGAACCGCTGTTTATCGTCGACGGATTCCCTGTTGAGTCCATCTCAGACATCCCTGCTTCCGATATTGAAGATATCACCGTACTGAAGGATGCCTCTTCAACCGCCATTTATGGTTCGCGTGGTGCCAACGGTGTAATCTTGGTTACCACTAAATCCGGAAAGGAAGGTAAAATCAACGTATCTTACAACGCCTATTATTCTTGGAAGAAAGTGGCTAAGAAACTAGATGTTTTAAATGCCAGAGATTATACTGAATGGCAGTATGAACTGGCCAACCTTACAAACAAGGTAGAAGACTATGAAGAGCATTTCGGAAGCTATCAGGATATTGACCTCTATGACAATGTAGCTACCAACGACTGGCAAGACCTTACTTTCGGTCGTACCGGTCATACCTTTAACCACAGCTTGAATATTAACGGCGGTGGCGAAAAGATGAAATATGCATTCAGTTACGCACGTATGGACGATAAGGCTATCATGGAAATGTCCGACTTCGTACGCGATAACCTGAGTCTGAAATTAAATAGCAAACTCAGCAAGAGAATTTCTGTCGACATGCAGGCACGCTGGTCAAAGACCAAAGTAAACGGTGCAGGTGCCAATGAGACAAGCGGTGTCTACAACACCGACAAGCGCCTCCGCTATGCCATCCAATACACTCCCTACCCTGTAGCAGGAATCACCGATGCCGGCGATGACGACGGAACCAACTCCTCGTTCTACAATCCCCTCACTGCCTTGCGCGACAATGACCAGAGAAAAACCCGCACACAGCTTAACATGTCGGGAGCCTTTACTTGGGAAATTATTGATAACCTGAAGTTCAAGGCTGAATTCGGATATGACACATACAAGCAGGACACCAAGAAATACATGGGTGCCTCTACATATTATGTACAAAATGTGCCCTCATCATCCAACCAAGGCAAACCGGCCATCACACTTATCAATCAGTACAGGACTAAATACCGCAACACCAATACCCTGAACTACGACTTCAAGAAACTGTTCGATAAAAACAGCCTCCACCATCTCAACGCACTGGTTGGACAGGAATACATCATCGAAAAGAATGAAGAACTGACCAATACCGTACACGGTTTCCCCTCTTCATTTACCGCCAGCGATTGCTGGAACTTGACAACCCAGGGTACTCCTTACGAAATCACCGATTTCTACGACCCAGACGATATTCTGCTCTCTTATTTCGGACGTGTCAACTATGACTTCGACAGCAAGTATATTGTCAGCGCAACCTTCCGTGCCGACGGTTCTTCCAAGTTTGCCGAAGAAAACCGCTGGGGTTTCTTCCCCTCTGCAGCCGTTGCATGGCGTATTTCAGCCGAACCGTTTATGCGTAGAACCAACCATTGGCTTGATGACCTGAAACTGCGTTTCAGCTATGGTACTGCCGGTAACAACAACATTCCTTCCGGTCTGCTGACACAGGAATACGTTGCCAATGCCACTACTTGGATTAACGGCTACACATCCTACTGGGCTCCTTCCAAGACCATGGCCAACCCCGATTTGAAGTGGGAAACTACCATCACCCGTAACCTCGGTCTTGACTTCACCATCCTGGGCGGCAAAATCAACGGTACTATCGAAGCTTACCTGAACAACACCAAGGATTTGCTGATTCAATACCCCGTATCCGGTACCGGTTACGACTACCAATACCGCAACATGGGTGAAACCCGCAACAAAGGTTTTGAAGTATCACTCAACTACTATGCCATCAACAAAAAGAACTTCAGTCTGAGCGTCGGTGCCAACATTTCATTCAACAAGAATGAAGTCGTTTCTTTGGGCGACCTTCAGTCCATTGACAATATTTCTACCGCATGGGCATCTACCGAAATTGACCAAGACTTTGTTATTCGTACAGGTGAACCCATCGGACAAATCTGGGGATACAAGAGCGCAGGCCGTTACGAAGTAAGTGACTTTGATATCGCCGCTTCACAGGCCGCCGGCAAGTGGGTGCTGAAGGAAGGCGTTGTAGATTGCAGCGGCATATTGGGCACCAGCGTACAACCCGGTTCCATGAAGCTGATGGAAACCAAGGCAGAAAAGACCGGAACCATCACCACTGCCGACCGTCAGGTCATCGGTGACACCAATCCACTTGCTATCGGTGGTTTCAACCTGAATGCACGCATTTACAACTTCGATTTCTCGGCCAACTTCAACTACAGCATCGGCAACGACGTCTACAATGCCAATGCCATTGAGTACACCCAGACCTCCAAGTACCAGTACCGCAACCTCATCTCAACCATGCAGGCTGGCTCACGCTGGACCAACATTGACGCCATGGGCAACTACCTCAACTGGAACAACGCTGATGAACTGGCTGCACTGAACGCCAACACCACCATGTGGTCGCCTTACACAGGAAAATACATTCTGACCGATTACTATGTAGAAGATGCTTCTTTCCTGCGTTTAAGTACACTGACTTTGGGATATACCCTGCCACAGGCATGGCTCAAAAAGATAGGTATCAGCAACCTGCGTTTCTATGCAACAGCCTATAACGTCTTCTGTCTGACCAATTACTCTGGTTTCGACCCTGAGGTATCTACCATGCGCAAGACAAACCTGACTCCGGGTGTTGACTACTCTGCCTATCCCAAGAGCCGCCAATTCGTAATTGGATTGAACTTAAACTTCTAAAACCTAAAAACAGACTACGATAATGAAAAAACTAGCATATATAACCTGTCTTATCGCAGGCAGCCTTGTAACCTCCTGCGAACTGGATGCACCAACCAAATCATCCATGAGCGAAGAAGTCATCTTCTCTACCGAAGCACTGGCCGACGCAGCTGTCATGGGCATTCATCAGTCGTTTGCCGAGACAAATTCCTACCGCGGACGTTTCATTCCTTATTTTGGAACCAACACGGACTGCGAAATCTACAACAACTACGCAGGCGTATCCGACCCTACGACCGACAAGGAAGCATCATTGGCATGCTACTCTGCCGACCCAACCAATACGTATATGAATACCACCAACAACGCCTGGGCCAAGCTGTACGAAGCCATTGAGCGTGCCAACAAAGCCATCGAATCCATCGAGGCCTACGGCAACATCGACGCCAACTCCAACATGGGGCAACTCTATGGCGAATTGCTCACCCTGCGCGGATTCATCTACTTCGACCTGGTAAAGGCATGGGGCGATGTACCTTACCGTTTTGAGCCCATCACCACCGAAACCATCTACCTGGCCAAGACTGACAGAGTGACCGTTCTCAAGAAAGTACTGGAAGACCTGCTGGTAGCCGAAGACTATCTGGGCTGGCCCAATGCCAATAGCTATACTACTTCCACCGAACGTGTCAGCAAGTCGTTTGCCAAAGGCCTGCGTGCCCGCATCGCCCTCTTCCTGGCCGGTTACTCCGAATGGCCCAATGAAGGATTGCGCTACAACCTGACAGACGCAACCGAACGTAACTCCATGTACCAGATTGCACGCGACGAATGCGTCAGCATCATCAACCAAGGCTGCAACCAACTGGGTGCTACCTTCGATGAAAACTTCCGCAACCTTTGCAAAGAAGACCAGACAGCCGGCAAGGAGTCCATCTACGAAATCCCCTTCTCAGACGGACGTGGCCGCGTGCTCTACACCTGGGGCGGCAAACATACAACTACCGACCAATGGACCAACCTTGCCAAAGGCGGTGTAAACGGACCGACTCCTACCTTGTGGTACGACTTTGATGCAGAAGATGCACGCCGTAACATTACCTGCCTTCCCTATGTATGGACAGACGGTGTTAAGACCATCAGTGGTTCTTCCGGTGGCGGTTGGAGCTTTGGCAAGCTGCGCTTCGAGTGGATGTCACGCATTGTCACCTCAACCAATGACGACGGTATCAACTACCAGGTAATGCGCTATGCCGATATCTATCTCATGGCAGCCGAAGCCGAAAACGCGCTGAATGGCCCGTCAAACGCACAGCAATACCTGAAACCCATCCTTGACCGAGCTTACCCCAGTGCCAAGGCCAGCTCCATCCTGACTAGTGCCGGTGCCAGTCAAGACGCATTCCAGCAGACCATCATGGACCAGAGAAAGTTTGAATTCGCCGGCGAAGGCATCCGTAAAGTCGACCTGATGCGCTGGGGCAAACTGAGCGAGGTACTTGCCGAAACCAAGAGCAAAATGAGCAACCTGGCCAACCGTACAGGAGCATACTCCGATTATCCCAGCAAGATTTACTACAACGAAGGATTGGGCGCCGCCAGCACTGATGCCGATGGATATACCATCTACGGTCTGGAAAAAGGTGACACAGACGACTATGGCAAAGAGAACTTCGAAAGCAGTTCGTCTTGGTTTGTACTCGGTGCTGGAAGCACCCCGGACAAAGTACTTGAAAACGATACGAAAATCAACAAGTACATTGAATACCTCTACATCAACGACCCCAACAGCAAGATGTTCTGGCCTATTTGGAAAGTATTTATCGATGGCAGCAACGGACTGCTTACCAACGATTATAATTATTAATCACTAACGCAAATCATATTATGAATCTACTCAAAAAATTCAATTATATACTGGGTATCGGGGCTGTGCTGCTCACCGCTACCGCCTGCTCGGACATAGCCGACGAACTGACCAGCGTAGAATACGACCGTCTGTTCTCACCTACTGAATTCGAGGCCAAAGTACAAAACAAAACAGAAGTAAAGCTGAGCTGGGAATGCCTGTCAGAAGACCAGGCAACCTCCTATGCCATTGAATTCTTTGCCAATGACCCTGACATGGCCTGCCAAGGCACTGCCACCCTGTCCTTCAGCGACGTAAAAGAAAATCCCTACGTTGTGACCGACCTCATGGGCGAAACAGTATACTCTGTCAGAATCAAAGCCGTAGGCGAAAATAAAGAGTCTAAATGGACTACCACCACATTCGAAACAGATGCCGAACAAATCTTTGAAGCTGTTTCCGATGAAGATGTCACCTCTACATCCATCACTGTCAGATGGCCTGCCGGAACAGCCGTAACACAGATTATAGTAAGTGGTGGAAAAGAAGAGACCAGAGACCTTACCGCTGAAGAAATAGCCAACGGCTGCGCAACATTCACTGGTCTGGAATATGAAACGGAGTATACCTTCACCATTATGAACGGCAGCAAAGTGCGCGGCAAGATTACCGTTACGACCCTGCCCAATTACACTCCTGCATACCCGGGCGACGACCTGCAAGCCCTGATTGACGCAGCTGCTGACGGTGAAACCATCATGCTGCTGCCTGCCAAGGATGGCTCAACTAATGTATTCGTCTACAACGACAGTGAAACAGGCGAAGCAACTACGCTCGAACTGACCGTCAACAAGAACCTTGCTATCAGCGGTTTGGCATCACAACCCGTTGTTGCTCAAATCAAGTTCGTTTTGGACGGAGCCACAGGCTTTACGACAGAGAACCTCACCTTTACCGGCAAGAAAGATGACGCGCTCATCAAGACAAGCAATGCTTCTGGAATAGTCAAGGTCAACAACATTGAGGCCAGCGGCTATGGCAACTTCATCATCGATCCAGGTGAGAATACTTGTACCATCGACGAGTTCAGCGTAACCAACAGCTTCTTCCACGACATGTGCTCAAGCAAACGTTTCGTTGATTCTCAGAAGAAGAAATGCGCCATCATGGTATTCAACATGAAGAACTGTACGGTAGCCAACTCATGCTCTGGCTCAGACTTCATCCGCTTCGACTACAATGCCAATGCCAACGGTATGGTTATCAACTTCGAAAACAATACGTTGTACAAGATTGAGGCCAGCTCCAAGGGACTGTTCTACATCCGTTCCAATGCTTCCGGTGACAAGAACTTCACCGCCAACATCAAGAACAATGTATTTGCCGAAATGAGCGACCAGGTATTCTTCAGTGAAGACTCGAAGACCGACAACCTCGTCTTCAGCAACAACAACTACTTCAATACGCCTTCACTCCTGGCCAACCCCGACGGAGGAAGCGGCAAGGTATTCGACACCACAGGCTTTGCGCTGGATCCCCAGTTCAAAGACCCGGCTAACAATGACTTTACTATTACAAACCCGACACTGATTGAAGAAAACATCGGAAATATATAATTAAAAGCCATTTAGGTTTATTGGGGAAATGCAGCGAGCAAATTTCCAAAACAGAAAGCAGCCCCACTGCTCTCCCCCCCCGATAAAGCATAATCAAGCAAATATTCCCTCAAAAGACGAGAGGCTGTCCCCACCTATAGGAACAGCCTCTCGTCATTTTAATCATCCTCAAAACAGCACTTCATCTATAAGATTACTTACGCCACTGATTCATCTACCATAGCCTTATTTACCTAATAATCAAAAACAATTATTGCTGTCCGATAAAAATTTATCTAAGGCATAAAAA
>ULPZ01024700.1_pt1 | contig 110858 bp, 65 predicted proteins | sample 1953991 | NCBI WGS metagenome assembly ULPZ01 (sample SAMEA4835642, study PRJEB28245) | human gut metagenome | biome: gut microbiome; material: fecal sample | place: Denmark | collected 2008
TGATGCTGTTTGGTACCGTCAGACTGAAGTACCTGGCACTGATTGTGATAGGGTGCGACCTGCTGTTCATCACTTCGTCCAATGCCGGCGGACACATTGCCCACCTGGGAGGCGCGCTGGCCGGACTGGCCTGGGCGGCTGCCCTGAGCAAGGGACACGACCTGACGAAGTGGATAAACCTGGTGATTGACGGCGTGGCTTCACTGTTCCGTCCGCGCAAGCGCAAACCCAAGATGAAGATACACTACGGCGCCAACCGACAAGCCGACTACGACTACAACGCACGCCGCAAGGCACAGTCCGACGAAATAGACCGCATTCTGGACAAGCTGAAGAAGTCGGGCTACGAAAGCCTGACGGCCGACGAAAAGAAAAGCCTGTTCGATGCCAGCAAACGTTAGCCTATGCCCATACGTGTGAAACATTTCGGATACTTGATCCTGCTGCTGTTGCTGGGGGTCAACCTGCTGATTACAGGGCTGCTGGTGTTTTCGGCCTACAGTCCCTACGTGCAGCCGGTGGAGCATCCGGTGCGCTCATGCTTCGGGCTGGCATTTCCCATCTTTCTGATACTGAACGGCCTGTTCCTGCTCTTCTGGCTCATCATCAGGCAATACAAGGCTGCCCTGCTGCCCGTGCTGGGCTTCGTCGTGTGCTACGGCCCACTGCTCACCTACATGCCCATCAACCGGCATACATCCAACGTGCCCGAAAAGAGCATCAAGCTGCTGTCCTACAACATCATGGGCTTTAACAACGACGTCAAGACCGAGGAAGGTAACCCCATTCTGAACTACCTGAAAAATAGCGGAGCCGACATCCTCTGCCTGCAGGAATATCGCACGCTGACTTCGTCCAAGAAGCTGACGCAGAAAGACGTCGACCAGGCTCTGAAGGACTATCCCTACCACAACATCCAGCTGGCAGGCGAGGCAAAAGGCAATCTCAACCAGCTGGCCTGCTATTCCAAATACCCCATCCTGTCGGCCCGGCGGGTGGACTATGACAGCCAGTCCAATGGCTCGGTAGCCTACAAACTGCTGGTAGAGGGTGACACGCTGCTACTCATCAACAACCACCTGGAATCCAACAAACTGACCAAGGCCGACAAGGACGTCTATACCGACATGCTGGAGTCGCCCGAAAAGGGAAAGGTGAAGAGTGGCCTGCGACTGCTGGTAGGCAAGCTGGCCGAAGCATCGGCCCTGCGCGCACCACAAGCCGACAGCGTAGCTTGCTTGGTGGAACATTCGCGCCACAAGGACGTAGTGGTATGTGGCGACTTCAACGATTCGCCCCTGTCCTATGCCCATCATGCCGTTGCCCGTCACCTCGACGACGCCTTCCGCCAGTCGGGCTGCGGATTCGGCATCTCCTACAACCAGAACCGCTTCTACTTTCGCATCGACCATATCTTTGTCAGCAAGAACCTGAAAACCTACAACTGCACGGTAGACCGCTCCATCAAGGACTCCGACCACTACCCGGTGTGGTGCTACATAGGAAGGAGAGCTGACTAGGAAAGATAGAAGTTGACGAGAGACAAAGGAACAAGAGATACTAACCATTAATCATTGACCATTAACCATTAAATAGAATACTAACCGTTAACCACTAATAGATTATGTTTAAAAGAAGTCTTATCGTTTTAGCAGCAAGTTGTATGATGTACTCATGTGCTACGCAGACGGAAAGTAATCCGTTCTTTTCCGAGTTTCAGACGCCCGACGGCGTTCCACCTTTCGACCAGATAAAGTTGGAACACTACGAACCCGCCTTCCGCAAAGGCATGGAAGAGCAGAACAAGCTCATACAGGCCATTGTCGACAGCAAGGAAGAACCTAACTTCGAGAACGTCATCGTAGCGTTCGACAACAGTTCGCCCATACTGGACCGCGTGGGTGGCGTATTTTACAACCTGACCGAGGCCGAAACCACCGACGAGCTGACAGCCCTGTCCATGAAGCTGGCTCCCGTATTGTCTGAACACGGCGACAACATTTCGCTCAACCACGACCTGTTCCTGAAGATAAAGGCCGTCTACGACAAGAAAGACGCCCTGGGACTCAACACCGAACAGAACCGCTTGCTGGAGAAGATTTACAAAGACTTCGTACGCTCGGGAGCCAACCTGCCCGCCGACAAGCAGGCACGCCTGCGCGACATCAACAAGCAACTGTCTACGCTGGGCATCACCTTCAGCAACAACATACTGAACGAGAACAACGAATTCAAACTCTTTGTCGACAAGAAGGAAGACCTGGCCGGACTGCCCGACTGGTTCTGCCAAAGCGCCGCCCAGGAAGCCAAGGCTGCCGGACAGGAAGGCAAATGGCTCTTCACGCTGCACAATGTCAGCCGCCTGCCGTTCCTGCAATATGCCGACAACCGCGAACTGCGCGAAAAGATGTATAAAGCCTACATCAACCGCGGCAACAACAACGACAAGAACGACAACAAGCAAATCATCAAGGACATCCTGACCCTGCGTTTGGAAAAGGCGAAACTGCTGGGCTATGACTGCTACTCGGCTTTCGTGCTCGACAATACCATGGCCAAGACACCGCAGACGGTGATGGACTTTCTGGGCAACCTGTGGCAATATGCTCTGCCCAAGGCCAAGGCCGAAGCTGCCGAACTGCAGAAGCTGATGGACAAGGAAGGCAAGGGACAGAAACTGGAAGCCTGGGACTGGTGGTACTACACCGAGAAACTGCGCAAGGAGAAGTATAACCTGGAAGAAGACGAAATAAAGCCCTACTTCAAGCTGGAGAACGTACGCGAAGGCGCCTTTGCCGTAGCCAACAAGCTCTATGGCATCACACTCACCAAGAAAGAAGGCGTACCCGTCTACCATCCCGATGTAGAAGTGTTTGAGGTGAAAGATGCCGACGGCTCTCAGCTGGGTATCTTCTACGTAGACTACTTCCCACGTCCGGGCAAGAGCGGTGGAGCATGGATGAGCAACTACCGCGAGCAGCAGGGCGACATCCGTCCGCTGGTATGCAACGTGGCCAGCTTCACCAAACCCGTAGGCGACACGCCATCGCTGCTGACACTGGACGAGGTAGAGACGCTCTTCCACGAATTCGGCCACGGACTCCACGGCCTGCTGACCAAATGCCAATACAAGGGAACATCGGGCACCAACGTCGTACGCGACTTTGTAGAGCTCCCCTCACAAATCAACGAACACTGGGCTACTGAACCCGAAGTGCTGAGGATGTATGCCAAGCACTACCAGACAGGTGAAGTGATACCCGACGAGCTCATCGAAAAGATTCTGCGCCAGAAGACCTTTAACCAGGGCTTCATCACCACCGAACTGATGGCCGCCGCCATCCTCGACATGAACCTGCACAACCTGACCGACATGCAAGGCTTTGACGTAGAGAAGTTTGAGAAGGATGCCATGGACAGTCTGGGCTTGATTCCCGAAATAGCACCGCGCTACCGCACCACCTACTTCAACCACATCATCGGTGGCTATGCAGCAGGCTACTACAGCTACCTCTGGGCCAATGTGCTGGACAACGACGCCTTCGAAGCTTTCAAGGAACACGGCATTTTTGACAAACAGACTGCCGACGCCTTCCGCCACAATGTGTTGGAAAAAGGTGACAGCGATGACCCGATGACACTTTATAAGAATTTCAGAGGCGCAGAGCCACAGCTCGATCCGATGTTAAAAAACAGAGGCATGAAGTAAGAATTATGAAAAAAAAGGCTATATTTGCAGCCTTATGTAGTGGAAATCAATTAAAAAAAGTAATTATAATAAACTAAAAGTAACATGCAAAACAAAGGATTTGTAAAGGTTTTCGCACTATTGCTTACCTTGGTATGCTTGTTCTACTTGTCTTTCTCTTTTGTAACCCGCCACTATACAAATAAAGCACGGGAGATAGCAAAGGGAGATCCACTTGCAGAGCAAAACTACTTGGATTCGTTGGCAAACGAAAAGGTATGGCTTTGGAACTGGAGCCTGAAAGATTGTAGAGAGATGGAAATCAGTTTAGGTCTGGACTTGAAGGGCGGTATGAACGTCATTCTTGAAGTTTCAGTACCCGACGTTATCAAGGTTTTGGCCGACAACAAACCCGACGAAGCCTTTAACCAGGCACTGGCTACAGCCGCCAAGCAGGCAACTACCAGCCAGGACGACGTCATCACGCTTTTCATCAGAGAGTACAAAAGAGTGGCTCCGCAAAGCTCACTGGCCGAGCTCTTCGCCACACAACAACTTAAAGACAGAGTAAACCAGAAGTCTACGGATGCCGAAGTGGAGAAAGTGCTCCGCGAAGAAGTAAAGGCAGCCATCGACAATTCATATAACGTACTCCGTACACGTATCGACCGCTTCGGTGTGGTTCAGCCCAACATCCAGAGTCTGGAGGACAAAATGGGCCGCATCATGGTGGAACTGCCGGGTATCAAAGAGCCTGAACGTGTAAGAAAGTTACTGCAAGGTTCTGCTAATCTGGAATTCTGGGAAACTTACGACGCTAAGGACGTGGTTCCTTTCTTCGATGCTGCCAATTCCAAGCTGCGTACCCTGCTTGCTGACAACAGCGAGGCCAAAGAAGACAGCGTTCCCGCTGCCGAGCAGGCACAGGCTGCTGCCGTAAGCGCTACCGACAGCATTGCCGCTGCCCTGAAAGGTGAAAGCCAGCAGCAGACACAGAACCTGGAGGAGATGAAGAAAGCCAACCCGCTGCTCGCCATCCTGGCTCCCAACACTAGCGGACAAGGTCCTGTAGTAGGTTATGCCAACTATAAGGATACGGCTGACATCAACCGCTACCTGTCAATGCCCGAAATCAAATCTATCCTGCCTAAAGACCTCCGTTTGAAGTGGGGTGTTTCGGCTTATGAATACGACCCCAAGGCACAGACTTTCGAACTCTATGCCATCAAGTCTACTCAACGCGACGGCCGCGCTCCGCTGGAAGGCGACGTAGTGGTTGACGCACGCGACGAATACGACCAGCGCAACATGCCGGCAGTCAGCATGTCGATGAATACCGACGGCGCACGCCGCTGGGCACAGCTCACCAAGCAGAACATCGGCAAGAGCATCGCCATCGTACTGGACGGCTATGTATACTCAGCTCCTAACGTAAATCAGGAAATCACCGGCGGTAACTCACAAATCACCGGACACTTCACTCCCGAGCAAGCCAAAGACCTGGCCAACGTGCTGAAGTCTGGTAAGATGCCCGCTCCTGCTCACATCGTTCAGGAAGACATCGTAGGTCCGTCGCTGGGACAAGCATCCATCAACGCCGGTATCATTTCGTTCATCGTTGCCCTCGTGCTGCTGATGATTTACATGTGCTCTATGTACGGATTCATCCCGGGCATGGTAGCCAACGGTGCTTTGATTCTGAACCTCTTCTTCACACTGGGTATCCTTACCTCGTTCCAAGCCGCACTGACCATGTCTGGTATCGCCGGTATGGTGCTCTCACTCGGTATGGCAGTGGATGCCAACGTGCTTATCTACGAGCGCACCAAGGAAGAGCTGCGCGCCGGCAAGGGAGTGAAGAAAGCCTTGGCTGACGGTTATTCTAACGCTTTCTCGGCCATCTTCGACTCTAACTTGACATCTATCATCACCGCTATCATCCTGTTCAACTTCGGTACAGGTCCTATCCGTGGTTTCGCCACTACCCTGATTATCGGTATCCTCATTTCGTTCTTCACCGCCGTATTCATGACACGTCTGTTCTACGAATACTTCATGGGTAAGGACAAGCTGTTGAACCTGACCTTCTCATCAAAGGTTTCCAAAAACCTGATGCAGAACGTACACTTCAACTTCATGGGACGCAACAAGGTATGGTTCACTACCACCATCATTGTAGTTGTCGTTTGCCTCGGCTTCCTCTTCACACGCGGACTGAGCCAGAGCATCGACTTCACCGGTGGCCGCAACTTCAAGGTACAGTTTGAAAAGCCCGTTGAACCCGAACAAGTACGCAAGCTCATCTCTGACAAGTTCGGTGACTCTAACGTCAGCGTCATCGCCATCGGTACCGACGGCAAGACCGTACGTATCAGCACCAACTACCGCATTGAAGAAGAAGGTAGCAACGTAGACTCGGAAATCGAAGCTTACCTGTATGAGACGCTGAAACCGCTGCTCACTCAGAACATTGACCTGGCTACCTTCATCGACCGCGAGAACCACACCGGCGGCAGTATCATCAGCTCGCAGAAAGTAGGTCCGAGCATCGCCGACGACATCAAGGTATCGGCCATCTGGTCTGTTATCCTGTCCCTCATCGCCATCGGTCTCTACATCCTGCTCCGTTTCCGCAACATTGCCTACAGTATCGGTTCTGTAGCCGCCCTGGCTTGCGATACCATCGTCATCCTAGGTGCCTACTCTATCTTCTGGGGCATCCTGCCGTTCTCGCTCGAAATTGACCAGACCTTCATCGGTGCCATCCTGACCGCTATCGGTTACTCTATCAACGATAAGGTGGTTATCTTCGACCGTGTACGCGAGTTCTTCGGTCTCTATCCGAAGCGTGGCAAGCTGCAACTGTTCAACGACTCACTGAACACGACACTGGCCCGTACCATCAACACCTCTGTCAGCACCTTGATTGTATTGCTGTGTATCTTCATCCTCGGTGGTGATTCTATCCGCAGCTTCGCATTCGCCATGATTCTGGGTGTTGTATTCGGTACCCTGTCTTCACTGTTCGTTGCATCACCGATTGCTTACACGCTCATCAAGAAGAACAACACTGAAGAGCCTGCTGCCGAAAGCAAATAAGCCAAGCACTGAACCGACGACAGCAAACCGCTGTCTAACGGAAACCAGCATAGAAACTCCGACATTCCACCCGGAATGCCGGAGTTTTTTTTATCCTCTTACTGCAAACATTCCCTATCATTCCCACAAACACCGCACCAACCATTTCCGCTGCCTGCTCCTGCGACACTCCGACCCGAGACAACATTCCCCAACAGCACACCCGGCTAAAACAGCAACAACTACCCGGCGAAGCAATGATATAAGCGTTATATAAAAGCAGTAGACCCCATTATGATAGCAGTTAACTCCCCTCCCGATAGCAGTGGACTCCCAACGCGATAGCAGTTAACTCCTAACACGATAGCAGTCCACTGCTATCAACCCCGCTTCAGAAGCCTCGTGAATGAGGTATCCTATCAACTTACAGCGGATGAACTGACCACCGCAAAACCATTGAAGTACCAACATACAAACAATACCAAGGTTGGCTGAAACAAATACAGATATTCACAAAAGCCACACTACACACAGCCTACGAGGACAAAGACAAAAGAATCTTTTTGCAGCTGAAGAATAAATCTTAATTTTGCAGGAAAAGGGCACGCTGCACCGTTCCACACCGGAAAGTGCAAGCATGCCTGCCATATCTCCTAAGAACCTATGACGCTGACCGAAGAAACCCTACAGTTCATCCGCCTTCACCGCACCGACAACGTCAGCTCGCTGGCCTTGCAAGCCGGACGGCACCCGGGCGTAGACATGCCTGCCGCTGTCACACAGATTGCCGGCTGGCAAGCTGCACGCACCAAGATACCCACCTGGGCAGCCACCGACGGCATCCTCTACCCACCCCACCTGTCCATGGAACAGTGCTCGTCAGAACTGACTGCCGACTACAAGGCCGCAATCGTAGCACAGGCAGGAGGCGAACGCCATAGCCTGACTGATCTGACGGGAGGTTTCGGCATAGACTTCAGCGCACTGGCTGCCAAGTTTGAACGGGCCGACTACGTGGAACGCCAGGAAGTGCTGTGCCAACTGGCACGCCACAACTTTCCGCTCCTCGGACTGAAGCACGCCACCGTCCACCAGGCCGATGCCACCGAATACCTGCAAGGCATGGAGCCAGTCAGCTGGCTCTTCCTCGACCCCGCCCGACGCGACGGGCACGGCGGAAAGACCGTTGCCATAGCCGACTGCGAGCCCGACGTCGCCCAGCTGGAACCACTGCTGCTGGCCAAGGCCGGACGGGTACTGCTGAAACTGTCGCCCATGCTCGACCTGGCGCAGGCACTGCACACGCTGAAGCACGTGACACAGGCTCATGTAGTGGCCGTAGGTGGCGAATGCAAGGAACTGCTGCTGGTGCTTGCGGCCGACACCGCCTTGCAGCCCGATGAGGTGCCCATCTGCTGCGTCAACCTGCCAGCCGCAGCCAACGTCTTCACCTTCAGCCGACAGGAGGAACAGAATGCTCCTTGCATTTATGCCGACACACCCCGCGCCTACCTCTACGAGCCCCATGCCGCCCTGCTCAAGGCTGGTGCTTTCCGCAGCCTGGCCTCTATATATAAGGTAGAGAAACTGCATCCCAACAGCCACCTCTACACCTCGGATACGCAGGTCGAAGAATTCCCCGGCCGCACCTTCCGCATAGATGGCTGGAGCGGCTTTGGCAAACGCGAGGTCAAGGAGCTGCTGAAAGGCGAAAAGAAGGCCAACCTGACCGTACGCAACTTTCCCGCCTCGGTAGCCGAGCTGCGCAAACGGCTGAAACTGAGCGAAGGAGGCAATATCTATCTGTTTGCCACCACCCTGGCCGACGGACAGAAGGTGCTCATCAGGTGCAGCAAGCCATAGGCCGTCAATCGGCAGTTTGTAATCTCTTTGCAACATCTTTGTTACGCCATCTTCAAAGACTTGCAAAGTGCGCGTAACCCCATACCTGTACTTTTGCGGCGAAATAATAACAGTAAAAAAACAGGTATGAAACAGATTGTAAAAGGATTGATTTATTCTTTTCTATTTTTGACTGCTACCGCCAACCCCATGCAGGCTGACGAAACTGCCAATGAGGCCAAAGGAGCTATCCGCGGCCGCATTATCGACAACACTAAGCAAGCCCTCCCGGGTGCTTCAATCTACATTGAGAAACTTCACACAGGCGTCACGAGCGACGTCAACGGCTTCTACACTTTCTCCAACCTTGACCCGGGAATCTATACAGTAAAGGTGACCTACGTGGGCTATGCTCCCGTAGAACTGAAAATCACCATCCCCGAAGGAAAAACTCTGGACAAAGACGTCATGCTGAACGAAGGCCTTGAACTGCAAGAAGTAGTAGTAGGAGGCGCTTTCCAGGGCCAACGCCGCGCCATCAACTCGCAACGCAGCAACCTGGGTATCACCAACGTGGTATCGGCCGACCAGGTGGGCAAGTTCCCCGACTCAAACATCGGTGATGCACTGAAGCGCATCAGCGGTATCAACGTGCAGTATGACCAGGGCGAAGCCCGCTTCGGACAAGTGCGTGGTACGAGTGCCGACCTCAGCTCAGTGACCATCAACGGCAACCGCGTTCCCTCGGCCGAAGGCGACACACGCAACGTGCAGCTCGACCTTATCCCTGCCGACATGATTCAGACCATCGAGGTGAACAAGGTCGTAACACCTGATATGGATGCCGACGCCATAGGCGGCAGCATCAACCTCGTCACCAAGAACTCGCCCTACAAGCGCACCATTGCCGCCACGGCCGGAACAGGCTACAACTGGGTAAGCGGCAAGGCTGCCCTGAACCTGGGCTTCACCTACGGCGACCGCTTCTTCAACGACAAGCTGGGCCTGATGCTCTCTGCATCATATCAGAACAACCCCGCCGGCAGCGACGACGTGGAAATGGCCTACGAGAAGAACGACGACGGCGAAGTGGTGATAGACGAATACGAAATACGCCAGTACTACGTGACCCGCGAACGCCAGAGCTACTCACTGGCCCTGGACTGGGAAATCAACCCCAACCACAAGATTGACTTCAAGGGTATCTTCAACAACCGCAACGACTGGGAAAACCGCTACCGCACCACTTACAAGTGGGACGACGATACGGCCAACGAATACGAAGTCATTTACCAAACCAAAGGCGGCACGCCCAACAACCGCAACGCCCGCCTGGAGCAGCAGCGCACCATGGACTTCACGCTGGGTGGTGAGCGCCTCTTCGGCCCGCTGGAGATGGACTGGAAAGCCTCTTACGCACAAGCCGGCGAGAAACGTCCTAACGAACGCTACATCGGCTTCAACCGCGAAGGCGTGGCCATGAACACCGACTGGAGCGACATCCGCCGCCCCTACATGTCGGCCCTCAACGCTGACGAACTGGTGATGAACGCCGACGACTACGGCCTGGACGAACTGACCGAAAGCTTCGAGGACATCAAGGAGAAAGACCTGAAGTTCAGCCTCAACTTCGAACTTCCGCTGGCCAAGGGCAAGTTTGGCAACAAGCTGAAATTCGGAGCCAAGATTGTGGACAAGGACAAACGCAAAGACGTGACCTTCTACGACTACGAACCGACCGGTGACTACGAAAGCACCTTCATGGCCGACGCTCTGGCTCACCTGCAGAACCAAAACCGCGACGGATACATGGCCGGCGACCGATATAAAGTAGGCGACGCCTTCACCAAGGAATTCCTGGGAAGCCTGCCCTTCAGCGACAGCAGCAAGTTTGAAGGCGAAGAGAACCTGGAGGAAGAAGGCGGCAACTTCAAGGCACACGAGACCGTAAGCGCCGGATACATCCGCTTCGACCAGCAACTGGGCAAACGCTGGAACCTCATGGCCGGCGTACGTCTGGAGAACACTCACCTGCGCTACAGCGGCTGGATTTACACCGAAAAAGACAAAGACCAGGGCATCAAGGAAAGCCTCGACCCCACGGGCGAATATACCGACAGCTACATCAACGTGCTGCCCTCACTGCTGCTGAAATACGATGTCAACGACGACCTGAAAGTACGCGCTTCGTTCACCAACACTATCGCACGACCCAAATACTCTAACCTTATACCCAACGTGGTAGTGAAGAGCAGCGACAACGAACTGGAGATGGGTAACCCGAACCTGACCCCGACCCTGAGCTACAACTTCGACCTCAGCGCCGAATACTACTTCAAGAGCATCGGTCTGGTCAGTGCCGGTCTGTTCTACAAGAAAATCAACGACTTCATCGTAGACCAGCGCATCACCAACTACACCTACAACGGCCACATCTACGACCTGCTGACCCAGCCCCGCAATGCCGGCGACGCTGACGTACTGGGTGTTGAGGTAGCCTACCAGCGCGACTTCGGTTTCATTGCCCCGGCGCTGAAGTGCATCGGCTTCTACGGAAACTACACGTACACCTACAGCAAGGTGAAGAACTTCAACTTCGAAGGCCGCGAGAACGAAGAGCTCCGCATGCCCGGCTCGCCCGAGCACACAGCCAACGCCTCGCTCTACTTTGACAAGGCCGGCTTCAACGTACGTCTCTCTTACAACTTTGCCAGCGACTTCATCGACGAAGTAGGCGAAGAAGCCTTCTACGATCGCTACTACGACAAAGTGAACTACATGGACGTAAACGCCAGCTACACATTCGGCAAAAAGTTCAAAACCACTTTCTATGCCGAGGCTACCAACCTGCTGAACCAGCCCCTGCGCTACTATCAGGGCACACCCGACCGCTCCATGCAGGCTGAATACTACGGTGTACGCGTCAATGCCGGTTTCAAGATTAACTTCTAATTGATGCCGACAACCTGCCGTAGACACAACCGGACATTGGTTACATGAATCTGCACTATGAAAGCCCACCTGCAAGCAACGTTGCAGGCCGGGCTTTCTCATGCGTTCACCAAGTCCCGTTCCAGATTCATTCCCAAAAGAAGAATTAGCTTTGCTCCCCGAAAGGACAAGCATCCAACCATAGAAACAAAACAATAAATAAAAAAACAATGAAAATGAAGAAACTATTCCTGTTGCTTACTCTCGCCCTGATGGGCCAGTGGGCTGTTGCCCAAAACAAGATAGACTACTCGGTCTACGACGATAAGTTCAACATGTACGTGGCCAACGACCTGGGCCGTAACGGCTACTATGACCAGAAGCCCATAGCCGAACTGATGGGCGAGATGGCCGAAGAAGTAGGCCCCGAGTTTGTCATTGCCGCCGGCGACGTGCACCACTTCGAAGGCGTCCGCTCGGTAGATGATCCCCTGTGGATGACCAACTACGAACTTATCTACAGCCATCCCGAACTGATGATTGACTGGTATCCCATATGCGGCAACCACGAGTACCGCGGCAACACACAGGCTGTGCTCGACTATGCCCGCGTCAGCCGCCGCTGGACAATGCCTGCCCGCTACTACACCAAGGCATTCAACGAAGAAGGCACCACCGTACGCATCGTATGGCTGGACACCACACCCCTCATCGACAAGTATCGCCAGGAAAGCGACAAATATCCCGATGCTTGCCTGCAAGACATCGACGCCCAACTGCAATGGCTGGACGGCGTACTGGCATCGGCCAAGGAAGACTGGGTGATTGTAGTAGGCCATCATCCCATCTACGCCGAGACTCCGAAAGACGAAATCGAACGCCAGAACATGCAACAGCGTGTAGACCCCATCTTGCGCAAGCATAAGGTAGACATGTACGTCTGCGGACACATCCACAACTTCCAGCACGTACGCGTCAAAGGCAGCGACATTGACTATGTGACCAACTCCAGCGGTTCACTCAGCCGCAAGGTAAACCCCATCGAGGGTACTCAGTTCTGTAGCCCCGAACCGGGATTCTCCATCATCTCGGCCACACCCAAGACACTGGAGCTGCGCATGATTGACAAGACTGGCAAGGTGCTGCACACAGTAACGCGCAACAAATAACATACATCACAACATCCACGAATGGCAGACAGCGGACACAGAAAACCGCTGTCTGCCATTTATCATTTGATATTTATCACCCACCATTCACCATTAATTCCTATCTTTGTGCCACTAAAACCATTAACACATTTATAAGCATGGACATTCTCTTCCTCATCGGAGGTCTCCTCCTCATCCTGCTGGGCGCCAACGGACTGACCGACGGAGCCTCTGCCGTGGCCAAGCGCTTCCACATTCCAAACATCGTCATCGGACTTACCATCGTAGCCTTCGGCACATCAGCCCCCGAACTGGCAGTCAGCGTGTCATCGGCCATCAAAGGCAGTGCCGACATTGCCATAGGCAACGTAGTGGGCAGCAACATCTTCAATGCCCTGATGATTGTAGGCTGCACAGCCATGTTTGCCCCTATCGTAGTGCAACGCAATACGCTGGTCAAGGAAATACCGCTCTGCATCCTGGCCTCCCTGGCCCTGCTGGTGATGGGCAACGACATCTTACTGGACAAAACCAGCGAAAACGTGCTCAGCATCACCGACGGACTCATTCTGCTCTGCTTCATGGCCATCTTCCTGAGCTACACCTTCGCCATAGCCAAGCCCCATCCACAACCAGCCACGCAGGACGGAGAAAGCCCCGTGCCGGCGGCCGAAGAGGAAACGGAAATAAAGGACATGCCCCTGTGGCGGTCGGCACTCTACATTGTGGGGGGCCTGGCCGGACTTATCTATGGCGGACAGTTCTTTGTAGACGGCGCCAGCGGCATAGCCCGCACGCTGGGTGTCAGCGAATCGGTCATCGGACTGACCATCGTGGCCGGCGGTACCTCACTGCCCGAACTGGCCACTAGCATCGTAGCCGCCTTGAAGAAGAACCCCGAGATAGCCATCGGCAACGTGGTGGGCAGCAACCTGTTCAACATCTTCTTCGTACTGGGCTGCTCGGCCTCCATCACCCCGCTCCACCTGGGCGGCATCAACAACCTCGACCTTCTGGTAATGGTCGGCTCCAGCATACTCCTCTGGCTCTTTGGCGTATTCTTCGGCAAGCGCATCATTACCCGTGTGGAAGGCAGCATCCTCATTGCCTGCTACGTGGGCTATACAGCCTGGCTCATCTACTCGCTGTAGAGGCCCGTTTTCCACCATCATTCCGGGGCGTTCTTCCCTGACACTCCGGGACGTCCCTCCCAGACATCATGGGAGGCTCCTCCCCATTTGCTCTGGGGTGCCCCTCCCCGACGCACGGGTATGCGAGGTACGTCCCGGGATGGCAAAAACTTGCCCCGAAATTTGGCTAAAGTGGTCAGTTAGTGTTATCTTTGCGCCCATAATCAATGCAAACAACCATGGCTGTTACCATCAAGAAAGTTACCACAAAGCATGAACTGAAGCGTTTCATCCGCTTCAACTACGAACTATACAAACATAATCCCTACTCCGTGCCCGACCTCTATGACGACATGCTCAACACCTTCAACAAGAAGAAGAATGCCGCCTTTGAGTTCTGTGAGGCCGAGTATTTCCTGGCTTATAAAGATGGAAAACTTGTTGGCCGCGTGGCCGCCATCATCAACAACCGGGCCAACAACACGTGGAACAAGAAAGAGGTTCGCTTCGGCTGGATAGACTTTACCGACGATGCCGAAGTGTCCGATGCCCTCATCCGCACCGTAGAGCAATGGGGCAAGGAACGGGGTATGACACACATCACCGGCCCCTTGGGCTTCACTGACATGGACGCCGAAGGCATGCTGGTAGAAGGTTTCGACCAGCTGAGCACCATGGCCACCATCTACAACTATCCCTACTATCCGCAGCACATGGAGCGCATGGGCTTCCAGAAAGATGCCGACTGGGTGGAATACAAGATATACATCCCCGACGCCATCCCCGACAAGCACAAGCGCATTTCCGACCTCATCCAGCGCAAGTATAATCTGAAAATAAAGAAATACACGTCGAGCAAGCAGATTGCCCGCGACTATGGCCAGGCCATCTTCGAGCTTATCAACGAGGCCTACACGCCCCTCTACGGCTACTCGGCCCTGACGCAGCGGCAGATTGACCAGTACGTCAAGATGTACCTGCCCATCCTCGACCTGCGCATGGTGACGCTCATCACCGACCAGGACGACAAGCTCGTGGCCGTAGGCATCTCCATGCCCTCTCTCTCCGAGGCGTTGCAGAAGTCACATGGCCGGTTGCTGCCCTTCGGCTGGTACTACCTGCTCAAGGCCCTCTTCTTCAAGCGTCGCGCCAAGATGCTCGACCTGCTGCTGGTAGCCGTCAAACCCGAATATCAGAACAAGGGTGTCAATGCCCTGCTCTTCTCCGACCTCATCCCCGTCTACCAACAACTGGGCTTCGAATATGCCGAAAGCAACCCCGAGTTGGAACTGAACGGCAAGGTACAGGCACAATGGGAGTACTTCCGCACCGAGCAGCACAAGCGCCGCCGGGCGTTCATCAAGGAGATAAAATAAATTATTAGCTGTAAGATACAGAAAAGGTTATATCAAAAATGAGAAATTAAACATTTCAACACTTTGATACAACCTTTTTCCATATACCCGTAATCACTGCCTATCCAGACAATGCTACACTCCTTAAAAAATTTCAAATACCTCAACACCCACGAACTTCCATATTAAGTTTACGCCATTCCTCTTGCTTCAACCGCAAAAAATGCTCCGTACGAATATCGCCAAGTGGCGACATTTTTCCGGTCTCCGTGTGATGAAAAATAAAACCACATTTCTCCATTACCCTACGTGATTGTCGGTTTCCATCATAATGCCCGCACCAAACCGTTGTAATAGCCAATTCCTCAAAACAACGACGTAACAGACAACGTACTGCTTCTGGAATCAACCCCTGTCCCCAATAAGGCACACCAATCCAATAACCAATCTCTGCATCGCCTTCTTCCATTGTGGCACTATGCACACCGTCATTAAACATCACTCCAATGCTACCTATCGGTTCACCAGTAGCCTTCAATACGACCGCATAGGTTTCAGGTGCAGAAAATATTGTACGGATGACTTCCCGGCTATCCTCCACTGAAGAATGTGGTGCCCAACCTGCAATTGGACCTATATCGGGATGACTGGCATAGCGGTAAAGTGAAACAGCATCATCCTCACTCCAAGGACGAAGAATAAGACGTTCGGTTTCCAAATAATTCATAAGTTCTGCCATAATATATTCTATACAATCTCTCCGCTTTATATCTATTTGCTTTTACGCCGATACAAGGTTACCGGTGCAAACATAGTTGCTAATAACACCAAAATCCACAAATTACCACTCAGCGGATTATAAGCCGACAACAACTGACCCATGGACACACCGCCCAAAATTCCACCTGCGAATTCAAAGCTAACTGTCAGCACAAACCAACATATACCGGTCAGCCATAAATCCTTCGTAGAAAGATTTCTCACCAAAGAAAGCAAAAGATAAGTTGCCACACAAATAACAACACTCAGCAAAATACCACTCACAGCCATAGCCCACGTATCGGGCAAGAACTGACACAAGACATATTCCCTCAACCCACCATTCAAAATAGCCAATGGAATAAAAGAGCACCACACTAGAAAAACTTTAAGCCATTTCATGCGCTATCCCTCCACCAACCACCGCTCTATGCCCCTCAGCCGGTTACTGAAGTTGACGCCTACTTTGTAGACTGTGCGCCCGTCGGCAACAAAAGGCATAGCATACTGCCTGTCATTAATCTGCTGCAAGGCCTCCTCGGCCGTGCCGTCCAGCTTGAACTCCATCACGTAGATGTAGTGGTCGGTCTTCACCAGCAGGTCGATGCGCCCCTGCGAGGTGTGATACTCCGTCTGCGTGTAGAGACCCAGCAGCTTGAAGATGATGAACAGCACGTTCTGATAGTGCAACTCCAGATCGCGCGCCAATTCATAGGGACTGTCGGCAAAAAAGCTTTGCAGGCGGCGCATGAAACCGTCGATGTTTCCACCCCGCACTTCCTTCACGAAATTCATAATCTCGAATGACGAATTGCCCGAGGCCAAGTGGGCATAGCAGGGCAGCAGGAAGCGGGTGAAGCCTTCCTCCACCTCCTTGTTCGGGAATCCCAGCTTATACACCTTAAACTCACGGTCGTAATCCTTGATGGTCAGGTAGCCACTCTGATAGAGGATAGGGACAGGATTGGCGTCCATCGTGTCAATACCTCCCAATGAATCGGATGAAGCCATTTCCTCCGTCAGCCGATGAAGGTCATACTTGCTGCGCTTCAGCTGTTCTACCAGGAAAGTCGGCGTACCGGTCTCAAACCAATAGCTGTCAAATACCCGGCTCTTCATCACATTAAGCAAGCTGAACGGATTGTAAAGTCCCTCCGAATGATAGGCAAAATGATAGCCGTCGTACCACTCGCGCAACTGTGTGCAAGCTTCCTCATAGCTCATATCGTTATTGGCAGCCAAGGCACGGATATCTTCAGCAAACACGCTCAACAACTCCCCTTCCGTAATGCCGCAAAGACTGTTGTAAGCCGGCTGCAAGGATATGTCCTCCAGATTGTTCAAGTCACTGAACACACTCACCTTGCTGAACTTCGTTACTCCCGTCAGCAGGGCAAAGCGGATACAACTGTCCATCGACTTCAAGGCTCCATAAAAAGCCTTCAGCGTGCTGCGGTATTCGTCGAGCAGACTGTCGTTGCCGATGGCTTGAAGCATGGGTTTGTCGTACTCGTCTATCAGTATCACCACCCGTCGGCCTGTTTTCTCGCAGGCACGGCGAATGACACCTTCAAAGCGGGTTGCCAACGAATATGCATGTTCGTTGCCTCCATACTTCTCTTCCCAATATTTCAGATTCAGAGACAACTTATTCTCCAAAACCTCTACCGCATCATATTTCTCCGCATTCAGGTCAAGATGCAGCACCGGATACGTCTCCCATTCCTTTTCCAGCCCCTCCATGGCCAACCCGCGGAACAGTTCTTTCTTGCCCAGAAAATAAGCTTCCAATGTAGAAACCAACAGGCTCTTACCGAAACGGCGCGGACGACTTAGAAAGTAATACTGTCCCGACGTCACCAGCTGATGTACCAGTGCCGTCTTGTCCACATAGCAATAACCGTCTCTGACGATGTTTTCAAAGCTCTGTATACCTACCGGATATTTCCTGTTCATAATCATACCACATGAATCGTTCTGTGTTACAAATATATACTTATATCCTGATATACTCAAATATAAAGACGCGAAAAAAGGCAATCTACTATCAAGACTGCCTTTTTAAACTATAATTTATCAGGTCATGCAAATAGCCGACTAAAATCTTCACCTTATTTTTTCTCAATCAATAAGATATCATAATTTTCATCAAGCAGTTTAGCAGGCTTACCATCTACCATAAATTCACCGCTTATAGACCCGTTTTTATTTTTAGTATAATGATACTTTATCGTTGTTTTCTCTTGTCCCCAATCCAGAACAATCTCTTTCCAGTCCTGTTCACAAAGGAACGATGGAAAATCTACCAAGAAAGAAAGAGTTGTAAATTCCATAAATTCATTCTCTGCCTGCGGATAATACCTCTTCGTATAATGGACAAAAGGTTGAGATGAACGTCGATACATAGTATCTACAGTACATTTTTTACCGTCCCAATATACATCACCATCCCATAGATAGCCACCACTGCCAGGAATCAACAAATCATTCCCTTCTGCATCAAACACACTCACCGACAAAATAACAGGAGGAGGCAATCCATTATCCCATTCTTCCTCATTATCACATGCCGACAAAGCCACCAGGCTCCCCAACAAAACAATTATTCCCCAAAAACATTTTTTCATAAGTATTCCGATTATTTTATGTGACTATACTAAACTATATCAGGCAAATGCTTTTGGTAAAAATAAAAAAAAATTCCCATATTCCAAACGCGACGAGCTATTTAACACACAAAATATCATAATAACCTCTTCTGAGATTTTTTCATTTTTCAAATTCCTCTCTCCAAAACCACCTCAAAACTTGCAGAAATCAAAAGCCAATAGCCCACCACGAGATTAGTGACAAGCCATACTTCAGGCGCGAATGGTACTCTGACTTCCCAACTCCTCAACCGCCATCGGCATATCAAGACTGAGACTTATCCGAAGATTTGCCGCGAGGCAAAACAAGATTGAGCACAACACCCACTATGGCAGCAAGGCCGATGCCTGAGAGCGAGAACTCACCCCATGTAAAGGCCGCTCCACCGATACCGAGAGTCATAGTCATTGAAAATATAACGATGTTCCTCGTATCCGACAGGTCTACTTTGTTCTTAAGCATGTTTGCAACACCGGCAGTTGCTATCGTGCCGAAAAGCAAAAGCATCAGTCCGCCAAGAACTGCCTGGGGTATGGTCTTCAGCAAGGCACTTATCTTGCCTATCAGCGAGAAGACGATGGCTGTAATGGCAGCTATTCTGATGACCCGCGGGTCGGTAACCTTGGTGATAGACATCGCTCCGGTAACCTCTGAATAGGTGGTCACGGGAGGGCCTCCCAGTAGTCCGGCCACACAGCATGCCAGTCCGTCGCCCAGCATGGTGCGGTGCAGTCCCGGGTCTTTCACAAAGTCCTTTCCTGCCACGGTATTTACCACATAAACATCGCCTATGTGTTCTATCACCGGTGCTATCGCTACAGGTATCATAAACAGAATGGCCTCCCAGGAAAAAACAGGAGTGACAAACTGCGGCAGACCTATCCAGGCTGCATCGCGCACCGAAGCAAGGTCTACATCATAGAAAATCAAAGCTACGATATACCCTGCCACTATTCCACTGAAAATAGGGATAAGCTTGAACAGCCCCTTACCCATTATCGATACAAAGATGGCGGTAAACAGCGATATGAATGCAAGCGCCCAGTTGGTCTCGGCCATATCTACTGCCGAGCCGGCAAGTGATATACCTATCAGGATGATGACAGGGCCTACCACTACGGGAGGAAACAGTCTTTCAATGAACCTGTTGCCCTGCCATTTAATCAGCGCACTCATTATGAAGTAAACCAGTGCCACACCGGCTATACCGGAAATTGTTCCCGGAAGGCCATAAAGCTCCGTCGATTTGATGATGGGAGCAATGAAGGCAAAACTACTGCCCAGGAAAATAGGCACCTTGCCTTTGGTAACAAGATGGAATATCAATGTTCCGATACCGGCTGTAAAAAGAGCTGTAGAAGGGTCCAGGCCTACGAGAAGAGGCACAAGCACCGTTGCACCAAAAGCTACAAACAGGAACTGTACACCTACCACTCCCCGTCTCAAAGATGAAAGATTTGTTTGTTCAGTATTCATAAAGTTATTTTTGAGTCCGATTACAAAGGTAGGCAATTCATACGATAAAAAGTAAAGAACCGCATCATTTTCCTGTCACAGAATTCAATACAGCCCATCTTTATTCGTCGTTCAGGCATTACCGGATGCTGTGTACGCCCATCCTTGTCTACAGCATGCAAGGCAACTCCGAGTCTGAACCAGTCTATTATCAGGCCACATACCCCCTTTTGTTTTCCGGCAGCATTTAACACAGGCAGAAGTCGTCATGTAATGGCATAAAAACTCCCTCCAAAATTGTTCTATTTTTCAAATCCCTCTCTCCAAAATCGCCCCAAAACCGCATTTTCTTCGCTTCTATGGGAACGAACTTGGTACGACTGAGGTACGAATGGGGTACGACTGAGGTACGAAGAGGGTCATTTTTGGTCTATTCTTCAGATTTACCATTGAACGGGAAAGGCAAGAAAAATACCATGGAAAAGAGCGTACAGACACCGCCCGAAGCCTGCCGGACCGAGACGGTACGGACAGGAGGGCATACAACAGGACAGCAACACACACTCATACTGAACTCAATGCGCAACCAGCCGCAGAAAAATGGTTCAGACAGCTGCAGCAGCCCGGCCACGCTTTAAAAAAAACTGAAAAACCGACCGGACGGTCGGCAAATCCCCGGGAAAATGTTATTTTTGCGGATTAAAAGCAACCTGGAAAACATGGAAGAAGAAGAAAAAGACAACAGCCTGCAATTTACGGAAGCACCGGTGGAATACACCGACGACAACATACGCCACCTGGACGACATGGAGCACATCCGTGTGCGCTCGGGTATGTACATCGGCCGACTGGGCGACGGCACGCAGAGCGACGACGGCATCTACGTGCTGCTGAAGGAGGTGATGGACAACTCGATTGACGAGTTCAAAATGGGCGCCGGAAAGAAAATCGAGGTAAACATCGAGGACAATCTGCGCGTCAGCGTGCGCGACTATGGCCGCGGCATTCCGCAAGGCAAGCTCATAGAGGCTGTCAGCAAGCTGAACACGGGCGGTAAGTATGACTCGAAAGCCTTCAAGAAGAGCGTCGGTCTGAACGGCGTGGGCATCAAGGCGGTAAACGCCCTGAGCAGCCGCTTTGAGGTGCGCAGCTACCGCGACGGCAAGGTGCGTACGGCCATCTTCGAACGGGGCGTGCTGCAGAGCGACACCACCGAAGACACGCAGGAGGAAACCGGAACCTACATCTTCTTCGAGCCCGACAATACGCTGTTCGTGGGCTACAGTTTCCAGAACCAGTTTGTTGAGACACTGCTGCGCAACTATACGTACCTGAACACGGGACTGACCTTCCTCTACAACGGCCAGCGCATCGTGTCGCGCCACGGGCTGGAAGACCTGTTGAAAGACAACATGACCAGCGAAGGGCTGTACGACATCGTGCACCTGAAGGGCGAGGACATCGAGATAGCCTTCACCCACACCAACCAGTATGGCGAGGAATACTACTCCTTCGTCAACGGCCAGCATACCACCCAGGGAGGTACCCACCAGACGGCCCTGAAAGAGCACCTGGCGCGCACCATCAAGGAGTTCTACAACAAGAACATGGACTATGCCGACATACGCAACGGACTGGTGGCAGCCATAGCCATCGACGTGGAAGAGCCCATGTTCGAAAGCCAGACCAAGACCAAGCTGGGCTCGAACAACATGTGGCCCGCCGTGCCGCAAGAGAACAGGCCGGCAGGCCCCACGGTGAACAAGTACGTGGGCGACTTCATCAAGACCGAGGTGGACAACTACCTGCACAAGAACCCGCTGATGGCCGACATCATGCTGCAAAAGATTCAGGACTCCGAGAAAGAGCGCAAAGCCATAGCAGGCGTGACCAAGCTGGCCCGCGAGCGTGCCAAGAAGGCCAACCTGCACAACCGCAAACTGCGCGATTGCCGCTATCACCTGAACGACGGCAAGGGCAAAGACCAGGAGGCCGAATCGTGCATCTTCATCACCGAGGGCGACTCGGCCAGCGGCTCCATCACGAAGAGCCGCGACGTGAACACGCAGGCCGTATTCTCGCTGCGCGGTAAGCCGCTCAACTCCTACGGACTGACCAAGAAGGTGGTATACGAAAACGAGGAATTCAACCTGCTACAGGCAGCCCTCAACATTGAGGACGGACTGGACGGGCTGCGCTACAATAAGGTCATCGTGGCTACCGATGCCGATGTAGACGGCATGCACATCCGCCTGCTCATCATCACCTTCTTCCTGCAATTCTTCCCCGACCTCATCAAGAAAGGACACGTCTACATCCTACAGACTCCCCTCTTCCGTGTGCGCAACAAGAAGAAGACCAACTACTGCTACACCGAAGACGAGCGCCTGAAGTCCATCGACGAACTGGGTCCCAACCCCGAAATCACCCGATTCAAAGGTTTGGGCGAGATTTCACCCGACGAGTTCCGTCACTTCATAGGCAAGGACATGCGCCTGGAACAGGTGAGCCTGCGCAAGACCGACACCGTGAAGGAACTGCTGGAGTTCTACATGGGCAAGAACACCATGGAGCGTCAGAGTTTCATCATTGATAATCTGGTAATAGAAGAAGACGTCGTCAGCTGACAAGTCGACAAGGCTTCAGACCACGAGGGTAGTCGCTGCCCGCCTGCATCCTTGCCAACTTGTCCATGTGTCAACTTGTCAACTAATAATATAAAATATGACCCGAGCCATTTTCCCCGGAACATTCGACCCCTTCACCATCGGCCACTATTCGGTGGTGAAGCGTGCACTGACCTTTGTCGACGAAATAGTCATCGGCATCGGTATCAACGACAAAAAGAACACGTATTTTCCTACAGAGAAGCGCGAAGAAATGATTCGGCAGCTCTACAAGGACGAGCCGCGCGTCAGCGTCAAGGCCTACGACTGCCTCACCATCGACTTCGCCCTGCAGGAGAAAGCCAACCTCATCATACGCGGCATACGCACGGTGAAGGATTTTGAATACGAAGAGACCATTGCCGACATCAACCGCAAACTGGCCGGCGTGGAAACCATCCTGCTCTTCACCGAACCCGAACTGACCAGCATCAGCTCCACTGCCGTACGCGAGCTGCTGCAATTCGGCAAGGATGTCAGCATGTTCATACCTCAAGGAATGAAAATTTAAACATTTATCCGCATGAAAAAAATAGCATTACTGCTGCTCTGCCTGGCCACGCTAGCCGTGCAGGCACAGAACAAGAACGCCATGCGCAAGCTGCAACTGGCCGAATTCGCCATCAGCAACCTCTACGTAGACACCGTGAACGAGGACAAGCTGGTGGAGACAGCCATCATCGAAATGCTGGCGCAGCTGGACCCTCACTCCACCTACAACAACGCCGAGGAGGTGAAGAAGATGAACGAGCCCCTGCAGGGCAACTTTGAAGGCATCGGCGTACAGTTTCAGATGATAGAAGACACACTGCTCGTCATACAGCCCGTCAGCGGAGGCCCCTCAGAGAAGGTGGGCATACTGGCAGGCGACCGCATTGTGGCGGTGAACGACAGCGCCATAGCCGGCGTGAAGATGAGCACCGAAGACATCATGACCCGCCTGCGCGGACCCAAGGGCAGCCACGTGAAACTCAGCATAGTGCGCCGGGGCGTGAGCGACCTGCTCCACTTCGACGTGAAGCGCGACAAGATACCCATCTTCAGCCTCGACGCCGCCTACATGATAGACAAACGCACGGGCTACATACGCATCAACCGCTTTGCCGCCGAGACAGGCAGCGAGTTCAAGGAAGCCCTGAAAAAGCTGCAAGGCAAAGGCATGAAGGACCTCGTGCTCGACCTGCAAGGCAACGGAGGCGGATACCTGAACGCCGCCATCGACATGGCCAACGAGTTTCTGAACCAGAAGGACCTGATTGTCTATACCGAGGGACGCGCCGCACGCCGCAGCGACTTCCTGGCACGAGGCAACGGAAACTTCAGACAGGGACGTCTGGTGGTGCTGGTGGATGAGTATTCGGCATCGGCCAGCGAAATCGTGACCGGAGCCATACAGGACTGGGACCGCGGCGTAGTGGTAGGCCGACGCACCTTCGGCAAGGGACTGGTGCAACGCCCCATCGACCTGCCCGACGGTTCGATGATACGCCTCACCGTGGCGCGCTACTACACCCCCTCGGGTCGCTGCATTCAGAAGCCCTACGCCAGCGGCAAGGGCGAGGATATGCTGGAACAGTATCATAAGGACCTGACCGAACGCTTCAACCACGGCGAACTGATGCACGCCGACAGCATCCACTTCCCCGACTCGCTGAAGTACCAGACCAAGCTGCTGGAGCGCACCGTCTATGGCGGCGGAGGCATCATGCCCGACTTCTTCGTGCCCATCGACACTACCCGCTACACAGAGTATCACCGCAACCTGGTGGCCAAGGGTGTCATCATACGCACCACCACGGGCTACATAGAGAAGCGCCGCGCGGAGCTGAAGCAGAAATACCCCACCTTCGACAGCTTCAACCGCAAGTTCCAGGTAGACGAGCAGCTGCTGGCTGACCTGCGTGCCCTGGGCGAGAAGGAGAAAGTGAAGTTCGACCAGGAGCAGTATGACCGTGCCCTGCCCCTCATCACCACCCAACTCAAGGCACTCATAGCCCGCGACCTGTGGGACATGAGCGAATACTTCCAGGTGATGAACGAAACGAACGAAAGCGTACAGCAAGCCATCCGGGTGCTGAAGGAAGGCATGTACGAGAAGGTGATAAGCAATTGGAAGAAGATGATGAATTAAACGGAGAAAAATTGTAGACAATCCGGCGGATAAACAGGAGCAGGTATCACTATCTGCAAACTTGTTTATCCGCCGGATTGTTTTGGTACATACTCAACAAAATTATAGCTAAAAATGTGTTTTACACCAACCGCGGAATAGAAATCAACCTATTCGGATGAATTTTCTACCATGATTTATCCATTTGTTTGTAATATTGCAAGTACAACTTTTATGCCTATTTATAACACCAACAAAACTGATGAATAAAAGATATATATGTACTTTGCTACTCCTTACTGTCTGGCAACAGATGGAACTGCTAGCCCGACCATCCTTAATGGTTCAAACAAATTATACGTGGATTGGATGGGGAGGTTATATTGTATTGATTGTTATCTGCATCATTTTATTAATTGCATATAGACGAAGTAAGGCAAAAGAAGCATCCTTATCCAAACGGCTGAACCATTTCATCAGTTCAATTCACGACATCCGTACTCCTATTACCTTAATGAAAGCTCCTCTAAGTGAACTGGAAAGGCAACAGACACTCTCAGAAGAGAACAAAAAACAAGTAAAGACAGCCATTAAGAATATAGACAAACTTCTTAGCATAATCAACAAGTTACTGGAATGGCAAAAATTAGAGAATCAGACTGATATGCTTCAAGTCAGCAATTGTGATATAGAAGCTTATCTGGATGAGAAGGTCTCAGATTTCAAAACTTCGATGTCACAAAAAGGCATTGAGATACAGCTAAATGTTTCACCCAATATGCCTAATGTTTGGATTGACAGAGACAAGATGGATAGAATTGTGGAGAATCTCTTATCTAATGCGCTGAAATATACGGAACAAGGAAGCATTCATATATCAGTAAAAAGCACAGAAAAGAACTGGACTCTTGAAATCTGCGATACAGGAATAGGCATACCCAAGAGCGAACAACAACATATCTTCAGCGACTATTATCGGGCCAACAACGCAACAGAGAAATGCGGAATGGGTATTGGTCTCATGATAACTCGTAGGATGGTAGAACTACACCAAGGAAAAATTGAATTTACCAGTACTGAGGGGAAAGGCACTTCATTTAGTATCACTTTCCCCATCACCCCTAAAGCCAAACTAATAGAACATAAAACTGCCAAAGAAACGGAACTAGATACAGAAAACAAAGAAAATCTATCACAGATACAAGAGAGCGGAAAAAATACATTACTTCTGGCTGAAGATGACGAAGACATGCGCGAATATCTAAAAAACAGTCTGTCGGCAGAATATGAAGTTGTAACTGTGCCGGATGGAGAACAAGCCCTGGAGATGGCAAAAAAAATCAATCCTGACTTAATCATCTCAGACGTCATCATGCCCGTGTTACAGGGTGATGAATTGTGCCGCATTTTGAAATCTTCACTTGAAACAAGCCATATTCCTGTCATTCTTCTAACAGCCTTGAGTGAACGTGAAAATATAATCTTCGGATTGGAAGCCGGAGCCAATGACTATATCATCAAGCCCTTCGACTTATCCGTACTGAAAGCACGGCTACGCAATGTTATTCAAAACAGACAACGACTGCGCTCTGCCGTTTTATCCATAGAAGAGCATTCTGAAGAAATGGATTATAGCAGTCAACTGGACAAAGAATTCTTAGACAAGGTAATGGAAGTTATTAATGGAGAGCTGTCCAATCCTGACTTCTGTATCAACGATTTCTGCCGCATGATGGGTATGAGCCGTACTTCCATATACAACAAGATTAAAACGTTAACAGGACAAGGCCCTAATGATTTTATCCGGATTATGCGATTAGACAAGGCAATGGAACTGCTCAAGACCCGTCGTTACACTATTGGAGAAGTATCCTCACAAGTAGGCTTTTCAGACCCAAAATATTTCAGCACTTGCTTTAAGAAACAGTTTGGAACAAGTCCCAGCAAGATTTAGAGAAATAAAAACAGCTTTTAAATATACAAAGCAAAGAACAAACTTTTTTTGTCGAATAATAAACCATTATTCTACTTGGAATCTGTAGTATTGCAGTGCAAAAAACATAACTATTCACTAACAAATATTTAATAACATGGATACATATTTAGGTCTTGATTTAGGAGGCACAAAATTGCTGATTGGCGAAATGGACAGCCGGGGAAACATATTAAAATATAAAAGATATGAATCCGGATATTTCAACCAACAGGCAGCGCTACAGTTTATCAAAACTTCGCTTGATGACTATATTAAATCCGTAGGATGGTATGACCGCAAACCGTTAGGTATGGGCGTAGGCTTAATTGGTAGAGTAGACCCCAATGAAGGTATCTGGTTACAAATAGACCCCAGCCGTACACATCCTATCGCACTGGCAAAAGAACTGACCGATATTTACGACATTCCGTGTCACATAGACAATGACGTTAAAAGCGCTACCCGGGCAGAACAGGCATGGGGTTTTGGACAAATTTCCCAAAACTTCATATATGTCAACGTAGGTACAGGTATCGGAGTAGGAACGGTGGTAAACGGCAGACAAATTCGTGGCAGTCATTTCAACGCCGGTGAAGTGGGTCATTTGCGCGTAGGAGTAAATGTAGGTATAAAATGCGGCTGTGGACGCATGGATTGCGTAGAAACGATAGCAGCAGGAATTGGCTTTGACAATTGTGCCCGCTTACTGAAGGACCGTTATGATACAGAACTACACATTCCGGCAGGAAAGGGAGAACGTGTCTTAATCAGCGAAGTTTTTGCATTAAGTAAAAAAGGAGATCCACTATGCGTAGCCCTTGTAGACATTGCAGCCGAAGCACTGGCCAACTTAATTATGAACCTGGTACGTTTCTCTGACCCGGACACGGTCGTATTAGGCGGAGGCATAGTAGCCGACGGATACATGCACGAGAAAATCATGGCCAAACTGAATCCTATAACCATGCGTTTTGTTACCAACGGAGTGGTCATTACCAAACTTAATCCTGGCTTCATCGGACTATTGGGCGCAGGTGCCGTAGCAATGAACATATAAAAACAGACTGACTTATGAAGATTACCATTACTCATACAGAACGCGAATTTGATTGCACGGCAGCTTGGCGGGTTATAAGAGAGATATTGAACCACCCGTCGGCCGTTATAGGACTTTCTACAGGAAGAACTACTGGAAACCTACACCGAATAATAGGCGAAATCTATTCCAACTATCCTTTCGATGTGTCATTAACAACTTTCTTTGGATTAGACGAAGTCACCAATGTGCCGAGAGAATATGCAGGTGCCTGTTATACCATGCTGAAAAATGAGCTGATAGATACGTTAAACATAAAAGAAGAAAACTTTCTGATGTTGCCTACCGTTTCAGACAATTTTGAAGAAGCATGCCGCCACTTCCGCCATGAGCTAAACAAACGAGGAGGTATAGATCTTCTCATATTAGGTTTAGGCGAGAATGGACACCTCGGTTTTAATCAGCCAGGTTCTCCTTTAGAAGGCCGTGCATGGGTTACCTCCATGAATGTAGAACTGGAAGAACGCATCAGAAAAGAAACCAATACTCCACCGGAAAAAAAATTGGGAGGTGCCACCCTCGGCATAAAAGACATTATGCAAGCCCGCAAAATTGTTTTGGTAGCCAAAGGAAAAAATAAAGCAAATATCGTTAAGCAAATGCTGGAAGGTCCTGTTAGCAACGAAGTGCCTGCATCCGTGCTACAGTTACACCCCAATTGCGAATTCTTATTCGACGACAAAGCGGCAGCAGAGTTATCTATTTAAACATACATTACTATATCTGATAGCATGAAACAACAAGAAACACAAACAAATTATATAGGACCATTCCTTACAATGGTCTTCTTATTCTTTATTGTCGGTTTTCTAACTACAGCCAATACCCAATTTCAAGGCCCTTTAAAAGAAACCTTCCTTAGTGAAGTTGGTGAACTAAAAAATACATTCGCCACACTAATAACATTCTCCTGGTTCCTGGCCTATCCTATATGCGGTGGACTGGGTGCTACATGGATAAACAAACATGGATATAAAGGAACGTTAATACGAGGGCTGGGATTGATGATTATAGGTCTTGGATTGTTCTTTATCTCATCTTACTTTACCGTACATTATCCAGAAGCCGACTGGCAAATAGGTAATAATACGGTTCCTTACGGATTCCTGATTTTTTTATTAGGTTCATTCGTCGTAGGTGCGTCAGCTACTGTGCTACAGGTTGTTATCAATCCATATCTCACAGCTTGTTCTGTTAAAGGCACACAAGCCATACAACGACTGGCCATAGGAGGTTCTGCCAACTCGGTAGGTACTACCCTTGCACCTTATTTTGTTACAGGAATTGTATTTGGAGGCCTGTCAATGGAAGAAATACGCATAGAACAGCTGATGCTGCCTTTCTTTGTATTGATGATAATCATCGCGTTGATTGTATTCTTACTGACCAGACTGTCGCTACCTGATATACAAGGTACAAAAGCGGAGAAAGGAGAAAAATTAGAGCGTAGTGTGTGGTCTTTCCGACACCTCACACTGGGAGTAGTAGCTATATTCTTCTACGTTGGTGTAGAAGTATGTATAGGAGCCAACATAAACCTGTATGCTATTGAAATGAACCACCATTCTCCTGCTTTACTAGCTACGCTCTACTGGGGTGGTATGCTGGTAGGACGCCTGGTTGGCAGTTCATTAAGCAAAATTTCACCAAGAGTACAATTAACAGTAACAACCATTGCTGCAGGCGTATTATCATTAATGGCCATTCTGTTCAATAGCCCCTGGCTATTGGCTGCCGTAGGCTTATTCCATTCCATTATGTGGGGAGCGATTTTTACTCTCTCGATAGCCCATTTAGGGAAATATACCTCTATTGCTTCAGGCGTCTTCATGATTGGAGTTGTAGGAGGCGCCATCCTTCCTTTATTCCAAGGGATATTGGCTGACCTCTTAGGAAGCTGGCAATGGTCATGGAGTATCGTACTCTTTGGAGAAATGTTTATGCTATACTATGCTTTGATAGGCTCCAAGGTGAGAGCTAATGATAAAGAATCCGTTTAATAACTTAAACAAAACAATTATGCTTATGAAAACACTAAAAACCATGATTGCTATTCTGCTAACAATATTAACAGCATGTAGCAACAAACAAACGAGCCAAGAGGCTATTAAGGTTTATGAGAGCAAAATTGTTGTGGCATACGTTACATCGTGGAGCGACATCATGCCCGACCCTCAATATATGACACACATCAATTATGCTTTTGGTCATGTCAATGAAACCTTCAACGGAGTAAAAATAGACAATGAAGATAGACTGAAACAAATTGTGGCACTCAAGAAGAGCAAACCCGAACTCGAAGTGATGCTATCAATAGGAGGATGGGAAAGCGGACGATTCAGCGAAATGGCAGCCGACAGCACTTGTCGCCAAGCATTTGCCAACGACTGCCGCAAGATAGTAGACAGACTGAATCTGGACGGTGTAGACATTGACTGGGAATATCCCACTAGCTCAGCTGCCGGAATATCGTCTTCTCCAGATGACACCCACAACTTCACACTGCTTATGCGCGATTTGCGCAATGCTTTAGGTACAAGTAAACGCCTTACGCTAGCCTCAGAAGCCTCTGCAAAATTTATTGATTTCAAGGCAATATTACCTTATATTGATTTTGTAAATATCATGGCCTATGACATGGCCAATGCCCCCAAACACCACTCAGCCCTTTACCCCTCAGAACACAGTGGACAACTAACTTCAAGCCAAGCCGTAGAGGCACACCTTAAAGCAGGAATTCCCCCCTCGATGTTGGTATTAGGTATGCCCTTCTATGGCAGGGGCGGTGCTGACTATCCCAACTTCCAGGATTTCAAAGAGACAGGCAAAGATAATAAACGTTTTGAAGAAAAATGGGATAGTATAGCCCAAGTCCCATATCTAATAGATAAAGAAAGTGGGAAGTTTGTTTTCGGATTTGAAAATGCGCATTCACTAGCCTCAAAATGCAATTATATCCTTGAACAAGATTTATTAGGAGGTATGTACTGGGATTACAGTGGCGACAATGAACAAAATGAACTCCGTTCAACAGTAGCAAATAATCTGCTGAGTAAAACCCATAAATCCAAAGTGCTGGTATTGACAGAAAGGGGTGGCCAGCATGGCAGTTTCACCGATGCCGGATTAAAGTGGCTGAATGAGGAAGGTAAGAAAAAGGGATTTAGTATCACCGAAATCAATAACGCTTCTCCCATCACAGAAAAATATCTTTCGCAATTCAGTCTGATTATCCAACTAGATTTTCCGCCATACACTTGGTCTGAAGAAGCACAAAAAGCATTCATAAATTACATAGACCAAGGACTAGGCGGTTGGATAGGCTTCCACCACGCCACTCTATTAGGCGAATTCGACGGTTACCCCATGTGGCAATGGTTCTCCGACTTCATGGGTGGCATACGTTTTCAGAACTACATTGCGACCCTGGCTGACGGAACAGTGAAGACGGAAGACGCCGCACACCCGGTAATGCAGGGCGTACCCACCTCATTCGTCATCCCCGACGATGAATGGTACACATACGACAAGACACCCCGTCCACAGGTACATGTACTGGCCAGCGTAGACGAATCGACCTATGTGCCTGCCTCGGACATCAAGATGGGCGACCACCCGGTAGTATGGACAAACGACACAAAAAAAGCACGCAACGTGTATTTCCAATTCGGGCACACCGCTGAACTCTACGCAACACCCGCCTTCACCCAGATGTTCAGCAATGCTATCAGGTGGGCACTGGAACGACAAGAATGATCACCCCAATGCCACCGACCAGCAGTTAACTGCTACCAAGCAAGCTGTTTGCCCAGACATATCGTACAAAGTACACAGGCTGGTCCTATCAGTTTAGAAGCCATCAAGTAGGAGGAAAACAAAGTTGTTTTCTTCCTACTTTCATTTTCTAACCTCTCAAACCATCTTATGTGTCGTTCGGCATACGGCGGCTCTTTATCATGGATACCTTTCGAGGTTTTCGAAAGCACTTCCACTACACCATCTTCAACCATCCACGTGCAAGTCTGCGCTTCCTTATACCTTTCAGATTCCATCCTATCTATTTAAGGGTAGCCCAATACTTCAGTTGGGGTTTTATACATTCATTCCAACATACGGTAGCTTTCAACAGTGTCGTTTTAAATGAAATTAGATCGTTCACAAACTTATCGATACGTTTACCACTATGATCTCTGCAAACTTCTCACAACTAACTTTACTCCACTATAGTACTTCGAATGGTCCATCTTCACTATATGTCCGTGAGACCTCCTCGGATAAGGGCATTAACTTTCCATCTTATGTCTGCTCCATTTGCACACACTGCTACGAATAGCTATTGAACTTTGGCCTTATCCGCAGTAATATGCCTTATATGAAAATTCTGCTTGTCAGACCAGATGTTTGCCGCCAGCTTCTTTCAGATTCCACCTCACGATGGACACCCTTGCTTTTGGCTGTATGATTCCCGCTATTAAGGCTCATTGGGGACTTGCACCCGCTAACTAATACTCATGCCAGGCATACCAAAAAGTCTGCCGGAGAACTAAAGTTCTTCGGCAGACTTAAAATGTTTGCAGATATCAAATTATAACTCCTTGTATAAAGTTTAATCTTTCTTAATCAAAATTTTGATGATTGTTATGTCACCACCAATAATGAGAGCGGTTTCAGCTTCACCATTCATTGTTGCCGCCATACCCTCCGAAATTTCGAATTCAAGGAAATCTTCACCAGCGGCTAAAACAATGTTATTATCACTTTCACCGCCATCGCGGATGTAAGGAGCCCCCCACCAACCATCGCACAAACAGAAAGTTTGAGGAACATCATGGTGGGTAAACTCGAACTTAATGGTTTGACCAGCTTCTGGCGTTATTTCCGAAAGGTCAAGTTCTGATGCAGGAAGATACCACCACCAACCAGTAGTGTATTCACCCTCCCAAATTGGAACATATCCCTCATCTCCGGCTTCTCCGCTACCGCCTGCGACCTCATCAGACAGCTTTACCTCAGGCAAAGTGTACTTCTTGCCACTACAGTCTTCGAGAACAACTTGAGCAGATCCGGCTTTTACACCCATTGGTGAATAAATGTAGAGAGAACCGGTAGCTTTACGTTTAAAGTCGCTTGCATCTACAATAATATCCATACCATCCGCACCAGGGAAGTAAGCCTTGGTGATAAATTCAAGGTCGTTACCGTACACCTCCACACATTCATTGATCTTTATTTCCTTTTCAAGAGGAGCCACTCGTAAAGGCTCAGGATTGCCAACAGTCAACGTCATGACCGACTCTGCCGATTCACCGTCGGCTTCTACTGTTATGGTTCCACCATCTGCAAGAATGCCAGCAGGAGTTATTACAGAGATATAACCGTTGCCTACTTTGGTAATGTCGTTCACAGAAACATTTCCTGGAAACACAACGGAAGTAACCTTATCAAGCCCTGTGCCAGTGATGGTGACAACCTGTCCTTCCATAACCTTTGTAGGCAAGACAGACTTAACTTCAAGCACATCGTTGACGTCTGCCACATCATCATTGCTGCATGAATTCAGTATCATGTTCGACAGCAATATGAATCCTGAAATCAAAAAATATATAATATGTTTTCCCATAAATCTTATTCATTTGTAATTTTGTTGAATCTATTTCACCAATTAGGATTTTGCTTCAAGTTGCCATTCTTCTGAATTTCAGACTGTGGAATCGGGTATAAGTTATACTTCTCGTCCCATTGGCGAGTCTTTGTAATTCGATTGAGAATCAAATCACCGTTTTCATTCAGTTTGAAGTCTGCCACATCAATATTCTTGAAGAGCTCAGCACCCTTCTTCCAGCGACGCACATCCCAAAAACGATGACCTTCAAAAGCAAGTTCTACCATACGCTCACGCATGTAGTGCTCTTCGAAGCCATCGTTTCCCTGAAATTCTGGCATCATGATGTCAGGACGGTTGCGAAGCACATTGACAGCCTCGTTAGCCGACATACCAAACTCGCCCTGCGTGTCGGCATTACCATAATAGTTGTACATAGCCTCGGCATAGTTGAGGTAAACCTCGGCCAGGCGCATCACAATCCAGTTATGGCGTGTTGTAGTCTGGTTGTTGGTTGTTGTGACACAACTACCGTCCACAAACTTCTTCAAATAGTAGCCCGTTGGGGTCGCACCATACTTGGGCGCACCATTGAAGCCACCTTGAAACGTCTCAATGGCAATCTGCTGGGTGGTGTTAGAGGGCCAAAGGTCGCCGTTCTTCACTACCGTTAAACTGAAACGCGGGTCAAGGCCGTCGTAAGGGTTCTCAGTGGTCACGTTCACATCGCCGGGATGTTTTTCCTTGAAAGTCTTGCCATCGGCCTGGTACTCGTAGGCGTCTACCAACGCTTGTGTAGGGCAGTTGCCAGAGCTTCCATTCTCCACGCCCACGGGGTAATTGAACTTCTCGAAGTCGTTGTTTTCCTGCGTGCCGAGGACGAAGATGAATTCAGGATTGGTGAACGTGTCGTAGCCCCACAGGTTGGCATACTCGCTGAGCTGGTAGCCCCAGCGTTGGGCGTTGTCGATGATGACCTTGCTGGCGGCAGCGGCCTCTTTCCAAAGCTCCTTGTCGTTGTCCGTGTTGAACAGGGGCGAAGCCTGGTAGAGCAGCGCGCGCGCCTTCAGCGCAAGGGCTGCGCCGCGGGTGGCGCGGCCTATCTCCTGGCCGGGGATGTCGTTGTAGGACACGGGCAGGTATTCGGCCACGGCGTCCAGCTCGTCGATGATGAACCGGAACACGTCCTTGGCGGGGGTGCGCTCCACGCTGTTGGCCTGCTCGTTGGTGAGGGTCGTGGTCACCAGGGGCACGTCGCCGTAGGCGCGTACCAGCTCGAAGTAGAAGTAGGCGCGGAGGAAGCGCAGCTCGTAGGGGAATATCTCGAACTGCTGCACCATGGTCTCGTAGTCGGGGTCGTATTCATAGTCCGACAGGTCTATCTTGTGGATGCGTTCCAGGTACATGTGCACCAGGGCGATGGCGCGGTAGGCCCTGTCCCAGTTCTCGGGGAAGGGGTTGGAAGGCGTCCAGCCGCCGTTGTAGTAGTTGTGGATGGACGAGTAGGGCAGTGCATACTCGGCCTCGTCCGTGGCGCTGGCTATCATGGCGCCGTCGTAGAAGTAGTCCTTGAATTCGCTCGGCATCTGCGCGTAGACGTCGTAGACCAGCGCCTTGACGCCGTTGAGGGGGCTGTTGTAGGTCCAGTCCTCGTCGCGGCTCGAAGCCTCGTTGTAACTCAGGTCGGCGCAGCCTGCGAAGACGGCTGCCGCCATACCCAGAAGAGCATATTTTATCTTGTTCATAACTGTATTTTTGAGGTTAGAAAGTTAATGAGACACCTATGTTGACGCCCTTGAACAGGGGATATGCCGTCGAGAGCACCTCGGCGTCCATGGCGTCTACGTTGTCGAAGGAAAGCAGGTTCTCGCCCTGCACGAACACTTTGGCTGCGGTGAGGGAGAGCTTTGCGAGCACCGTTTCAGGAACGTTGTAGTAAAGCTCGATGTTGCGCATCTTCAGGAAGTGCACGGGCTTGTACCACACGTCGCTTGCCTGGCTGTTGTTTTTGCTGGTCTGCGTGGTCAGGCGCGGGAAGAGGGCCTTGTCGCCGGCCACGTCCCAACAGTTGTTGTAGTAGTCCACCGAGAGGTTGCCGTTGTCGGCCATGCCGCCCCAGATGGCAGTCGGGAGGTACTTCATGTAGTTGCCCGTGCCCTGGAACCAGGCGTTCAGCCCGAAGCCCTTGTACTCCAGTCCGATGTTGAAGGCGTAGTTCAGCTCGGGGATGCCGGTGCCGCCGTCGAGGCTGGTGACGTCAAACTGGTTGATGACTTGGTCGCCGTTGAGGTCCTTGTACTTGATGTCGCCCGGGCTCACGTTGGAGTATTCCTGGCGGTAGCTGCCGTCGATGTCGGCCTGGTCCTTGAAGAAGCCGTCCGACTTGAGTCCCCACGCCTCGTTGACGCGGTGCCCCACAGGGTCGCTCAGCGGATAGGTGGGCGTGCCGATGTACTGGGTCACCTCGTTGCGTGCCCACGACAGGTTGGCGCCCAGGTTGAGGTGGAGGTCGGAGACGATTTCCTTCACATACTTGGCGCCGACCTCAAAGCCGTAGCTCTTGACCTCGCCCACGTCGTTGTAGGCCGACTGTATGCCGACTACCGACGAGTTTTCGTTGCTTGCCGAGATCATGATGTGGCTGCGTAGCTGGTAGAAAGCGTCCACCGAGATGTCCAGGGCATTGGCCAGGCGGAGGTCGGTGCCCAGGTTGAAGCTCGTAGCCGTTTCCTGCGCGAAGTCGATGGTGGGGAAGGAGCCGAGCGACGCGCCCCAGGTGGAGCCGTAGTTGCTGCCGATAATCACGTAGCCGTGCGTGACGTCCCACGTGGGCAGCCACATGCCGTAGGTAGGCATATAGTCGGTGTGTTGCATGCCGGCCGATGCGCGCAGCTTGCCGTAGTTCAGCAGGCCCTCGCTGTTGTCGGCGTAAATCCAGCCCAGCGACAGCGTGGGCGAGAAGGCCCACTTGGACGGGTAGGTGCGGCTGGAGCCGTTGCCGGCCAGTACAAGGTCGGCCATGTAGCGGTTCTGGAAGTCGTAGTGGAAGGCTCCCATGATGTTCTGGCGGTAGAAGGTGTTCCCGCGTCCGTCCGTGCTCGAACCGCTGCTGTTGTACACCAGCGTGGCGTTGAAGTGGTCGTGCCCGAAGAACGAATGCGTGTAGTTGACGCCCAGGTTGGCCTTGGCCTTCCACCACTGGGTGTCAATCCAGTTGCTGAAGGTAAGGTTGGTTTCCTTGTTGCCGAAGGTGGTCAGCGCCACGTTGTTCTTGTCGCCGATGGTGCCGGTGTAACGCTCGTAGCCGTACTGGTGCGCCTTGTTGGAGTTTTCCGCGTAGATGGCCGAGTTGGCATAGCCGGCGCTGACAAACACGTTCAGGCCCTCGAGCAGGAAGTCGAGCTTCTGCGACAGCTTGGCGTCTACCCACAGCTGGCGCTGGTGGGTCTTGTAGAAGCCGGACTCCTGTACCTTGGCCACGGGGTTGGCGTCGCCGTAGGCCTCGTTGCCGCCCCAGATGCCCGTCGAGGTCTTGTAGGGGAAGGCGCTTGCCGGCAGGATGTAGACGAGACTTGTGGCATCGTTGGCGCCGATGTCCGAGGGCCGCTTGGTCTCTTGGAACATGCCGAAGAGGTTGACCGACATGAGCGTCGAGTTGGTGATGTTGAAGTCGAGGTTGGTGCGGATGTTGGCCTTCGACTGGCGCAGCTGCGAGTTGTAGTCGGCCTGCTTGGTGTCCTTGAACGCGCCGCGCACATCAATGTAGTCGATGTGGGTGTAGTATTTCACCTTGTCCGTGCCTCCGAACAGCGAGACGTAGGCATGGTCTTCGGCGGCGGTGTTCTTGAAGGTAAGGTCGCGCCAGTCCACGTTGGGGTAGAAGTACGGGTCGGAACCGCTTTTGAATAGGTCGAGCTCCTGCTGGGTGTAGGCGGCCGAGAGCCCGTCGTTCTGGCGGGCACGGTTGAAGGCGCTGGCATAGCCGTAGCCGTCCACCATGTCGGCAAATTCGGGGTTGAACTGGAACTTGTGGCTGTAGCCCACCTTGACGCGCGTCTTGCCTTCGACGCCGCGCTTGGTCTTCACCAGTATGGCGCCGTTGACGCCCTCGTGGCCCAGCAGTGCCGTGGCGGCAGCATCCTTGAGGATGGTGACGCTCTCCACTTCTTCCACGCTGAGGCGGTCGATGGGGCGTTCGTAGCCGTCGACGAGGATGAGTATGCTATTGTCGTTGAGCGTGTGGTAGCCGCGGATGTTGAACGAGGCGCCATTGTTTTCGTCGCCCGTGAATCCGCCTTGCGCCAAGGCCGTGAGGCCCGGCAGGCGTCCGTAGAGGGCCTGGGCAAGGTTGGTAGCCGAGGTTTGCTGCAATTCTTCGCCTGTGATGGTGGTTGAGGCGGCGGTGCTGAGGAAACTGCTTGTTTCCACGCCGTAACCCAGGTCATAGGCATTTGCGTTTTTATCGTCGAGTTTTACTTGCGCGTTTGCCGTGAGTGAGGCAACAGCAGCCGCAAGCATCAACATTCTGTGTATATTCATATTGTACAAAGTCTTAGTTGATAGGATTAAAATCTGGGGATTACCAACCGGGGTTCTGGTTCAGGCCATAGCCCTTGTTGATTTCATCACGTGAAATAGGCGCGAGATACCATTTGTTGATCCACTTGCTGGTCTGGTCGGCAGTGTCCCACCACACGCGGATGTTGTTGGTGCAGGGTATCTTCTCGTAGATGCAGTTCGGCCAGGGTTCGCCGGGCTCGAGGCTCGTGTTGCCGTCGTAGTCGGCGGGGTCCATCTTGTTGCCGTTGGCATCCTTGCGCCAGATGCGCAGCTGGTGCACCTGTTTCTTGAAGATGTCCGAACGCTTGTAGCGGATGAGGTCGTACCAGCGGTGGTCTTCAAACCCGAACTCGCAGGCGCGCTCCTTCAAGAGCTGTTCGATGAAGTTGTCCTTGTTGGTGGTGAGGTTCAGCTCGAGGTTCATCACCTCCGCCTTGCCCAGTCCCACGCGGGCGCGCACCTTGTTCATTTCGTCGCAGGCCTTCTGCAGGTTGCCCGTCTGGGCGAGCGCCTCGGCGTAGCACAGGTGGATGTCCGCCATGCGCAGGTAAGCGTAGTTGGGGAGGTAGTAGACCGTATAGCCGTTGTCGCGCAGGTACTTGAACAGCTTCATGCGGGTAGACCACGGGTTGTCGGTCACCTGCGGGTTGAAGTTCTGGTCCACGTTGCCGCCTTGCCACAGCTCGGTGCTCGACAGTCCCTGGTATTGCTCCACGAGGTTGTTGCGGTTCACCACCATAGTCTCGTAAAGGCGCGGGTCGCGGCCCACGAAGATGTCGATGTTTTCCGGGTTGTCGGTATTGAACACGTAGTCGTAGGGGAAGTTGCGGCCGTCGGCCATGCCGAACATTTCCATGTACTCGAGGGTGAAGCAGGCCATGCCGAACTCGTCCATGCCTTCCACGTTCCAGTCGCCGTTCCAGGCGTCGTTGCCCGGGCCGGCGTGCACTTCAATCAGTTTCTCGCTGTTGCCGCGGAACCAGTAGGCGGCGCGGTAGGCGTTGCAATAGTCCTGCTCGGTGTTGCCGGTGGGCTGTATGAGGGCGAAGTAGCCGCCGTTGGCGCTGTTGGCCTGGAAGAAGTCCTCGCAAGCCTTCAGGGCCTTTTGCCACAGTTCGGGCTGGTAGCCGCCGGTCCATACCTGGTGGATGTCCTGGTTCTCCTCGTTGCGGGTGAATTCCAGGTAAGGCTGGTCGTTGTTGAACAGGGGCGAGGCCACGAAGTTCCACAGCTTCACGCGCAGGCCGTAGGCCGAGCCTTTGGTCAGTCGTCCGGAGTTGGTGGCCTGGTCCTGCACGTAGAAGGGCAGTCCCGGCTCGTCGATGGCGGACTGGATAAGCCCGTCGATGAACTCGGCCGTCTCGAGGACGGTCATGCGCTTGCCGTCTACGGCGTCGGCAGCCTCGAATGCATGGTCCACTTTAGGCAGCCCGCCGAAGTTGCGGAAGGCGTCGAGGTAGCGCGAGGCCATGATGACGTACACCTCGCCGCGCAGCTGGCTCTTTTCGGATTCGCTCAGGTCGGGGACGCGGTCGATGTTGCTGATGAAAAGCCACCCCTCGCGGATGGTGCGCCAGATGCCTGCGCGGGCATTGCCGTCGCCGTTGGCGATGAAGGGGAACTTGACGAGGCCGCCGTTGTCCTGGTCAGACTCGGTGAGGTCGCCGCTGTAGTAAGCGCCGAGGTTGTGCCACGAGCAGTAGGACTGGCAGATGTCGGTCAGGGCATCGGGGTGCGAGTACCACACGGCGCCGGTATAGGTGAAGGGGTTGTGCAGGGCGCCGTACATGTGCCACAGGAAACGCTTGGCGTTCTCGCCCTTGGCAAAGATGGTGTCTATGGTCACGTCGACACTGGGCTGCTTGTCGAGGAAGGCGCCTCCGAAACTAATCTCCTCGACGCAGGAGCTCAACGAACTCATTCCTACCACGGTGCTGATTACGCAGGCGGGAAGGATGGTCTTTATTTTGAGTTTTTGGATAAGATTCATGGTCTTGAATGTTAAAAGTTAGAAGTTTAAGTTGACGCCGAAGTTGAAGACGCGGGTCATGGGGTAGCGCGTGCTGCCGAAGCCGGCCTGCGCCTCGGGGTCGTTGGCCTTGAAGCTGGTGAAGGTCAGCAGGTTGTAGCCGTTGGCATAGACCCGGATGTTGTTGATGGGCACGCCGGGGATGCGGAACGTGTAACCTATCTCCATGTTCTTCAGGCGGATGTACGAGGCGTCGACCATCCACGGGGAGGAAAGCGCGCCGTTGTGGTCGCGTGCCGAGGTTTCCAGGGCGATGCGCGGCAGGATGGCGTCGGGGTTGTCCTCGGTCCAGGAGTTGTCGTACACCCACTTGTTGAGCATGGACTGGTTGCCGGTGCCGAAGGCGGGGGTGTAGAACGTGCTGAGCTGGCGGTTGACGTGGGTGGCGCCTACCCAGGTCATGGAGAAGTCGAGCCCTCTCCAGTTGAGGGTGGCGTTGACGCTGCCCGTGTACTCGGGGATGTCGCTGTAGCCGATGGCATGGACGTCGTTGGCGTCAATCTTGCCGTCGCCCGTGAGGTCGACAAACACGCTGTCGCCGGGACGCAGCATAATCTGCTGGTCGGGCATGTCGGTGCCGTAGGCCTCCTTGTAGCGTTGCTCGGTCTCGCCGGGCACGTAGAACTCAAAGAACTCGTAGCCGAAGGGCTGGCCTACGGGGTGGCCCTTGTGGTACAGGTGGGGGTATTCCTGTTTCACTTCGGCCATCTCGACCACCTTGTTGCGCGCAAAGGCGATGGTGGGCGATATGGAGTAGCTCACCTCGCCAATCTTGTCGCTCCAGCCCAGGGTGATTTCGTAGCCGTGGTTCTTGACGCGGCCGTAGTTGATGGAGTTGGGCTTGAGGGAGGAGATGCCGGCGATGGTGGTCTCGTTGGACACGAGGATGTTCTTGCGGTCTTCCCAGAAGAAGTCGAGCCCGATGCTCAGGCGGTCGCCGAACAGGTGCATGTCGAGGCCGTAGTTCTGCTTGGTGGCCGTTTCCCAGGTGACGTCGGGGTTGCCGTTGCTTTCTTCGCGCGCGCCGGGCATGAAGGCGGTGTTGTTGGTGCCGAAGTTGCCCGTGCGGTCGTTGGTCCACCAGGCGCCGCCGTTGTTGGTGTAGAACTGCCACGTGCCGGGCAGGTAGAGGAAGCGGCCGATGCCCTGGTCATTGCCGACCATGCCGACCGAGCCGCGCAGCTTCAGGTAGGAGATGACGCCGCGCAGGGGCTCCCAGAAGTTTTCGGACGAGATGATCCAGCCCAGCGAGGCCGAGGGGAAGAAGCCGAAGCGGTTGCCTTTGGCGAAGTTTTCCGAGCCGTTGTAGCCCATGTTAAGGTCTATCATGTACTTCGTCTGGTAGTCGTAGGTGACGCGGCCCACCAGGCCCACATAGCCGCGGGGGATGGAGTTGTAGACGCCGCCGGGGTAGTAGGTGCGCGATTCGTTGTAAAGCAGCAGTCCGCCCACGTTGTGGTCGCCGAACTTGCGGCTGTAGTTGAGGCTGGCCTCGGCATACCAGTTGCGGCCGCCCCATTTTTTCTCCTCGTAGCCCAGGGGGTAGGAGTCGCCCTGGCGCACGTACACGATTTTCGGCGAGCCGTCATCGTTGTACTCGCCCTCGGCAATGGTGGCCTTGTAGCTGATGCCGCCGCCCGACTTGCGCTTTTTCTGCAAAGTGTAGTCGGAGTTGTACGAGCCCTTGATGCGGAAGTCCAGGCCCTTGGTGATGAAGTCCAGCTTGAGCTTGTACTGCAGGTCGAGGTTCATCACATTTTCATTCTCTATGGTATAACCCTGGTCGTAGATGAGGCCGAGGGCGTCGGAGCCCACCGCGCCTACCAGGTCGGGGTCGGACACGATGCGGCGTCCCTGGCTGTCGAGGCCGTAGCCCGACATCGGGGTACCGTTGTTGAAGAAGCCTTCGAGGCCGAAGAGGCCCGACTGGCCGTTGTACTCGCCGTTGCCTATGGAGTTCTTCTTGCCGATGCGCCCGCCGATGCCGATGGAGAGCGTGCTATACTTGGTGAAGTCCACGTCGAGGTTGGCGCGGAAGTTATAGCGGCGGTACTTGAAGTTGGCCTCGTCGCCCTGGTCGAAGGTCTTGAAAAGGCCGTCCTGGTTGAGCATGCCCACCGAGACGAAGTAGCGGGCACGCTCCGTGCCGCCCGACACGTTGACGTTGTACTGCTGCTGCCAGGCGTGGTTGTTCATCAGGTACTTGAACCAGTTGGTGCTGGGGTAGACGGTGGGCATGTCCATGTCCTTCCAGTGCTGTATGGCTTCCTGCGAGAACTTCAGCCCGTCCGGGGAAACGCCTTCCACCGTCTGGGCGTGGTTGTAGGCGGTGGCATACTCGTAGGAGTTGGCCGGCTCGAGGAACCGCGTAATCTGCTGGAGGCCTGCCGAGGCCGACACCGTGACGGTGGGCTTGCCTATCTCGCCGCGCCGCGTGGTGACGAGGATGACGCCGTTGGCGCCGCGCACGCCGAAGACCGCCGTGGCCGAGGCATCCTTAAGGATGGAGATGTCCTGCACCTCGTTCGGGTCTATCTGGCTGAACTCGCGCTCCACGCCGTCCACCAGCACGAGGGGCTCGGCGTTGTTGAACGACCCTACGCCGCGGATGCGGATGACCGGGTCGTCGCCGCCCGGCACACCACTGTACTGCACCGACTGCAGGCCGGGCAGCTTGCCCGAAAGCGTGTTGCCCAGCGAGGCGGAGGGCGACTTGAGCAGCTCCTTGCCGCCCACGTTGGATACGGAGCCCGTCAGCGTCACCTTGCGCTGCTGGCCGTAGCCGATGACCACCACTTCGTCGAGCATCTCATTGTCTGCTTCCAAGACAACGTTCAGCTGCGCGGCGGTCGCCTTTACTTCTTTCGACTTGTAGCCGACATACGAAAACACCAAGGTTGAACCCTCGGCCACTCCTTGCAGGACGTAATTGCCGTCGATATCGGTGATCGTGCCCTTCGACTTGTCCTCAGTCTGCACGGTGGCACCGATAAGTGGTACGCTCTGCTCGTCAGTAACACGACCTTGCACTTTAATAAGATTTTGTGCGAAGGACACTCCCGGTAGCAATAAAGCTAACAAAAGGAGATGTAATCTGCATAACTTTCCCATTAGCATTAGAATAAAATTATTAGCGTTAGAATTTTGCAAATGTATTAAGCAATAATTAAAATAGGCAAGGTGATTCTAAACGGTTATTATCCACTAATAAACAATAAGTTATTAATAATCAGAAACATAAAAACCGCACTCCGAACAAGCCATAGCAATGGCTTGAACGAAAAAAAAGTTTGTTTTTCGTTCATAATAAATCAAGTATCTAAATTAGGGTTAATACAATTCTATTTCTTAAACGGGTCACCGTTTTTATCCGTACTTACCACCCAGCGAAAAGCATTCACAAACAGAAGATTCTGAGTAGCATCAATAAACTCCTCGTCACCATGACCCATATTCAGATAAATCATGCGATACTTGGTATTAGTCCACACGATAGGGAAATCGCCAGAATTAACGACATCTTTGATTCCCAGTGGATAATTTTTAGAAGATATTGACAATAGTACCTCTACATCTTTGTTTTGCCTTGGACTGGGATTCCACTGATACCACTCGCTTGCCGGAACAACAAAAGATGTTGGCAAATTCCGAGTAACAGGATGAGTGGAATTGTCCACTTCGACCAGTACCGGCTGAGGAGGCCAATTGTTGCAATAGAACACACTTCCTCCTAGGAAATCGACAAACCACGGCCAATTCGTATCCTTATCATTGTAGGCCGCCACGTGGAAACCCATCCATCCGCCCCCTTTTTCCATGTATTCTTGAAATGCCTGACGGGAAGCAGCCGTATCAGGATAACCATCGAGCATGACCACGACACTATATTCTTTCAGTTTATCGTATGTGTCATACCCAGAGAGGTCTGTCGTAAAGTCCAAAACAAATCCGTCGCCATAGTTCAGCTTCTTGAAAAACTCTACAGCCTGCAGCGAAAACTCATAATGAGCTCCCTCAGCATTCTGAGTATAATATACCAGTGCCTTGAAACGAGGAGCACGAGCATAGTTGGCCGGATAGCCTTCAGGAACCTGTGCCTGAACAACCATAGCACACATAATGCACAACAGTGCCAAATAATGTTTTATGAATCTCATAGCGTTCAATATAAAAGTTAATATTCAATGTTTGCTTTATCAATACTCGGCCAACAATGACAACCACTTGCCAGCCGAGGTAACCCAGACTTCCTTGTAACAAGCATTGTTGGTTTGAGGCCAATAGGGAATATCATCATTACCAAGGGTACGAATGCCAACCGGCATCTCACCCACCATCTCACCGGAAGAAAAGCTATTCATCTGTGGATAGTTATATCCTTCTCCATATATCAAAGATTGTCCGAAAGGATTCTTGCCCACAGTCCAGTAGAGCTGCTCCCTACCTATATTCAGCAATTCGGCATCGTTCAAAAAGCGGCCACATATCGCGGCAGCCTTACCTGTAGACAAATGAACTGCCGTATTTCCGTTGAAGATATTAAACCAAACGGGGAATCGCTTGATATAATGTTCCTTATCCAAGCGGACGCCACGCTCCAACTGTTCTTTATACAGAGCAGGGGCATCCGTAGGAGGGAAAAGATGCAGCGCATAAAAGTTGGCAGAGTCTTTGTATTCTTCTGCATGATAAACACCGCTTGGCAGCATGCCATACGGCTGAACATACTTCATCAGCTTTTTAAGATAGTTGCCATATAAACGAATACCCTGATTCCATCGAGCATAATCGGGATGCTCCTTCTGAGTCTGGCAAAGCAACTCCAGAGCCTGCATATAAACCTGCTCGCGCGACTGGTGTATGTTGTGCACAATAGATTTACGGGCCTTATCGCGATAGAAGAAACCGCAGATTCCATCCGAATCGCCTAACGGCTCTACACGCTGACAATCTAATACATACTGAATATAATGAGCGGCCCACTCTGCATACTGTTTCTTTCCCGTCAATTTATAAAGCATACTGGCAGCCCACGATATAGTAGCCATATACTGACTCTTCGATGTGTTATAAGTGTGCTCATAAGGCTGTGCAAAACGGTCAAAACCTTCTTTCTCAAACTTCTGCAAGGCATAGCTGAAGTCTTCTTCGGCCACACGACGCAAATAGTTTTGCAACATGGGGTCATCCTGCAAAGTCATGGCGGCATACGACTCATAAGCTGCATAGAGGAAATTATCAAAAGCAAAATTCTGTGTCCGCACAGAAGATATATCATCCCACGTGCCAGTCACTCCATCTTGCCAGATAAGCAGCCCCATGCTGCTGGCATGATAACCATCGCCATAACGGTTCTTCAATATAAACTCCAAACCCCATTCCGCTTCCTCGCGTAACCGAGCGGCCAAGGCCGGGTTCTTATCTTTCTGATTGTTATAAGCTTCCAGCAAAGCAAACATGACATCGCCCGTCTGAAGTGTCTGCTGCGACAAGTCACCGGCATCGTGCCAGCCGCCTGAATAGGAAATACTGCGGCCATTGTGTTTCGACACCAAGTCTGCATGGCAAGCCGCATGTTTACCAGGCACGGCATATCCGCAACGCTGGCAGAAAATATAATTCAGAACACGCCATTGCGAATCCTCCCAAATCCTTTCGCCTATCCGAAACGGATGGGTAGAAAGGCCATCGGCTGTTTTCAGCAAGTATTCGCCAGCCTTGTCAAAGGATGTAAAGTCAAGAACCTGGAAACGGCCAAGGGTAGTAGCTACTTCCGTAGATTCTCCACTAAAGACCGGTTCGCCCGTAGAAGCATCTGCCAAATTAAATTTTATTCGTCCCTTATGCCCTTTATCCACAGCCATAATAGCAGTCTTAGGACCATCGGAAGAATAACCGGTAGTAGAATACACAATCTTCCCTACTGCCGGAATCCAACCGCTCACTTTGTCAGGGAATTCTACTGTCTGACATTGCAATCCATCAATATAGTAAACCAATGAATCACCCGTTGTCCTGTCTTTTCCCCTCAAAGTAGTGCTAAATCCTATTTCCACGACTTTATCGCGTTGATATTCGTCTATCTCCAAGAAGCAGCGATTCCACTGTTTGTTAACCAGATTAATAAGATGCGAACCCGATGGGGCATTATATCCTTTTTTAGGTTTAGTATCAGCATTGACAAAAGTCAAGTTCATATTGACTACCTGTGAACCTTCACAATCGGGATAAATATAGAACACCAACCGATTATAAGCCTCCAGATTTTTACCACCCATGCGACACACGGCAGCCATATTCCCATAGGTAGCATAATCGGGGTCATTAGCCGGGCCAACCGCACGTTTTCCTGTGTAAGTGGGACACGACAAGCGGATACTTCCACTGCCCGACACGGTTTTCTGTCGGCTAAAGGTCAGATTTCCGATACCTTGGTGAGACCAGTTCTCCGATTCTATTCCTAATTCAGCCCAAGAGATACTGTCAAGAACATTTTTGCTCCAGCCTCTTGCTTCATACGACTTAGAAGTATCAACGGCCAAAGGTCTATGAATCAATCCGGTCTTATAGAGTTCCTGTTCCAGCATCCGGTCTTGAGTCAATCTGACCTGTCCCCAAGCAGAAATCTGACATATCATAAGAAAGGAAAAAAAGAATAGTGTTTTCATGGTCAATTTGTACATTTCTCTTTTATGTTGTGATGCAATATTAGTAATTGTCGCGAAAACTCAGGTTCAAATCCTATCATGAAAGCTCGAAAAAATGGTTTTAAAGGAAAATGGATAAATAATCGGAAACGAAATGACGTATTTTATACCTACCTATTTTTATATAAGCAACTCATACCTCACTATCTGCACGACCTAAATAAACAATGTATAGAACCCAATGACTTACACATCCGGCCTTTTTAAAGAAAAAATGAGCACTACCATTTCCTCCTATATTCACCTGTTGGATGAAGAAAATATTAGCAGTGGACTGCCAACAAATAAGTAGTGTACTCGCAATACGATAGCAGTTAACTCCTATCGGCTGAGGAGTTAACTGCTAACAAACGGAGAGTGCACAGCCGCCCAAGCGTGGGCAGCGCGCTATTTTAATAAGGATAAAGAGGCGGCGGGAGGTCAGTCGCCGAAGAGCCAGCGGTTGAGCCAACGGTTGATGTAGATGTTGGCTACGGCACAACCGGCACCAATAGCCGCACCGGCCAGCACGTCGGAGGGATAATGCACACCCTCGTTCATACGCGACACACCCACCGAGCAGGCCCATAGGGCGGAGGGGGCAATGACGTACCACTTGGGATACTTGACACTGAGCGACGTGGCCAGGGCAAAGGCCGTGGCCGTATGACCGGAGGGGAAGGAAGGGCTGCTCTCGTGGCTGTAGGCATGCACGCGGTCGGGGTAGCGGTCGTAGGGGCGTTGCCTGTCTACGAGATATTTCATGCCGTAGGTCACCACGAAGGCGCCAGCCACGCTGGTACCCACGTAGACAGCATCTTTCAGCAGGTCCTTGTCATTTTTTATCCAGGCTGCCAAGGCCATGGCTACGGGAACACCCACAGCCACATAAGGCTCGGTGCGCGAGATTATCTTGTTATAATTACGTACAAAGTTCCCGTCCCACGAGTTCACCTTGTGCAAGGTATTGATGTCCCAGTTCTGTGCGGCACCCTTGGGCACGAAGAGGCACAAAGCCAGCAGCAGGCAGCATATTCCTTTCATTTCTAATTTTCTAATAGTTTCCGCGACAAAGATAAGGGATTTAATGCAAGTGGTTTCCATTACGGAATAATTTCTTTAATCCCTTGTTTCATAAAGGTATTTCTTCTATTTTTGCAAAGAATTAGCAGGACAAACCCAAAAGGAACTATTTTCTAACTATTAAATAATTTAAATTCAATCATTTATGTGGTTAAGTAATTCATCTGTAGGAAGGAAAGTGGTGATGAGCGTTACCGGCATCGCCCTTATCCTGTTTCTGACGTTTCACATGGCGATGAACCTTGTTGCGCTCATCTCGGAAGAAGGGTACAACATGATTTGTGAGTTCCTGGGAGCAAACTGGTATGCATTGGTAGGTACTATCGGCCTGGCTGCCTTGTTTGTCATTCACATCATCTACGCTTTCTGGCTGACGATGCAAAACCGCAAGGCACGTGGTAGCGAGCGTTATGCCGTAACTGAAAGACGCAAGGAAGTGGAATGGGCTTCACAGAACATGCTTGTTCTGGGTATCATCGTAATCGTAGGCCTGGGCTTGCACCTGGTAAACTTCTGGTCTAAGATGCAGCTCCCCGAGCTGATGTTCAACATGGGCAACCTGGACGTTGACACTACTTATGCTGCCGATGGTGTTTATCACATCAGCAACACGTTTGCCAACCCTGTGTTCGCCGTTCTCTACCTCATCTGGCTGGTGGCTTTGTGGTTCCACCTCACTCACGGTTTCTGGAGCTCTATGCAGACACTGGGCTGGAACAACAAGGTATGGATTAACCGTTGGCAGTGCATCTCCAACATCTACTCTACGATTGTTGTTCTCTGCTTTGCAGTAGTAGTTGTTGCATTCTACGTTAAATCGATTATTTAAGTTTTTTTTAAGTTTCTAAGTTTTTGAGTTTCAACAAACTCGTAAACCAACGAACAGACCGACTTACAAACTTATAAACTTACAAACTAACAAACTAACATTCATTATGACCAAGATAGATTCAAGAATACCGGAAGGACCGGTAGCTGAGAAATGGACAAACTATAAAGCCCATCAGAAATTAGTAAACCCCGCCAACAAGCGTCGTCTGGACATCATCGTGGTTGGTACAGGTCTGGCAGGTGCCAGTGCTGCTGCCTCACTGGGCGAAATGGGTTTCAAAGTATTCAACTTCTGCATCCAGGATTCACCCCGTCGTGCACACTCTATCGCCGCACAGGGTGGTATCAACGCTGCGAAGAACTATCAGAACGACGGTGACTCGGTTTACCGCTTGTTCTACGATACTGTAAAGGGTGGTGACTACCGTGCCCGCGAAGCCAACGTTTACCGTCTGGCCGAAGTATCAAACAACATCATCGACCAATGCGTGGCACAGGGTGTTCCTTTCGCACGCGAATACGGTGGTACGCTGGCTAACCGTTCATTCGGTGGCGCACAGGTATCTCGTACATTCTATGCCAAGGGTCAGACAGGTCAGCAGCTGCTGCTGGGTGCTTACTCTGCACTGAGCCGTCAGGTAAATGCCGGAACTGTTAAGCTCTATACCCGTTATGAAATGGAAGACGTCGTAATCATCGACGGACGTGCACGTGGTATCATCGCCAAGAACCTGGTAACAGGTAAGCTGGAGCGTTTCGCCGCTCACGCTGTAGTTATCGCTACCGGCGGTTACGGAAACACTTACTTCCTCTCTACCAACGCAATGGCTTGCAACTGCTCGGCTGCTATGGCTTGCTACCGCAAGGGTGCTTGGTTTGCTAACCCGGCTTACGTACAGATTCACCCGACTTGTATCCCCGTACACGGCGACAAGCAGTCTAAGCTGACGCTGATGTCTGAGTCTCTGCGTAACGACGGACGTATCTGGGTTCCGAAGAAACTGGAAGATGCCAAGAAATTGCAGGAAGGTACACTGCAAGGAAAAGATATCCCCGAAGAAGACCGCGACTACTACTTGGAGCGCCGCTATCCGGCATTCGGTAACCTCGTTCCGCGCGACGTTGCCAGCCGTGCAGCCAAAGAGCGTTGCGATAAGGGCTACGGCGTAAACAACACCGGTCTGGCCGTGTTCCTCGACTTCTCTGAAGCTATCAGCCGTCTGGGCAAGGACGTTGTGGCTCAACGCTACGGCAACCTGTTCGACATGTACGAAGAAATCACCGACGTATCGCCTTACGAGAACCCGATGATGATTTATCCGGCTATCCACTACACCATGGGTGGTATCTGGGTTGACTACGAACTGATGACCTCTATCAAGGGTCTGTTCGCTATCGGCGAATGTAACTTCTCTGACCACGGTGCCAACCGTCTGGGTGCTTCTGCTCTGATGCAGGGTCTGGCCGACGGTTACTTCGTATTACCTTACACTATCCAGAACTATCTGGCCGACCAGATTACCGTTCCCCGCTTCTCTACCGACCTGCCCGAATTTGCAGCCGCTGAGAAGGCCGTTCAGGACAAGATTGACCACCTGATGAACATCAAGGGTAAGAAGTCTGTAGACTCTATCCACAAGGAACTGGGTCACATCATGTGGGAATACGTTGGCATGGGCCGTACAGCCGAAGGCTTGAAGACCGGTCTGGCCAAGCTGAAAGAAATCCGCAAGGAATTCGAGACCAACCTCTTCATCCCGGGCAGCAAGGAAGGCATGAACGTAGAGCTCGACAAGGCTATCCGCCTGAACGACTTCATCACCATGGGTGAGCTGATTGCCTACGACGCACTGAACCGCAACGAATCTTGCGGTGGCCACTTCCGCGAAGAATATCAGACTGAGGAAGGCGAGGCTAAGCGCGATGACGAAAACTACTTCTACGTAGCTTGCTGGGAATACCAGGGCAGCGACGACAAAGCTCCGGTATTGCTGAAAGAACCGCTGGTTTATGAGGCAATCAAAGTTCAGACTCGTAACTACAAGAGCTAATTGGGGAATGTTGAACAATTAAAGAACTAAAGAAAATGGATAAAAATATATCATTTACACTGAAGATATGGCGCCAGGCAGGCCCGAAGGCCAAAGGTGCTTTTGAAACCTATCAGATGAAGGACATTCCCGGTGATACTTCTTTCCTGGAAATGCTTGACATCCTGAACGAACAGCTGATTTCTGAAGGCAAGGAACCGGTTGTATTCGACCACGACTGCCGCGAAGGTATCTGCGGTATGTGCTCACTCTACATCAACGGACATCCGCACGGACCTGCACAGGGAGCAACTACTTGCCAGATTTACATGCGCCGCTTCAACGATGGCGACACTATCACCGTTGAGCCTTGGCGTTCGGCCGGCTTCCCGGTTATCAAGGACTTGATGGTAGACCGTACTGCCTATGATAAAATCATGCAGGCAGGTGGTTACGTCAGCGTTCCTACCGGTGCTCCTCAGGATGCTAACGCTATCCTCATCCCGAAACCCATTGCCGACGAAGCTATGGACGCTGCCAGCTGTATCGGTTGCGGTGCTTGTGTAGCTGCTTGTAAGAATGGTTCAGCCATGCTGTTCGTTTCAGCTAAGGTTAGCCAGCTCAACCTGCTGCCTCAAGGCAAACCCGAAGCACTGCGTCGTGCCAAGGCCATGCTTTCCAAGATGGACGAACTGGGCTTCGGTAACTGTACCAACACCCGCGCCTGCGAAGCAGAATGCCCGAAGAATGTTTCTATCAGCAACATTGCACGTCTGAACCGCGACTTCATCCGTGCAAAACTGAAAGACTAAACAGACTTCACTTTATAATTTGATTAATTATCACACTGAACTCCCCTGCTGGCCCGCGCCGGTGGGGGAGTTTGCTTTTTATAATATGGCTCAACAATATGCCACAACAGTACACAGATAGCAATACAACAGAACAACGCTACCGCAGAAGAACAAAATCACTCCACTCGCTTTGCCATTAACTTCCAACATCGTATATTTGCAACACACACTCTTCAGCTGGCTCCAACTGGTCAGAGGGAGGGATACATACTAAATAGAGGCGTTTACGTACTTTTATCTTTCAAGGTTAAACTTCGCAACTTTAGTCTGTAGGAAGATAGAGCAACGAGAAGCGTCCATTGCGTGTATGTGCTTATCAAGCATGCCAGCCATTGGTGTGCTCTGCATAATCCGTACGGGCGTGGGCCAGCTGCGTTGCTTATCTCTACAGACGGGCATTGCGAAGGCCTAACCTTGGGATAAGCAGATGTAGAACCCACGCTTTTTGCGTTTAAAAACACATGCCCGCACTATGACATCCATCGGCCAACTCATCAAACAAGAATTGAAACGCCAAGAGTGTTCAGTAACTTGGTTTGCCCAGAAACTATCCTGCCATCGCACCAACATCTACGACATCTTTGAGCGCGACAACATCGACATGATTCTCCTTATCCGTATTTCGCGCATCCTCCACCACAATTTTCTGAAAGACCTTTCGGATACAATAGACGAAGAATTCAAAAAAGAGAAATAGAGAATCATCTTATACTGAAACATAAACATCTATAATCAAACGATAGTGTCAGATTTGAACCGAATAGTTATAAATTAAACGGACATATAAGATTAACCAGAAACAATCCAATATATAAGAGATTTAACTGTTGTAGAATAAATCACTACACTATTATCCTATTATACACTACATTAATATCAATACGCTTACAGATATTTCACATATATTTGCCATAGCTAAGAAAATCACAGAAGTAATATCTATGAAATTCTTTGAATTCAAGCTTTTTAAACTTCACAACTTCAGTCTGTAAGAAGATATATCAACGGTAAGCAGCCATTGCATGTATGTGTTTTTCAAGCACGCCTGCCATTGATACGCTCTGCACAATCCATACTACGGGCGTGTGCAAGCAACGTTGTATACCTATACAGACGGGCATAGCGAAGACCTAACTCAGGATAAGCAAATGCATAATCCACGCTTTTTGCGTTTTTAAAAACACATGCCAACGCCATGAAAGCTATCGGTCAACTCATCAAAGAAGAACTGGAACGCCAAGAACGTTCAGTAACCTGGTTCGCCCAGAAACTGTCCTGCCATCGCACCAACGTCTACGACATCTTTGCGCGTGACAACATCGACATGACCCTCCTTATCCGCATTTCGCGCATCCTACACCATAATTTCCTGAAAGACCTCTCAGATACGGTAGATGAAGAATTCAAGAAGGAAATTTAGACGACTACTTTACACTGCAACATAAACACCCGAAATCATACGATAGTACAGAGTTCAAACCGGATAGTTACAAATTAAACGGACATATAAAGTAATTCAAAGTAAGTCTTATATATAAGAGATTTAACTATTGTAGAAGAACATGCTACACTATTGTCCTATTATACAATACATTAATGTCTACGCTTTTGCAGTCATTTCACATATCTTTGCCTTTGCTAAGAAAATCATAGGAATTGATTCTATGAATATTCTTTGAAAACACACATTGTTTTACCAATATTAATTTATTACTATTATGAGAAAGAAATTTATGATGGTAGCAGTGCTTCTGGGCGCTTTGACGCTGGGAGCTTGCGTGGACGACAACGAATCCGCATCGGTAACTGCGGTGCGAGAAGCAAAAGCTGAACAACTGCAATCTATCGCTGACTTAAACAAAGCAGAAGCAGAAGCCACAACTCTTTTGGCACAAAGCCAGGCAGCCATTGATGCAGCTAAGGCTCGACAAGAAGCTGCTTTAGCAGATAAGATGGAAGCCGAAGCACGAATTGCAGAAATACAAGCAAAGATGGCAGAAGAAACCTATGACGCAGAATTAGCAGCAAGACTGGCAGAAGCGGAAACTGCTAAAAAGCGTGCTGAAGCAGATTTGCAAGCTGCACAGGCTGAAATTGAACAACTCACTCTTACATTACAAATTGGCCTGGCCAAACTTCAAGCACAATTGCTGGATGCACAGAAAGAGTTGAAAGACAAACAAGACGAACAGGCCGACGAAGCATTGCAAGAATTGCAAGATTTGGCAAACACTTATGCCACAACATTAACTTCATACACCAGAATGGAACAAAATATAGCCAGCGAAGAAGCAACCTTGGCATCGCTGAAGGCTGATTTGGCCGACTGGGAAGTAATTAATGCCGCAAGCATAGCTGCCGAAGAATTCAAGATTGAAGTGTACAATAAGCAAATTGCCGCCTTCAAGCAATATGAAAACTATACTGAAGATATTGAGAATCTGAAACTCCAGCTGGAAGATGCAAGATTGGCCATGAATGTTGCATACGATACATATTTAGCTGCCGTTAAAGCTGATAATGAAGTGGATGTAAACGAACTGAAAGAAGCCAAAGGAGTCGACGAGTTAAGGGAAGCCGTCTACAGCAACGAGCTGTATAAGATGTTAGCGAGAGTAAGCTACGGATGGGACTACAATAGAGCAGGTATCGACTTTAAGGACTATGCTCCCTTGGCAGAAAACGGATTCCAATGGAAAGGATTCCAGATAGCTTCTGAAGACGGCAATTATACCTACTATAACTATAATAATGATTCATTGTACATCAAACTGGAATACAAGGACGTAAGAATACTGAGAGTTGACATTGACAATATGATTGCCAGATACGACATCAGTGGCAAGACCAAGGCCGTTGCCGACTGCGAAAAGGCATACAATACAGCCGTTACCGCTACTGCCGCTGCCAAAGCCGCATACGATGCAGCGCCCAACGATGCAGAAAAGAAGCAAGCATACGAAGATGCCTTGTACATCGAGCAAAACGCCAAAAATAACCTGGAGGACGCACAAGATAAATTAGAAGAACACAATGGCTATGTAGAAGAATTGGAAACCGCTTATAAATTAGTAAGCGACAAAACTTTAGGAACCGCACTTGAAGCTGCCGTCAAAGCCTACAATGAAGCCGTCGTAGCTGCCCATACAGAAAAGACTGTCACCTACTTCGCCCAGTTAACAGCACTCGACGCCTACTCAGAAAAGCAGACAGCCTATAATACACTGAATACAATAGCTAATGGCTCTGCTAATAGTGGATTTATATATATATCGCTAATGAATTTACTCAACAACTGGGCAGGCAATATTTATGCAGACAATATTAGTTGGAATGGAAATGAATGCTACTATTGGGATATAAATACTGCAAATGACGTCTTGCTGAACACATATATTAAATACTACGTACAAGGAAACGGGCTGACAGGTGCCATCACCATTGATGAACTCATCAAAGGACTGGAAGAAGACATCAAGGCTTCCGAAGAAAGAATAGCAGAGTTGAAAGACGTAACTGACCAAGAGAACCAAATCGAACTGACCCAGGCTAACATCGATGGCCTCAAAGTCAAGGCTGCAGCCCTGAAGGTTAAGGTAGACGCAGTTAAAGCTAGCCTGGACGAAAAGATGGCTGCATACACTGAAGAACCTGCTGCCTGACCACCCCAATTACTAACGGCATAAAAACAAGAAAGTAATATGAAGATAAGAAGACTTTTACTGTTAGCCGTTATGCCCATGATGTGTCTTGCAAGCCATGCACAAGACGGGAAGAAGGACTACACGCCCAAGAAGGGCGACTTCACCCTGGCTGCAACTGTAGGATACAATAGCTACGCAAGCGTCAGCGCCCTGCCGGGCACGCTGGCAAACTATGAAGCGGCAGCACTTTCGACCAACTGGACAGACAAAAAGCTGATGGTTGGATTCGAAGCCGGCTGGTTCTTCAATGACTTGTGGAAACTTAACTTGGGTGGCGGTTTGAACTTCACGAATAACCCCGGTTATTCGGCTGTTCCCGGCACGATGGACGAAAACGCCTCTGCAGAGGAGAACATGGGTGACATACCCAACTACCGAGCAGTGGCCAACGCACAGACATTCACGTACAATGTCTTTGCAGGCGTCGACCGGTATTTTAAGATAAAGAATGTTCCCAACCTGACATGGTACACGGGACTGCGCGTGGGAATGGCCTACGCCCAGAACCAGATGAAATATGACGAATACGAATCAATGGGTCGCTCCGTGGGCGAAAGCTGGAACCTGCGCGGTGCCATCACCCTGGGTGTAGACTACTTCGTATTGCCAGCCATGTATGTCGGTGCACAGATTGACCCCTTCGCTTATACCTACAACATGACAACGTATAAGCCACAGGAAGGTCTGAGCAACCTCGATGCTGACAGCCACAACTACAGCTTCCTGGCCGCACCGACTGTAAAGATAGGTTTCAAATTCTAAAGAAAAAGTTCACATTATAGCCCAAGCGAGGGTTATTGGCTTGTCAGAGCCAGAAAACTGACAGTAGTAACACAATTTCGGGAGGGCGCGTCCGCGAGGATACGCCCTTTCTACATGTTCAGACAGCCGGCAATGCACAGACCGGCAGGCAGACATCCGCCAAACCGGACAAACAAAGCAACGCCCCGGCAGACAGGCCTGTGGCCAGTGCTGCCGGGGCGTCTGTCACCCTTTCGGGCTTCCCCTTCTTTATTCAAGAACTTCGCCAGTCTCGGCGAACAGTACAACGGATTCTTCACCATCGGGATTGAGCAAGGTCACCTGGTAAGTCTTGGCTCCTTCTTCGCTGACTTCCACTGCGGCTTTCTGCACGGTATAGTCCTTGAAGTTCTTGGCCAATGCGTCTTGTACGGCTTGCGGCAGGTCTTTCACTTCAATCGGGGTGAAATCGTTCACCTGTGCCATCACAACAACCTCAGATGCCAAATTGCTTTCTGCGAAAGCTACTGTAGTCCCTAATCCCATTACTAATGCTACTGCTAAAACTAATTTTTTCATACGTGTAAGGTTTTAATTGGTTCAACTTTTAGAGTTTGTCTCTCTGCCTAATTACGGACAATCGCCGTACCAAAAACGACAACGAAATATTATCTTATTGATATTCAACAAATAAACAAGCACACAGGCAAACGTGCCAAAGTCCGGAATGTGGAATACTTACACACTTTGTGGAGAATGGGAGCGCAAAAATCACATAAAAACCACACACCAAAGTTTAAATCCCCTCTGCCACCAGCCCCTGCCCGACAGGCCAAGTCGAGCGCAATTCATCCCCGTGCCCGCAAACGCAAACACATGCTAAAAAAGGCAAGAAAGATGTAGAATTCGGTAAAAGGGTATTGCAAATATAGCTTCGAAATGTTATATTTGCATCGTGATTTTTTTCATAGTATTAGATTTAAGGTTAACAAACTGGGGGAGTACGGCGGTACTCCTTTTTTTATGCCCACCGTTCTGCCCGTCTGCCGAGCCATCGTTCAAGTTCCCCGACGCCCAGCATTCACAGTCCGCTGCCACCACCCAACATTCCCCTACCCCGTCTGGGCTCTCCTACCTGCCCGACCATCGGTTTATTTACCGTTCCCAGACCATCTGACATCCTCTCTGAAAGTAGTACACTCGCTGCGTGATAGCAGTTAACTGCTATCGACCGGGGAGTTAACTGCTATCGCATTAGGAGTACACTGCTATCGGCTGAGGAGTTAACTACTATCATGCAGCCTGTAGACTGCTCTCTGAAGACCGGCCCGTCCTCCCTCTCCGCCCCTACCGCCGTCTGGACACTGCCAGCGCAAGCCGAAGTTATTCTTTAATACTTTTATGCTATTCTTTCAGAAATTTTATTTATTTTTGCACACTGACAGAGTGTTAGTTACCCCATCCGACCTTTATGGGGGGGATATTATTTTAGACATAGAAAGCAGATGAAGCATTTATTCCTAATCCTTACCTTATTCTTACTGGCCTCGTGCAACACGGCAAGCCGCAAGACTGCCGCCGACGAGAAGCCGGTCATCATTGTCACCATCGAACCGCTGCGCTACTTCACCGAAGCCATTGCGGGCGACCGCTTCACGGTGGTCAGCATGGTGCCCAAGGGCAGCAGCCCCGAAACCTATGACCCCACCCCTGAACAGCTGATGAAACTGGCTGGCAGCAAGGCCTACCTGCGCATTGGCCACATAGGCTTTGAACAGGTGTGGCTCGACCGCCTCTCCAGCAACGCGCCCCATCTGCCGTTCTACGACATGTCGAGGGGCATAGACCTCATCTTCGACGAAAACCATGCCCACCACCACGGTCCCGCCGATGACATCGACGGAGAGGATACCGAAATAGCCGATACGACCGACGAGTCGGCACCCCTGCCGGGCGTGGAGCCACACGTGTGGAACTCGGCCGCCAACGCACAGATTATAGCCGCCAACATCATGCGCACGCTCTGCAACATCGACAAGCAGGGCGAAGACCTCTACCTGCAACGCTACGACAGCCTGCGCCGCCGCATCGACCGGGTAGACAGCCTTTGCCGCCAGACGCTCAATGCACCCGAGGCCGACCATGCCTTCATGATATACCATCCGGCCCTGTCCTACTTTGCTCGCGACTACGACCTGCACCAGCTGCCCATCGAAGCCGACGGCAAGGAGCCTTCGCCCGCCCACCTGAAGGAGCTTATCAGCGAAGCACGACAGGAGAAGGTGGAAGTGGTATTTGTACAACCCGAGTTCGACCGCCGCAACGCCGAGCTGGTGGCCAAGCAGGTAGGCGCACGCGTGGTCGACATCAATCCGCTGGCCTACGACTGGGAGGCCGAGATGCTGGCCGTAGCCAATGCCCTGGCCGGGAAATAACCGCTAACCACTTACCACTAACCGCTTATCACTAACTATTAACCGCTGACAACCGTGGCTAACCCAATCATCGAAATAAAGAACCTGAGCGCCGCCTACGACGGCAAGCGCGTGCTGCACGACGTCAACCTGACCGTCTACGAGCGCGACTTCCTGGGCATCATCGGCCCCAACGGAGGCGGCAAGACGACGCTCATCAAGTGCATCCTCGGACTGATGAAGCCCGCCGGGGGCGAGATTCTGTTCCGGTCGGCACGCACCGGGGCAAACGAAATCAGCATGGGCTACCTGCCCCAATGCACCCGCATCGACCGCAAATTCCCCATCTCGGTGGAAGAGGTGGTGCTGTCGGGGCTCAACTGCAAGAAGAGCCTCTTCCAGCGTTTCACCAGCGAGCAGCGCGAAAAGGCGCACCGGGTCATGGCACGCATGGGACTGGACGGGCTGGAGCGTCGACCCATCGGCGAGCTGAGTGGCGGACAGCTGCAACGTGCCCTGCTGGGACGGGCCGTGGTGTCCGACCCCGAGGTGGTCATCCTCGACGAGCCCAGCACCTACATCGACAAGCGCTTCGAGGCGCGCCTCTACCAGCTGCTGGAGGAGATTAACCGCGAGTGCGCCGTCATACTGGTCAGCCACGACATCGGCACCATCCTGCAACAGGTCAAGTCGGTGGCGTGCGTTAACGAGACTCTGGACTACCATCCCGACACGGGTGTCACCGAGGAGTGGCTGGAGCGCAACTTCAATTGCCCCATCGAACTGCTGGGACACGGCATGCTGCCCCACCGCGTGCTGGGCGAGCATAAGCACACGCACTGCCCCCCAAACAACTCATAAACTTATAAACTCAAAAACTCATAAACTTAAAACCCAAAACCCATGAAGACAACACTGAAAAGAACCTTTTCCATTGCTGCCCTGCTGATGGCAGCAATCGCCGTTTTCACCGCCTGTGGCAACAAGCAACAACAGCACAAGGCCGAAGCTGCCCAGCCGCTGACCGTTGACAGCCTGATGGACCAGGCCGACCGGCTGGTGGGCCAGACCGTGACGCTGCAAGGCCTGTGTACACATACCTGCAAGCACGGCGCCAAGAAGATATTCCTGCGTGGCAGCGACGACAGCCACACCCTGCGCATTGATGCCGGCGAACTGGGAGCCTTCGACACGGCTTGCGTCAACAAACAAGTGCGCATCGTAGGCACACTGTCTGAGGAACGCATCGACGAGGCCTACCTGCAACGCTGGGAAGAGCGATTGAAAGAAAACAATGCCATTCAACACGGCCAGGGCGAAGCCGGCTGCGCCACCGAGAAGAACGCCCGCCAAGAAACTGCCGACACGGCCGACGGCCGCATTGCCGACTTCCGTGCCAAGATAGCCAAGCGCCAGGTGGAGGAAGGCAAGGACTACCTGTCGTTCTACTTCGTCAAGGCATCGAGCTACGAAATACAGTAAAGGGCTAACCGATAATCTTATAGACGCAGATTGGGCGGATTAAGCGGGTATTTAGTTTCTGATTCCAGAATCAACTAAATCCGCCTAATCCGCCCAATTCGCGTTCGCTCTTTTATTCTCATTAGTGGCAAGTCCTGCCCGCCTACCCGAACAGCAGCGTGAAGCGGCTGCCCTGCCCGGGCACGGACTGCACCGTGATGTTGCCGCCGTGGCGGTTCATTATCTGCTTGCACAGGCTCAAGCCGATGCCCTGTCCACCGGGCTTGGTGGTGAAGAAGGGCACGAACACCTTGTCCAGCACGTCGGGCAGGATGCCCTCGCCGTTGTCGCTCACCGTCAGCTGGCACTGCCACGACTGGGCAGGCTCCACCCTGACTTCTATGCAGGGCTCCGGCTGGCGGGCGCAGGCTTCGCGGGCGTTCTTCAGCAGGTTGATGAGTACCTGCTCCACCTGCCCGCGGTCTATCTGCAGGGTGCGGTCGGTCTCGGGCAGACAGATGTGTATGTAGTCTTCGGGAAACAGCTTGCGCAGGTCCAGCAACAGTTCGCAGAGCGACACCGGACGGCGCACCGGGGCGGGCAGGCGCGTCAGCTTGCGGTAGTTTTCCACAAACTCCAGCAGTCCCTTGCTGCGGCGGTGTATGGTCTGCATGCCCTGGCGCATCAGGGCATAGCTGCGGTCGTCCACCTCGCGTTCCGAAAGCGTTTCGGACAGGGAGATGATGGGCGTCAGCGAGTTCATGATTTCGTGCGTCAATACCCTTATCAGCTTCTGCCAGGCCTGCATCTCGTTGTGCTCCAGCACACGGGTGCGGAAACCCTGCATGGCCTCCGACAGTTCGTCCACCATCTGCTCCATGGAGCGGTTGCGGTAGGGCGAACGGAAGGACAGCGTCATGTCATCGAAGCGCAGACTCTCGGCCAGCTGGCGCATCATGCGTATCTGCACCATCTGCATGTGGTAGAGGTGGATGGCCACTCCCACCAGCACCAGCAGCACCATCAGTGCGCTGAACCACAGCTGCCTGGCTGCCAGCAGCCAGATGCCCACCGAAAGCAGGCAGAGCGACAGGATGTGGAGGGTGACAATGAATGAATAGCGTTTCATAATCCCAGTTTTTCCAGTTTACGATACAGTGCAAAGCGCGTAATGCCCAGGTACTCCGCCGCCCGGGTCATGTTGCCCTCGCTCAGGCGCATGGCGCGCTCCACCGCCTGCCGTTCCAGTTCCTCCAGGTTCAGCGTCTCCTGTTCCTCCTTGCGGGGGCGGGGCGGCGTGGCCTGGAACACGAAGTTCTCGGGACGCAGCAGCGAGCCGTCGCCCAGTATGACAGCCCGCTCCATGGTGTGCTGCAGCTCGCGCACGTTGCCGGGCCAGGCATAGCGCAGCAGCTTGTTCTTGGCTTCGCGCGTCAGGCCGCGCATCTCCTTGCGATACTTGCGGGCGTAGCGCTGCAGGAAGTAGTCGGCCAGCAGCAGGATGTCGTCGCCCCGCTGGCGCAGGGGCGGGATGTGCAGCTCGATGGTGTTGATGCGGTAGAGCAGGTCCTGGCGGAAGCGGCCCTCCTCCACCAGCTGGCGGATGTCGGCGTTGGTGGCGCAGATGAGGCGCACGTCGATGGGTGTGGCCTGCGTGCTGCCCAGGCGGTTTATCTGCCGCTTCTCGATGGCGGTCAGCAGCTTGGCCTGCATGGGCAGGGAGAGGTTGCCTATCTCGTCCAGGAAGAGTGTGCCGCCCGTGGCCACCTCCATGCGGCCGGCCTTGGCCTTGCGGGCGTCGGTGAAGGCGCCCTTCTCGTAGCCGAAGAGCTCGCTCTCAAACAGCTGTTCGGGGATGCTGCCCAGATCGATGGTGACAAAGGGCTTGCCGCAGCGGGGCGAATGGCGATAGAGCAGGCGGGCGATGACGTCCTTGCCCGTCCCGTTCTCGCCCAGGATGAGGATGTTGGCGTCCGTGTCGCGCAGCTTCTCCACCGTGTCGAACACCTCGCGCATGGCCGCCGACTCGCCGATGATGCGTTCGTCCGTGCCGTTGCTGTCGCTCAGCGCCTCCACCTGCTCCTTCAGTAGGCTGACCTCGCACTGCGAGCGGCGCAGCTTCATGCCCGACGACAGAGTGGCCAGCAGCTTTTCCTTCTCCCAGGGCTTGGGAATGAAGTCGGTGGCGCCCGCCTTGATGGCACGCACCGCCTTATCAGTGTCCGAATAGGCGGTCATGAAGATGACCACCGCCTGCGGATCAATCTGCAATATCTGTCGCAGGCAGTCGAAGCCCTCCTGTCCGCTCACCACGTCGCGGCTGAAGTTCATGTCCAGCAGGATAATATCGGGCTGGAAGGTGTGCATGAAGTGTTCCACCCGTTCGGGTGTGGTCGTCACCTTTATCTTCTCGGCGTAGGGCTCGAGCAGCAGGTTCAGGGCGAAGAGCACGTCTTCGTTGTCGTCTACAATGAGTATTTTACCAAGTTTCTCCATATTGCTTTTTTTAGTTGACAAGGGGACAAGTTAACGAGGCCACAAGGAGTTTTAGTCAACTCGTTAACTAAAATCCTTCTCCGCAAAGATAAACAGAATATCCTTGTGCTGTGCGTGCGTTTCCGCACTATTTTCGTGCACTATCGCACATTCCTTTCGACCTTTATCTTTTACTATTCCGCTGAAAGATAAACGGTTGTCCGTTTGGCACGCCTTTTGAACAGTATTCTGCAAAAAAGCAATGCTATGTTCAGACGTGTACTGTTACCCATACTGCTGGCCTGCTGCTTCCTGCCCACCGTGCGGGCACAGGAAGTGATGGAGTTGACACTCCAGCAGACCATCGACCACGCCCGGCGCTACTCGACCGACGCACAGAGCGCGCGCCACAGCTTCCGTTCCTCCTACTGGAACTACCGCTACTACCGCGCCAACTACCTGCCCAACCTGAGCCTCAGCTCCACGCCTTACCTGGACCGCGCCATCAACAAGGTGACCCAGTCCGACGGCAGCGTGAAGTTTGTGGAGCAGAACCTGCTCAGCACCGACCTGACGCTGAGCCTGACGCAGAACGTGACCTGGACGGGCGGTACCTTCTTCGTGGAGACCTCGGCCCAGCGACTCGACCTCTTCAGCGACAACAGCCATTCCTACCAGACCTCACCCGTCAACATCGGCTACCAGCAGTCGCTCTTCGGCTACAACAGCCTGAAGTGGAACCGCCGCATCGAGCCGGTGCGTTACCGCGAGGCGCGCAAGAAGTACGCCGAGACGCTGGAGCTGGTGGCTGCCGCCGCCACGCAGAAGTTCTTCGACCTGGCCACCGCCCAAAGCAACTACGAGACGGCCTGCACCAACTACGCCAACGCCGACACCCTGTATATGTACGCCCGCGGCCGCTACGACATCGGCACCATCAGCGAGAACGAGATGCTGCAGCTGGAGCTGAACAAGCTGACCGAGGAGACCAATCGCATGAACGCCCGCATCGAGGTGGACAACGCCATGCAGGAACTGCGTTCCTACCTGGGCATACAGCAGGACGTGGAACTGCACGTCAACATCAGCGACTTCGTGCCCCAGTTCCAGATAGACCTCGACGAAGCCCTGCTGCTGGCCTCGCAAAACAGCCCCGACATTGACAACATGCAGCTCCGCCGGCTGGAGAGCGAGAGTGCCGTGGCCCAGGCGCGCGCCAACGCCGGACTGAAGGCCGACATCTACCTGCGCTTCGGACTGACGCAGACCTCCGACCGTTGGCGGGAAGCCTGGCGCAACCCCATGGACCAGCAGTACGTCAGCCTCAGCATCTCGCTGCCCATCCTCGACTGGGGGCGCGGCAAGGGACAGGTGCGTGTGGCCAAGAGCAATCGCGACCTGGTGAAGACACAGGTGGAGCAGGACAAGACCGACTTCGACCTGAACATCCGCAAGCTGGTGAAGCAGTTCAACCTGCAGGCCCGCCGCGTACACATAGCCGCCCGCACCGACACCACCGCCCGCCGTCGTGCCGAAGTGGCCCGCCGCCTCTACCTGCTGGGACAGTCTACGGTGCTCGACCTCAACGCCTCCATCAGCGAGAAGGACAGTGCCCGCCGCGCCTACCTGACCGCCCTCTACGACTACTGGAGCCTCTACTACACCCTGCGCAGCCTGACGCTGTATGACTTTGGGAGGGGGAGGGAGGTGGAGTATGATTTGGAGGAAGTTAGAGGCTTTTTTGGGGGAAGTTAGAAGAAGTTAGGGGAAGTTATCACTTCGCTTGGCTCCGTTAGAAGTTAAAGGCCGATAGATTTCGTACGGACTTCAGAAAGAGAAGAATAAGCTTCAGCAGTAGAAGTATTGGCTATTAACTTCTAAGCCCGCCCAAGCGGGCGATAACTTCCCCTAACTTCCCTTAACTTCCTAAAAAATAAACAACCAAAAAACTATATACAACCATGGACATCCAACTCCAAAAGAAACCCTGGTACATCCGCCACCGCTACTACCTGCTGGGCGGAATCGTCATCCTGGCCCTGCTGGCCTACGTCATCGTCCTCTCCTCCGGCCCCCGCAAGCTGCGCATCGACCCCGACAGCCTGCAAATGGCCGAAGTCAGGCAGGACAAGTTTATGGAATACGTCGACGTGGAAGGACTGGTGCAACCCATCCTTACCATCAAAGTCAACGCCCGCGAGACGGGCAGCGTGCTGCGCATCGTGGGCGAGGAAGGCAACATGATGCGGCAGGGCGACACCATCCTCGTGCTGGAGAACCTCGACCTGCTGCGCACCATCGAAGACCAGCGCGACGAGTGGGAGAAACAGCTCATCACCTACCGCGAGAAGGAAATAGAGATGGAGCAGCAGAGCATCACCCTGCGCCAGCAGGCCCTGCAGACCGACTACGAGCTGGAGAAGCTGCGCAAGAGCTTCGAGCTGGAAGAGGAGGAGTTCCGCATGGGCATCAAGAGCAAGGCGCAGCTGCAGGTGGCCGAAGACGAGTATCACTACAAGGAGAAAACCGCCCGCCTGCAACGCCAGAGCCTGAGCCACGACTCGGCCGTCTCCCTGATTCGCCGCGACCTGCTGCGGGGCGACCGTGAACGCGAGCGCAAGAAGTACGAACGCTCGCGCCAGCGACTGGCCGACCTCGTGGTGCGCGCTCCCATCGGCGGGCAGCTCAGCTTTGTCAGCGTCACCCCCGGCCAGCAGGTGCAGTCGGGCGAGAGCATTGCCGAAATCAAGGTGCTCGACCAGTTCAAGGTCCACACCTCGCTCAGCGAATACTACATCGACCGCATCACCACCGGCCTGCCCGCTACCATCCTCTATCAGGGCAAGCGCTACCCGCTGAAAATCACCAAGGTGGTGCCCGAAGTGAAGGACCGCCAGTTCGACGTCGACCTGGTCTTCACCGCCGACATGCCCGACAACGTGCGCGTGGGCAAGAGCTTCCGTGTGCAGATAGAGCTGGGCCAGCCCGAAGACGCCCTCGTCATCCCCCGCGGCAACTTCTACCAGGCCACCGGCGGCCAGTGGATATACAAGCTGAACAAGGACAAGACCCGCGCCGTGCGCGTGCCCCTCACCATCGGCCGCCAGAACCCGCAACAGTATGAGGTGACCGACGGTTTGCAGCCCGGCGATTGGGTGATTACGACAGGATATGATAACTTTGGCGAGGCGGAGGAGCTGGTGCTGTAGGAAGGGGGGTGGTAAGACTGCGCAGCCACGGCCATAGGCCGTCACCCCGCACTCGATGCGGGGTCTAAGAGGGGCTACCAAGGAGTTAACTCCCACTGACCAAGCAGTCCACTGCTACCGACCAAGGAGTTAACTGCTACCGACCAAGCAGTCCACTGCTACCGACCGGGGAGTTAACTGCTACCAAAAGGATGATGAATAATGCCGAATTATCCGGTCCTGACTTCGTCCGCATGGTCATCCCGTGTTTGACACGGGAACTGAAAGGAAGAACGGTTGAGATCCCGCATCAAGTGCGGGATGACCATCCGGTCGGAAAGGAAGATGAGAAATGAAGCATTGGCTTTCAGCTTCCAAGCCCGCCCCGGCGGGCGATAACTTCCCTCCCCTCCTCGTCAACTTGTCAACTCGTCAACTTGTTAACTAAAAAAACAAACAACAACCATGATACTACACTACCTGAAAATAGCCTGGCGCAACCTGCTGAAATACCGCACGCAGACCGTCGTCAGCATGCTGGGGCTGGCCGTAGGCTTTGCCTGCTTCGCCCTGTCCACCATCTGGATACGCTACGAACTGACCTTCGACGCTTTCCAGCCCGAAGCGGGACGCACCTACGTGGTCTTCCGCAAGATGAGCAGCAGCTCGTCCGTCATGGGCATGTCGGGCGCCCTCTCCTACAACAACCTGCAAGCCCTGCGCAACAAGGTGCCCGAGGTGGAAGCAGCCGGCTGCCTCTTCCAGCACAACATGGAGGTGACGCTGCGCTACGCCGACGCCAATCTGGGGCCGATGCAGATGCTGCTGGTCGACTCAGGCTTCGTCCGCATGTTCGGCATCGAGCTGCTGCGGGGCGACTACACCTTCATCAGCCAGCCGGGCACGGTGGCCATCGAGCAGCAGACCGCCCTGCGCTGCTTTGGCACCCTCGACGTTGTAGGGCGGCGGCTGATAGAGACCGAAGACGGCGAGGAGATGGAGATGACCATCGCCGCCGTGGTGAGCGGCTGGCGGGGACACTCCAACTACCCCTTCCAGCTGCTGGGCAGCGGACAGCTGATGGCGCGCATGTATGAGCAGCTGGCCGGCATCACCGACCTCTCGCCCGACGTCTACAGCCTGTCGGCCGTGCTGGTCAGGCTCCGCCCCCATACCGATATATCCGCCCTCGAGGCCAAGCTCGACACCGTTCTGGCCGGCAACAGCGCCGCTGCCGGCTACCGCCTGATACCCCTCACACAGCTGCACTACTCTAACCCCGAACAGCAGGAGGGGCGCATCCGCTTCGACTACCTGTTCCTGTTTGCAGCCACCGGCCTGCTGGTCATCCTGGCCTCGCTGGCCAACTACCTGACCCTCTATGCCACCCGCCTGCAGATGCGCCGCCGCGAGGTGGCCCTGCGCAAGGTCAACGGCGCCTCGTCCCTCAGCATCATCGGGCTGTTGCTCACCGAGTTCGGCCTGTTGCTGCTCATGGCGGGCTTCGTGGGTCAGGTATTGATAGAGCTGGTCGGACGCCCCTTCCGCACACTATCGGGTGTGGAGGGGAGCGTCTACGGCGAGTCGCTGCTCTACTTCGTGGGTGTGGCGGCGGTGTCGGTGCTGTTCTTCGTGCCCGTCTGCCTGCGCCACTACCGCGTGGCGGCGGCCGACGCCTTCCGCGGCACTACCCGGCACTCGGGCCGTGCGGGCCTGTTCCGCCGGGGCGGACTGGTGCTGCAACTCTTTGTCAGCCTGCTGTTCATCTTCTGCGTCAGCGTGCTGCTGAAGCAGCTCTACCACCTGCGCACCGCCGACTTCGGGCTGGAGCGGCGCAACATAGCCGTCATCAGCAGCCTCTATCCGGCCGTCGACTTCACCGAGCTGGGGCAACGGATAGAAGCCCTGCCCGGCGTACGTCAGGTGCTGTCGGGGCAGCAGGCGCTGGTGCCGTTGTACGTCTCCATGGGCATCACCGTGGACGGCTGGAATGAGGCGAAACCCGACGAGAAACTCAACCTGCTGGCCTACATGGGCGGCGAGGACATCATACAGTTCTACGGCATCCGCCTGCTGGAGGGTGACTTTCCCCGGGCGCAGGACCGCATGGAGGTGATTGTCAACGAGAGCGCCGCCCGCGCCCTGGGCATGGCCCATCCAGTGGGGCAGACCATCGGCAAGGGCGACGACGCCATGTACATCTGCGGCGTGGTGAAGGACTTCCGCGTCACGGCGCCCACGCTGCCTGTCAAGCCCTGTGTGTTCTACGGCGTCAGCGACCCCTCCACGCTCACAGCCATGGGTGGCGGACAGGTGCTCATCAAGTACGAGGAAGGCTGCTGGCCCGACCTCCGGCGGCGCATCCGCACGCTCCTGAAGGAGCATTATCCGGGCACGGGCTACGTGCTCGACAACATGGAAGACATCTACAACGGCTTCCTGAAGTCGGAAACCGCCCTGCTCAGCCTGGTCAGCGTGCTGGGTGGTGTGTGCGTGCTCATCTCGGTGTTCGGCATCTTCTCCATGATTACCCTGAGCTGCGAACGCCGTCGCAAGGAGATAGCCATCCGCAAGGTGAACGGTGCACGGGTCGGCGACATCCTCCGCCTCTTTGCCCGCGAATACCTGCTACTGCTCGTCGCGGCTGCCGTGGTGGCCTTCCCCGTGGGCTATGTGCTGATGAAGCGTTGGCTGGAAAGCTACGTAGAACAGACCGTCATCAGCTGGTGGCTCTACGCCCTCCTCTTCCTCGCCATGGCACTGCTGGTGGCACTCTGCATCGGCTGGCGCGTATGGCGGGCGGCGAACGAGAATCCGGGGGAGGTGGTGAAAAGAGAGTGACAAGAGCGGTTAGTGGTGAGTGGTGAGTGCCATCCGGCAGATACTTACCACTTATCACTAACCGCTTACCACTGAATTACGCCACTTATTACTCATTACTCACTACTTACCACTAATCACTAACCACTAACCGCTAAACAACATGCGCCTCCTCATCCTATCCATCAACGCCCTGCTGAAGTTCAGAGCCTACACCACGCTCAATGTAGTGGGCCTGGCCGTCAGCCTGGCCTGCGTGCTGACCATTGCGCGCTACATCCATCAGGAGAACACGGTGAACCACTGTTTCCCCGACTACGACCGCATCTGCCTGGTGAAGTCCATCATAAGCAATGGCGAATGCTCGTTGGGCGGCTACCGCTCGGGGCTGGAAGACGACCCGGCGGTGGAGGAGTTTACGGCCTATACTCCAGTGAGCGACATGACACTGGTCTTCGGTAAACAGCAGGTGCAGAGCCGGGTGTTCTCCATCGACAGCACCTTCTTCAAGATGTTTCCTTACAAGGTACTGATGGGCAGCAACCGCATCCGCCGGCCGGGCGATGTGGTCATCACCCGCGCCTTCTGGGAAGAGGTGTTGCAGGGCAGGTCGGTGGTGGGCGGCAGCTTCACCAACGGGCAGGGACGGAAGTTCACCATCATCGGCGTGGTAGACAATCCCGCCACCAAGACCTCCTGGCAGCCCCAGCTGTTCATGTCCGACGAGGTAGACGACTTCCTGTTCTACAGCCCCACCTACGCCCTGCGCATGGTGCCCGGCTATGACCTGAAGGCGCTGAACCAAAAGCACGGCAAGGAAGTGCGCAGCACATGGGAATCCTCCTACCAGACCCGACACTACGAATACCTGCCCTTGTCGGAACTCTACTTCGACACCGACCTCGGAAGGGACAATCCCATGTACCGTTTCGGCAATCCGGGCTACATCAGTGTGCTGACGGCAGTTGCCTTCCTGATGGGCCTCATCGGGCTGCTGAACTTTATCAACATCTACACCGTCATCATGTCGCGACGCTCGCGCGAGTTCGGCATCAAGAAGGTGTTCGGGGCGGGTAAGGCAGACATCTTCGTGCAGATTTACGTGGAAAACATGCTGCTGGCGGGACTGGCCCTGCTGCTGTGCTGGACCATTCTGGAGGTGACCCGCTACCTGTTCTACAACGAGCTTTATATCCCCGTGGCCTCCGACGTGCGCTTCGACCTGCTGGCCTCGGCCATCGTGCTCTGGGGGCTGCCGCTGCTCACCACCGTCTATCCCTACCTGAAGTTCACCCGCAGCCTGCCCGTCAACTCCATCCGTGCCATCACGACTTCGCGCGTTTCCGTGCGCTCGCGCATGGTGTTTCTGGGTGTGCAATACGTGCTGACCATCTTCATCATCAGCGTCTCACTGTTCTTCGTCAAGCAACTGGACTACATGCTGCATGCCGACCTGGGCTTCCGCACGCACGACATCATCAACGCCACCATGTACCACAACCCGCTGGGCCTGTACAAGGACAGCAAGGAAAATCTGCTGGACGAGGGCAAACGGATGAAAGCCAACCGCGAGCTGGTGAATCGGCGCATGGCCGAGAGCACCCTCTTTGAATATTGGAACCGGAGCAGCAAACTGCTGCCCGACAACGGCGATATGACAAACATTGCCCGCGAACGTCCTGAAAACGGCTTTCACCAAGCACTGCGCCTGCTCATGTCACGGCGCGAAATGGACATGTACGGGCTGCAACTGGTGGAAGGCCGCCTGTGGAACGACTCTGTGGACGAGGCCTGGACCCGAAACAGCTTCAAGTGCATCATCAACGAAACCGCCAAACGGGTGCTGGGCATCAAGGACATCACCCGCGAGAAGCTGCTACAGGAAGAACCTCATTTCGCAGCAAGCTACATGCCCGACAACTACAACCCGCCCTGCGAGATTGTGGGTGTCATCAAGGACTTCAACATGCGCCACCTGTCCAAAGCCACCCCGCCCGTTGTCATATTCTTCAAGGATGAAGCATGGGGGACGGAAACCGTGACCGCCGCCTACCGTCACGAAGACCGGGCGCGCGTCATCCGTTTCCTGTCCGGCCTGTACGAGGAAGGCACCGGCCGCACCGACTTTGAGTACACGCTGATAGAAGACGTCCTGGCCAAGATGTACGAGGACGACCGCCGCGTGGTGCGCATCTACACGCTCTTCGCCGCCGTGGCCATTCTTATCTCGCTGCTGGGCCTGCTGGCCATTGCGCTGTTCGACATCAGTCAGCGCCGCCGCGAGATAGGCCTGCGCAAGGTGAACGGTGCCCAGGCACACGACATCTACCCGCTGCTGCTCCGCAAGTATCTGGCGGTGCTGGGCGTGTCGGCGCTGGTGTCCGTGCCGCTGTCGTGGCTGGCCATCACCCTCTACCTGCAAGGCTTCGCCCACAAGGCACCGCTGACGCCCGGACTCTTCGTCGTGGCCGTCCTCATTACCGCTCTGCTCTCGCTGCTCACCGTGATGTGGCAGGTGCACCGGGCGGCGCATGTGAATCCGGCGGAGGTGGTGAAGAGGGAATGAGGAAGGGGTTAAAGGAGTTAGAAGAAGTTATCACTCCGCTTCGCTCCGTTAGAAGTTAAAGGCCGATAGATTTCGCACTGGATTCGGCAAAATGAAGTATTGGCTTTTAACTTCCAAGCCCGCCCGGCGGGCGATAACTTCCCTTAACTTCCCCTAACTTTTGAACCAAAAACCAACAACTAAAAAACAAACAACCATGATACTACACTACCTGAAACTCGCCTGGCGCAACCTGCTGAAATACCGCATGCAGACCGCCGTCAGCATCCTGGGGCTGGCCATGGGCCTCACGTGCTTTGTATTCGCCGCCCTGTGGATACGCCATGAAATGTCATTCGACAGTGCCCACGAAGGGGCCGACCGCATCTACCTGCTCTACCGGGAGAGCACCGTCAACGAACTGGGCTACGACACCTGGACACGCGGCCTGCTGCCCATCCTGCGCGAGAACTTTCCTGAAGTGGAACTGGCTTGCGGCGCCCAGTTCTGGAAGCAGATGAAGATGGAGGTAGAAGGTCAGGACCCCGTTATCGGCCGCAAGCTGATAGCCGACTCCACGTTCATGCAAATGTTCGATATACGCATCCTGCAAGGCACGCCCAACTTCCTGTGGTCGCTGGCCGACGAGCGGCAGATGCACATCTACGACCGCAGCGAGCCGATAGCCGTGACCGAGGAGACCGCGCTCCGCCTGTTTGGCACCACCGACGTGCTGGGCAAGACGCTGACTGCCTTTGGCCCGGCCACCATCTGCGCCGTGGTCAGCAGCTTGCCGCAGAGCAGCCTCTCGTTCGACTTCTGGAGCGGTGCCCGCTACAGCGAATCCACGGCCGACCCGCTGCTGCTGCGCCTGCGGCCGGGCACCAACCTCAATACCTTCCGCCGCAAGCTGGACAGCTACACCCAGCTGCAGGACGGCCGGCGGATAGCCCTGTTCCGACCTTACCACCTGCTGCCGCTGCGGCAGTATCACTACTCGGAGGTCAACGAGGAGAGGAGCATCAACTTCTACTACCTGGTGCTGTTCTCGGTCATCGGGTTGCTGGTGGTGGTCAGTGCGCTGTTCAACTACCTATCGCTGTTCGTAGTGTGCATGCAGACGCGCCTGCGCGAAGTAGAGCTGCGACGGGTATGCGGTGCCGGGCGGGGCAGCTTGGTGACCTTGTTCGCCGTGGAGTATCTGCTGGTGTTGCTAGTGGCGGGTCTGCTGGGCTTCACGCTGACCGAAGTCAGCCTGCCGCTGTTCCGCCGTCTGTCGGGTGTAGACGGACAGGTCTACTTGCCGCAGCTGCTGTTCTTCCTGGGGTTGTTGCTGCTGTCGCTGGTGGCGTTGTTGCCCTTCGTGTTGCGTCGCCACCGTTGGAACACCCTGCGCAGCCATCGCCTGCGCCGTCTCAGCATAGGCGTCCAGATAGGAGTGGGCATCCTGTTCGCCTTCGCAGCGGTGGTCATGATGAAGCAACTGCACTACCTGACGAATGTTGATCTGGGCTGGAAACGGGAAGGAGTAGCGATATTAAGTGTACAACGTTATAAGGAAATGGGTGAGGGCTTCGAGAAGTTTCATGCCACTGCCCAGCGGCTCAAACAAATGCCTTGCGTGGAAGACATCATTGAAAACCATGCATCGATACTGGGCTCCAATATAGTGGGCGGGCATTCGGTGGAAGACTGGCCAGAAAGACGCCCGGATGAAGAAAAAATGATGATTCGGGTGATGTTCGAAGGCCGTGCCTTCACCGACTTCTACGGGCTGAAGCTGAAAGAAGGCCGGATGGTGCGCGACGATGAACAGAACGGTGTAGTGCTGAACGAATCTGCCGTGCGGCGACTGAGGTTGGACAATCCCATAGGACAGCATATCACGCTAAGCGGACACGACATGGAGATTGTGGGCGTCCTGAAAAATTTCCATTCCACAGCGCCAACCGTGCCGGTCTATTCGCTGGCCTTGATTGGGAAAAGCGGATTTGGCATGAGGAGTGAACTGATGCACACTACCAATTTCCTCATCAAGTTCAAGGACGGCCACTGGGACGACTTGCAGGAGCGCGTCAGGCAGATGGCTGCCGAGCAGGAAATCACGGAGTACACGCTAAACAATACGGAAGACCTCTATGCCGACTACCTGAAATCCGAACGCCTGCTCCTTCGCCTGCTGGGCATTGCCTCGGCCGTCTGCGTGCTGGTGGTGGGCTTCGGCGTCTTCTCGCTGGTCACCCTGAGCTGCGAACAGCGGCGCAAGGAGATAGCCATCCGCAAGGTGAACGGCGCGCGGGTGGGCGACATCCTCCGCCTCTTTGCCCATGAATACCTGCTGTTGCTCGCCGTGGCCGCCGTGGTAGCCTTCCCCGTGGGCTATGTGCTGATGAAGCGTTGGCTGGAAAGCTACGTGGAGCAGACCGCCATCAGCCTCTGGGTTTATCTGGTTATCTTTGCCGGCATGGCTGCCGTCGTGGCACTGTGCATAGGCTGGCGCGTGTGGCGGGCGGCGAACGAGAATCCGGCGGAGGTGGTGAAGAGAGAGTGAAGACAGTGGTAAGTGATAAGTGGTAAGTGCCATCCGGCTGAATACTAACCGCTGACCGCTGAATTACGCCACTGAATCACGCCGCTGACAAGCAGTCCACTGCCAGCGACCAAGGAGTTAACTGCTACCGACCGGGGAGTTAACTGCTACCAAGCGGGAAGTTAACTGCTACCAAAAGGATGATGAATGATGCCGGATTATCCGGTCCTGACTTCGTCCGCATGGTCATCCCGTGCTTGACACGGGAACTGAAAGGAAGATGAGAAGAGACTCAGCGTTGCCCAACAAGTCACCCCGCATCCGATGCGGGGACTAAAAAGACAACATGACGACCCAAACAAATAAGGAGACAAACCTATCAGAAATGAACCTGTAGTAAAAATAATAACACAAAAAGAATGATACTAAGAGTTACGCTGAAAATGATTTTGAGGAGCTGGTGGAGGAACAAGGTGTTCTTCCTGGTCTCCGTGGCCAGCCTGGCACTGGGACTGGCCTGCACCAACCTGCTGATGACCTACTTTGTACACGAACACGGACTGGAGCTGCACAACCCAGACCGCGACCGCATTGTCTTCCTGCGGCAGGACGACCCGATGACCGAAGGCAAACGCGTGGCCTTTGCTGCAGCCGAAATCCCGCCGCAACTGAAAAAAGATTATGCCGAGATAGAAGATATCCTGCGGTTGGGCAAACTGGATTTGCTCTACTGCAAAGTGAATGAACAAAAAGTGGAAGGCGACTTCCTGATGCTGTCGGCCGACACGACGTTGACCCGCTTTTTCGACTACCATGCCGCAGAAGGCAGTCTGGAACAGGCACTCCGCGAGCCGGGCAAGATGGCCCTGAGCGCGGCCTGCGCCCGAAGACTCTTCGGAGAAGGACGGGCCGTGGGAAAGCAGGTAGAAGTACACATGCGGTTTGGCGAGACCCGCACATACGAAGTGGCGGCAGTGCTCAAGGAACGGGAGCAGTCGCTCATGCGCTTCGACATGCTGATAGCCCATGACCCCGACTTCTTCTGGGGAGGCGTCTCCCTGCTGAAGCTCTCGAAAGGAACAGATGCCGCCCGCCTGGCCGACAAGATAAACGCCGACCAGGTGCCCACGCTGATGCCCGGACAGACACGCTACTATCTGGAACCGCTGGAAGCCATCTGCTTCACCACGCCCAACGACACCTCGCAGCAATCGCTCACCTTCATCAGCCAGACGCCCGTGCAGACGCTCTACATCAGCCTGCTGGCGGCCGTGCTGATACTGGTCATAGCCTGCTGCAACTATACCAACATGAGCCTGTCGCGCCTGATTCAGCAGCTGCGCATGATACACGTGGAGAAGCTGATGGGCGCCACGCTGCACAACATACGCCGTCAGCTCTTCGGCGACGCCTTCCTGACGGTAGTGCTGGCCTTCGGACTGGCCATGCTGATGGTCAACGACAGCCTGGCCGTGTTCAACAGCCTGCTGGGCTCGCGGCTCACCATGGGCTTCTTCTTCAGCAGCCAGATGCTGCCCTGGCTGCTGGCGTTCGTGCTGCTGATGTCGGTGGTGCCGGCGTGGTACATCAGCCATCGTCTGTCGCGCCTGTCGTTCAGCCAGTATCGCACGCTCTACGGCGGGCGGCGCAAACAGCGCTTCGTGGCCGTGCTGGTGACGGTGCAATTTGCCATCTCCATCGGGCTGCTGCTGGCCACCTTCGTGGCGCGCAACCAGCTGGAACTGACCGAGCGTCAGGCTTCGCGCTACGACGGTTGCATCGAGGTGGGCGATGCCTTCGGCGCCCCGCTGGCACCTTTCAAGGCCGAGTTGGAAAAACGGGTGGGGAATATCGAGTCCATAACGCTTTCCAAGTCTTCCATATTGAATGCCTGGATTCGCCAACTGAACATACAGACCTCGGGCAACAAAGAGGTGCGCACCAACCTGCTGACACTGGAAGGCGACTCGACCTTGCTGACGACCCTGCGCATCGAACAGCTGAGTGGCGAACGCCCCAGCCTGCTGCTGGAGCGGTATGCCTGCCCGGTACTGGTCAACGAGAGCTTTGTCCGCCTGCTGGTGCCGGCAGGTACGGAATTCATCGGCCACTCGCTGCGCGAATTTGATGCGGAAACACCCGACAGCCTGGCGGTAATAGCGGGCGTGGTGCGCGACTTTTCGGTGAACTCGCTGGAAGAGCAGATAACGCCGCTTGTCGTCAGTCTGCTCTCAACCCATGATTTGCAGAAAGGATTTTATGTACAACTGCGCCTCCGTGCCGAAAGCCGGGAGGAGACGCTGCGACAGATAGAGGCCGTCTGGCAAGAGCTGAACCCCGGCCAGCCCTTCCAGTACGCCGACATGCACCGGGAGTTCATGGAGCGCAACGCCAAGGTGCTGTCGCTGTCGCGCATCCTGACGTTCTATGCCCTGGTGAGCCTGCTGCTGACGTTCTTCGGCCTGTTTGGCATTGCCTGGTACGCCACCCGGCAGCGGGTGCGCGAAATCAGCATACGCAAGGTGCATGGCGCCTCGCAGGCGCAAATCATCTGGCTACTCAACAAGCCCTTCTGCCTCTATGCCCTGACGGCCTACGTCGTGGCCATGCCGCTCGTCTGGTGGCTGATGCAGCGTTGGCTGGAGCAGTTTGCCTACCGCGCGCCGCTGTCGGCCGGCCTCTTCGTGTGGCCGCTGCTGCTGGTGTGGGGCGCTTCGGCACTTATTGTCTGCCTGCAAGGGTGGATGCTGGGCAGGGTGAGGCCGGTGGAGGGGATAAAGGAGGGATGAGGGGTTAATGGTAAATGGTTAATGATAAATGATTAATATCTGCCGGATGTGGCACTTAGCATTAACCATCAATCATTTACCATTAATCATTAACCATTTATCATTAATCATTAACCATTTACCATTAACCATTAATCTCCTGCTCCCAACAACAAAAAAACATCATACCTGCGAAATCAAACTAAAGAAATACAAACCAACAATTTCAACCATTATGATTAAAACCGTAAACTTACAGAAAATCTTCCGCACGGAAGAAGTACAGACTCTGGCATTGAACGGAGTGAACATCGAAGTGAATGAAGGCGAATTTGTAGCCATCATGGGACCTTCGGGCTGCGGCAAGTCGACGCTGCTCAACATTCTGGGCCTGCTGGACAACCCAACGGTGGGCGAATACTACCTGAACGGCACCGAAGTGTCGAAGTACACCGAAGCACAGCGCACCAGCCTGCGCAAGGGCGTCATCGGCTTCGTGTTCCAGAGCTTCAACCTGATAGACGAACTGAACGTCTACGAGAACATCGAGCTGCCCCTGCTCTACATGGGCGTGCCCGCCGCCGAACGCAAGCGCCGCATTGAGCAGGCCATGGAGCGCATGGCCATCATGCACCGCGCCAAACATTTTCCGCAGCAGCTCAGCGGCGGTCAGCAGCAGCGTGTAGCCATCGCGCGGGCGGTAGTGGCCAACCCAAAACTGATACTGGCCGACGAGCCTACGGGTAACCTGGACTCGAAGAACGGCAAGGAGGTGATGGACCTGCTGAAGGAACTGAACAAGGAGGGCACCACCATCGTCATGGTAACGCACTCGCAGCACGACGCCGGATTCGCCGACCGGATAATCAATCTGTTCGACGGGCAGGTTATTTAGCGGTCAGCGGTTAGTGGTTAGTGATAAGTATCCATCCGGATGGGTACTGACCGCTGACCACTAACCGCTTACCACTGAATAAAGACGCTGCTTCCCATCAGTCGAAGCTTGCCGGATAGGCCAGCAACTGATATTTCAGGGCCAGTGCCATGCGTCGGTGGCCTTCGGCATTGGGGTGCAGGCGGTCGGTCTGTGCGTCGTGGAAGTAACGCACGTGAGCATCGTTCATGGGATAGAGCCCGCAGATGCTGTTCAGGTCGATGACGGGAACGGCCCATACGTTGGCCGCTTCTTTCACGGCCTGCACATACTCGTCCAGGAAGACGCCGTTCTTGTTGGGGAAAGCCTCTTCGGGCTGTATGTTGCGCTCGCCGAAGCGTGCCTGTGCCCGGTGCAGAGGGGTGAGCATGATGACTTGCTTGGTAGGATAGTGGGTCTTGAGAAAGTGCATGAGGCGGTTGATGCGTCCCTTGAAAGTGCCTTCATCCATGGCAGGCAGGCGATGGCGGCGCACCTCGGTGGCCGGACCGCTCACGGTGGCCTCCTTGTCTTCCTCCACGTACCACTGACCTATGGGTACTCCGCCGTTGTAGTCGTTGGTGCCGGCAAAGACAATGATGGCGTCAATGCTATCGGCACGCTCATCGAGCAGTTGCTGCGCCTGGCGCAGTACACCATCCATACGATTCCCGTTGATGCCGTAGGAAAAGGCCTGCAGACCGAGCATCTCGGCCAGGTATTCCCACCAGCATTTGGTAGTTCCAATATGGCGCTTGTCGGTGATGGAGTCGCCCAGGAAGGCTACCCGTTTTCCTTTCCACTGGCTGTCGGCCACGACAGATGCAGGTTGAACTAAACTGCCCCCGGTGCAGAGGGGTGTGGCCTGCGTCAGGCAATCGGTCGAAAGCAGGAGCGCCGAAAGCAGGCAGGCAGATAATCGCTGACTCATGGTTATTCAGTTTTTACGAGGTGAACTAATTATTCGGATTAACAAGCCGGTCGTACAAACACCGTGACCCAGCCCCCAAAAGCCGGCTGGCTGCGGGGAGCTGGGTCGGAAACGGTGGACAGCCGGCCGGTAGCGGCCGCAGGCGGTCAGGTCAGCGCACTTCCTCTATGTGGAAGACGGCGCTGGAGCAGCATTGCGTCAGTCGCAGGTTCAGTCCTTCGTTCATGAGGTACTGGCCCGAGAAGACCTGTCCGTTGCCCCAATAGACCGACTTGTTGCCGACGGTATTGATTTCCTTGACGCGGTAGCGCTTCTCGGGCGACAGGCCCGACAGCCTGAACTGCGGGAAGTGCGTACGGCCCTGATACTTCAGGCAGTAGGCGTAGACCACTGCCGAGGCCTTGTCCTTGGCGGCATACATGTAAGCACAGAAGCCGTGGTCGTCGTAGGGAGAGAGCAGGCGGTAGAGGTCGCCCTGCATCACCAGCGGACGTACCAGCGTCTTGTATTGGCCGATGGCCTGGCGGGCAAAGTCGCGCTCGGAGGGGCTGAGCGACTGGGGCTGGAGCTCCATGCCGAGGCGGCCTCCCATGGCTACGTCGAAGCGGAACTTCAGCGAAGTCTGGTTGCCGGTCTGGTGATTGGGAGTGGCCGACACGTGCGAGCCCGTGACTACGGCCGGATAAATCATGTTGGTGCCATACTGTATGAAGACGCGGCTCAGGGCGTCGGTGTTGTCGCTGGTCCACACTTCCTGGTGATACTTGAGCACGCCCAGGTCCACCCGTCCGCCACCCGACGAACAGGCCTGCATGATGAGGTCGGGGTAACGTGCGCGTATGCGGCGGTAAACTTCGTAAAGGCCGTTGGTATAGTCAATCCAGAAGTGCGACTGCCTGTCGGCGGGCAGGAAGTCGGAGCCTATGGACTCGGCGTGGCGGTTGGCATCCCACTTGATGTAGGCAATGTTGGGCGTTTCGTCCATGATGCGACAGAAGGTGTTCACAATGAAGTCCTGCACCTGCGGATTGCTGAGGTCGAGCAGCCACTGCCCCCTGATGGTGGGAATGTTGCGGCCCTGCGCCTTCACAATCCAGTCGGGATGCTGCTCGGCCAACTCGCTTCGCGGATTGACCATCTCAGGCTCTATCCAGAGTCCGAACTTGAGCCCCTTCTGTGTGGCATAGTCGGCCAGCGACTTGATGCCGTTGGGCAGCTTAGTGCGGTTGGTCTGCCAGTCGCCCAGCCCCTGTTTGGAGTTGTCGCGCGGATACTTGTTGCCAAACCATCCGTCGTCCAGCACAAACATCTCCAGCCCTATCTCGGCGGCATCGTCAATCATCTTCCTGATGACTTCCTCGTTGAAGTCGAAGTAGGCTCCTTCCCAGCTGTTGAGCAAGGTGGGACGTATGGCCTGTGCGTCGTAGACCACGTAGTTGCGCGCATAGTCATGCAGGTTGCGTGTGGCCTGTCCGGCTCCGCGGCTGCTGTAGGTATAGACCATCTCGGGGGTAGCCAGGCACTGGTTGCGGCGCAGGCTGTAGTCGGAGGCAAAAGGATTGATGCCGGCGCTGATGCCCAGCAGGTTGAATTCGTCCACCTGGAAATTGAGCTTGTAGTTGCCGCTCCAGGCCAGTGCTCCGGCAATGACGCGTCCGGCCTCTTCCTGCAGGGGGGCGTCGAGCGACAGCATGAAAGAAGGGTTCTCGGTATGGGTGGTCCTTACGCCCTTCTTGCTCTCAACGCTCTTGATGCCGTGCGTAAGCTTCGACTGCTCCATGCACATTTCCTGCGCCCAGGCACCGTAAAAGGTGTTCAGGTAGTAGCTGTTGGCCTTTACAGGCAGGTAAGAGGAGTAGAAACGGGTGAGCCGCACGTCTTTCTTGTTGAGGTTGCGGATGAGGGCCGAAGCCGTAAAGACGTCTTCGCGGCTGTAGGCCTTGAAGATGAGCGACACGTGCAGGCCCTGCTTCAGGTCGGCCAGGCTGATGGTAGTCTGCTTCATGTTGCCGTCGGCCGAGAGACTGTCGGTATGTCCGGTGTACTTGAGTTCGGTGTTGAGGTCTCCGTCGGGATAGACAGCAGCCAGTGCGGGTTCGTTGAAGAAACGGCCGCCTGCTGCCGGATAGGCCAGCGCATCGGTGCCATAGTCACTCCGGCGGTAGGTCTGCTTGTGTGCAAAGGGTGTGCAGTCTTCTATCCTGTCGCCGTAGTATTCAAAGTACAGGCAGCTGTCGGCAGCCACGCTGAATATCATGGACGTATGGCTGGTGTGCAGCGCTATGACAGAGTCATCGCCTTTCTGGGCGAGGACATGGGTGGTGGCCAGCAATAATGTAGCCAATAAGAAATATGTCTTCATGGTTGCAATGTTTATTGTTTGGGAGTAATGTTAATATAGTGATGTGCCAGTGTCTTTCCGTCCTGGGTAATGATTTCCACGTCAATACCCTTGCCGTCTACCCGGCACCGCAAGGAGGTTTCATTGTCGTTCACGACAGTAGGGAACCGGCATTGCGCATCCTGCGGATGAAAAGAATAGTTGTGGGTATGCCCCGAAAGCATGAGGTCTATGCCAGCCTTGTTGAGCAGGGGCAGGAACAGCTTTCTGAGGTGAAGGTTGCCGTGCCAGTCGCCACTGGTGAAAGGTATGTGGCTGATGACAATGCGCACACGCGAGCTGAGAAACTCGTCGGAACGCAGCACATCCTGTAACCAGCGTGCCTCTTCCTCGCGGTAGCTGTCGTACTGGGCCAGGTCGGAATATTCAATGTCGGAGTCGGGCTTGTCCTCACCGCAGTCGAGCACCAGCAGGCAGATGTCGCCATACCTTTGCAGCTGGTAGAACTGTCCGCTGCGGTTGGGATAGTACTGCATCAGATGGTCGGCATAGACGCCCCTGTTCTCGTGATTGCCCTTGGCAAAGAGGAAGGGAGTGTGGCGCGCAAAGTTGTCGACGGCCGTATCCAGGTAGCCGGTGAAGAGTTTTTCCTCGTCGGTAATGTAGTTGGTCATGTCGCCGTTGAGAATGACAAGGTCGGTACGGGCAAAGTCAATGTGCCGGCACAGGCGGTTGAACACGTCGTTGTTTTCGTGCAGGTCGTTGAACATGACGAATGTGGTCTCCTCACGGCGCTTTTCCGGGAAGGTGACAAAGCTGTAAGGCTTCTCGCGGAAGACGTTGTTGGCCACCGTATTGCCGTAGGCCACTTTTCCGCTGCCCTTCCAGGAGAGAACTTCCCTGGAATAAATGCGGTAGTTGTAGCGGGTGCCGGGTTGCAGCCCCTTCAACCTGACGCAATGGAAAGAGGAAGTAGACTGCCGACGCCCGGCTACGGTGCTGTAGTAGCGCGGATGAGAGTGGGCATAAAATGAGCTGTCGTTGCCCGGAGCCAGCTCCACCCACGACAGGGCTGGCTTGCTGGTAGTCCAGATGACGGTCACCCCGTCTGTTCCCATGTCGTATAGGTAGGGACCGTGGGTGATTTTGAAGTCTTGTGCCCAAGCCATGAAGTGGCACAACAGAAAAAACGATAGCAGTATAGATATCTTCTTCATGATTTGCATATCTCAAAGCAGAGTGTACAATAATAAGAAGTTCGGAGAAAGCCGGTAAAGACTCCCCCGAACTTCTGTTTCCTTTGACTCTCTTTTTATCCTAAATTAATTATAACCGGGGTTCTGTACCAACTTCGGATTCTTTTCCAACTGTGTCTGCGGAATGGGCCAATAGCGCATGTAAGGCTCAAACCTGCGTTTCTCTATCAGCTGGTCTTTCTCGGTCAGTTCCGAAGAAGGAGTAATGACAGCGCGGCGTGTGGGGTCGCTCTCTTCGTAGTCAATGGTGCCCACCATGTGATACAACGGTTGGTTCATGACTGTTTCGGCCACCATCTTGCCGTCTTTGTCTTTCCAGCGGAGGATGTCCTGACGACGAAGTCCCTCACCAGCCAGCTCTATGGTACGTTCGCGTCTTACCAGTTCGCGCAGCTTGTCCTGAGTGTTGTACTTGGTACGGTCTACGGCAATCTGGCCGCCGCGTGCACGCAGCTGGTCTATCAGGTCGAAAGCTTCCTCGAAGTTTTCGTTCAGTTCCACGTTACACTCGGCAATGGTCAGCAGCACCTCGGCATAGCGGAACAGAATGGGGCAAAGGTGGTCATTGTTGAGCGAAGGCGAGTATTGCTTGATGGAAGGCAACGTGTACTTGGCATAAATCATACCGGTAGCCGAGGCATTGGTGGCAGCCTGGTAGTAATCGTTGTTTTTCTTTCCGTCAATCTGCTTGTCCAGCGTGTTGATAATGCGTTGTCCGCTCTTGCCTTCCCAGTCTCTACCCGGATAAATAATGGTGTTGTAGAGACGCGGGTCGCGGTTGGCGAAAGGATGACGCTCGTCATAGCCCGAACCTTCCTCGTCGGGCATCAGGCCGTTGTTCATTTCGAACATATTTACCAGATTCTGTGTAGGTACGAAAGAAGCCCAACCACCGTCCTGGTTGTTGTAGAGACGGACAACATCGGAGAACTTATACAGGTCCTCAACGTGCTGGTCGGCATAGATAATCTCCTTGGAGTCCTGTCCTTCAAGGCTGAAGAGCTTGATAAAGTCAGGTTCCAGTTCATACAACTTCAGGTCGCGGATGGCATAGGCAGCCTCGCGTGCAGTCTTATAGTCGCCATAGTAAAGATGCGCACGCATCTTGATGGCCAGTGCCGTACCTTTGGCAATTCGGCCTTTCTGGGCAGGTTCGTCCAGCAGGTCGGGAATGGCCTCATCCAGTTCCTTATAGATAAAGTCGCGCACTTCCTCTTCCGACGAGCGTGCCCCCTGTGCTTCTTCGGCAGTCTCGGTAGGTTCGGTGATGAGGGGTATTCCGCCAAACCAGTAGTTGATGACCAGATATTCCCAGGCACGGATGGTACGTACCTGCGCAATCATATTCTTGCGTTCGGCCTCGTCGGCAAAAACCGGCTTGTGGATGTTGGCCAAAAATACATTGCAGCGGGCAATGGATTCGTACTTGTAATAGTTGGGCACCTTATTGGGATTGAGTTCGCCGGTAGCCACATACTTATAGCTCGATGAACCGGTACGGTTGTAAGAAATGTCGGACATACAGTCGTTGAAGAAGATGTATGTAGGTCCGGTACATTGGTCGAACCACCAGTTGTAGCAGGCTGTCAGTGCAGCATTGGCATCCGATTCCGTTTTCCAGAATGTAGCAGGTGTGATGGCATCGTGGGGAACGCAGTTAAAGAACTCGTCGCAGGATGTGGCCAGCATGGAGAAAGCACCTGCACAGAGAAGGTATTTTGAGGTTCTAATGAAATTTATCATAATCGTAAAGTTTTGTTAGAATGTTAAGTTAATACCAATGGAGTGTGTGGTCAGATTGGGGAAGGTACGTACGCTTCCGTTGCCGCTCTCCGGGTCAATGTCAACAGGCATGCTGTCGAATGTCAGCAGGTTCTCGGCAGAGTAATAGAGACGTGCGCGGCTGATGCCGGCTTTCTGCAACCAGTTGGCAGGGAAGGTATAGCCTATCTGCAGATTCTTCACACGGAAGTAGTCGGTGTCGAAGCACCAGAAGCTGGAGCGGGTAGACTGGTGGTTGGGTGACGAAGAACCTTCGGTAGGACGCGGGAAGCTGCCGTTGGGGTTGTCTTCCGACCAAGCGTCGAACCAGGCAGTAGAAGGATGCGAAACATCGCCCTTGAAGTCGCCCACCACTTGCTCGGTGAAGTAGCGGCGTGTGCCGGTCACACCCTGTCCCATGACGTTGAAGTCAATGTTCTTCCACGACAGGCTGAGGTTGAGTCCATAGGTCAGTTTAGGTTGGTTGGTACCTACCAGGTCTTTATCGTTGGATGTCAGTTGTCCGTTGCCGTCTACATCTCTGAACTTGAAGTCACCGGCCTTGAAGTCCGAGTTGAAAGGATTGCCATACTTCTCCTGGTAGGCAGCCGCCTCTTCGTCGCTGCGGAAGATGCCGTCAACCACATAAGTATAGTAAGAATTGTAGGGCGAACCTACACGGTTGATGTAATAGTCGCTAATCATTTCGTCTACCTGGCCCAGGTTGAGAATCTCGTTGCGGTTGTAGGCAAGGTTTCCGGTCACTCCGATATTCCAGTCACCGAAGCTTTGTTGCCAGCTAGCAGTCAGTTCCACACCTTCATTCTCCATCGAACCGATGTTGGCCATGTAGGCTCCGAAACCAAAGGTTGCGGGCACCTGCACATCCATCAGCATGTCGGTAGTCTTGCGGTAGTAGTAGTCCAACGAAACGTTGAAATGGTCGAGGAAGCTCATGTCAATGCCGACTCCGGTCGTTGTGGTGGTTTCCCAAGTAATGTCGGCCTGTTTGTAGCCCACCTGGCAAATACCGGTATTGACAACTCCGTCGAACACGAAATTCTTTCCGATGCTGTAGGTTGAGAGGGCAGGATAATAGTCGTCAATAGCTTCCTGATTACCCAGCTGTCCCCACGATACACGCAGTTTCAATGACTGCAACCAGTCCTTGGTTCCTTCCATGAAGCTTTCTTCCGAAATGCGCCATCCGGCAGAGATACCGGGGAAGTAGCCCCAGCGGTTTTCCTTATTGAAGCGTGAGGAAGCATCGGCACGGAAGTTCACTTCGAGCAGATACTTGCCCATATAGTCGTAGTTAATACGTCCGAAGTAGGACATCAGGGCCAGTTCGCGCGAATAACCGTTGTTGGTCTGTGTGGCGGCCTCGCCTGCGTTCATGTCGGTCAGGTCGTTGGTGGGGAAACCTGTTCGGGTAGCGCCCAGGGTCTTGTAGTTGTATTTCTCCACTCTATATCCGGCCAATCCCTTCAGATGATGTCCGCCGAAGGTCTTGTCGTAGTTCAGGAAGGCATCAAACGACATGCGGTTGCTCAGGCTCATGCTTTCCGACAGCTTGTTAGGACCTTGGTAAACGTTGTCGTTGAGCTGTATGTCCTTCATGAAAGCCTTATAGTCTGACAGATTCATGGTATAAGCACCCTGAGCCGTCAGTTTCAGTTCGTCAAGAATCTTATAGTCGGCAGCCATGACCGTGGTGAAATGCTGTCCCTTGTGCAGGCAGCGTTCGTTGATGTCGAGCCAGGCAATGGGGTTACCGTCGGAGTTGGAGCTGTACGAACCGTCTTCGTATTTATAGGGCATCCACGGTGCCAGTGTGTTGACAAGGTTGATGATTTGTCCGGGTCCGTCGCCATAGCGGCTGTTGTTGGGTTCCCACCAATAGTTGTTGGTATATGACAGGTTGGAACGCAGGTCTATCTTGTCGGACACTTTGATGTCGACATTGGAACGGACATTGAACTGCTTGCGGCCACTGTTGCGCAACACTCCGTCCTGTCCCAGGAAACCAAGTGAGTTCATGTAGCGCACGTTCTTGCTACCGCCCGACACGCTGAGATTGTGCTTGTGTACGAAGCCCGAATTATAGGCCAAATCATACCAGTCGGTATTGGCATGTCCGTAAGGGTCGGTTCCGTTCTTGAAAAGTTCAAGGTCTTCATCGCTGAAACGGATGGCCTTGCCACTGTTTTCAAGAGCCATGTTATAGTAGCGGGCTGCGTCGTATGAGTTCATGCGCTCTACACGGGCGGTAGGCGACTGGAATCCTACGCTGGCATTGTAGCTGACGGTGGGCTTGCCTTCACTACCGCGCTTGGTAGTGATAAGGATAACACCATTGGATGCCTTCGAACCATAGATGGCGGCAGCGGCAGCATCCTTCAGCACAGAGATGGACTCAATATCGTTGGGGTCAAGCTGATTGATGGAACCCTCTTCTACACCGTCGACCAGGATGTAAGGGTCGGCATTGTTCAGCGTACCCTGACCACGCACACGGATGGAAGCACCGTCGGCACCCGGCTGTCCGTCGCTGGAAGTGACCGTAACGCCCGGCATCATACCCTGAATGGCTGTAGACATGGAAGTAATGGGACGTCCCTGCAGTTCCTTGTTCGAGATGGTAGAAACCGAACCCGTAAGGTTTACTTTCTTCTGGCTGCCATAGCCCACCACAACAACTTCATCAAGCATCTCGGTATCTTCTTTCAACACAACCGAAAGGGCCTGACCGGCCTTTGCCTTCAGCTGAACAGTCTTGAAGCCGATAAAAGATATTTCAAGCGTGGAATTGTCGGGAGCATTCAGCATAAAGTTACCGTCATAGTCACTGATGGTTCCGTTAGTTGTTCCCTTCACCTGGACGCTTGCACCAATGATGGGTTCCCCGTTTGCATCGGTTATGGTACCGCTCAGCTTATGCGTTTCCGGAGTTTGTGCAGGCTTCTGCGACGTACGTTTCCTGATTATAATCTTCTTGCCCTGAATTTCGTAATCCAGTTCGGGCTGTCCCTGCAAAATTTGTTTAACGATATTCTCCAGGGTCTCGTTCTTTGCCGATATGGAAATACGTTTCTTAGTATTGACATCAGACGATGAGAATACGAAAGAGTAACCCGATGAACTCTTCAGTTGCTCCATAGCCTCTTTTACTGTTATATCCTTAGCTGTCAATGACATATCCTGTGCGAAGGCCGATAGGCTAAGGCAAAAAGAAGCTGAGGCTATTAAAATAGCCTTATTAATCAATTTCATAATTGTTTTGATTTTGGTTTAAAAAAGATGAATATGGATTAACAAGTCCAAGGATTCGCTATCTTTGCAGAATCCCAAAAAACTTGAGTTGGCGTTTCCCCAAGTGCCAGCTTTCAACCAATCGGGGAATGCTGCAACATTCTCCGATTTTTTTATTCTGAACTTCAGCCCGAATTCTTAAGTTTCATTCTCTCTGTTTTTATAGGTTATACATTGGTTCTGCTTCAGCCGGCAATGATTAACGTCCGGACTTACGCCTGCTGAAACAGGTGTGTTAATTATATTATTAGTAGAGTATATATTTCCCGTCATCATAGCGATAGCGCATCTGGTGGGTCGAGGCAATGGCGTCGAGAATATTCTCCACACTGTTGCCCTGCACCTTGAAACTGCCATAGAAGCGGCGTCCGCGCAATGAATCGGCCACCTCTATCTGCACATTGTAGCTACGCATCAGCCGCTTGGCAATGTCTTCCAGGGAGTCCTCATCAAAAAACAGTTCATCGTTTATCCACACATTGGACTGCGAAGCCTTCGTTGAACTCTTTTTCATTTCTCCGGTCACTCTGTTCATCACCATCTTCTCATCAGGATTCAAGTAAAGCTCCGACATGGGCTTGATGTCGTTGTGCAACACGACCTTGCCTTCTATCAAGTCTACTGTGATTTCTTGGTCGTTGGGATAATTGCGGAAGTTGAATTTCGTTCCCAGCACACGCAGGTCCACTTCCCGGGTGTTGATTTCAAAAGGTATCTTCTGATTGTGTGCCACCTCAAAATAGCCTTCTCCTTCGATGGTCAGCCGGCGGTTGCTCACTCCGAATCCCTGCGAATAAACAATCCGGGTACCGGCATTCAGCCACACCTGCGTACCGTCGGGCAGGTTCAACTTGGTACGTGCACCCAGCGGAGCCTCCACCACAATGTCGGCAAAGTGTTGCTCTATGGCCTGCTCGCCGCGCCAGTAGCCTATCAGGGGCAGCAGGATAATCAGGATGACAGCCGCTACACGTCCTGCCAGCTTCCACCAGGGACGCATCACACGCCGGCCCGCCACAGGCCGTTGTGCAGCCTTATGGCTGAGGAAGCGTTCGTAGGCCTTGTCACTGTCAAAAGGCGTATGACTGCCCGATGCTCCAGACGACAACCACAATTCTACCCGACTACGCACATAGCGCTGCCTTTCTTCCGAGGCCAAAGCCCATTGCTTCAGCTTCTCGAGAGACTCGCCATCCAGATTTCCCGCCAGGTAGCGGTCTATCCATTCATCGGCCTGTATATGTTCGTCGGTTTGCATATCTATAAAAAACAGCTTTATACATATAAGACAGAAATAACATAATTAAGGGTAGTGAAAAACAGATATTTTTTTCAGCTACCTATGGACAAGTAGAGGAGAAGTACCTCCAGATAACTCTTCAGGTGCTTCTGCAGGAAAGCCAAAGCGTTCTTAATGTGATACTTGACTGTATTGACCGAGATGCCCAGTTCCGAAGCTATCTCCTCGTATTTTTTTTGTTCGAAACGACTTTTTTTAAAGACAGCCTTGCATTCGCCGGGCAGCAGTTCGATGCTTTTCAGCAACTCCTCTTCCAGCTCCCGCTCAAGCAAAGCACCCAGCGGGTGGGAGGTATCGACAAACAGATTGTTGAGAAACTCCACTTCATCGGGGCGACTGAAGGCAGAAAGTGACAGCTCCTCCCGATGGGCGGACGAGCTGAGTTCATTGAGACAACGATTGCGCACGGCGCGCATCAGATAGGCACGTACCGAATAAGTGATTTCCACCTCCTGGCGGTGTTCCCACAGGTAGAAAATGACATCATCAACAATCTCTTCGGACAAGGCTGCGTTATTCAGTAATTGATTGGCATAGCGACAGAGCAGAACGTAATGCCGGTCGAAGATTTCGCGGAATGCCGATTCGTCACCTCCCCGGAGTCTTTTTAATGCAAGTTGTTCCATCCTTTTTTCCGTTGTCGTTATTTTAGTAAATTGCCTGTTGGCTAAATGAACGAGTTAAAAGATTCATTTTTAGGGACTACACACAGTCAAGGTTTAGCTGATTAATCGCTTTCAAACTATTAACCTCCAAGCAGGCTTATACAAAACTGGCGTGCAATATTCGAAAAAATTATCGACTTCTGCAAGCAATTAACAACTAACTTAGACAAGATGTAGGACAATATCCCCAAATCGGTTCCGATTCTAACAGGCTATGAATACGAAGGTTATCATACCGCCACGACACTGTAAGCCACCAGCGGCAATAACAAATTACCACCTTAACCGGACCACAGGAATACTGAAAATGAAATACCCCTGTAACATAATAAGCAAAAAACAGCGTAATTCAGCAGAGTTATTCAGCAGCGTAATTCAGCGGTAAGCGGTCAGTGGTCAGCGGTCAGCACCCATCCGGATGGATACTTACCACTTATCACTCACCACTTACCACTGACCGCTTACCACTAACCACTGAATTCCCTACCACTCATCCGTCCTGAACGGCACGAGCGGCAGTTCGTTGCCACCAATCATGGTGCCCGGCTGGAAGTCGTGGAAGCAGTAGCGCACGGCGACGGGCTTGGCCACCTGCTTGGAAGAGACGACGATTTCGTTGGTCTGCCAATGCACCCACACGTTGTCGGCGGGGTGGAACACGCGGTCTTCGCCGGCCACTTCAAAGCCCTGTATGTCGTAGTTGCGGCAGATGCCCATCTCCAGATGGTCGAGCGAAATCCAAGCTTCGCTGTCCTTGGTCGTCCACGACTTGTATTGCGGGCTGAAACAGTGGAACTGTTTCTGGCCGTAGGTCAGGTTCAGCGCCAGCAGGCTGAGGCGCAGGCCCACGGTCTGCTTGTTGCGCGGGTGCACATTGTGGCGCTCAAAGGGGTCGGCCAGGTCGTTGGTCGAAATCATGGCACTGTTCGGAATCAGGCTCTGAGCCTTGAACTGGGCTTCGCGCAGATAGGCAGCCTTCTCGTCCTGCACGGCACTGTCGTAGTCGTAGGGCGCAATCTCCACAAAGTAGAAGGGCACTTCGCCCAGTTGCCACTCCTTGCGCCAGAGGTCGACCATGTTGGCCAGCCGCTGGGCATACGTCTCGTGGCGGCCTACGTTGCTACAGCCCTGATACCAGATAATACCCTTGATGGTGTAGTTCTGCACGGGCTTCAGCATGGCGTTGTACATCAGCAGCGGGCGTTCCCAGGAGAGCACCTTCTCCATGTCCTCGGGTTTCAGCGAAACGTCGGGATAGGTCTCCAGCAGGGCGCGGTTGGTCCAGCTTTCCACCGTCGAGCCGCCGTAGGAGCAGTTGATGATGCCCACCGGCAGGCCCAACGCCTTGCTCACCGACTTGGCAAAGAACCAGGCCGTGGCGCTGAATTCGGGAGCCGTCTCGATGGAAGGCACCATCCAGTTGCCGCCACACTCGGTCTGCGGCTCGTACTCCTGCTTGCGGGGCACGTTGAACATGCGCACCTGGGGCATGGACGAGGCGTTGATGATTTCCTGCGCGCCATCCTTGATGCAGCAGCCGGGAAAGCCCTTGAGCGGCATTTCCATATTGCTCTGGCCCGACGCCAGCCATACTTCGCCCACCAGGACGTTCTTCACCGTCAGCGGCTCGCCGTCGTCGAAGGTGATTTCGTAGGGTGTCATCGAGGCCTGCGGCGTCTTCACCGTCAGCAGCCAGCGGCCTTGCGCGTCGGCCTGGCAGGTGGCCGTCTGTCCGCTCCACGAGGGAGTCACCTTGATTTCGACTCCGGGCCGGGCAGTGCCCCACAGGCGGACGTCGGTCTGTTGTTGTACTATCATGTTGTCGCCCACCAGTGAGTGGAGCTTCACTTTGGCGCCCAGCGTGGCGGCGCAGCAAAGCAAGAGTAAGGAGATGAGTTGTTTCTTCATTTATAAGTTATAAGTTTTGAGTTTTAAGTATTGAGTATTTAAGTTGGTGAGTCATTTCTCGCCCAGCGCATCGAGCGACGAAGCCAGCGCCACCAGCGCCGCACTCCAGTTGATGGCTATCTCGTTGGAGGCATAAGAAGGAAGCGTGTCCGAATACGACTCGTCGGGCAGGTTCGAAGGATAGTCAGCCTTGTCTTGCTGCGCGGGGTTGGGACCGCCCACCAGCAGGCCGGGAATGGGCGCTGCCACGGCATCGGAAGCCGACAGGCGGTGGTGCGGATGGAGCGGGCTCTTGACGCCGAAGCCGGTGATGTAGCAGTAGCCCGTGGCATTGCGACCCAGCAGGTAGTCCATGTTGCGGCGCGCGTTGTCCAGATAGGCACGGTTGCCGCTCAGCCGGTAGGCATAGACCAGCGCATTGGCCTGGTTGGCGCACTTCTCGGACAGGCAGCCCCAACCGAAGTCGTCGGCACGGTTGCCGTAGGGCGCATGGAACGGCGTGCGGTCGGCACCCTCAATGGCACGGTCGGCATATTGCAGCAGCAGTTGCTTCAGGCCGTCGGCCAAGGGCTGGTCTTCGGCGGCCAGCTTCAGCGAGGGATTGAGCCAGGCAAAGACACCCAGAGCAGCCGTACTGCCCCACGACGAAGGACTGAACTCCTTGGGCAGGGTCTTCTCCACCATCTGCCGGTAGTCCTTGCGCCCGGTGGCCAGGTAGAGTTCGGAGGCGGCCCAGAAGAACTCGTCGTCGGCCCGGCTGTCGCCATATTCGCCCGTGCTCACCTCAGGCTTGTAGACCTCGTTCAGGTCGTTCTGACGGTAGAAGGCATCGGGATGAGCCACCGCCCAGTCGTAGGCACGCTGGGCAGCATCGAGGGCGGCGTCGGCAAAGTCGGGATAGTCCTTCGCATAGGGCGCAAAGAGCTGCGAAGCCTGCGCCATGCAGGCGGCAAAGTCAAGGGCAGCCGTCACCGACTTGCTGACCACGTAGCGCGGCTGCTTGCACTCGTCGGGTCGGATGAAGGGCTCGAACATGGGCGTGGTCAGCTTGTGGTAGACACCCCCGTCGGCGGGGTCCTGCATGGTCAGCATCCAGCTGAGGTTGTAGTACATCTCGTCCAGCAGGTCGGGCGTCTGGTTGCCGCTCTCGGGAATGTCGGCACGCTGGCCGGCAAAGTAGTCGGGGAAGAGGCGGTAGAAGGCCTGCATCAGCCCGATGGAGTAGCCCGAGTTGACGATGTACTTGTTGTAGTCGCCTGCATCGTACCAGCCCCCGGGCGAGGAAATGACGTCGCCCGCCTTGCGTTCGGGCCCTGCGGCGTTGGGATGTATCAGCACGTGCGTGTCAGGATGTCCGGCCGCGCGGTGCCACGCTCCGGCATAACGGCGGTCGAGCGGCATGCTGGCCCGCTGGTAATAGAAGGACTTCAAGGCTCCGGCCGACAACGCCTGCAAGGCGTCGGGACGGATAACGACCTCGGCCGTATCGCCGGCAGCCAGCAGCAGGTAGCGGCCGGGCGTGGTCAGGCTGCTGAAGTCGAGCACGCTGCGCTGGCGGTCCGACCAGGGCGAAGTGGCGGTATAGGCCGGCTTGCCTTGCAGCACTTCCTGCCCCGTGGCGGCATCAATCAGCCGGAACGCGTCCACCTTCCCCTCATTCACCACAGCCACCTTCTCCTGTTGCGGATAGTAGCCCACCTGGTTCAGGCGGATAAGGTCGGCCGGCCTGCTGCCCGCCTGTTGCATGGTAGATATACTGTTGTTGCCCGCCGCAGGCTGTGCCGCAAGACCGGGGGCAAGGAGCAGCGTGGCGCATAGGCACGCCGACGCCTTCAGAATGGAACCTTTGTTTTTCATAAGCAATTCGTCTATTTATTAAGGTATATGCTTCCGCCCCTCCCCTCTCATGGCAGAACGCCGGGGCAGCCGGAGCGGCTATGTAGGGCAAAATTAAGAAAAATTCCGATAGCTTATTCCTGCTAGGAGCTCCGTTTTGCATACCGCACTGCCACCGGACACCGCATCACCGGCCTTCCGACCGAGGTTACGCGTTCATCGACTGCCGCTGACAGCTGCACTACATTTCGCTCACAGACAGGTATTTACATACAGTTGACGTATATTTAATGTATTGCCTGTCGCCCGACTTTTAAATTCTATTAAATCTTTTCCTGCCCCAGAGCTGCACGCAGTTGCATATATTTGCATCAGCACAGAGACAAACACACAGCCTGCGCCCGCTGCCGCCGCACTCTTGGCAACAGGGGGAGGACACCGGCTGAAACTATGGAAACGGAACATTTGTGTAATCTAAATATTCAATAGTTTATGAAACTCTACAAACTTACTATGACCGCCCTCCTGCTGCTAGCCGCAGGACAGGCGAATGCACAGGAATTGAGACTGAGACCTGACAACGTGGAAGAGGTGCTGAAGGCCATGACGCTGGAAGAGAAGGCGGCACTGCTGGTGGGCGGACAGAACAAGACGGCCAACAGCGGCAGCGCCACCATGATTGGCTTCACCGAGGCCGTGGTGCCCGGAGCTGCCGGAGTGACAAAGAGCATTGAACGGCTGGGCATACCCGCCACCGTGATGTCCGACGGACCGGCCGGAGTGCGCATACAGCCCACCCGCGAAGGGGAGACGCGTAACTACTACGCCACCGGATTTCCCGTAGGCACCTCGCTGGCCACCACCTGGAACGAGCAGCTGGTGGAGAGCGTGGGCAAGGCCATGGGCGAAGAGGTGCTGGACTACGGCATAGACGTGCTGCTGGCACCGGGCATGAACATCCACCGCTCACCCTTGTGCGGACGAAACTTTGAGTACTACTCCGAAGACCCCTTGCTGACGGGCAAGATGGCGTCTGCCTTCGTCAAGGGCATACAGAGCAACGGCGTGGGCACCAGCATCAAGCACTTTGCCGTCAACAGCCAGGAGACCAACCGCGACAACGTGAACGAAGTGGTGTCGCAACGCGCCCTGCGCGAAATCTACCTGAAGGGCTTCGAGATAGCCGTCAAGGAAGGAAAACCCTGGACAGTGATGTCGTCGTACAACCGTCTGAACGGCGTCTACACCCAGGAGAGCCGCGAACTGCTGACCACCATCCTGCGCGACGAGTGGGGCTATGACGGCCTCGTGGTGACTGACTGGACGGGACAGCGAAACACTGCCGCACAGGTGCATGCCGGCAACGACCTGATGGAGCCCGGCTTCCCCAGCCAGGTAGAAGAAATCATAGCCAAGGTGAAGAGCGGCGAACTGTCCATGGCCGACGTGGACACCTGCGCCAGACGGATGCTGCAATACATCGTCAAGACACCCCGCTACCGTGGCTACCGCTACAGCGAGCAACCCGACCTGAAGGCACACGCCCAGGTGACCCGCCAGGCAGCCACCGAGGGCATGGTGCTGCTGAAGAACGAACAGAACGCCCTGCCGCTGGGCAAAGACCAGAAAGTGGCCCTCTTCGGACTGGCATCCTACGACTTCATTGCCGGCGGAATGGGTTCGGGCAGCGTATGCAAACCTTACGTGGTGAGCCTGATGCAGGGACTGGACAATGCCGGCATCAAGATGACCGAGGACCTGAACAAGCTGTACACCACCTACAAGGCCTACCAGGAGGCACGCACCGAAAGCGAACGCCTGTGGTACGACTGGCGCTGGGGACGCGACATCTTCCCCGAAATGGAAGTATCGAGAACCTGCATCGACAAGCAGGCCAAGGCGGCCGACGTGGCTGTCTTCACCATCGGCCGCCAGGGCGGCGAAGCCTGGGACCGCAAGGTGAAGGACGACTTCAACCTGAGTGCACTGGAGCGCCAGCTGCTGGACGACCTCTGTGCTGCCTTCCATGCCGAAGGCAAGAAGGTAGTGGTAGTCATCAATACAGGCGGCGTGATAGAGACTGCCTCGTGGAAAGACCTGCCCGATGCCATTCTGATGGCCTGGCAGCCGGGCCAGGAGGGCGGAAACTCGGTGGCCGACGTGCTGACCGGCAAGGAGAACCCCTCGGGCAAGCTGACCATGACCTTCCCCGTCAGTGTCATGGACCATCCCTCGTCGCTCAACTTCCCCACCACCTCTTCGCAGGTAGCCGGCAAGCCGGCTGAAGGAGCCCGCCGCGGCGCCAAGCGCAACGTGGACTATACCCTGCACCAGGAGGGCATCAACGTGGGCTACCGCTACTTTGCCACCGCCGAGGCTCGCGTGTCTTATCCATTCGGCTACGGACTGAGCTACACCAGCTTTGCCTACAGCAAACCCGTGGTGAAGGCCACGGCAGATGGATTCAAGGCCAGCATCGTCGTGACCAACACCGGACAGGTAGCCGGCAAGGAGTCCGTGCAACTCTACGTCACCGCCCCCAAGGGCAAGCTGGAGAAGCCGGCGCTGGAACTGAAGGACTTTGCCAAGACGCAACTGCTGCAGCCGGGCGAGAGCCAGACCCTGACCTTCGAGGTGAGCAACTATGACCTGGCCTCCTTCGACGAGGACGTGCAGAGCTGGGTGAGCGACAGCGGACGATACACCGTGAAGTTTGGCGCGTCGGTAGAAGACATCCGCGCCACAGGCACTTACAAGCTGTCCAAACCCTTCACGCAGAAGGCCAACGACGTGCTGCGTCCCGACCTGAAGCTGGACTAAGCCGGCTGTAGCGCAGGAATACGCATCACTAAGGTGAAATCACCCATATAGGGTGTGTCAAAACGAAGTAATGGTATCTTTTGTTTTGACACACCCTCTTTTTTGTACCTGCTGTTATGGGAAGGCAAGAATCATTCATCTGTATATCAACCGTTTATATTCATATTCCCCGTAGAGACGTGGCGTGCCGCATCTCAGCCATTCGCCATGTCCATTTATCCAGTGAAAAATACTATATTTAGCTGTACAGCAAATATTTAGAATATCAGATGGAAGAGGCAGACGCGGCACGCCACGTCTCTACTGAAGACACCGGCTGATGTCAGAAAGAAGGCGGGGATAGCAGTTAACTGCTATCGGGAAAGGAGTTAACTGCTATCGCGAGAGGAGTACACTACTATCGCATGGGGAGTACACTGCTATCGCGAGGCGAGTACACTGCTATCGCATCAGCTGCAAGCAGGGCTATAAGGCCATCTCTAAGTCACAGACTTCTATCTGTTTACCCACACCCAAGGGAATAAAGGAATATCGGCCGGGCAGTAGGGATAGAAGAGTAAAATCAGGCCGTTTTTTCCGTTCGCAGCCCGCATCCCGCAGGCCACTCTGCCCATGCCTGCCGAAGGCCTCCGCAGGGCGGCTAATACCCACTTTAGTACTTTATTACTAACAAGTTGAGCCGCTTGCGAAACTTGAATTAATATATTATCTTTGCCCACGTTTTTTCCTGCTGGGCCGCCACCGGTTGCCAACCCAGGAGCCAGGCACGCCGCACCGGCCTGCCGCGCCCCAACGGCACACGAGGTGGAGGAGGCCCGTACAAACCAAGGAAAGACGAAAGAATTATGGCAAACGAAAAAGTCAATCGGGAGGAGGATGCCGCGCGCCAGCGGGGCATCTACCGCGTGACGCTGGTGGGCAGCGTGGCCAACCTGCTGCTGCTGATATTCAAGTTTGTAGCGGGCATTGTGGGCCATAGTGCCGCCATGCTGGCCGACGCGGTGCATTCACTGTCGGACTTTGTGACGGACATCATCGTGCTGGTGTTTGTGCGCATCTCGTCGAAACCCGAGGACGAGGGACACGACTACGGGCACGGCAAGTATGAGACGCTGGCCACAGCCATCATCGGCATCATCCTGGTGCTGGTGGGCTTCGGCATCTTCTGGAACGGAGTGCAAAGCATCTGGAGCTTCTTGCAGGGCGAAAGCCTGTCGGAACCGGGCATGCTGGCACTGGTGGCGGCCGTGGTGTCCATCGTGGTGAAGGAGCTGCTCTACCAGTACACGGTGCTGCGCGGCAAGTCGCTCAACTCGCAAGCCGTCGTGGCCAATGCCTGGCACCACCGCAGCGACGCGCTGTCGTCCATCGGTACGGCCGTCGGCATCGGAGGTGCCATCCTGCTGGGTCCGGCCTGGCGGGTGCTCGACCCCATAGCGGCGGTAGTGGTCAGCGGATTTATCATGAAGGTGGCCGTACAGCTGCTCATTCCCTGCCTGGACGAGCTGCTGGAGAAGTCGCTGCCGGCCGAGGTGGAGAACAAGATTGTGGAGACCATCCTCTCGTTTCCGGGCGTCAGCTCGCCCCACCATCTGCGTACCCGCCGCATAGGCAGCAACTATGCCATCGAGGTGCACGTGCGCATGGACGGGCGCATCTCGCTGGAAGAGGCGCACCACACGGCCACGCAGATAGAACTGAAACTGAAGGAACTGTTTGGAAAGAATACGCATGTGGGGATACATGTGGAACCGGTGAAATAACGGTAAATGATAAATGGTTAATGGTAAATAAGTTAATGATAAACAGGCTAATCAATAGGCATAATCCATCAACTATCAACCATTCACCATCCATCATTAACCATTAATCATTCACCATTAACCATTAATAAATTATCATTGAAAAAGATACTGATAACAGGTGGAAGCGGATTTATAGGCAGCTTTGTGGTAGAGGAAGCACTTCGCCAGGGGCTGGAGACGTGGGTAGCGGTGAGGCGTACAAGCAGCCGCGAGTACCTGCGCGACGAACGCATCCGCTTCATAGAGCCCAACCTGGGCAACTACACAGAGCTGTGCCGCCAGCTGGAGGAGCACAAGCGGGAACACGGAACGTTTGACTACGTGGTGCACTGCGCCGGCGTGACGAAGTGCACCGACGAGGCCGACTTTGAGCGGGTGAACACGGGCCACACCGAGAACCTGGTGAACGCCCTGCGGAAGACGGGCATGGTGCCCCGGCGGCTAGTCTACCTGAGCAGCCTCAGCGTGATGGGGCCGGTGAACGACCGCGACTACCGCCCCATCAGCCAGGACGACGAGCCGCAGCCCAACACGGCCTACGCCCGCAGCAAGCTGAAGGCGGAGCGCTTCTTGCAGGAGCAGAAGGACTTCCGCTGCGTCATCCTGCGGCCTACGGGCGTCTACGGCCCGCGCGAGAAGGACTACTTCCTGATGGCGCAGTCCATAGCCCGGCACGTGGACTGCTCGGTGGGATTCCGCCGGCAGGACCTGACGTTTGTCTACGTCAAGGACGTGGTGCAGGCCGTCTTCCTGGCCCTGGAGCACGGACGCGACGGCGGGGCTTACTTCCTAAGCGACGGTGCCGTGTACAGCAGCCGCAGGTTCTCCGACCTGATATGGGAGGAACTGGGCCGTCCGTTCCTCATCCGCCTGCGCCTGCCGCTGTGGGTGCTGTGGACGGTGTCGGAAGTGGCCGGACGACTGGCCGCCTGGCGACGGAAGAGCAGTACGCTGAACCCCGACAAGTATAAGATAATGAAACAACGCAACTGGCGGTGCGACATCACGCCCTCGACCACGGAACTGGGCTACCACCCGCAATACGGGCTGGAGCGGGGCGTGAAGGAGACTATCGCCTGGTATAAGAAGGAGGGGTGGATTTAGTGGTGAGTGATGAGTGGTAAGTATTGAGCTTTACCTCCTTTACCTACTCTACCTTCTTTACCTCCTCTTATAAAAGAACCAATAAAAAGACTGACAATGATAAAAAACGCAGACGGAAAGAGAACAAGCATCGTGACCTACCTGTTCAGCCGGGTAGAGACGGGCAAGGGCCTGTTTGCCATCGAGAAGATAAGCCTCATCTACGGGCTGCTGACGTCCATACTGATACTGTTTCTGTTTCAGGAGATGGACCATCCGGTCAGCATGCTGGTCGACCGTGTGCTGATAGCAGGCATGACGTTCCTGCTGATGTACCTCTACCGGCTGGCTCCGTGCCGGCTAGCGGTGTTCGTCAGGGTGGTGATACAGATGTCGCTGCTGTCCTACTGGTATCCCGACACGTTCGAGTTCAACCGCCTCTTCCCCAACCTCGACCACCTCTTTGCCTCGGCCGAGCAGTGGCTCTTCGGCGGGCAGCCGGCGGTGTGGTTCAGCCAATTCCTGCCGCAGATATGGGTGAGCGAGCCGCTCAACATGGGCTACTTCTTCTACTACCCCATGATGCTGATTGTGGTGCTGTGGTACTTCATCTACCGCTTCCGGCTGATTGAGAAGGTGTCGTTCGTCATTGTCACGTCGTTCTTCATCTACTACCTCATCTACATCTTCGTCCCCGTGGCCGGCCCCCAATTCTACTTCCCCGCCATAGGCATGGACCAGGTGCTGCAAGGCCACTTCCCCGCCATAGGCAGCTACTTCAACCACAACCAGGAACTGCTGCCTGGCCCCGGCTACGAGCACGGCTTCTTCTACAACCTGGTGGAGGGTTCGCAGCAGGTGGGCGAGCGTCCTACGGCCGCCTTCCCGTCGTCGCACGTCGGCGTCTCCACCATCCTGATGATTATGTCGTGGCGCGGCAGCAAGCGCCTGTTCTGGTGCCTGATGCCTTTCTATCTGCTGCTGTGCTGTGCCACGGTGTACATACAGGCGCACTACCTGATTGACGCCATCGCCGGCTTCATCTCGGCATTCGTACTCTATGTGGTGGTGACGTGGATGTATAAGCGGTGGTTTGAGCATCCGATGTTCAGGGTAACGGAGGAGTCGTTCGGATGATGCAGGACGTTTCAGGAATATAGTTATCCAAGAAAGTATATCAAAACGAGCTGTTCTTATTTTTTAGACGCGGATAATGCGGGTTAAGCGGATTTCTTAATTTTCTAATCCGCCCAATCCGCTCCATCCGCGTCTAAAAGATTAAATTAGCTCGTTTTGATACTCCCTTCTTAATACCCCTCTTATTTCAACACATACTCAGAAAACAAAAGTGGCAGAAACCAATCAAAGTCTCTGCCACTTTTGCTTTTATAAACCTGCCTCGGCTTTATTCCGTTCCCGGCAGCGGATTGTCGCCGCCCTCGGGTGTGGTCTGCTTGGTGCGGAAGGAAGCATAGTAGCTGTAGCCCACTCCGTTCTTGTTCTTGGCGTATGCACGTACGTAGTAGTAAGTGTAAGCCTTGAGGCCGGTGGCCTTGAAAGTGAAGGAGTTGTCGGCGGCATTCAGCGTGGCCTTCTGGTGACTGCTGTTCTCCAGCGTAGGTTCGGAAGTCGTCTCGCTCCAGCAGAAGCCCACTTCGGTCACTTCGGCATTGCCGTCGCTCGTTATCTTGCCGCTAAAGGTGGCGCTGCGGTCGGCCACGCCAGCCTCGTCCACGCTGACAAAGCTGCCCGGCACGGTAGACGATGAGGTGACGAAGGTACTGGGCGAAGTGTAGGCCGTTCCCTTGGCGTTAATGGCGTAGGCGCAGATGTAATAACGAGTAGTATACGTCAGCCCGCTGATGGTGGCCTGGAAGGTGTTGTCGGTAGAGGTTGACTTCACCTGGATGACGCCGGCCGCACCGATGCGAGGCGTGGTAGCCGTCAGCGAGTAGACAAAGCCGCGCTCGGTCACGGTCAGTCCGCCATTGTCAGATATGGTAGCTTGTGCCGTCACCTGGTCATCACCAATCTGCGGCATCAGCAGGTTCACCACTTCGGGCGCCTTGGTCAGGGCGGTGGTAAAGTTGGACGCGCTGCTGTAGCCCACGCCGTTGACGTTCTTGGCGTATGCACGCACGTAGTACTTCTGTCCTTTCACCAATTCGGTCAGCTTCAGGCTGAAGTCGGCACCCGTACCTTCGACCTTCATGGAGGCGTCACCGTTCTCCAGATTCGGGGTCGACGAGGTGCTGCTCCAGCAGAAACCACGTTCGGTGACGTCGCGTCCGCCGTCGCTGTCGATATGGCCGGCTACGGTAGCTTCGGTCTCGCCGATGTTGCTCACGGCGGTGAAGGAAACCGTAGGCTCATAGGTGCGGTTCAGTGTAAAGCGGGTAGGCTCGCTGTAGAAGGTACCGTCGCGCGTCACGGCGTAGGCCGTGGCAAAGTAAGCGGCTCCTTCGTTCAGTCCGGTCAGGCTAACAGAAATGTTGCTGCCCTGGCTGTCGTCCTTCTGGTGAGGACTGTCGATGGCCGGACGGCTGGAGAAGAGGCTGTAGCAGATGCCTTTCTCGGTGACGGTTACGCCAGCAGGTATCTGCACGGTGCTGGTCAGCGTCACGCTGGTGATGTCCAGCTTGCTGGTCACGGGAGCTGTGAGCGTCACCACTTGCCTCTGGGCGGTCTTGAAGGTGATGGCATCGCTGTAGCCCACGCCCTTCTCGTTGATGGCATAGGCGCGCAGGTAATACTCGGTTTCGGGCTCCAGGTTGTCTATCTTGGCCTCGAAGTGCTGGTCGTCGGCCGTTCCCACTACCTCCTTCAGGTGGTCGATGGTGGGCACCAGGCTCTCGGTGCTCCAGCAGAAGCCGTATTCGCTGACGGGGAAGCCGCCGTTGCTGGTAATGTCGGCCGTGAGGCTGACGGCAAAGGCGGTGACGTCGGTCGTCGCGCAAGTCAGCTTGGGCAGCTTCAGTGCCTCGGTGGTGAAGGTCTCGGCGGGGCCGTAGCCGGTGCCGGTGCTGTTGATGGCGTAGGCACGCACGATGTAGGTGGTGCCAGCCTGCAGGCCGGTCAGGGTACCGGTGAACGACTCGGCATCGAGCGGCACGGTACGTGTACGGTCGGAGGTGGTAGGCTCGGGCATGCCCTCTTCATAGACCTTGTAGGCAAAGCCACGCTGGCTGATGTCGCGTCCGCCGTTGTCGGTCATCTGGCTGGTCAGCACGGCGGTGGTCTCGGTCACCTCGGTAGCCGTCGATTCGGCCAACACGGGCTCGGAGCTGGCCAGCGTGCTGAACTGTATGAGCTCGCCCTTGGCCACACTGCCACCACTGCGGGCGCAGATGCTGTAGCAGTAGGTCTGGCCGGGCGTCAGGCCGCTCAGGTTGGCGGTGTAGCGTCCCTCGGTCGAGGGGTCGGCCGTGGCAGCCAGCTCCTCGGCATCGACCAGCGACGTCCCCTTGGCATAGAGGAAGAAGACGTCGACCGACGCCAGCTGGCTGCCCGCCTTCTCTGTCACCGTGCCCGACAGCACGGCGTCGAAACGCGTCAGGCCGTCGGCACTGTTGGTGGCCAGCGATGGCATGTACGACTGCGGCTCCTCGTCCTTGCTACACGCCAGCAGGCAAGCCGCCAGGCAGAAGGGCAGCAGCAGTCTGTTTATAATGGTTGTTTTCTTCATTGCTTTTTCTTTTTAATTTATCTGGTTGGCAGATTGGCAAGCAGGAGCGGTGGCTGGGGCGGAAACCTTTCCGCGAAACCGGCAGAAGACTGTTTTGTTAGTAGTCCACTCCCAGCACGTTGGCAGTTAACTGTTATCGCGTCAGCAGTTAACTCCTATCACGTCAGCAGTCCACTGCTATCAGGCCGGCAGTTAACTCCTTGTCTTCAGCCCTTGATTTCTGCTTTTCAACCCGCATCAACTCCTAAAATATCAAACCGATTCCTCCCGTCACCTCGTGATACTTGAAGTTGACGGTGTGATAGCCCAGCGATATGCAGAACTTGCCGAAGGTGACGATGCCGCCCAGCTCGGCAGCAACGCCGGTGGCCGACTTGTCGGTGTCCTTCACCTCGGTGCCCTCGGCATATTCCTTACCGCCGATGGTGACGGGGGCTGCCAGCTCGTAGGTCAGCGAGCGCGTGCCATATCCGGCACCGGCATAGAGGTAGAAGCTGCGGGCCAGCTTGCGGAAGTAACCGCCCGTAATAGACATGCGCGAGGAGTTCGTAGTGCCCTCCTTGTAGAAGGGAGGTGCTGTCTGCTCGGAACCGCTGATGACGCCCGCCTCGTTGCACTCCAACTCGCCGCTGGCCGAACCGAAATCGCTGCGGAAGCCTACGTAGAAGCCGTTCTTGCGGCCGAAGCCCAGCATGGCGCCGTAGGAAGTGCCGTTGGGGTTATAGCCTGCCTGCAACATAATCAGAGTGTTCATCGGCACCTTGGGTTTGATGGTCGACTCCATGTGGAAGGTGGGGCGCACCGTCTCGCCGGCGGTCACGTTGAGCACGGTGTCGATGGGGAAGTAAGTCTGCTTCTCGATGCGCACCTTGTACTCCTTGATGGCCATGCGGTCGCTGCGGTAGGGCGTCTTGCCCACCAGCACGCTGTCGATATAGACGTCGGCGTCCTGCTCGGGCAGGGAGAAGATTTCCATGTAACCGAAGCGAGGCTTCAGCGTAACGCTCTTGATGACCTGCTCGTCGGCCAGTGTCACCACGCCTGCGTCAGACACATACATCGGCGCCTCTACGCGGTAGGTGTGCTCGCCCTTGGGCATGGTAGCCGAGAACAGACCGTTTTCGATAGGCACCAGTTCGTCGTCAATGTAGACGTTGGCGTTGGCCGGTTCGGGGCGCAGTACGAAGAACTGCATGTTGTTCTCCACCACGGGCTTGTCTTGCGCATCGCCGGTGTTGAGCACCATTTCATACACGGTTCCCTTCTCGATGATTTCGGGGTAGAAGTAGTTTCGCAGGATGCCCAGCTCGTCGTGCAGGATGGAGATACGGCGTGCGCCGCGGGGCACGTACACCCAGATTTCGCCCGTCTTGTTCTCGCGGGCGGTGATGCCCAGGGCGTCGGGCTCGAACATGAGGTCTTTCACATTGGTCACGATGCGTATCAGGGCGCAGGTTTCGCCGTTCTGGTCCTTCTTGGGCGCCGTGACGCGTGCCGTGATGTCGGTCTCCATGCGGGTGAACGATGCCACGGCTATCTTGCTCTGCTGTGCCAGTGCCGCCGGGCCGCCTACAAGGGCTACCAGGAGTACCACCAGCCAGCGTTTCAGAATGTTTTGTTTCATCAGTTTTGCTATTTATATTGTTTATTCGGTTGACGAATTTTTCAGTTGACAAGTTGACGAGGTTGCAGTCACAAAGCTGTCCTTATGCCCTCGCCTACTTGTCTCTTGTTCTCTGGTCTACTCGTCTCCCTTACTTCACTACTACCTTCTGTCCTTCCAGCATATAGATGCCTTCTTCCAGTCCGCGTACCTCGTTCAGACCTTCGTGTGCATTGACGATGCGTACGGTCTGACCCTGTACATTATATATATAGATAGTGCGGTCGGCATTGGTCTGGATGTAGAGCACGCCGCCACGGCTGTAAGCGCGGGTAGCCTGGTCGGGCATGGCCGGTCCGTCTTCAATGCCGGTGATGGTGCCGTCACCGCCGCCGATGGCGTAGTAGCGCACAGCATTGAGAGTTCCAGCCTGTGCTTCCTTGCTGACGAGGTAGGCTTGGAAGGGATAGACATCTTGGTAGTCCTGAACAAAGACACTACCATAGGGATAAGTCTTGTCATCGCCATAATATGTACTGTTTTCATTCAGCGTATAGACATTGAGCCCGCGGTCCACCTGCTCGTAAGTCGGTATCAAGTCAAACTTCGTGCCTGTGCTGGGTTTCAAAGCACCTTCGGTTACACCTAGTGTAATACCATTTGTGGCATCCTCGGCCATAAAGAGTACATCACCGCTGATATTGTTTTCACTGGGATAAGCATTGTTGTTGGGCATACAAATCAGGTAAGCCTTATTGCCCTCGATGGCAGTAGCCGCCTTGTAGTTACCGTCCGTTCCCAGTTCGTAGAGCCAAAAGGGCAGTACGCCTTCGGTCTCCAGGTCCTTGCTGCCAAACGGAGCCAGCGTCACGGTTTCCTGGCTTTCGCCATAGCCACGTGTGTGCGTAATCTTGGTAGGCGCAAATGGCAATACCAAAGTTTTCCACCCGGCAGCCTCGCCGAATCCGCTGGTTACGTCAAAGTGTTTCTCATAAGTCACCTTGCGAGTCTTCATGGGTTGCTTCACTTCGTATGCGTTGCGACCATTATTGTAGGTAGCAGCCACAGCTATCGAGTCGGTGATGCCGTTGTAGAAGATGTAGCCGATATCCTGTTTGCTGCTTGTATTTCCACCTTCGGGCAGGTAGAGGTTATCTATCTGACAGAACTTGTCTTTGGGGAAGATAGTGGTTGAGTTCCAGTTGACAGTTCCGAGATGATAGTTATACCAATTGCCGGAAGCATCGTTTTTACCGCCTGAACAATAAAAAGCATTAGCCCCCAATGACAAATTTGAAGCTAAATTAAAAGTAAGCGAACCTTTTACTTCCGCTCCATAGAATGCACTTTCTTCTATTGCAGTCACCGTTTCAGGAATAGTGACATCATTAAGTGTAGTTTCACTAAAAGAAGAGGAAGCTATAGATGTGACTCCTTCAGGAAAAGACAAGGAAGAAAAAGAAACATTACGAAACGCTTCACTTCCCAAAGTTTTTAAAGAAGCTGGTAAAGATGTCAGTCCTAAATTAGCACAATAAGCAAAAGCTTGTCTGCCGATGGTTTCTATACCATCAGGCAAAGCGTTCATTTCCAGACTATCGCAAGAAAGGAAAGCATTATCTCCAATCGATTTGATGCCTTCAGGCAACTTGACACTACGCAGCGAGTCACATTGCCGACACATACCAGAAGGAATAGCAGTAACTGTAGCAGCGGATAAATCAAGCGTACGAATTTTTAGCCATCCGAACGCATCATCAGGTATTTCGGAAAGTTGCGCCTTTGAAACATCAAATACTTCAATCCTGTCACAGTTTGCAAATGGAAGATAACCCGCATCATTATTTTCATCATTATAACGTTTAGTTATCCGAGCCAATGAAGCCGGTAACTTAACTGTAGTAAGTGAGTCACAATTATAGAAGGTACTGCCATAAAGTGTTGTAACTCCCTCGGGAATAGTTATAGACTCAATTCCAGAGTTATAGAAGGCAGAACCACCAATTTTGGTCAGTGTAGAAGGCAATGACACTGAGGCCAGCTTGTAGCAACGTACAAACGCATCATATTCTATCTCAGTTACTCCTTCGGGAATAACCAAAGAACGCAGGTTTGGACAATCGCTAAACAGGTTGTTAGGAATCTTTGTAATACTTGTAGGAAGTGTAATCGTTTGCAGATTGCTACAGTGATTAAAAGCTGCACCACCTATAGTATTGATGCTATTAGGCAACACAACGGTACGCAAACTGTCACAATAAGCAAAAGCCCTGATACCAATCGCCTCAGGAGCTGCTCCTTCGGCAAAAGCGATGGTCTTGATACCCGAACCGTTAAAACCACTTATAGTCTTCATGGAAGCCGGGAAAATTACTTTCTCCAGCTGGTTACAGCCTGCAAACGAATTTTCAGCCAATGTTATAATACCTTCACCCAATACGACTTCTTGCAAGCCGCAATCTTTGAAGGCACTTTGGTTGATGGTTTGTACACCGCCGGGAATAGTAATCTTTTTCAGTACCTTACAACCTTCGAAAGCGCTTCCTTCTATAACCATCAGACCGGCCGGCATTTCTACGGTTGACAGATTCTCGCAACCGTAAAAAGTTTGACTTTGGATAGTCATCAGTACGGATGGTAGTTTAATAGCAGTCAGTTGCGTACAACTATAAAATGCATTATAACCGATTTCAGCCAAAGATTGAGGTAAGTTAATAGATTTTAGTGACGAGCAATCGGAAAATGCTTCGTAACCCATAGTCAGTAGTTTGGACGGTAGTTCAACAGTATCCAGTGCTTTACAGTTCTTAAAAGCTCTGCTCTCAATAGAGTTCAATTCTGAAGAGAAAGTAATAGATTTTAATGCCGTACAGTTATAAAAAGCATCGAATCCAATGGTTGTTACTTTATTGGGGATGACTATGGCAGTTAATGATATGCAGTTCGCAAATAACTCTTCAGACACTGAACCCAAATTTGCTGGCAGTGTTACTTTGGTCAAGGCCGTACAACTTTTAAAAGCTCCACGAACCAAATCAGTCACTTTGTCAGGAATCACCAATTCTGTTAGCCTGCTACAACCTGCAAAACTACCAACTTCCGTCACCGATGCAGGAATAGTTAGCGACTTTAAAGCAGTACAATTTGCAAAAGCACTTTTCAACTGCAAAAGGCCATCAGGCAATGCAATGCTCTCCAAAGCTGTACAGCCGTTAAAAGCATAATCAGGCAAGAAATATAATCCTTTTGATATGATCACGGTAGATAACTTAGTACAATCAGAAAAAATGTAGTTCCCAGTCCAGTTATAACCCAGCCTATCTTGAATACCCAATGTAGCAGGCAAGTTGATGGTAGTTAATGCCTGACAGTTGCTAAAAGCATACGAACCCACACCTTCCAAACCTTCGGGCAGGCTGATAGTGGTAAGAACAGTACAATACTCAAAAGTACGTGGTCCTATCCAAAGCAATCCTTCAGGCAATACCACTTCCTGTAGATTGACACAACGAGCAAAAGCAAAAGATCCATCACCAGTTGTCCGACGAGGACTTCCATCCAATCTGTTGTTTTCCTTATGTCCGGGATTATCATTGCTCCACGAGCCGATGCTAAAAACATCTTTTGGCAACGTTATCTTCGTCAGCTGCGTCATACCATAAAACATATAGTCGCCTATTACGTCGTTCTGAGTATGGTTAGAGCTACTCCCCGTTCCATAATAACTGTCAGCACTATACACAATATTGGCATCCAGCAGGTTCAACACCTTCAGGTTACCCGCCATACTGCGCAGTGTAATGATATCCGCACTATTAATCGGCCCCTTAATCGTCAAGTCCGTGATTGTAGTCTGTTCCGCTTCCGAAATAAAGCTGGAAAGCGTACCGGCCTCCGTCAGGGTCACAGTCTTGCTCTGTGCCCTCAGTCCAAGCGTTGCCAACAGTAAGAGGAGGACGCTGAGGTAGTAATGTTTTGCATTCATATATTTTGAGTTTTTAAATTATTCGATTTTTGAATTATTTATTCAGTCCTGTTATTCAGATTGTTCAGTGGTTAACGGTTAGTGGTTAGCATAGATGATAAACTTACTGATTACCACTTATCACTAACCGCTGACCACTGAACAATGCCGCTTACCGCTAATCAACCCCCGGCGTCGGATTGTCTCCCTCGCCCGGTTCTGGTTTGTCGGCACTTTCGGTAGTAAACCACTGCTGGCCGCCATAACCTACACCCTTCGCATTGATGGCGTAAGCACGTACGCGATAGCGTGTTTTGCCTTTCAAATTAGTCAACTTGGTACGCATGCTGTTTTTGCCCAATGACATCACAATCTTGGTAGCATTGTCTACCGTCAGCTCGTCGCCTTCCCCCTCGGCCCACAGGAAGCCTTGCTCGGTGATGGCTGACTTGCCGTCATCGTTGATGCTGGCACTCACCCAAGCCGAAGTGGCATAAATCTCGCTGACACTGGTATAGCCCACACTAGGTTTCTTCATGCCGTCATCGTCGCCTGGCAACGGATTGTCGCCACCCGAGGGCGGCAGCTTGGCGGTATTGAAATATTCCGTATTGGTCCATACCTTACCGTTCTTGTTGGCTGCATAGCCGCGAACGGTATAAGAGGTATTCTCCTTCAGGCTGGTCAGTGTCAACGTCACCTTATTGCCATCCAACTTACCTTTCACGTCTTGGGTATTATCGAGCATAACACCATATTCCGTCAGTGTGGCTCCACCATTGTTGGTCACGGGGAACTCCAGCTGCAGGCTGTGTGCCTCTGCCTTTACACATTTCAACTCGCCCAGGCTGGGTGTAGTGCTGTGACCCGTTTCGAATTGCAACATCTGGCTGTATCCGGCCCCCACCTTGTTGATGGCATAAGCGCGTATATTATATAAGGTACTATAAGAGAGCTTGGTAAGCTTGGCCGTGAACTCCTCGGTAGTGGCGGTAGATACTATTTTGAAATCACAACCTTCTACCGTAGGTTCCGAACCGACAGACAACACAAAGCCACGTTCGCTGATGACTTCGCCCTCACCACCAATGTCGCTGAGGAAGGCCGATGCCTGCGCATTGTCGTCGCCAATGGACGATACGTTCAAGCTACCCACCACAGGAACGGTGTGTTGCGCAGTGACAAACTCGCCCACCACACCATAGCCGGTGCCTTTGGCATTCGTAGCATAAGCGCGGGCAAAGTAAGTGGTGCCACCCTTCAGGTTGCTGAGGGTGACGGAAATATCGTTGCCCTCACCCGTGGCCACGGCCTTGGTGCCGTTCTCCAGCGTGGGTTCGGCCTCGGTGCTGCTATACACAATGCCCTTCTCCGTGATGTCCAGTCCGCCGTTGGTAGCCACGCTGGCGCGAACCTTCACGCCCGTCTCCGTCTTGTCATATACGGTGATGGTGGTCAATGTGGGTGCGTAGGTGGTTTCGGTCTGGAACTGCACGTCGCCGCTGTAGAAGGTTCCGTCGCGCGTCACGGCATAGGCGCGGGCGTGGTAGACTTGTCCTTCCGTCAGTCCGGTCAGGGTGGCGGTCAGCAGCTTGGTGTCCGTACCTTCATCCTTCACCTTGGTGCCGTTCACGTCGGGATTCATGGCCGTGCCGTAGCATACGCCTTTCTCCAGTATCTTGGTCTTCTCGGTACTCGTCATCTGTGCACTGATGGTAGCGGTCGACGAAGTGAAGGCCGTCACCATGGCTTGCGTCAGCGAAACCACCTGCTCGGTGTCGCTCGTAAATTCCACGGTAGCACTGTAACCCGTGCCCTTCTCGTTCTTGGCGTAGGCACGCACGTAGTAGCGCGTGTTGGCCATGAGGCCCTCGATGGTGGCACTGAAGCGTTTGGCGCTGGCTCCGTCGAGCTTCACGCTCTGGCTCTGCTCTACAGTGGGCTGGCGGCTCTCGGCACTCCAGCAGAAACCCACCTCGCTCACGGCCAGCCCGTGGTCGGCCGTCACGGCTCCGGTCAGCACGGCCGTGTAAGCAGCAGCACTGACGGGCACATCGCCCAGGCTGCCCTGCCCGTTGGCAATGACGATGGGAATCTTGCTGGCCGTAGTAGTAAACTGCACCGGCTCTCCATAGCCCGTGCCGGCACCGCTGGTGGCGTAGGCCCGCACGCTATAGGTCGTATTGGGCTTCAGCCCGCTCAGTGTGGCGGTAAAGTCCTGGCCAAAGGCTACAATGGTCTCGTCGTCGTTGATGTTCAGGTCGGGTCCGTTCTCTATGTAGGGCGCATAGACAAAGCCGCGAATGTCGGGCTCATAACCGCCATTGTCGGTCACCTCGGCCTGGAGCTGCACGCTCTCCTCGGTAATGTCGGCCGTAGTCACCACACTGACCGCCGGACGCGTGGCGGCGTCGGTGTCGAAGTTGCTTGTCTTGCCCTTCACCATGGCATCGCCGCTGCGGGCAAAGATGCAATAGTAGTAGGTCTGTCCCGGCTGAAGCCCCTGCAGGGTGGCGGTGTAGTTATTACCCTCACCCGGGGTTGCTTCTATTTCCTGCGGATTGGCCAGGCTGGCCGAGGTAGAATAGAGGAAACCCACGGTGTACTCGGCCGAGCTACCCTCGTGCGGCGTCACCGTACCCTGTATGGTAGCCCCGAAGCGGCTCTGCCCCGTGGCCGTATTGGTGGCCAGCGTAGGCATGTACAGTGCCGGTTCCTTGTCTTCCTCACAGCCTATGGCAAACAGCAGCAGAAATAGAAAAATGCACGCACGGCACAAGGCGTCCGCACGCTTTGGTTCGTAATGTTTTACCATAAAATGAGTATTTATTATGAATATTTGTTACAGATTCTCCTTTAGCGTTTGTTTTTACTCCGTTATATTCCAAAGACACTTCTTCAGACCCCTTACAGCCGGCAGCGGAGGTGCATGATGCAGGTCGTCAAAGTGTTTTTCATATTTTTTCTTTCTGATACCCGCCGCCTTTCAATTTCGTTTTTAAATAGACAGTAGCAATTTTTAATGTTTGTACCACAAATATAATATTTCTATAAGAAAGAACTATATATTTTAAACTAATATTTAAAAAAACAGAGATATTAGTCCGATTTTTAGCGGTTTTCCGTGACAAGAAAAATACAAATCCATATCCCTTTCCTAAAACCGGAAAGCACAGCCAGACAACCGCCCCACTGTGCTTTCTCTTATCAGAAACTCCTGCCGGAGTCATTCATCCCATCAGTTCATGGCATTCACGCCCAGCGCGCCGGCAATGGCCGACAGGACGGCGATAGCCACTTTCAAGATTGTGTCCCAAATGCTTTTGTTGATTTTCATGTCGTTGTCGTGTTTTGAAATTTAATGATTACTGAATAATGTAAGAAGTTAACAGGAAGTTAGAGGAAGTTATCTAAGGTGTGTCAAAACAAAAGTATCTGAAGCTCTCCTCCTTCTGGAAGGAGGAGTACC
>ULPZ01052699.1_pt1 | contig 110509 bp, 99 predicted proteins | sample 1953991 | NCBI WGS metagenome assembly ULPZ01 (sample SAMEA4835642, study PRJEB28245) | human gut metagenome | biome: gut microbiome; material: fecal sample | place: Denmark | collected 2008
GGATGCAAGTTCCGATTTTAATGTCTTGGGCATTAATCATAACTATGTTCTTTTACTTATATTATAATGTTACTATCTTGCGAAATGCGGTGCAAAATTAATGGAAATCGGTAAAAAACGCAAAAACTTTTGAGAGAAAAAGAGTTATCGCTTGGTTTATTTGAAAAAAGTGCCTATTTTTGCAGCCCGAATTCGTGAGAATAATAACGTAAAACAAGATACAGCAATGAAAAGAACATTCCAACCCTCTAACAGAAAGAGAAAAAACAAACACGGTTTCCGTGAGAGAATGGCTACAGCCAATGGCCGCAGAGTATTGGCAGCACGTCGCGCCAAGGGCCGCAAGAAACTGACAGTTTCTGACGAATACAATGGAGTAAAGGCATAAGCCACTGACACTCTAAAAAGAATAAGAAAGCCGCAAAAGACCGGGTAACACCGCCTTTTGCGGCTTTTCTTTTGTATCGGTTCGTACTTCATTTAAAAAAAACGTGGGGTGGAATTTCTTGGAGAAAAGTGAAAGAATCGAAGGTTTCACACAGAAAGAAGAAGTCATTCAGGTGAAGTTTCACCATTAGGGGCTGAAAACAAACGAGTTGCGGTGAAAGATGGAAGTGCAGTCCCTGTAGCGTGAAGGATGGCTTCAGGTCTATCTTTCACCGTATTTATTTATATGTCAGAAGATTAAAATTCACCGTGAAGGCGTGAAACTTCAAACGGGAAAAAGGATATTCAGCACGGTGAAGGATGTACCCTCATGCCTTTTCCATCCTATTCACAACGTATCAAATGAGAAAATATCAGCCATGATAACCGCCGAGTGTCACGACTTACATCATGTACCTGCTTCTCCTTTCCTCCGCTATCAAACAGGGAATTGAGCGTACTAACCAGGGACTTTAGCGCGCTAAACAGAGACTTTACGATAACAGATACGGCTGCGCGGACTGACGCAGCCGTATCTGTTCGTCAACGCAGCCGTATCCGTAAGCCGATGCAGCCGTAAGTGTAAACGGCAGCAGTACACTGCTATCGGGAAAGGAGTTAACTGCTATCATCAAGAGAAAGAAGATATCTGCGCCAGTTCTGTTTTTCATTGAAATCCAAATCCATGACATACGCCTATCACCCGTAACACGTCCTTCGCACCAACTGGCTGAACAGGCAGCCTTCACCATATAAGCCTGTCCGCCAGGCTGCAACGGTGAAACTTCACCTGGCAAACATGTCATCCACTACAGCCGTCGACGGGAGCCTACCAATTAAATTCTACAGAAAATCAAAAGGGTATATTAATTTAAATATTTATCTTTGCCAAGAATATGGGCAGTTGTGGTCTGACCATCTGATTGGCAGTCTGAAAATATCCTGCCAACGGAAAATAAACTTAGCCCCAACTGAAAAAAAAATAAAAGCCTGCCCCAGAACAACAGGATTGGCAAAACTAAAAACAAAGAACAGCTTATGACATTAAAAGAATTCTTTTCGTTCAAGCAGAACAAATTCTTCTGGATAAACATCATCGGCATGATTGTAGTAGTTGTGGGTGTCATATTTGGTGTACTGAAAGCCATCGATGCCTACACCCGGCATGGCGAAGCCGTAGTGGTGCCCGATGTTAAAGGCCTCAGCCTGACCGATGCGCAAAAGATGTTCAGCGACCGCAAGCTGAACTGTGTGGTGGCAGACTCAAACTACGTGAAGTCGCTGCCGGCAGGCTGCATTCTGGACTACAATCCGACAGCAGGCTTGCGTGTAAAGGAAGGACGCACCATCTACCTGACCATCAACACATTGAACATACCATTGCAGGAAGTGCCCGACGTAGCCGACAACAGTTCGGTTCGCCAAGCCGAGGCACGTCTGCTGGCTGCCGGATTCAAACTGACAGGCAACGACTCCATCCCCGGCGAAAAGGACTGGGTGTATGAAGTGAGATACAAAGGCCAGCCGCTGGGCATGAAAGCCAAGGTGCCGGTAGGTGCTGTGCTGACACTGGTCATAGGCAATGGAAGCGAAGCTATTACGTCAGACGACTCATTGGAGGCTGACAGCTTGGGCACAAGTGAACCGACATCAAGCGAAAACGCTGTGACCGACGACGACTGGTTCTGAGAAAATACAAAGAAAGCAGAAAACAAAAAATGGCTGACATAGAAGACTTTGACATAGACAACGACTGTCTGGACGACGTGGAGCCCGTGGGCGACGAGGCGCAACTGTACGAACACTTCCGCGTGGTGGTGGACAAGGGACAGGAAATGATAAGGGTGGACAAGTACTTGTTCGACCGCATCACCAACGCCTCGCGCAACCGCATCCAGAAAGCTGCCGATGCCGGCTTTGTCATGGCCAACGGCAAGCCCGTGAAGAGCAGCTATAAGGTGAAGCCGCTCGATGTCATCACGGTGATGATGGACCGTCCGCGCTACGAAAACGAGGTTATCCCCGAAGACATTCCGCTGAACATTGTCTACGAAGACCGTTACCTGATGGTGGTGAACAAGCCGGCCGGACTGGTGGTACATCCCGGACACGGCAATTACCGCGGCACGCTGGTCAACGCCATTGCCTGGCACATGAAGGACGTGCCTGACTATGACGCCAACGACCCGCACGTGGGCCTGGTGCACCGCATTGACAAGGACACCTCAGGCCTGCTGGTCATAGCCAAGACGCCCGACGCAAAGACCAACCTGGGCAACCAGTTCTTCCACAAGACCACCAAACGCCGCTACCGTGCGCTGGTGTGGGGCAATGTGGAGCAGGATGAAGGCACCGTGACGGGCGACATTGCCCGCAACCCGCGCGACCGCATGCAGATGACCGTCGTGCCCGACGGTGAAGGCAAACATGCCGTCACCCACTATCGCGTGCTCGAACGCTTTGGCTACGTCACATTGGTGGAGTGTATCCTCGAGACCGGCCGTACGCACCAGATACGTGTACACATGAAACACATCGGCCACATACTGTTCAACGACGAGCGCTATGGCGGCCATGAGATATTGAAAGGAACCCATTTTGCCAAATACAAACAATTTGTAAACAATTGCTTCGACATCTGTCCGCGCCAGGCGCTGCACGCCATGACGCTGGGTTTTGTCCATCCCGCCACCGGCGAGGAGATGTACTTCACCTCCGAACTGCCCGACGACATGGCACAACTCATCGACAAATGGCGAGGCTACATCAGTAACAGAGATTTAGAATGAAACGCACTATCGCTATTGTAGCCGGAGGCGATACCTCCGAGTATGAAGTTTCCCTGCGCAGTGCACAAGGAATCTACTCCTTCATCGACAAGGAGAAGCATACATTATATATAGTAGGCATGCACGGCCTCGACTGGCACGTGGAACTGCCCGACGGCACCAAGCAGCCCGTCGACCGCAATGACTTCAGCTTCCAGCTGAACGGCCAGAAGGTGAAATTCGACTTTGCCTACATCACCATTCATGGCACTCCGGGCGAAGACGGCCGTCTGCAGGGCTACTTTGACATGCTGCGCATCCCCTACTCGTGCTGTGGCGTGCTGGCTGCCTCACTGACCTACGACAAGTTTGCCTGCAACCAGTACCTGCACTCATTCGGTGTGCGCATTGCCGATTCGCTGCTCCTGCGCCGCGGACAGAGCATCACCGACGACGAAGTGATAGAGAAGATAGGCCTGCCCTGTTTCATCAAGCCCAGCCTGGGAGGCTCCAGCTTCGGCGTGACCAAGGTGAAGACTCGCGAACAGATACAGCCCGCCATTGCCAAGGCTTTCGACGAGGCCCAAGAGGTATTGGTAGAGGCATTCATGGACGGCACAGAGCTGACTTGCGGCTGCTACAAGACCAAAGACAAGTCGGTTGTATTCCCTATCACAGAAGTCGTAAGCCACAACGAATACTTCGACTACAAGGCGAAGTACAACGGTGAGTCCGATGAGATTACGCCGGCGCGCATATCCGACGAGCTGACCGACCGGGTAAAGAAACTGACCTCGGCCATCTATGACATTCTGGGCGCACAGGGCATTATCCGCGTAGACTACATCATTACCGAAGGCGACAAGATAAACCTGCTTGAAGTGAACACCACGCCCGGCATGACTTCCACGAGTTTCATCCCTCAGCAGGTACGTGCCGCCGGAATGGACATCAAGGATGTAATGACTGACATTATTGAGAACAAGTTTCAATAAGAGAAGCGACTGACATTGATTTTTGAGTTTCTTAGTTTATAAGTTTCAGAGTCTTCAAACGGTTGTAAAGAAGCAACTTACGAAATCCCAAAAACTTATAAACTAAAAAACAAAAGAACCAAATACACATAATTAAGAGCTAACCCTTAATCACTAATGATATGAATACGGAATTTGATGAGATTCGCCCCTATCATGACGAGGAGCTGCCTCAAGTTTTTGAAGAATTGATAGCCGACCCCGCTTTCAGGCAAGTAGTGGGCGCTGTGATGCCCGGTATCCCTTTCGAGGCTATTGCCCAGCAGATGCGCGCCTGCAAAACCAAATTTGCATTCCAAAAGACGTTTTGCTACGGCATTCTGAAGAAGCTTATAAAAGAGACAACTTGCGGAGTGACGCTCGACCGGAGCGAACTGACCGACAAGTCGAAAGCTTATACCTATATCTCCAACCATCGCGACATCATACTCGACTCGGGCCTCCTTTCCATCCTGCTGGTGGACGAAGGCGGCGACACGGTGGAGATAGCCATTGGCGACAACTTGCTCATCTATCCGTGGATTAAGAAACTGGTGCGCATCAACAAGTCGTTCATCGTACAACGTGGATTGCCCATGCGCCAGATGCTGGAGTCGTCTGCACGCATGTCGCGCTACATGCACTACACCATTGGCGAGAAGCAGCAGTCCATCTGGATTGCCCAGCGCGAAGGCCGCGCCAAGGATTCGGACGACCGCACACAGGACAGTGTGCTCAAGATGCTGGCCATTGGCGGCGAAGGCGACATAATCGACCGCCTCATGCAGATGAATATCGCACCGCTCTCTATCTCTTACGAGTACGACCCTTGCGACTTCCTCAAAGCCATGGAGTTCCAGCTGAAGCGTGACAACCCCGGCTACAAGAAGACAACTGCCGACGACCTGAACAACATGCAGACCGGATTGATGGGCTACAAAGGACGTGTACACTTCCACATGGCTCCCTGCATCAACGACCGCCTGGCCAAACTCAACCGCACCTTGCCTAAACAAGAGCTGTATGCCACCGTCTCTGCCACCATCGACAAGGAGATTCACCGTGGCTACCGACTGTATCCCGGCAACTATGTGGCTGCCGACTTGCTGGCCGGTGACCGGACTTTTGCTTCTCACTACACCGACGAAGAAAAGCAGCAGTTCACCGCCTATCTGGACAAGCAGCTGTCACGCATTCCCTTGCCCAACAAGGACGAAAACTTCCTGCGCGAAAAGATGTTGCAGATGTATGCCAATCCGCTGAAGAACCATTTAACAGCCACCCGCAATGAACAGGAATAAGCTGTCCGTATGTCTGTTGCTCTGCATGTCCGCACTGCTTGGCCTGCTGTCCGGTTGCCAAGAGGATGAGTACCATTACCCGTCGGTCAAGCTTGAATTCCTGACAGTCGGCGCCGACAACCAAGGAAAGCTAAGCCACCTCATTACTGACACGGGTAAGGAGTATCCATTGGCCAACAGCATATCCAACGACTACTTCAAGCCCGACACCCTGATACGCATCATCGGCAACTACGAACTGACGGCAAACGACGGCAACAGCGAAAGCGCCCTGCTCTACAGTGCTTCCAATGCCATTGCTCCCGTTCCTATTACAGCCGACAAGTTTGCCGACGGAGTGAAGACCGACCCGGTAGATGTACAAAGCATCTGGCTGGGCTGGAACTACCTGAACATGGTACTGGAAGTGAAGGCACAAGACAAGCCCCATAAGTTTCACTTTGTGGAAGATAGCTATGCGGTCGAAGGTAACCGCGCCACCGTCAGCCTGACGCTCTATCACGATGATTGCGATGATGTGCAGGCATACACCCAGCGGGCCTATTGCTCCATACCCCTGCAACAGTATGTCACGAGAGGCATTGAGACAGTGCGACTAAGTATCGACATACATACCTACGCAGGCAAAATCAATACCTATCGGTTTGATTACACGCCTGCCGAGACAGACAACTGAAATTCTTTCCTTTAACTTAAAAACAACTCACAGCCAAAGAATATAGTAAGCGTATGAAAACCTGGTTTGCATCCCTTTGCCTCTTCTTTTCCTCCCTCGTGGCTTGCCAGCCCAAAGGTGGTGAATTCAAATCCCTGCCGGTAGATGACTTTGCCGGCATCATCAGCAACCCTGATGTACAGCTGCTGGACGTACGTACCGTGGCCGAATACTCAGAAGGACATATTCCCGGCAGCATCAACCTCAACGTGCTCGACGAAAGTTTCGAAGCCATGGCCGACTCCGTGCTGCAAAAGGAACGCCCCGTAGCCTTGTATTGCCGCAGCGGCAAACGCAGCAAAAAAGCAGCCGGCATATTGAGTAAAAAAGGCTTTAAAGTCTACGAACTGGACAAAGGATTCCAAGCCTGGCAGGCAGCCGACCAGAAGATAGAAAAATAGGCGGATCACCAGATATCATTCTGGTAAACCACCCATCGGCAAGTTAATAAGTTCTTAAACGGGTTATTTGACGAAAAGCAAATAGCCCGTTTATTGTATCTCCTTCTTTACAGGCTTTCCAGCAGTCGCTTCAGCACCACCGTAGCCGAGATTTCGCGGTTGGCAGCTTCGGGAATGACGATACTCTGCGGACTTTCAATCACGTCATCGGTCACAATCATGTTGCGGCGCACGGGCAGACAGTGCATGAAGTAAGCATTGTTGGTCACAGCCATCTGGCGGTCGCTCACCGTCCAGGCACGGTCCTTGCTCAATATCTGTCCGTAGTTGTCGCCGGTATAAGCCGCCCAGTTCTTGGCATAAACGAAATCGGCACCTTCAAAAGCCTTCATCTGGTCATATTCCACACGGGCATTGCCTACAAACTTCGGGTCCAGTTCGTAACCTTCCGGATGGGTAATGACAAACTCATAGTCGGTAGCATTCATCCATTCGGCAAACGAGTTGGGCACGGCCTGCGGCAGCGGACGCGGATGGGGTGCCCAGGTCATAACCACTTTGGGACGGGCTTTCTTCTTGTACTCCTCGATAGTAATGAGGTCGGCAAAGCTCTGCAGCGGATGACGTGTAGCAGCTTCCATAGAGAATACCGGCCGGCCAGAATACTTGATAAACTGATTCAGGATAACTTCATTATAATCATAGTCCCTGTTTTCGAAGCGGGCAAAAGAACGCACACCAATGATATCACAATAACAGCCCATCACCGGAATAGCCTCCAGCAGATGTTCGGGCTTGTCACCATCCATGATAACTCCGCGTTCAGTCTCAAGCTTCCAGGCACCTTGGTTAATGTCAAGTACAATAACGTTCATACCCAGATTAAGGGCTGCTTTCTGGGTACTGAGGCGAGTACGCAGACTGGAGTTGAAGAAAATCATCATCAACGTCTTGTTACGTCCCAGCTCTACATATTTAAAACGGTCTTTCTTGATTTCAAACGCTTCGTCAAGTGCAGTCTTCAGGTTGCCGATGTCCTGCACGCAGGTAAAGTTCTTCATTTCTTCTTGTTATTTATGGTTCTTGATGAGGGCAAAATTAAAAAATAATCTTTGAAGTTCTCCGTTTTACTGATTCATATTTCACAATTCACAGGCAAAAGGCCTCCGGCAAACAGCTCTTCAAAAACAGAACTTACAGAGCAGTCATTCCATCAACACGCTTTGCCATGTTTCTATCTCCAGACTCTGTTTTTTCCTTATAGACATAGCACATGTATCGCTTTTTTTGCGTACGTTTGTACAAACGCCCACGGCATAATATAAACAACGTATGGAGAAAGCTATGAAAAACGCCCTTTTATCGGCTTGCCTGTTTCTGGCAGCCGTGAACTTGTATGCTCAGGAACCTTTGATTCGCCCTGAAGAAGGACGTACACTGCTCGAACGAGTAACCAACGATGGCAAGTCCATTGCGTCGAGCAGCATGAATTTACAGTTCTATACATCGGGGACGGCCGACTTCAACGACGGAACCCTTGAAGAAGCTGCCTTCAAGCTGAACGGCGTCAAGCTGGAGATTCTGGGTACCTTCGGCCGGGACTTCTCCTACCACTTCCGACAGTCATATAATAAGTACAGCAATCCACATGCACTGGACAATCTGTCGTCGTCCATCGAATGCGCACTGGTGAAGTGGGACATCAGCAAGCGCTTTGCACTGACGGTAGGCAAACAAGCCATTGAGCTGGGCGGATATGAATATTGGGTGAACGCCATCAAAGTACGCGAATTCTCCGACTTCAACAACTACCTGGCCTGCTGGCAGGCAGGAGTGACGGGCACAGTGACCCTGAACGACAACCAGAAACTAAACCTGCAACTGGTGAACAACCGCAACGGGAGCGACGAAGACGTCTTCCTGTATGGTCGTCCCGAGGGAGTGGGCAAAGTGAAGGTGCCCATGCTGGCCACTGCCAACTGGGACGGATATTTTGCCGAACGCGCCTTGAACCTGCGCTACTCGGCATCGTGGGGCCAGCTGGCACAAGGCAGAAACATTCTCTACCTGACAGCCGGCAATGTGTGGCAGAAAGGACCGATAATAGCCTACGTTGACCTGATGTACTCGCGCGAAGGAGTGGACAGCAAGGGACTAATCAGCGAACTGTCAGCCTCTAGTCCCGAAGGAGGAGTGACAGCACAACATGTGGAATACTTCAGCACGATAGCCAACTGCGACTACCGCATACATCCACATTGGAACATTTATCTGAAGGGAGCTTACGAAACGGCACGCGTCTACCGCGCCAACGGTCCCTACACCAAGGGACTCTACCGGAAGACATGGAACACCCAGGCCTGTGTGGAGTATTATCCGATGAAGAACAGCGAACTGCTCATCTTCCTGCACTTGCTCTACAAGCATCATGGCCTGACTGCCCGTGCCCGTTCACTGGGCACAGGCAGCTATGACTCACAGCGCATCTCACTGGGACTTGTCTACACGATATCGGTATTCTAAACGTCAGGAGTTAAAAAGGTTAGAAGCAGTTATTGCCCGCACAAGGTGTGCTGGAAGTTAAAGGTCGATAGAAAGTAGAAACAAAAGTAAGTGCTTTCTAAATATTGAACACTAACCGCTTAGCACTTACCACAAGCCGCTGAAACCTCCCGGTTACTTGGGTCTGATCTGTCCTTCCCCTTCTACAACCCACTTATAGGTAGTGATTTCCTCCAGCCCCATGGGACCACGGGCGTGCAGCTTCTGCGTGCTGATGCCAATCTCAGCACCCAGCCCGAACTGCGCACCGTCGGTAAAGGAAGTAGGCGCATTGACATAGACACACGCGGCATCTACCACCCGACAGAAACGGTCGGCACGTTCCTTATCTTCGGTCACAATGCACTCACTATGTTTCGAACTGTTCAGACGAATGTGTTCCAAAGCGCCATCCAAACCGTCTACAGTCTTAATGGCCAGTTTGTAGTCCAGGAACTCCGTACCGTAGCTCTCCGCAGTGGAGTGTTGCAACAGGTCTGCCGGATAGTGTCCCTGCAAAGTATCGTAAGCAAGAGCATCTGCATAGAGAATGACGTTACTTTCCTGCAACGGTGCGCAAAGGGCAGGCAGGTCGGTCAGCCGGGCATTGTCAACCAGCAGACAGTCAAGAGCATTGCACACGCTGACGCGGCGCGTCTTGGCATTGTTGACAATGGCTGTACCTTTCTTCAAGTCGCCGTAGCGGTCAAAGTAGGTGTGACAAATGCCGGCTCCGGTCTCAATGACAGGAATTGTGGCATTCTGACGAACAAAATTGATAAGCCGGCTACTGCCACGCGGAATAATAAGGTCTACACAGCCGTTGGCATGCAAAAGCTGTGCGGTAGCCTCGTGGTCGGCAGGCAGCAGTTCCACGATGTGCGGATCTATGCCAAACCGCTCCAGTACACGATGAATGACACTCACAATGGCACGGTTAGAGCAATCAGCATCACTGCCACCCTTCAGTATGCAGGCATTGCCGCTCTTCAGACAAAGGGAAAATACGTCGAAACTGACATTGGGACGTGCTTCATAGATAATTCCGATTACTCCGAAAGGAACGCTTACACGCTTAATCTTCAGTCCATTCGGGCGTACGGTTTCTTTCAGCACCCGTCCCAGCGGTGAAGGCAGGAGTGCCACGTTGCGTGTATCAGAGGCTATGCCCTGCAAACGTTCGGCAGTCAGCTTCAGGCGGTCATATTTAGGATTGGCAGGGTCCATGCGGTCCAGGTCTTTCCGGTTCTCGGCCAGGATAAAGTCCGTATTCTCTATGGCTGCATCGGCCACAGCCCGCAAGACCTCGTTTATTTTCTGGTCATCAATGGCCAGCAATTGGCGGCTGGCAGCCTGCACTTTGGCAAAAGTAATATTCAAGTCCATCTTTTTGTGGTTTTTATAAGAAAATTCAAGCTGGAAGCAAATGTACAGAAATAAATCATTCCGCGTTCATCATCAAGCCATATCAATGTAAAAAAACTTTCGAACAGTACATTTTAGTTACCTTATTTTTGGTCAGGCGAAGGAAATGTTATACTTTTGCTCAAATTATTAGGGAATGTGCAATCCGGTGCTAATATGACAACATCCAAGACAAAAGCTAAATTAGTAGACGTAGCCCGCCAACTGTTTGCCAAAATGGGGGTGGAAAATACGACGATGAATGACATTGCCCTTGCTTCAAAGAAAGGTAGACGTACGCTTTATACTTATTTCAAAAGCAAGGAAGACATTTATCTGGCTGTCGTGGAGTCGGAACTGGACATTCTGCTGAACGTCATGAAGCAAGTGGCGGAAAAGAAAATCTCACCCGACGAAAAGATACTGGAAATCATCTACACACGGTTGGACGCCATCAAGGAGGTGGTCTATCGCAACGGAACGCTGCGAGCCAATTTCTTCCGAGACATCTGGCGGGTGGAGAAAGTACGCAAACGCTTTGACGCCAACGAAATACTACTGTTCAGGGACGTACTGAAGGAAGGTAACGAGCAAGGCATCTTCCAGGTGGACGACATAAACATGACAGCGGAAATCATCCACTACTGCGTGAAAGGCATCGAGGTGCCCTACATACGCGGCCATATCGGAGCCGACCTCGACGATGCCACGCGCGACAAGTATGTGGCCAAGATGATATTTGGTGCATTGCACAGAACAGAAAAAACCAATCAATAAAAATTTTAAGTATTATGGGATTATTAGACGGAAAGACAGCCATTGTAACCGGTGCCGCACGCGGTATTGGAAAGGCTATCGCTTTGAAGTTCGCTTCTGAAGGAGCAAACATCGCATTTACCGACCTGGTAATTGACGAAAATGCTGAAAATACAGCAAAGGAAATTGAAGCAATGGGCGTAAAAGCCAAAGCATACGCTTCGAACGCTGCCAACTTTGAGGATACAGCCAACGTGGTAGAAGCTATCCACAAAGACTTCGGACGCATCGATATCCTGGTAAACAACGCCGGTATCACTCGCGACGGCCTGATGATGCGCATGAGCGAACAGCAGTGGGATATGGTGATTAATGTCAACCTGAAATCAGCATTCAACTTTATCCACGCTTGTACACCCATCATGATGCGCCAAAAAGCCGGAAGCATCATCAACATGGCTTCTGTAGTAGGTGTTCACGGCAACGCCGGACAGGCTAACTACTCGGCTTCAAAGGCCGGTATGATAGCACTTGCCAAGTCTATCGCACAGGAACTGGGTTCACGCGGCATCCGTGCCAACGCCATTGCTCCGGGCTTCATCATGACAGCCATGACCGATGCTCTGTCTGACGAGGTGAAGGCAGAATGGTGCAAGAAGATTCCTTTGCGTCGTGGCGGTACGCCCGAAGATGTAGCCAACATTGCTACCTTCCTGGCTTCGGATATGTCTTCATACGTATCAGGACAGGTTATCCAGGTAGATGGTGGAATGAATATGTAAGCAGGTATGACTGTCGTTTACGAAGACAATCATATTATTATAGTCAACAAGACCGCTTCCGAAATTGTCCAGGGAGACAAGACCGGCGATACCCCCCTGTCAGAAACCGTCAAACAGTATCTGAAGGAAAAGTATAACAAGCCGGGCAACGTCTTCATAGGTGTCACCCACCGGCTGGACCGCCCCGTGAGCGGTCTTGTTGTGTTTGCACGCACCAGCAAGGCATTGGCCCGGCTGAACGACATGTTCAGAAAGGGGGAAGTGAAAAAGACTTATTGGGCATTGGTGAAAAATACGCCCAAGGAACCAGAAGGCGAACTGACCCACTACCTGGTGCGCAACGAGAAGCAAAACAAAAGCTACGCTTACGACACAGAGAAGCCGGGCAGCAAGATGGCCGTGTTGCATTACAAGACCATCGCTCACTCTGACAACTATTGCCTGCTGGAAGTAGACCTGAAGACAGGCCGCCACCACCAGATACGTTGCCAACTGGCCAAAATGGGATGCCCCATCAAGGGAGACCTGAAATATGGCTACCCACGTTCTAACCCCGATGGAAGCATCTGCCTGCACGCCCGAAGAGTACACTTCATCCATCCGGTATCGAAAGAGCCGATAGATGTGGAGGCACCCGTCCCCGCAGGAAGCTTCTTTGAGAAATTCGGTTTCAAATAACAGCTTGGCCGTATAAGATAAACAAGTATACCCTTGACATAAACGGATGCAATAAGCATGTTGCACCATTTATGCCAAGGGTATTTCTTTATGTTATTTTTAACCCTCCAACAATAAGCGACTCTAGAAAACGAGTATCTGCATAAGTGTCTACTGCCAACATGATAAGTGTACACTCCCAGCGCGATAAATGTCTACTGCTAACACGATAAGTGTACACTCCCAGTATGATAAGTGTCTACTACTAACACAATAAGTATATACTGCCATCCCTCACAATGCAGACATTTTCACTCGACACAAACGGCTGCGTTAGCCAACAGATACGGCTTTGCTAACCAATGCTGCCATATCCGAAAATGACACCACATCCCTCTTTACGACAATCAAGTAGCTCTTTAGCCAACTCAAGTCCCTCTTTAGAAACTTAAACAAGGTATCTATTACTTCAAAACATAAGTACTGCTGCAAAACACAGGTATATTTGCATCAAAAAAACTTTCCAATTTTCCTCCTCACATACTGAAAAATACTTTCCCGCCATGAAGTTTCACCGTTTCACGCCAACTGTTGAATAACTGATATCTAATGTATTGCGGTGAAACTTCACGCTAAAGACATGTTTCACACATTTAGCCATCACTTCAGCACCTACTGAATTAATGATATAAAGCGAAACCTATTGAGACCTGATTTGTTGCTTCTCCCGTAATTTGTTTCACAGTATCCAGCTGATAGTCAGGAAATATGGTATATATAATTTAAAGTAAATGAGAAAGTGCAACACACAAAACTTCTATAAGAGCTACACACAAACACATAGTTTCTGTTTACTTCAACAAATCTTATCAGAGACTGCAATCTATTTATTATTAAATAATTACTGTGAAACTTCATCCTGGATAAGTTTACTTCGAACAACAAAACCCGGCATCAGAAAAATAAAATTGGACGCAGAAGCAATACAATATCACTCTATTATTTACTTCACCCATTCTCTCCCTTCACAATAACCAGCTAATTTCCAGACTGATGCCGTGAAACTTCACCGTCAAAAGTTTACTTCCAGCTACGACGCCACAACTAATAGTCCGCAACCCCCAATGAATATATAGAAAATAAAAAAGTCGTTTCCCAGAATAGACAAGATGGAAACGACTCTTTTATTTTATGTGTGCTTACTATTCTTCGGCCGCTTTTTTGTAGTTTGGTACGTTCCACGCTTCGCATAGCTAAGGAACGTACCACCACAAACAAACATAAACAGGGGCTGCTACTTAATCTTTCTTATTATCTTCGTTAATTGTTAGTGGTTAATATTATCAGTTTAGGTCACTCTCTTTATTCTTGTATAATTGCTTCTGATATAAATAGACCAAACTACGTGCCAAGATGCAGGAGTATGGCTATTTACCTGTAATACAGCATTTGCTGGTTTATAGTCTGTGTGGAAATATGTGGAAACGGAGTACGAAAGTGTGGAAAAAATCCACACCTGACACCACACTTCCTTTATATCCGATATGGCAATAAGGAAGCATCGAACGCTTATAAACCATTACCTACCGAAACAGCAACCGATGGAAGACATAAGTTTGTCACCCCACAAAATAGGCTTTTCCAAAATATTTCCTATATTTGTAAGACGTAAACCTTTTAAATATTCAGTCTTATGAAAGAGGATGATAAAACCAAAACAGTAGAAGTGTTCAAAGGAGCACCCTGGAAGGCTGAGCTCGTAAAAGGCCAGCTTCAAAGCAACGGCATTTCGGCTATGACCAAAGATGGACTGATGAGTTCCATAGCCCCCTACATTGTAGCAGACGTAACGGTTCTTGTACTCGAAAAGGACTATGAAGCCGCTATGTCCATCATACGTGAACAAGCGGAAAAAGAAAACGCAGAATAATATTCCGCCCTGACAAAACAACCGCAAATAACATGGAACAACAACTTAAAAGAATTGCCGTCAAGGTGGGAAGCAATGTGCTGACCCGCCGTGACGGCACATTGGACGTGACACGAATGTCGGCCTTGGTCGACCAGATAGCAGACCTGCACAAACGGGGAATACAAGTCATACTGATTTCATCTGGAGCCGTGGCATCCGGCCGTAGCGAAATTCACCCACAACGCAAGCTGGATAGCGTAGACCAGCGACAACTTTTCTCTGCCGTGGGGCAAGCCAAACTTATCAACCGCTACTACGAACTGTTTCGCGAACATGGCATAGCCGTAGGCCAGGTCCTGACCATGAAAGAAAGCTTTGCCACCAGGCGTCACTACCTCAACCAGAAGAACTGCATGAACGTGATGCTGGAAAATGATGTCATCCCCATCGTAAACGAAAACGATACTATCTCGGTCAGTGAACTGATGTTCACCGACAACGATGAACTTTCAGGACTGATTGCCTCCATGATGGACGCACAGGCTTTGATTATCCTGAGCAATATCAACGGTATCTACGACGGTCCTCCTGCCGACCCACAGTCACGCGTCATCAAGGAAATCCACCCTAACGAAGACCTCTCCTCGTACATTCAGACTTCCAAGTCGACCTTTGGCAGAGGCGGTATGCTGACCAAAACCAGTATTGCCCGTAAAGTAGCCGATGAAGGCATCACTGTCATCATTGCCAATGGCAAACACGAAGATGTCATTCTGAAGATATGGGAAAGCGAGAATAACCGTTTGACAGATAACAATCCCGCAACCACTGCCCCCACGGAAGAATATACCCGCTTCGTTCCTTCCTCGCAACCGGTATCCAGTGTCAAGAAGTGGATAGCCCATAGTGACGGATTTGCCAAAGGACAGCTGTACATCAACCGCCAGGCCGCCGAAGTATTGAGTTCGGAAAAAGTTGCCAGCATCCTCCCCATTGGTATCGTAGACGTGAAGGGTGATTTCGAAAAAGACGATATAGTTCGTATCATCAATCCCGAAGGTAGAACCATCGGCGTAGGGAAAGTAAATTGCGACTCCAAACAAGTCATGGAATTAATGGGAAAACATGGCAAAAAGCCCGTGGTCCACTATGATTATCTATATCTGGAATAAAAAATTAGTTATTATATCAACGTACATATCAGCAACTTAAAGCATAACCAGCAAGAGTTACACTAAAAAACTTCCCGATATATTTGCATATTACATAAGAAAAGCATACCTTTGCACTCGCAAATGAGAAATATCGCGGAGTGGAGCAGTTGGTAGCTCGTTGGGCTCATAACCCAAAGGTCGTCTGTTCGAGTCAGGCCTCCGCAACTAAATAAAGAAAAGGATATATCACTCTGATATATCCTTTTTTTGTTATCAGATACTTAATATTTACTACAAATTCCTAGTTGGTACCACTTCTTTTATGCATATAGCCAACGAAAAACCGGCTCAGTAGAAATTTAGCGGGGATTTATTCTCTAAATCTATAGGAATTCCGAAAAACCCAAGACGAGGTTTCAAAAACGGGACACCAATATTGAAAAATTACAGAGCCAAATACAGCAGATGCAGAAACAGCATGATACGCAAATCCACAATCTCAAGGAAATGCACAGACAGGAACTTGACATGAAGGAAAAAGAACTGTCACGGCTCGCCAGAATCATAGACAAGGCTTTCAGATGGTTTCCGATGTTCAGGGAAATGCTACGCATGGAAAAGTTCTGTGCCATGCTGGGATTCTCTAAAGAAATGACTGAAAGTCTTATAGTCAAAAAAGAAGCCCTGAAATGTAGCGGTAAAATCTATTCCGAGCAACACAGGCGGAACTTTGATATAAAGGATGATATTTTAAGGGTGGAGAATGACCCTGACGATGAAAGCAGGCTGAACCTGACAATAAACAGGAAGCCGATTGCCGACTGGTTCAGGGAGCAATGGCACAGGATTAGATACGGAACAAGACTGTCGCAACAGGAAGAAAAGAAAAACCGTGGCATAAAATTATAAATATATAGCGCAAATTATCAGAGAGTTTCGCTACCTTTGTAGCCGGATAGAGACAACTCTATCCAATATAATATTTAAGATTTAAAAGAAGCGTTATGCTTATCTTGTAATTGGAAACCTGAGAAATTTTCAAATGAGCAAGGATAGCATAGTGGTTCTCACGCATATAGCGTGGGCTGCTATTGTTGTATCTGCTCATTAGGTTTTCTCAGGACCTCCAATTAAGATATGGTATTGCAGTTCCACGCTTTATTTCTATTATGCAGTTATAAAAGCCAAATCAGCTCGCAAATAAATGTAGTTGTAAAAATGAAGAAAATTGTTATTTGTATTTTAGGGTTAATTCTATTTCCCATAGCTTACCATTTCTTGCATTTGCATATTTTGCAGATGTCTGAGAATTATGTAGAAAGAAAAAAGAATACTTTGCAAAAAGAATTTTATGATAAATTGAATGAATATTGGGCAGGAGAATCTCGTTTAATGTATTCAGAAGAATATGGCAGCACATTTTATGTTCCTATGGATATGGATGCAGTTCAATTTATCGACAATAGGGACGAAAAAGATGCGACTTTTTATAGTTCTGTTGAAAGATTGTTCCCATATGATAGATTCCCTTTATTAACATCAACGATGTTCAAATGCTTAAGGCCGGGATGTTTTAAGGATTTATATGAATTAAATGCTGTAAAAAATGTGCCATGGGTGGCTTTCTTACTGAAATATCAAGAGAAAGATAAATTCCAGATGTTTATTTTTAAACCAGTAGCTGTTGGATATTTACAGTCCTCATATAATTTGAGAAATTGGAGACCTTCTTTGGATGAGAGTTGTACTAGTGCTTTGGAATATCTTGTAGAAGAGGATAGAGATTATAAGGATTGTTATAATCAAAATAATAAGAAAACTATTAATAAAATTCTAAACCTTTATAATCGCTATTATTACTTGCAGGCAGAAGGTCATTATAGAAATTTTGAGGATAATAATTATGTAAATTTTGAAAATATAGAACTCTCACCAGATCCTGAAGGTGAGCCATTATGTGGACATCGAATAAGTTGGATTTATAATGGCTTTTATCGTGTGTATTATGATACATATCCACTGCTGACTTATGAAATCAGATTTAACCATCTAAACTACAATAATGATAAAGAAACTTATTATACAAAACACTTCTTTGTTGTCAAAATTTGCTTTTGGATATTATTCTTTATACTATTTGTTTATTTTATATATTTGATATATCGTTCATCAAAATACTATTCAAAAAAAAGTAGCTTAAACTCTAATGTTAATATGAAACCCGATATATCATATTTATATAATGAAATTATAGAGAAAGCTAATCCTAAAATGTTTATAAATCCTTATCAACCCAATAAGTTGGCTATTGCAAACGAAATTTATTCGAAAGCTTTAAAGAATAGGTATAATAGGGATGTTTTAGAAGAATTGTTAAATAGAATAAAGAAAGAATTATGATAAAGTATGTAGTATTAATGATTGGATTGCTTTTGTTGCCTTCATGTAAAGAGAGTGAAAGTGAGAGTGATATCACAAAAGAAATGAGGGATTATATAAGTAATAACGTAGATGGCTCTTATGGCTTCTTTGAGCGTAATATAGTAAAGGAACATATTGATGGTTTTAGCTGGAAATCTGACATATATAGAATTCAACACCAACTCTATATGTATGCAAGCCAAAGAAGAACTGTATTAGCAAATAGTTATACCCCCATTGATAAAACTATTGGATGGCTATCAACTAGAAACATCTTTGAATCGAATTTTGAAGAGCCTCAAGGATATGCTAAAAAAATTAAAGAGTCGTATATTACAGAAGAAGAACGTGAAGTTTGTGATTATGTATATTATAGTCAGTCAGTTCCTGAAATTCGTAAAATGATAAAAGAATTAGAAGAAAATGAATTTCATGGAGACAGAATATATTATGCTTGTGGTTATAGAATGGCATCTGGAGCTGTTGTTTATAAGCAATTTATTTTATATAAAAGCGATGAAGAAGACCATATTACAAAATTTGAATTAAAGTATAATTATGACATGTTACGTGATTTCGTTCAATATACATTAAATGTAGATTTAGAGAAACCTTATATACAAACTTTACTTACAAAATATAAGGCTATAGAAAGTAAAGATAAAGAAAGTCAAAATTCTTTTTTTACTATACCAACTTCAACAATATCAAATAAATATAGCACGATATTTAGACGACTTGGGAATTAGTATTCTTCTACTTTCTCAATATTCCAGCCGTTTTCCATTCTATAAAAGCGTACAATATACTTGACATCATTGACAAAAACAATGACATATCCTTTTTCCGGTATACCTGTCAAACCGTAAGTTTGAGCAATTAAAAGATTGGCTTTATGATAAATTTGCGCTAAGTCCATATTAATTTTATTTTAATTCTATACAAAATCACTTTAAACAACAAATATAGGTACTCATATTAAAACATAAAACAGCCTCCTCGCTTTCGAGAAATGTTGAAATGTTCAATCTCCAAAGACAGTGATTTTTTCAATTGTCCTACCATAAAATCCAAAAAAGGCTGATTAGTTTCTTTATCTTGGCATTGACGTAGAGAAAGAATATATTCTTCTCTATCCTCTTTGAATATCTTTGTTGGAAAAAGATGATAGCCAAATTGAATGTAGTTCATCAACAATCGAGCCGTTCTACCATTACCATCTACCCAAGGATGAATAGTTACTAAATTAAGATGGGCATTAAAACTCAGTTCATATTGTTCTCGAAAGGTTGTCGCTGTTCTTTGCTTTTCTTGAAGAATTGTACACAATTCATCTATCTTGGCAGGAATTTTCAGATAATTCATATAAGAACGGCCACCAATGCCAGCTGTAACGCCGCACAAACGAAATTCACCTTTTGAAGAATCGAAAGAACCACCCATTACGTTGTGTACGCTACCTGTAGTGCGCATCAATGTTGCATTCAATTTTTGCAGAAAAGCAGAAGTTATGGGTATAAGACTAACAGAATCTGTTTTGGCAAGCTCATATGCTTTCTTTAAGTCCTCATTCATCAAATGATAGACCAATGGCTTTCCTTTGGCAGTCAAGCCTTCATCGAAAAGCATTTGTGCTTCCGCTTCGGTGAGTGTAGAACCCTCAATCGCCGTAGAATGGGTAATAAGAGAATAGAGGTAGTACTTTTCATAGTCCACCGCTTCACTTATACCAAGTTGCTGAAACTTCTGGTACAAGTGTTCAATCTCTTGCCAAACACCTTGTTCCATTGACTTTCATTTAATTGAGTTTATTTCTTTTCAAAGGTAGTGTTTTTGTATTGTGTAGCCAAAGAAAATAATGATTTACTACTATATTTTTTGCGCCTGTGGGGAAAATGCGGGGAAAAACCAGACAAGTAAAAAGGCTAAGTAATTGATAATTCATTACTTAGCCTTTTAATCTGTACCCTTGACCGTTCTGTTCTCGAACCAATTTTTAGAGGACTTGGATAAGATTTGGGAGTTGAGGCATTGGATTCCTGACCCCACAAAGCCAATACTTCCACCTAACAAAGTTCAAAGAACGACGGTTTGATTTCTTTTTCGCAAAGATACTGTTTCTTAGGTATATGGCCAAAAGAATACAGAAAAACTTACCCCTAAATTATGGGCAAGCACTTTCAGTAGTGTTTTTGTCAGGGATGGACTTGTAACATATTGGCAGGTAGGGGGATGTATGTCTTCCTACCCCCGTATCCCCGCTTATAATGCCTCCTTAAGAAAGAGGGGGTATGTCTTCAATCCAAGTGTTCCGTATTCTCTCAAAATTTTCTATAGAATTTTAGATGAACTTATCAAACTTGATAAACTTTCCAAATTAAGATATATTTATTATATATAATAACAACATAAACATAAAACGATGAAAAGAAAGTACAGAGAATTATCAGATGAAACAAAACAGAAAATAAGTCAAAGCATGAAAGGAAGAAGCAAATCTTTCACCCACAAAGAAGCCATTAGCAATGGACTTAAGGATTATTGGAAAACCATACCCAACAAACCGACTACAAATAATAAGGTAGGCTAAGAACCTACCTTAAATATCACCACTTCTCAAGGTGACAAAACTTGCAATACTGCAAGACTAAATAAAATGTATATACGTTTTTAAATGCTCAAATTTGATAAACTGAAATTAGTAACAAAGATTGATTACATCAGAGATATAGATTATAGCAAATTTATATTGAACAGCAAAGAGGATAGTATCCTTTATTATAAATATCAGCAAGAAAGACCTTTCTATCTCTTAGTAATGGTGAACTATCAACACAATGAGCTGGTATTAGAATTTACGGGAAAAATCCTTTTAGACAATTACACAAACCTTATCGACATATACACGGCTAAGGACTGTTTGTCACAAATCAACAGATTAGGTATTTGCCATTTGAATGTAGAGTCTATTATGACAGATTCTAATGTTGTGAAATGCGATATTACCAAAGATATAGAGTGCGGCTTAATGCAGGACATCATTACCAATGTAAGGCAAAACCTATCCAATTACATGAAATGGGTAACAAAACCATATCGGAAAGAAGGTATAACAATAGAAAACGTAGTAACGACTCCAAGATATAAGAAACGCCTAATCGTATACGATAAGGCAAAAGAACTACAATCGGCAAATAACCGATACTTTCTGAATGCTGTATCAAATCCCAACGAAATACTTTCGTACTTCAACGGCAAGACACGCTTTGAACTAAATATCAACACCATGGATCAAATCAGAAACCTTTTGAACATTCCAAACAACAATTTATTAGCGGTATTGACCTCAAAGGCAAACCCTATCCTATCCGTTATTGATGAAGCCATAAAATATAATGATTGCCAACATAGGACTATGACATTAAGAGACTACGAGCATTGTTTGTTACTCAAAGAATGTAATTATGATATGAGTGCTGTTGAAGCTAAGGTTAGAACATTAAGCGCAAAAACAACTTCAATAACAAGGATAATGAAAACATATAAAAATTTATATAAACAAATGAATTCTATTCCCAACGTAAATATTAGAGAATTAGTAGCATAATCATAGCACCAACTACATAAATTCTGTGAGAAACTTGCTGCTTTAAGCTCTTTGTGTCAATATCGCCACTGTATCAAAATAATCTTTCAACGGACTTTGATACGGTGGTTTTATTGTATCATCATAATCTAAAAGGTTATAGTGACTCAAAGATATGGCAATCAAAAGTTGATACCCGTAAAGTGTCTGTTTTTGATTGTTTGTTTCTATAGAATGAAAGCGGCTTTGATTCGTTCCTTATAATAGAAAATATCAATGCAGCAAATATTTTCGGGAGAATCTGCCTGTACAAAGCATTTTTTTCGTATATTTGCGCGTCATTAGTCTCTTTAGGCTTTTGGCAGACATATAGGAAAGTGTTTTGGCGTTTCTGACGTAGACTAATCACCACAACAGTCAACGGAAGTTAGAAGTACCGAAAACGCTCTCCCCTTGGTCGCATATCAGTTTAATCAGATATACGCCTTGGGTGAGTTGCGAATACGTGTATTCTCTACTTCCAAGGTTTGTGGTGAACCTGTCTACGAGAGAAAATCGTTGAAGTGGCTCACCTTTTTTATGTGCCTACAAAACAAAATAATAATTCCACTGAGCGAGCCAGTAGGTGCATAATTCTAAGATTATGGCAGACTTTTTAGAGCAAGCAAACTTGGATATTGCCAAAGCTATTTACATTGAGCGAATTGTAAATGCACGTAAGGACGGACAACCTTTGTCTGAGAGTGAAATCGCAAGAGAAGCTATATCCGATGCCAATGTGTTTGTACAGGAGTGGACAAAGCAGAATAAAGCAGTTTCGGGTAGTAAAGTATTGATGAATCATGCGATTAAACGATAAGGTCTATTGACTTAAATCATGCCTTATGATAATTGCTGAAAAAATCAAAGAAAGTTGCGGTGCATTGTCAGTTGTGCAGCGTGGAAATATGCTTGCATTGAGAAATGGCAATGTTGGGTATTCGTGCATATATACGGATGATTCCATATATCAACCTATACTCATCCATATTCAAAAACTCATCGAGGCCTATACAAGCGTATACACTATTAAGAACGCCTTAGTTCTTGGTGGTGGATGCTGTACTATACCAAGGTTTTTAATCAAACGTTATCACAATACAATCTGTATTGACTCTGTTGAATATCAGTCTGAAATTATTGCACTTACACGCAAATACTTTTTGGAAGGAATGAATGTGGATAAGTTGAATCTAATAAATGACGATGCCTATACCTACATTCATAACACCCCGAAGCAATATGATTTTATCTTGGTAGACATATTCGTTGGCGATATGATGCCCCAGAAAACACATACTGATATGTTTATAAAAGATTTGGAGTGTCATACAAGTTGTACATCCTTAGTCGTATTCAATGCTTATAAATGCTCACTTGATCAATGCAAGGAGCTATGTAAACAAGGTGAATCCCTTTTCGATACAAGTTTTGTTACGGTTGATTCAGATGGGACGTACTATATTGTTTTTATCAAGGGAAATATAGACAAAAGTATTATTGAGCCTTTTATAAACGCTTGATTGTATGGCTTCTCAAAACACATATATCTATTACCGTCCTCAATGGACTTGTGGCCAATTCAACAAGAATGTTCACGCCGCTATCTATTATAATCTTATAGAGGGTATGGCATACTTTTTTGAAGATTACGCTGCTGATGTCATAGGGGTGATTTTATCTTTGGGAAGAGGAGGCTGTATCAGTCTTGATAATCTATCAGACACAACAGGCATTGGCACTGATTCTCTTATGGCATTTGCCAAAGAATTATGTGAATTAAACCTGCTTACTACTGTAGAACCTGACGAAGAATATATAGATAAAATCAGAGAAGAGAAAAAGCATAAATCCACAGGCATAAGTCATCATCAACCATACACTGAAAGCAAAGCAACAGACGATTATCCTGTAGAACTAAATGACGCAGAGTTAGCCTACAAAGAAAAAGTCGGTGGCATAATAAGTGTTATGTTTGAGCTTACATATTTGTGCTGTGAAAAGTGCATACATTGCTATAACATTGGAGCTACGAGGAACGACAAAGAAAAAAGTCATCGTGGCGACTTGCAACAAATTTCCTTGGAAGACTATCAGCGCATAATAGACGAACTTCATACGGAAGGAGTTATTAAAGTATGTCTTTCAGGAGGAGATCCATTCTCTAATCCAAATGTATGGTCAATATTGGATTATTTGTATCAAAAGGATATTGCGGTAGATATATTTACAAATGGATTAAGCATTTTAGGTAAGGAAAAGCGTGTGGCTCGATATTATCCACGATTGGTAGGTACATCTCTATACAGTGGAATTGCGTCTGACCACGATAAGATTACAAGAGTCAAAGGCTCATGGGACAAAACAATGGCGGTGATTGAAAATCTACACAGTTTGTCTGTACCTCTTATATTGAAATGTTGTGTGATGCGCCCAAACTTGAAGTCATACTATACAGTTTCAAATGTAGGCAATCAATATAATATTCCTATCCAATTTGAATTGAATGTAACTGACTCAGTGGATGGAGATAAGTGTGTCAGCCACTATCTTAGACTTTCTCCTGAACAGTTAGAAATAGTATTGAGAGACCCTAATTCTGTAATGTATGTTGGAAAAGAGCTTTCAAACTATGGTGGAATAGCTATTGAAATGGAGAAGAATGCTTGTATGGCAGGTTACAGCGCATTTTGCATAAGCCCTAATGGGGATTTGATGCCTTGTTGTGCATTTCACATGGCTTTTGGCAATTTGAAAGAGCAACATCTTAAAGATATCCTATCCAACAGCTCTACGTTGCATTGGTGGAGACAACTAAAAGTCAAGGACTACGAAGAATGCGGGCAACACGATTATTGTGCCTATTGCAATCTTTGTGCAGGTCTTAATTATTCAGAGAATGGAACACCCCTTAAAGCGGCTGAAAATAATTGCTATATGGCAAAGGTAAGATATAATTTGGCGCAGAGGATGCTTAAAACAGGATATGATCCTCTTAACGGCATAACTTTGGAAGAGCGTCTAAATAAATTGGATGATATTTCTCTGCCTGATATTGAACGGACATATTCATCCATAAAAAGATGTTGAGATTGAAGAATGTGGATAAATGAAATCTCCCTAAAGTATTTCTATAACAAGTAAATCTACAATTATGAAGAAGATTGAGATTGCACTTAAAGTGAGCACAGCTTCTAAGGTTGAAATGGCTTATTCACCTTGTGGAAGATGCTCAAGCCGTACAGCTTAAAGAGTCTCGCTCTTTTTGACATTAAGCAGTGGGCGTACTTCTATCAAGTACGCTCCTGCATTTAAATAACTTTTATTAGAAACGGCCTTTTCGTGAAAACGGCAGTATATACTTTAAGCATACCAATACATCAAACCCGATAAAATAGAATTTAGATGAGAAATAAGATACGCACATATACAGGATGGCCATTGCAAATCAGTTTCTTAATCATTGCAATGCTATTTAATTCAGTTGCCAATGCTCAAAGACTTAATTCCGACAGTTTAAAAATGGTGAGCAAATTATCAGTCAATAGCGGGAATATTTGCTTTGATACAGAGTTTATGTATAAAGGTAACAAATTAAGCAAATTTATTTTTACTTACAAGGAAAAACTCTATAATCTTGATAGAACATCATATATTGACGTATATAAGGATATTTTAGAAAGAAACGAAAATAGTATCATTCAGAAATCATATATGAATGGAAAGCCATATAACAGATATAAGTATGATTACAAGTTTGGAGAAAACTCTAAGCTGACACATTTTGATGTGCTTGAATATACTGAATTACAAAAGATATATAGGACATCAAATGACTTCATATATTTTAATGATACAATATTGGAAATACAGAAATATACTTCATGGATAGAAAATAATGTATGGTGTCACGACCCAGGAGTATTAGGTAATCATATTAAATTTATAGATGGATGTTGGTCTATGAATAAAATACATTATTCATTAACTCCTGAAATGGAAGAAAGATATGCTCCTTTATACACAGAAGATGAGTTCAATGAAAGTCTACCAAATTTAAAAAGGAAAGATTATGGAACTAAAATAAGTTTTCTTTATTCAGATTCAATCAATGACACAAACGTTTGTCTGAATGGTCTATTGAATTGTGAGAATTTGGGTTTAGCTGGGTACAATGATTTATTGACTAATATTCTATATTTTACTGAATGGGTTGGCATAAGGGAGAAGTATTTGGCAACTCAGATGGATATAAACCATCGAAAATATGATATTATCTACAAATACGATACAAAAGGAAATATTGTGCAAGTGGATTATATAAGTAGAGGAAATTTTAGCAATAATGTAAAAATCAAGATTGAATATGTATCTGAATAGTAACAAAAGCGGCATCTTCGATGGATACCTCTGAAAAAATTACTATCTTTGCAATCGTAAAGCATCAAGAGTACTTGAATGTACACCAACCGAGCTTTGAATATTGTAGCCACGGTGGTAAAATGATGCGGATTGTCTAATAATCAAAAATAAACAATATGGATGACCGTAACATTATTGGTAGCAACCGCTACGCCACTTCTAACCATTCACTTTTTGATGGAATAGAGCTTGGTCGTACTGAGATATACGATGCAAGCAAACACAATTGTTGGCCTTTCTGCAAGGCTACGGATGTGCGTGACGGAATTACTCTCAGTTTGGGGAATCTATGCAAAGGTTATTCTTTTCCCTTAAACGGACATATCTTTCGCACGAGCGAAGCAGCCTACCTTTGTGGGGAGTTCTCTTCTCATACAGCCTTAAATGAAGCCATACAGCGTGATTTGCAGGCAGAGCAGAATGCTTTCCTTGCCAAAAAAGTTATCAAACGCAGAAATGCAGAGCATATCAGGCAAGATTGGAATGATGTCCGTCTGCAATGGATGCTCTATGTGGTTTGGCATAAGTGCATAGGCAATGCAAACTTCAGAAATTTGCTTCTATCCATTCCTGACGATGCTGTTATTATAGAAGACAGCACAGCCAATTATGGAGCTACATCTTCTGTGTGGGGCGCAAAAAATAAAGAGTTAAGGGCTGTACGCAGAGCATTGAAGAAAGAGTTGATAGCTCACAACCCTACGATGAGGAAGAAAGATTTGAATCTGCTTATATCAAAGGAATGTGGCAATATAACGAATGTCGGTAGCTTTGTCGGAGAAAATAATATGGGCAAAATTCTGATGATGTGTAAAATTGCCTTACAAAACAACACTGTTCCTCCCATTGATTATGAATTGTTGAGGGCAAAGAAGATTTATTTGTTCGGAGAGTTGTTGACTTTTAACGGGGAGGTCAGGCTATGAAAATAGAAACTTTCAAAATCAATACGCTATACAGAGGAATTGCGTTGGAGGGAAATTGCAGGATTATCCCTTATTCTACTTACTCTGTTATCATGGAAAAGCCATATAAGGGACTTTCCAAATCAGCTTATTTCCATAATGGCTTTACAATGGAAAACATTATGGGTAGGATTAAGTGGGAACTTGGACGGCTCTATGAACAATATCAGGATATACTATATGATTACGACAATTATAAGCGGCTGTGGACTGAATGGAAACAGTACGATTCGCAGTTGCGAACATTGATAGAAGAAGCCATTGCACTGAAAGAAGAGGCTGACGCTGAAACTTTGGCTTTCCTTGACCTCCATATCGGAATGCTGAAAAGGGATGTCATAGAACGCTTCTATGAGTTAATGGAAAAATACGGAATTAAGCCATTATCACTTTCTCCATCCGTTTTGGAAACATCAATCGGACTTATTGAAAAAGAATTTTGTAACCGAATGCTATGAAAGTATTATTGAAGAAAAGTACGGAAGATATGAATTGGGGTGGTGATGATTATGATATAATTTCACTTAACCCCATAAGCAAGGCTTTGACTGATTGCTATCTGCCTCTGTGGTCGCCTTCATCATTGAAAGCCCTACTATTGAAACGATTGGGGACACTAAAACGAATGTATCTTCATCTAAGAGTGGATTGTGAGAAAGATAGTTCCGTTGTGAAGTCCATCTACTTAAAATGTGGTATGTTGGACGATGTGGAGCGGATGTATGATGACAACAAGGTCGATTGGGGCAAGATTAAGGGATGTTTGACTGAGTATTTCCTGAGCATAGGATATAAGAGCCTCCAATGTACGGATGATGAGGATATAGTGAACTTCATTCAGAGGCTCGAAAAGGATGTTCCGTTAGCAAAAGAATATTTCAAAGTGTTGTACAAATGCGATGAGAATATCGCCCGTATCGGATATTTCGGTGATAATGACAAATACGAGATGTATGTAAAGACAGACGATGAAGAAACTACGCCTCATTTCCATATTCGGGACACAGAAACGAAAGGCGGAAAGTTTGAAACGTGTGTCTGTTTGGAAACGAACTGTTATTGTTTGCACGGGACGTACAAGGACGTGCTTACGCCTGAGCATCAAGCTATGCTGATGGACTTTATGGAAGGTTTGTCACGACATAAACAACACACCTTGTCGTTGGTGTGCAATTATGAATGGGCAGTAGATATGTGGAATCTCAATAATGAGGCAACACAAGTGACTTTGAGATATGATAGCAAAAATAAGGTGATTATACCCGATTACGGCAAGATGACCCTTTAAAATATTACGGATATGGAAGAGAATAACATCATCATAGAGAACGGTATACGGTTGCAGGACGGCAATGTGATTCGAGGCTATCCTAAGCAGGATGCCATCGTGGAACTATGTAAGAAAACACCTATGCTTGACACTACAGAAGAGTATTTAAGCATTGGGAAAAAACCTGCAAAGCCCAAGCCGACGGATGAGAAAGAGAGTAACTTGCAGAAACTATTTACAGACAATTCTTTCCTCATCTTGGCCAATCGGAAACGGATTCTCAATGACAGTAGGATGTTGCTTACGCCTGTTACAGTCAGGAACGGTTTAGCCTATACAGGAGCATTCTCAACAGCCACATTAGGCGTATATATTGAATGGTGGCATAATTGCCCTTATTCAGTCCTATTTGGTGAAAAAGATGATACAATGTCTTTGATATGGTATTTGTCAGGTTCGCCGTTAAGTGGTGGAAACCTTTGCTCAATGGTTACTGAAGATGGTAAGGCAGAAACAGTGAGAGTTCATTTCTTCAGAAAGTTATGGCCAAAATTTACTGATATATTGGCTGACTACCACGATGCGAAGGAACTCTATCAAGCCTATACACTGCCTGAAGTCATAGATATATTGAAGCGTGAAACGACAAAGGAATTCTATACGGAAAGCATAAAGGAGTTTCGTTATCAAGCCAAAGTCAATTTACTTAATGCACAACTAAGAGATTGGGAGGAAAACTATGAAAGTCTAAAGGAAAAATGTGACAAGTATGAAAAAGAATGGCATTTCGCCCTTTTTCAACTGAAAAAGGATGAAATAGTAGCTTTCCATAAAGAGTACAGCATTAGAAAAGAAAATTTTCAAAACAGGAAAGAAGAACTTGCCAAAGAGAATCAGGAACTAAAAAGAAAATTACACCAGAAAGAGTTGACAAACAAGGGGTATCAACCCTTGTTAAGCGCAAATAAGAAAGAAATAGAACAGTTGAAATGGGAATTGGATGAGTATGCTAACGAATCTATCTCTACGCTGATTCCAAAGTTGGCAAAAGGGTCGATAGGATTGTCTTTTGGAGATTTGGATAAAATCTTATCTGAAATAGCTGAGTTTGTAAAATCCTCATCCTTATAAAAACGAAATAGAATGCTTATATACGAATGATATATATTCAACTTTTTGTATAACATATAATTCAAAATCAGATGAGCATATTAGAAATTTATTTACTTGGTGTAGTTGCAGCAGCTGTGCATATTATTTGGTTTGAGTATCAGTTCGACCACAACAAACAGCTATCAAACGTTACAAAGAAAGAGTGGCTTCAAGATGCTGCTATCTCTTTATTCTCGTGGGTAGCTTTTGTCTTGGCCATCATTGTTACCATTTGGCGATTTAATGGTGGCAAGCCGAAGAATAGTTAGAAAAGAGAGACCTGAGTATATCGTATTTTTCTGCCACTTCCAACTTTGGTATGGAAGTGGCTCACTATTTATGCTTTTTCGCCTTACGGAATACAAAGAAGTATGAGTGATACTTGCGGGCGTGCCTTTGCTTTAATCCACTTGTATACAGATATTTAGTTTGAGAAATCAATATAAAAATATCCTCAAGGACAAATCCACATTCGGCTGCTTTATTTTGCACATAGTTACCCACCCATATTTGTTTAGATGGGCCACAAACATCCATACTTTTCATTATCAGGTAGCCACCAACTTTTAATTTGTTGTAAGCCAAAGCTATCATATTGTCATTTGCCTCATATAGTTCTTCTTCACTATGGAAATAATCAAACCGCTTAGCTATCTTGGATTTAAAATTCCCATTATTGTTGACGTTTACTATAAATGGCAAATCCACGACAGCTGAATGTAATGAATTGGGACGTATATTATAGGCCTCACTTAAGGGCTGAATATCATCAGATTGTGGATTGACATCAAACCTGAGTCGAGGTTTCTTCAGATTTACATAAAAATTTCCGACAGAGTAAGTAAAATCACAATCATAAGTGTCTCTTTGAACATATAGGCGCAATATATTATACAGTATTTCATCTTGGCTATCACTTACAGTTTTAATGACTACAGAAGGCTGTGTAAAATCAAATGTTGACACCTTGTTAGTATCAATTTTTGACGCATCTGCATCAGTTAGGAGATACTTCTTTATCGTGTTGACAGAATATCCTGTTACTCTTGAAAGCTCTGCCAATGTCATATCAGGTTGTTCTTTCTTGAGTTTATGGATTAAACGTGCTTTCGCTACTTTTGCATCATAACGCCTGCCTATGTTGTTTATCCTGATAAATTTTCTTATTGCAGATTCTGATACTCCACACTTAAGCGCATTGTCTTTTACTGATAGGTTTGGGTCATATTTTAACTTGATGTTATTCATAGTATTTACGTTCTATTTCCTCTACAAATTGTTTCAATTCTGACAGATTTTGCGCGACATAACTTTGTCCTTTACATACTATGATGGCATTCAGAGACACTTGTTCTCTCAAAGCAAACAAGTCTGAAACAGAGATATCCAAATTAGCTGCAATACTTTTAATTGTAGATAGTTGAGGATTGCCATTGATTGCCCGACTAAGGCTTTCAGGGGCTATACCCATCTTTTGAGCTAAATCCTTTAGTTGAATGCCTCTTTGACGGCATAATTCTTTCACTTTGCGACTCAGGTTGTATTCCATACTCTATACTTTTGTTTGCAAAGGTACAAAATTGATATAAAATATCAACCAAGTAACAGATAATTAACTTTAGTTGGCCGTTTGTTTTTGGCTAAATATGATATTTGTGTTAACTTTGCGATGTAATAAATAACACATAAATCAATTTAGGTATGAAAGTAGTATTGTTCGCAAGGGTTTCAACAAATATACAGGATTATGACAGGCAAATCAATGAACTTACTGAATTGGCCAAACGTAATGGATGGAATATAGCAGCGTCTTTTGCTGAAAAAGTATCAGGCGCAAAGAAAAACACTGAGCGTACAGAACTATTGCGGATGATTGAATATGTGGAGGCCAACAATATAGATAAAGTTATGGTAACTGAATTGTCACGATTGGGGCGTGATACATTGCAGGTGCTAGAAGTGATAGAAATGCTCAATGCCAGAGGGATAAGCCTGTACATTGAAAATTATCATATAGAAACGCTGACGGCAGAAGGAAAAGTAAATCCAATGAGCCAATTCCTTATCACAATCCTAGCAGAAGTGGCAAGGATGGAGAGAAAAACAATAAAAGAAAGGATGGATAGTGGCTACCAAAATTTCCGTACTAATGGAGGTGTTGTCGGACGAAAACAGGGTTATCGAAAGTCTGATGAAGCCATGAAAGAAGAGTATGCAGAGGAAATTCGGCTGTTAAAGAAGGGGTATTCCCTCCGAAATGTAAGCAAATTGACCCATACAAGCGTTAACACTTTACGAAAACTGTCTACGAAATTTTGTTAAATCATAACTCTATAGCTTCAAAAACACTGCGATTTTAGTTAAATATACTAAAAATACTAATTAAGATAAAAGTAAAAATCAATTAAGAATTTCCACATGTTGATTATCAGTGAGTTACAAACAAAAGTCGGCAAAAAGTCGGGATTTTAACATATTTCTCTCCAATGGTTTTTAGTAGTATATTTGCAACACAAAATCAAAATAGTGTTATAACAAATAGCATTGAATATAAAATATACAAAAATGAATAAGTTCAGAATTGAAGAGAATTGGCTGATTGAAAGCCTCCCCGTATGGGATTGGAGTAATGGCTATAAATATAGTAATTGGATGGCCATTGTAACAAGAGATGAAAAAGGTATTGAACACCGTGATTATCTCATGAAGAGCAAGAATAAAGATGAATTTTTTAATCTTTCATCTGTAAAAGATGGAGATATCCTAATGGCTGGATGCTATGACAGAAGAAAGTCAAGAGGAGTAAAGTCCTTGTATTATGCAGTTCTCGAAAAATCGGACGATACCATTGTTATGGGAGAATACACAACTTACAGAAAAGCAAAGAAAGGATTGCAAGAAAGGAAAGAAGTGGTAGAAAAGGAGGAAAAGAAAGAGGAAATAGCATAGATAACGATTGATAATCAAGGGTTTTACGCTTATCCCTGCCGAAAATAAAAGTCTTGGGGCATTATTGGAATGGTCAAGAGGCGAAAAACAAATAAGTGCAGTGATGCACATCTTATGTATAACAGCTATGTTGACTTTGGAAACATGCACAAAAATACTAAACAATGGAAAGAGGAAATATAACAATGAGGAAGTGAGGCAGATACGGGAATATCTATACTTGTTGGCACAACTTCAAATAGAGAGCGAAAACGAAATTAGTTAATTAAAAAAATAAATTTATGAAAGCAAAAGAAAATCATAATCAGAAAAATGTAATTATCTATTGCCGTGTAAGTACGGACGAACAAAGAAAAGGTACAAGTGTAGAAGTACAGGAAGAAAGATTGAGAGAGTATTGCAAACGAATGGGTTACAATATTATAGAACTTCCGAACTTCAAAGAAGATGAGAGTGCAAAGACGTTTAAGAAACGTCCTGTAATGCAGTCCATACTAAAGTATATAAAGAGCCACAAGAAAGAAGTCGATAAATTGCTTTTCTTGCGTTGGAATCGCTTTTCACGAGATTTGCCACAAGCGGCCAATGTAGTGCAAGACTTACGTTCTATGGGTGTAGAACCCAATGCTATCGAAGAAGAAATAGATTTCAATAACTCCAATTGGCCGACATTATTAGGTATATATATAGGTCAGGCGCAAGGCGATAACCTTAGTCGTTCCAAAGCAACTAAAGATGGTATCTATGGAACAGCATCTCAAGGCAAATGTTACAACAAAGCTCCACGAGGTTATAAAAATAAGCACCGTGTGGATGCAAACGGTATGGTAATAGAAAAGTATGTTGAGTTTAGTGAAGAAGCTAAATCTATACGGAAAGCATTTGAAGAATTTGCAAAGGGAACTATCAGTGCCGACTATGCAAGAAGAAGATATTGCCCTCAAATTGCAGAAAGCACGTTTATGGGTATGCTTAGGAATCCCTTTTATATGGGCAAGATAAAAGTACCTGAGTATAACGGAAAGCCGTCCTATTTAGTAGACGGACAGCATGAGCCATTAATAAGCGAAGAAACTTTTCAAAAGATGCAGGAATTGCTTGACGGAAAGAAAAAGGGAAAGCCTAAATTGTGCAAGCCAACTAATCCTGATTTGTTTCTGAGAAAGTTCCTTGTGTGTCCTATCTGTGGTCATGCCTTAACAGGTGCTACAAGCAGAGGCAATGGAGGAAAGTACACCTATTATAATTGCTGCCACGATGCCAAGCATATCCGCAAACGTGCAGAAGATGTCAATGAAGGCTTTGCCAAATATGTAGGAGCATTGAAACCTAAAGAAGAGGTGTTGAATTTGTATGAAGAAGTACTGAAAGATTTGCACGGAGATAGTAAACGTGAAATTCAAGCAGAGATAGACAAGTTGAAAAAGGAGGTCGCTGCAAAGCAATCTCAGATTGAAGAGGTGGAAGACCTGTTAATTATGGATAAAAATCACTCTGATAGATATAATCGCATCTTGGAACGGTACGAAAAAGAGGCGTCTGAGCTTCAAACACGCATTTCTGCACTCGAACTAACCAAACGGGGGAATATCGAACCAAAGTTAGACTATGCTATCTTACTGATAAACAACATAGATAAGTATATCAGTGATGCGCCTTTGGAGACTAAAATCAAGCTCATAGGTTCGATCTTTGAGGATAAAATTGAATTTGACGGAGAAAAATATCGAACCAACTCTTACAACAAAGTGCTTGACCTTATCTTTCAGCAAACCAATGAGTTGCGAGGGGATAAAAAAGAAAAAGGAGAAAGAAATTCATCTTTCTCCAACTCAGTACCCAGACCCGGGGTCGAACCGGGATGGAAGTGAATCCACTGGTGTTTGAGACCAGCGCGTCTACCGATTCCGCCATCTGGGCATTGTTTTTCTCAAATGCGGTGCAAAGATATAGCTTTTTTTTAAATCCGCAAAAGTTTCATTAAAAAAAAAGAGTTTTAAGAGAGAAAAACAGAATAAAATCCCGGTTTTTACAAAATATACTGTACATTAGCCAAAAATTAAAATCAAAAACAAATATGGCAACTAATAAGGATAATTACTGCGTCATTATGTGTGGAGGCATTGGCAGCCGCTTCTGGCCCTTCAGCCGCAAAACACTACCCAAACAATTTCTGGATTTCTTCGGAACAGAGCGTTCCTTACTCCAGCTAACATTTGACCGCTTCAAAAAAATCATCGCGTTGGAAAACATTCTGGTTGTGACGAATGATTTATACGCTGACCTTGTCAAAGAACAACTTCCCGAACTGAGTTCAGAACAGATTCTTTTGGAGCCTACCCGCAGAAACACTGCTCCTTGCATTGCATGGGCATCTTATCATATCCGCGCATTAAATCCAAATGCCAACATCGTAGTAGCTCCTTCAGACCACTTAATTCTAAAGGAAGAGGAGTTTCTTACTGCCATAGAAAAAGGATTGGCATTTGTATCCCAATCGGAAAAGCTGCTTACCCTCGGCATTAAACCCAACCGCCCGGAAACCGGATATGGCTACATACAAATTGCCGAACCCGAAGGCAACAACTTCTACAAAGTAAAGACATTCACCGAAAAGCCTGAACTGGAATTGGCGAAAGTATTTGTAGAAAGTGGTGAGTTCTACTGGAACTCCGGTCTCTTCATGTGGAATGTAAATACCATCATCAAGGCCGGTGAAGAACTGTTGCCAGAATTGGCTGCAAAACTGGCTGCCGGAAACGAAGTATATGGCACTCCACAAGAAAAACAATTCATCGACGAGAATTTCCCAGCATGCCCCAATGTATCCATCGATTTCGGCATCATGGAAAAAGCCAACAACGTATACGTATCCTTAGGCGACTTTGGCTGGTCCGACCTGGGTACTTGGAGTTCACTGTACGACCTGTCACCCAAAGACCACAATAAGAACGTGACACTAAAATGCTCAACCCTGCTCTATAACTGCCATAACAACATAGTAACCCTGCCCAGCGGTAAACTGGCCGTCATAGACGGACTGGATGGATACCTGGTTGCCGAATCTGATAATGTCCTGCTGATATGTAAGAAAGACGAAGAACATGCCATCAGAAAATATGTAAATGACGTACAGATAAAACTGGGAGATGAATATATCTAAAACGCCTCCCCCACTATTATTTCAAGAAAAAAAGCTACCTTAATATAAGATTATCCCTATTGGGAAGCAAGCCCAAAGATAAACATTCAGGAGCACCAATAGTTCCTTAATCGTTATCCAACGGGAATCAATCTTACATTAAGGTAGCTTTTATTTTATCAAAGCAGCCCCCTGCCCCACTTTTACTGCGCAGGAACTTCTCCCGGGTAATTAGGACTATAAAGCAAGGCATCCTTACCTCTAACTACCAAATGCCCATCCTTTACAAAGCCTTCTCCACGCTCTGAAAGATGTTCCACCATACGCTGACGCATAGTCTCAAGCGTCTGCCGATAAGCCGGATCTGCCGAAAGTTCTTTCAATTCGCATGGGTCATTCTTCAAGTCAAACAACTCTTCATGCCCATCATAGAAATTCCACACGTACTTTATCTCACCATTGGTCAAAGCGCACCAATAATTGCTGTAAGCATAGCATGCAGAATGTTCGATATCAATAAAATCGCGCCACGCAGCGTTACCATCCCCTGCCATCAATGACAAAAGCGACCTTCCATCCATGCCTTCGGGAACTTCTCCGCCAGCCATGTCCACAAATGTAGGCAGCAAGTCGCGCAATTCCACCGGATGATTATCTTTTTCTTTTCCTGCTATCTGACAGGAAGAAGGCCATTTGACAATGAAAGGTATATGCGCCGACCCCTCATAGGGATAAGTCTTACGCCAATGATAATGGTCTCCAAGCATGTCGCCATGGTCGGAGACATATACTATCAAAGCATTGTCATACATGCCTTTCTTGCGCAAGGCCTCCACTATCTTACCGATTTCTTCGTCTACAAACGATACATTGGCATAATAATAACGCCGTGAGTTCTGCGCATATTCCGCTCCGTAGTTGCCATACGGCTTTTTAGTAGCCTGCGCAGTAGGTTCTTTCAGCTCGGCATACTCACCAGCCCAGTCTCCTATCCAAGGAGCAGGTATATCCTGGCCGTCGTACATATCCAGAAAACGCTGTGGCGGGTCATAAGGGCTGTGCGGACGCGCAAAAGACACTTTCAGGAAAAGCGGCTGTTCATTCTCATAATTCTCTATCAGCTCACAAGCCGTCTCACCGGTCCAAGTAGTAGGATGCAATTCCTCGGGCAACTGATAAATCCCAGCCCGCAAATCATTCCAGCCGATACCGGTCTTATCAGGATTCTCGCCTGGCGCATGCAACTGAAACCAGCGCCGATAATCACTTATAAAATCAAGACTCTCCACACGTCCGCTCTCATCGACCAACGTAGCATGAAAGCCATGAAGAGAATGCTGTGGAAACCAGTGCATCTTGCCTATTCCAAAAGTATAGTAGCCCAACTCACGCAACATACGCGGCATCTCAAACCTATACTTCTCTGCCACTCTTCCATAGCCTAACATGCCATGATGCCATGGCGACAACCCCGTCAGCAATCCGGCACGAGCCGGCGTACTACTTGGAGAAGAAGAATAAGCATGCATAAAAACAGTTCCATCATGGGCCAAAGCGTCCAAATTGGGTGTATGAACAGCCTCATTACCCATACAGCCCATCGCATCAAAGCGATGCTGGTCGGCCATCAACAAAATAATATGAGGACGCTGCTGAGCAGACAAAGCTGTAGGCACCAACAGGCCACCGGCCAATACATACAGCCACTTATTATTACTCACATTTCCCATAGGCAATCATATTTGGTTTCAAAATTTCAGTTCAACATTCAATGTGCTTGCCTCATCAACAATCACATTCTCCAGCTCAATATTCAAAGAGCCATCTGCTTTTTTCAACCAGATATCTACACTACGATTGGGCAATAAAGCAACCCGCGTCTTACCATAATGAAGGTAGAAGGGGATATCATAGCGATTATCCAGCCTAAAAGTTGCCGCTGCATCATCTTCCGACAAAACTTCTACTGACACGGCCGCCCAAAAGAAACGGGTAAGCAAATCCCTGTCGCCAGCCAAATGATTTCCAAAATAAGCAATCGTACGTTTATTTTCCAACGCCTCCCGAATGCTTTCCAACGATTTATCCTTGGAGAATATAATGGTCATTGGACGATGATAAACTCCCCCGGCTGCACATCCTGCGCCATGCACCCCGTCATTGGCATATACCGAAGTATGCACATCCGAACAGCTTAACACCGTCAGCCCCCACTCTTTCGCCCACTTCAGCGCACGAGGATAAAACTCCGTATTGTTAAACACTTCAATGCCATGCACCAGTTTTTCTTTCAACAGATTGGCCTGAAACTCATACATTCTGCAAGTATCTACAGCCCATGCCGGATGATTCCAGGTAACAAAACCTCCCTGTGCCACGGCCTCTGCAATAGCTGCTTTAGGGTCATCCATCTTCAGCTTGTTGGCATCGTCAATAAACAAAGCATTGAAATGTCCGAATATCGGTTGCTTACGAGTTATTTCTGTTCCTTTAATCAAGATTATCCCTCGCTTTTCAGCCTGTTTCTTTGCCAATTCATAAGAAGTGTTTTCATCTCCCTTTATGTATTCACGATTGGTCTTATACTCAATATGGTCCGTGATAGCCAATACGTCAAGTCCAGTTTTCCAAGCCTCATCCACACGCATATCTGGCGATACAGAACCATCGGAAAAATAAGTATGCGTATGCAAATCTGCCTTTAAGGCAATATAGCCTTCCAGCGCAGAAGGAACCCTTACCTCCTGACGTGTATTCTCCGCATAATAAGGATATATCACTTTATTGACATTCTGTCCACCAACATATCCACACATAACCGAAAACAAACCTACCAATAATATCCTGCTATTCATTTTTTTTCTTTTCCTTATTAATAAAAATCCAACGACTAAAAACCTTACTAAAGTTTCGCCAGCCTATTCCAGCCTGGTTGCTACAGAAGTTCAAGTAGTTTCAGGCAATACATATATATATCAACCGTTTCACACAAGGGCTGTGAATCCCTCACAATCTTACTGTGAATACTTCACATACGGACTGTGAAAGCCTCACATGCGAACTGTGAAAGCTTCACAGTAATACTGTGACAAGCTGTGAATACATTCAATATGTACGCCAGGCCACTCCCCAGAAGTCAGATGCCAACAACAACGAACAGCTAACTGACAAATCTGGCTTATCCACTGAACTAACCGGAAAAGATTAGCCCACGAAACTTGATTTACTTTATAAAATATATTATCCCGGGAAGGATTTACTTCCTTTTAAGAAGCAAACTTCCCGTGACTTATAATTAATCCTGAAAACTACATCGGATTCTGTACGATATTGCCCTGACTGTTATCTATCTCGCTCTGAGGTATCGGGAAGAGTTCAGAATAACCTTCACGGAAAACGGCATTTGGTTTTACCGCTTTAAATTCAGGCGAATTGAACACTTCCACAGCCTTACCTGTACGTACAAGGTCGAAATAACGATGTCCTTCCATGGCAAACTCAAAACGATTCTCGTCAATAATCGCGTCAAACAGTTCTTCACCGGTAGCAGTCGTATTGTCGGGCAAGCCTGCACGGCGTCTTACCTTATTCATATATTCACGAGCCAAAGCATCATTGCCACCCAACTTGCAAACAGCTTCTGCATAAATCAGATAAACCTCCGACAAACGAATGATACGCAAATTATTGGGCATCGTAAATATGTCTTCCGTACCGATTCGTTCTTCCGGTTTAATGTAAACTTTCTGATTGTAGTAACCGGTTCTGTTAAACTCCAGGCTTGCAAAATCTTCCGGAGTTTCCCAGGCTTCCAATTCCTCTGTAGTCAACAGCGTTCCTTCCTTACGCTTGTCGGCAGGGTCAAAAGCATCAGCCAGCAGCTGTAAAGGCTGGTTGCCGCCATATCCCATGAAAGGACGCGGTCCCTGTGCATAAGCACTGTAGTTACCAGTTGTAGTAAGTCCGGAATCGTCTGACTTATGACGGAAGTTTATCTCAAAGATAGATTCTTTGCAATGTTCGTTAGCCATTGAGAAGATATCTTCAAAGTTCTCCATCAAGTCATATTCAGCCGGAACCAATGGCAAAAGATTATCTTCAATAGCCTTCTTGGCTTCCGCATACTTGCCTTGGTACAAATAAACCTTGGCCAACAATGCCCAGGCTGCATCCGATGTTGCACGTCCCAAGTCCTTTGTATCCAGTTCTTTCTTACGTGGCAAGTTTTGAGTAGCAAAAGTCAGGTCTTCTTCTATCAAAGCATACACCTCTGCCTTAGGACTGCGCTTCTTGCTTTTATCCTCCAAATCAGGAGTCTCTCTATAAATAGGCAAGTCGCCCCAGGTACGCACTGCCTCAAAATAGAAATACGCTTTCGTGAAATACGCTTCACCCAACAAATACTCTTTCTTATAAAGGCTGAAAACAGACGGATCCATCTTCTGAATACCTTCAATAGCCTGCAACGAACGATTTATGGCACGGAAACAAGTGTTCCATCTATCTGCCAGACGACCATAATCTGCATGAAATTCCAGATTCTCCATACGACGCGCAGCAGCCACGTCATTGTCGCTACCACTTGTCGTGGCATCATCTGTAGTAATATCGCCTACAGACCAAATAGTACGTGTATAACGATAATCCTTATACATCGAAGTCGCACCAACCACAGCCGCCACGGCGTCGTTTTCAGTCACAAAAAATTCATCAGTCGTAAGTTGTCCTAAAGCCGACTTATCAAGAAAATCGCTACAACCTACCAGCATAAGAGCTCCCAAAGCCAACGGGAATATGTTATTCAGTGTTTTCATATTACATATCAAAATTAGAGATTACCATTTAGTCATTAGAAAGTTATATTGATACCGCCGGTAATAGTACGCGATTGCGGATAAGTTCCATAATCAAAACCACGGCTCAAATAATCTGTAGTAGAAAGCTGTCCAATTTCCGGGTCTGCTCCCGTATAATCAGTCACAGTAAACAAGTTCTGTCCGCTTACGTAGATGCGCAAGTTCTGCAGCTTTATCTTCTGAAGCAACTGTTTGGGGAACGTATAACCCAACTGAATATTCTTCAGACGGAGATAAGAGCCATCTTCAACATAGAAGTCAGAGAGACGCAGGTTGTCATTATTGTCATCGCCATTGATACGCGGAATGTTCGTATTCGGGTTCTCCGGTGTCCAAGCATTCAGCACAGCTCTGTTTTTCTGGAATGAGCTACCTGTTGAGAACGTATAAGCACGGTTTGCATTGAATATCTCATTGCCATGCACACCTTCAAAGAAAATGCCCAAATCGAAATTCTTATATGTCAACGATACATTGAAACCATACGTAAAGTCAGGAATCGGACTACCTATTGAAGTCTTATCTGCATCATTCAGCTTACCATCAGGCTTTCCTGTCAGGGTCTTACCGTCAGCTTCATAACCATTCAAATCCATGAATACAAAATCACCCAGGCCTGCATTAGGCTGCAACTTGCGTACCTCTGCCAACTGTTCTTCAGTTTGAATCAGGCCACCGGTTTTATATCCCCAAAACTCACCAATGGTAGAACCAACATAAGTACGGGTTGCACTACCACGGCTGTAAACGGTACCTCCCACTAAAGCACTACCTGTACCCAGACTGAGGGCCTCATTCTTCACTGTAGCAATGTTTCCGCCTACCGACAGATACAAATCCTTTGTCAACTGCTTCTGCCATTGAGCCGAGAATTCAAATCCGGTGTTTCTCACGCTACCAACATTTGTCACTGGTCCGCTTTCATACCCCAGATGGGCAGGAATAGGCTCTGCCAGCAACATATCCTTTGTGGTCTTGGAATACCAGTCGGCAGTCAAAGTCAACGACTGGAACAAAGCTATATCCAAACCGATATTGGTCGATTCCGTTGTTTCCCATTTAATATCAGCATTACCCAAGGCAATAGCCATTACACCCTGATAAACTTCTTCCGGTCTACCATACAAGTACTGATATTGCTGTGCCGATGTCAGAACGTTCTGATACAGATAATTACCAATATTCTGGTTTCCAATCTGTCCCCAGCCGCCACGCAGTTTCAGCATATCAATCCAATGTGCATTCAGGTTCTTGAAGAATTGCTCATTCGAAATCTTCCATGCCAAAGAGAATGAAGGGAAAGTAGCATAACGATTATTCTTGCTGAAGCGCGAAGAACCGTCGATACGCACACTGGCTGTAGCCAGATAACGGTCATCGTATCCATAGTTGACACGTCCCAAATAAGATATCATAGACGACTCCCAAGCTGTTCCGTTTGCCTTGGCCGAATTTGCATTCTGGGCAGCATCAATGTACTGCAAGTTTTCCGAATTACCCGGTACACCGTTTTTACTTGCCGAGAAGCTCTCATTACGTGTGCTTTCCATCGTATAACCGGCCATCACCTTCAAGTCATGCTTACCGTTAAATACCTTTTCATAAGTCAGCACATTTTCCCACACCCAATTCAAATAGCTGGTAGCGCCACGCGAAACCACGCTTTCTGAAGTCTTTTGTGTCGGGCTCACTTCATATTTGGGAACAAAATCAGAATCATCAATGCGGCGCATGTCCACTCCGAAGCTTGTCTTAAACATCAAATCCTTGGTAAAGTTCACCATACCATAGATAGAGCCCACCAAGTCCAAACTTTTACGTTTGGTATTCGAATACTCGATAGTTGCCACCGGATTATATATATCTGCAAAAGAGGAATATCCCCAACTTCCATCCGTCTGCTTAACCGGTACAACCGGTTCCATCTTCAAGGCCGTACTCATTACGGAGAAAGCCTCATTGCTTTCCAATACCGTCTTGCGTGTCGACAATGAAGTAGACAAATTGGTTCCGACCGTAAATGTGTCATTAATTTTATTATTTGCATTCAAGCGCAGTGAAAGTCTCTCGTAGTCAGTTCCCTTAATGGTACCTTCCTGTCCCAGATAACCGGCACTGGCCGTATAAGTAATGCCACCCTGGCCACCGCTCATGTCCACATAGTAGTTCTGAATAACGGCCGAACGGGTAATCTCATCAATCCAGTTTGTAGAAACATTACGGTCTACCTTCGACAAATCAATAGGACTGGAACGGGTTTCATTCACTTTCTGTTGGAAATCATACCACTCAGGTCCACTCATCAAATCCAGATTGTTGATTGCTGTCTGTATACCATAGTAAGCATTAAAGTTAACCGTCGTTTTACCCACAGTTCCCGCTTTCGTTGTAATCAGGATAACTCCATTGGCACCTCGCGAACCATAGATGGCCGAAGCCGAAGCATCTTTCAGTACCTCCAGTGAAGCAATGTCATTTGGATTCAAATAAGAGATGCTGCTCACCGGCATACCGTCTACCACATACAAAGGTTCTGCATCGTTCACTGTACCAATACCACGTACACGAATCGTAGGAGTAGCACCCGGTGAACCTGATTGAGAAGTAATGCTTACACCCGGAACTCGTCCTTGCAGTGCCTGTCCTACATCACCAACCGACTGTTTGGCCAATACATCACCTTTCACCGAAGCCACAGCCCCTGTAATGTCACTCTTCTTTTGTATACCATATCCTACCACTACTACTTCATCAAGCAATTCGGTATCTTCCTTCAGTATCACTTTCACAAAATCTTTTCCGGCTGTATTGATTTCCTGCGTCTGATAACCTACATAGCTCACCAACAGGATAGCATCTTCCGAAATGTTTTCCAGCACAAAATTACCGTCAATATCCGTTATCACGCCCGTAGAAGTTCCCTTCACCTGCACACTTGCACCGATAACCGTCATACCCGACGCATCGGCCACATTACCCTTCAACGTTCTTTTCTGCTGAGCTGCCTCTTGTGTTTCCTCTACATTCCTACTTTCTTTCTCGTTATAGAGAACAATATTCTTGTCCGATATCTTATAACCGATGGAAGTTCCCTCAAATACTTTATCCAGGACTTTGAAAATATTTTCATTTTCTACTTTCACAGATACCTTTCTGTCCGTGTCCACTACATTATTATTGTAGAAGAATACAAATCCTGTAGTATTCTGAATCTCAGTCAGGATTTCCTCTACAGTTCTATTTTCCGCAGAAAGGTCAAGCGTTGTTTTCTGCGCATAACCGGTGTCGGCAAAAGCCAGACCCACACATACAAATAGCATTACCAATGTGCATTTCATAGCAAGAGGAGTTTTTTTAATAACATTCGTTAGAATAGATTTCACTCTAAATAGATGGATTTTACAGTGTTTTTCCATAAATTTGTACTGATTTAGTTAAAAACAAAAATACATTTATCTGTCGGCAAACAGATTGGGTTTCATTTTGTTCATGCAGAAAAGATGCGGCAACATTATTTCTGCATGTTTTTTTTAATAATACTCTTTCTTCTTCATGGCATAATCATTTTAAGGTAATTAATAAACTTCTACTATCTGTTTTTCTTCATTAGCATCGGCGTTTTCCACAAACTTAAAGGTAATGTCCGAAGACAAACTGAATTTTTCCAGTACACGTGGCAGATACTGCCCCATAAATTCTCCGGTAAAACTATGTTTCTTCAGTGCTTCATTCTTCAAGATAAACTTTACGTTATAGCGTCTTCCCAGCATTTTCAAGATATCTTCAAAAGGTGTCTTACGAAAAATCAGCTTTCCATCTTTCCAAGCAGTCTCTACATCCACATTCACATTCCTCAAATCAATGTCTTTTGCATTGACTGCATAAACCAGTTTCTGGCCGGGTTCCATCATCACAGTTCCCTGCTTGCACGAATCCGAATAACTAAAACTAACCTTTCCTGAAACCAGCGTCGTACTTACCTCATGCTCCTCCAGATAAGCTGATACGTTAAACTCAGTACCATGCACTTCTATGGCCGAATTATTGGGAGTGTGAACCACGAACCTGCTATCAGCATCTTTCCTGACCGCAAAATATCCCTCTCCCACAAGAGTCACCTCCCTGCAATCATCGGTAAACCGCTCAGGATACTTCAAGCAAGATGATGAATTCAGCACAACCGTACTACTGTCAGGCAATACAACCGTCGTATTCATACCCGGATTGGTCCTTACTACCAGCATACGCGTCGTTTCACGATGCAACTCCATATACAACAATGCTACCAGTCCCAGTAGTGGCAACACCAATACGGCTGCAACCCGTTGAAACATCCGCCCCAGCTTCCTATACCTACCTATGAGCATCCTGCCATGAACCTTGTCCAAGGCTTTTTCCACTTGCTTCTGCGACGGATTCTCCTCCATGGCCACTGCAATGGACAACAAATGTACCTGTTGAAGCAGTTTACGATTCTCTTCCGACTCTTGCAACCAAGCTTCGACCTGCGCATGCTCCTCTTCAGTAGCCTCATCCGTGCAATAACGCAACAGCAACTCTTCCATATTATCTCTTTCGTTCATCATAAGTAGTCTAAAAGCCTAATAATACGCTTTTATTTCAAAGACAAGTGAAAGCTGCCAGGTTACTAAACCGAAATGCGTTTTTTTTCAGTTTCCCCTAAAAAAAGTCCATTTCTCCCCAAGAATAGACTATATTTGCCTAGAATTAACAGAAAAACATCCCCATGAAGAAAGCCCTCAACAATGATATTCTGCTACTCTATGACATGCAAAATGGCAGTAAAAGGGCTTTCGACTCTATTTTCCGAAAATATTATCCCATCCTGTGTTACTATGCACGCCATTTTCTGACACAGGAAGATGCCGAAGAAGTAGTACAGGATATACTGCTCTGGATATGGGAAAACAAACATGAACTCACCATCGACTATTCACTCAAACAATATCTTTTCAGAATGCTGCACCACAGGTGCATAAACAAGATTCTGCAAAACGAAGCCAAACTGAAAGCCGACACAGCATTCTACCAAAAGACGATGGAAGCCTTGCACGACACTGATGTAGCCCAAGTCAACGAGTTGAGCCGACATATCAAAGAGGCCATCAACGCACTTCCGGCCCCCTATCGCGAAGCCTTTGTCATGCACCGGTTCCAGCAACTAAGCCACAAAGAAATAGCAGCCAAACTCAATGTGTCACATCAGACCGTCAACTACCGCATAGGACAGGCTGTAAAACTCCTGCGTGCCCAACTGAAAGACTACCTGCCGTTCCTCATACTCTTTTATTATCACCATTTGAAGTGATAATAGAAAAAGGGCTGTTCCACATCACAAATGCCGAACAGCCCTTTCCGGAATATTTATCTTAATAAGGAGGGGGTGCAATATTTATAAAGCTGCACGAATAGCTTCTGCCACTGCCTTAAACTCTTCGTCCGACAGTTTCAGCTTCGGATTAGAGAAAAGCATATCTTTTTCACTCTGCATGGGAATCAGGTGAATATGTGCATGAGGCACTTCCAGGCCCAGCACAGCCATGCCTACCTTCTTGCAAGGGAAAGCCTTGCCTATAGCCAGTGCCACTTTCTTGGCAAAGACGTGCATGGCAGCCAAGTCTTCGTCTGCCAAGTCAAAGATATAGTCAACTTCCTGCTTGGGAACCACCAGCGTGTGACCTTTCACCAACGGATTGATGTCAAGGAAAGCAAAGAACTTATCGTCTTCAGCCACCTTGTAACAGGGAATCTCCCCTGCAATGATTCTGCTAAATATTGTTGCCATACGTACTTATAATTAAAGATACCAGTCACTTGAAATATAAAATAAGGCAAGCCCGACTGTGCGGACCCGCCTTACTATTTAGAATGAGATGCTTACTACTTCCAGTTTAATCATACCCTGCGGCACTTTGATTTCAGCCACATCGCCCACCTTCTTGCCAAGCAAGCCCTGAGCAATAGGCGTATTCACCGAAATCTTGCCTTCTTTCAGGTTGGCTTCGCTTTCCGACACGATGGTATATGTCATCTTCATACCATTCTTCACGTTCTTCAGTTCCACCTTATTCAATATCTGCACCGAGTCAGTCTTAAGTTTCGACTCATCAATGATTTTTGCATCAGCAATAATCATTTTCAGCTTGGCAATTTTGCTTTCGAGCAATCCTTGCGCTTCCTTGGCTGCATCATATTCCGCGTTCTCCGACAAGTCACCCTTATCACGAGCCTCGGCTATTGCTGCTACTATTTTCGGACGCTCTACCGCCTCCAAATGTTTCAAATCGGCCAACAGTTTATTGTAGCCTTCTTCTGACATATAAGCCATACTTTTTTCCTCCTATAATTATTTTTAATATTTAATGTATCGGCATAATACAAAAAGAATTCCAACATGATGCTCATGCTGGAACCCTTTTCCCTTATAACTCTGCAAAGATAGCCTTTTATATAATGCGTGTCAAGCAAAAAAAGCTGCTTTGTAACATTATAACTTATTTTCTATAAAAGTTTTTTAACTTCAGCTTCCAAATCTTTGATTAATTCACCTCTCACACTCAGCTCGTTATTTCTGTTTACAAGGAATATGGAAGGCATATTCTGCACATTGTATGCCGCAGCTATCGACGAATATACACCGTTTGCATCGCGCACGCAAATCCAGGGCAAGTTATCGGCCGTCGTCTTCCAGTAGTGTTCATCCGCATCAAGCGATACCTGGTAGATTTCCAACCCCTGTGAGGCATACTTGTCATACAACTCGCGCAGCATGTAGTTGTGCGAAGCCGAAACTGCGCTCTGATAGATGGTAAAGTCCAAGATTACCACTTTTCCCTTCAACTCGGTCAGTCTGCGCACCTGTCCTTTCATATCACGCAAAGCTATTTCTATTACGCCCGTCTCACTAATCACACTGTCGGGAATCTCCACCACCTGTCTGTTCGGTTCGCGCGTATTCTTCATACCCTTAATCACGATGTTATACAAGTTCTTTGAGCGTGCGGCATGAGGATAGAAATTATTCAGGCTCGTGGCTACTGCCGCAAAGCACTTCACATCATCCTTGTTGTTCAGCGGGTCAAAAATCAAATAATCATTCAACTTCTGGAACAAGGCGAAGTAAGCCGCAGCCGTATTGGGAGCTGCATATATATAGTTTATCTTCACGTCGTTCTTATAGTTTTTGAGCAACAGTGCCAGGCTGTCTTCAAACACAGAAGGCAGCATCTTGTTACCTCTTACCGAAGCCAGCAGACCGTCGACCTTGTTCTGCAAATCCAGCTGTTTCAGCGACAGTTCTTTTATCTTTTCGCTATTGGCCGAACCCTCCACCGTATAGGCCACGGCAAAATTGTTGTACGGCGCCGTGATACGCACTGTTTCCGTCGAATCCACCGAGAAATTTATCACCTTGTCCTCCAGTCTCAAACGATAGAACTCGGGCGACTCCGGCCGGGCATACGCAAACGAATACGAACCGTCACCTTTCAGTTTCACAGAATCGAGCGGAACAATACCCTGCAGAGCTACAGCCTCCAGATAGAGCATCTTTCCGTCAGCGTCAGATACCGTTCCTTCCACATGGAATTTCGGCTCCGAATCACAAGCACCCAGAGCAAACGCCGCAAGTGCCACAAACAAGACTTTCTTCATATATATCGAATTTGAATTTTTCATTTCCTGCGACAGGAATACCAGCCCTTTTCCAGGCATGGCAAGCAACATTTTTCCAGCCAAAAGGCCTGCAAATATACTTCTTTTCAAGTTTAGTCAAAGCATTTTCACGCCATCTTCCACTCATAAACCCGAAAAAAAAGGTAAAAATCAAACTTTTTATCTCATTCACACCCAATTACCTGAATAATTGTATATCTTTGCACGGATTTTTTGAAAAGAAATTAGCTATAAAACATTTTTTATGATTAACCCAATTGTTAAGACGATCGAGCTTCCTGATGGAAGAACCATCACGCTCGAAACGGGAAAGCTGGCAAAACAGGCAGACGGTTCTGTAATGCTGCGCATGGGCAACACCATGCTGCTGGCTACTGTTTGTGCCGCCAAGGACGCAGTTCCCGGAACAGATTTTATGCCCTTACAGGTAGAGTACAAAGAGAAATATTCCGCATTCGGACGTTTCCCCGGCGGTTTCACCAAGCGCGAAGGACGTGCTTCTGACTATGAAATCCTGACTTGCCGCCTCGTTGACCGTGCTCTCCGCCCCTTATTCCCCGACAATTTCCACGCAGAGGTATATGTAAACATCATCCTCTTCTCAGCCGACGGCGTTGACATGCCCGATGCACTTGCAGGACTTGCCGCTTCCGCCGCTCTGGCCGTTTCCGATATTCCTTTCAACGGTCCTATTTCTGAAGTTCGTGTGGCACGTATCGACGGACAATTCGTCATCAACCCCACCTTCGAACAACTGAAGAATGCCGACATGGACCTCATGGTAGGTGCTACCTACGAAAACATCATGATGGTAGAAGGCGAAATGAACGAAGTGTCTGAGCAAGACCTGCTGGCTGCTCTGAAGGCTGCTCACGAAGCCATCAAACCGATGTGCAAGGCTCAGCTGGAACTGGCCGAAGAAGTAGGCTCTACCGTAAAACGCGAATACTGCCACGAAGTAAACGACGAAGACCTGCGCAAGGCCGTACACGATGCCTGCTACGAGAAGGCATACGCCATCGCCGCTTCGGGCAACCGCAACAAGCACGAACGCCAGGACGCATTCGATGCCATTTGCGAAGAATTCAAGGCACAGTTCACTGAAGAGGAACTTGAAGAAAAAGCTCCCCTCATTGACCGCTACTACCACGATGTAGAGAAAGAGGCCATGCGTCGTTGCATCCTCGACGAAGGCAAGCGTCTCGACGGCCGTAAGACTACCGAAATCCGCCCCATCTGGTGCGAGGTTGGCTATCTGCCCGGCCCTCACGGTTCTGCCATCTTCACCCGTGGTGAAACTCAGTCACTGTCTACCGCCACACTGGGTACCAAGCTCGACGAAAAGATTGTTGACGATGTGCTCAACCAAGGCAAGGAACGCTTCCTGCTCCACTACAACTTCCCTCCCTTCTCTACCGGTGAGGCAAAGGCACAGCGTGGTGTAGGCCGTCGTGAAATTGGCCACGGCCACCTGGCATGGCGTGCCCTGAAGGGACAAATTCCTGCCGACTATCCCTACGTAGTACGCGTAGTTTCCGATATCCTCGAATCAAACGGTTCTTCATCCATGGCTACCGTATGTGCCGGCACACTGGCACTGATGGACGCCGGTGTAAAAATCAAGAAACCGGTATCGGGTATCGCCATGGGACTTATCAAGAACCCCGGTGAAGACAAATACGCCGTATTGTCTGACATCCTGGGCGATGAGGACCACTTGGGCGACATGGACTTCAAGGTAACCGGAACCAAAGACGGTATCACTGCCACACAGATGGATATCAAGGTAGACGGTCTGTCTTACGACATTCTGGAAAAGGCACTGCTCCAGGCCAAGGAAGGACGCGAATACATCTTGGGCAAACTGACCGAGTGCATCGCCGAGCCTCGTGCTGACCTCAAGCCTCATGCACCGCGCATCGAGACCATGACCATCCCCAAAGAATTCATTGGTGCTGTCATTGGCCCGGGCGGAAAGATTATCCAAGGCATGCAGGAAGAAACCGGTGCTACCATCACCATCGAAGAAGAAGACAACGTAGGCAAGATAGAAATTGCCGGAACCAACAAGAAGAGCATCGATGATACTATCCGCCTCATCAAGGCTATTGTTGCCGTTCCCGAAGTAGGCGAAGTCTACAAAGGCAAGATTCGCTCCATCATGCCCTACGGTGCATTCGTTGAATTCCTCCCCGGAAAAGACGGATTGCTCCACATCTCCGAAATCGATTGGAAGCGTCTGGAAACAGTAGAGGAAGCCGGACTGAAGGAAGGCGATGAAATCGAAGTCAAGCTGCTCGACATCGACCCGAAGACCGGTAAATTCAAACTCTCTCACCGTGTATTGATTCCGAAACCGGAAGGCTATACAGAAAGACCTGCACGCAGAGAAAGAGGCGAAAAGAAGTAAAATCCATTAAGCCATCATAAGACGGCCCGGCAGATACACATTTCTGCCGGGCCGTTGTTTTTATTGTCCAGAGCCGTTATTGTTTGCGATAGCCTAGTTCGCAAGCTGTTTCGTCAGTACGAAGTGTTCGCCTATTTCTCCCTCTATTACCTGCCGGTCACCATCCAACTGCCGAAGCCTGTTTTCCTCCACCTTATAATAAGTCGTATCATTCTTTTCGCCTACGACTATCAGCAGGTTCTTATCCAACACATACGTACCCTTGTTTTCAAACGAGGCGTCACGCTCCAAATAATCATAAACGCTGGAAAATGTTCCGTCAGCCTTCAGTTCCAGCGTCACGTCAATACCCGGACAGTCAGCAGCCGGCAAGATTCCCTTGTATACGCCCTGGTAATCCAAAGAGTTGGATGCGTCGTGTCCGTCGCTCCTGCATTCGGTCGAATCGTTTTCCACTGCCGCAGCCTGTCCCTTTCCGCTACCGCTGCCACAGGCCACGCAAACCATTGCAGCAGCCACCAGCCAAAGTCTGTTTTTTACCATATTATTAACTATTTAAAAATTGCATATTCTATCTGCCAATACAAGGCCATTTATCCAATGCCGGAACAGCCGACCGCCAACTTCCCTGCAAACATCTGCCGCCCGGCTATTCACCATCCTCCCTATACTCCAGCAAGTCGCCCGGCTGGCAGTCAAGCACCTTGCAGATAGCTTCAAGCGTAGAGAAGCGGATGGCCTTTGCCTTTCCCGTCTTCAGGATGGACAGGTTGGCAGGAGTAATGTCTATCCGTTCTGCCAGCTCGCCCAGCGAAATCTTGCGGCGAGCCATCATGATATCCAGATTAACTACAATAGGCATAAGCTCAAGTTTAAATCGTCAAATCCTGTTTTTCCTTAATTTTCACTGCACGGCGCATTATCCTGCCGACAAACTGCAACAGGAAACCCAAGACCATAATAGTGGTCCAGTCCAGCGAATAAAGCAGTTCCTGTCCCAACTCTCCCGCCTCGCGGGCAAACGTCGAGCGTATCAGCATCAGCAGAATAATGTAGTACCCGCTGTTTTCCAGCAGGCTCGCTGTCCGGTAGCTCAACAGGTCGCGACAGTCCATCCGCAGAAGATTCACACACAGCAGGAGCAAAGCCAACATATTGCAGGCATACACTCCCGCCAGCATCAGTTCCTCGCTTCCGCCTCTCGCCAGTCTTACAACCGAGGGCAGCGAATAAGCCACCACTGCCATCAGCACTATCCATATCACCCAGAACAGGCTGCCCATATCGGCATAACGCCGCTTCATTGTCTTCCATATATTCATCATCCAGTCTCCTTTTCTTTCTCAGTTTTCTCCTCCCAATACTTTCCACCACGAGGTAGCCCACCGGGTCCATTTATAGTACAGATATACCCAGCCGTACATCCAAGCCACAGCACCGCACACCCGCAACGTCCTGTCGCCTTCTTCTATCCAACCGACCACTACCATGAAAAACACAGCCGTCGCCACCATCAGCACCAGCACCAGGCCACCTATAAACCCGGCCAATGCCACCCCTGTGCGGTCAGTATGTCGCCAGTCCTTTCTTTCTACAGCCATAATCTTTTAGTTTTTGAGTTCCTGAGTTCATAAGTTTATGGATGAATGCTTCGCACCAACTGATAAACTAAAAAACTTATGAACTTATAAACTCACCCGTTTATCCTTTACTTTTTCATTCAACATCTTGTCCTCACACCGTCAGGTCCTGTTCCTCCTGCATCCGTATGCCCACCTTGAACAGACAGGCAATGAACAGGAAAAACACACCCAGCAGAAGGAAAACCATCGGCACCGTATTACTGAACGGCCGCTCCGCCCAACAGGCATTCATCACCATCTGTGCTATGCCGTTCAGCTCCAGCACCAGACCAATCCACATAATCAGGTCAGAGTTGCGCTTCGTAAATACCTGTCCCTGCTTCACATGCCGCTGCATCCTGTATATCAGCACACTGCAAACAGCCAATACCACCAGCGTAACATTCTCGGGCAACATACTCACTAGTCCGCCTCCGGCCGAGTCCTCCAGCAGACGCATGCCCAGCAGCAGGTTGCGTGCCAGGCAAAACAGCAGGCAGCTGACGCATACCACCACCAGGCAGTACATCGTAAACTCCAGTTCTTCCCTGGAATCCTTCTTGCAAAAACTAAATTTCAACCCTTTCATATCCATGTCCACTTTAAATGGTCAAATCCTGTTCTTCTTTCATCTTCAGTCCGATGGCAAACACCTCGGCCACGATAAGTGCCACCAGTCCCAGCATCAGGGTCGTGATGTTCACCGTGTCGGGCAAGTCCAGTTCGTAGTGCTCCAGTGCGAAGACCTCACGCAAGCTGCAAAGCGTTAGATAAGCCGACAGGCATGTACAGCCAAAGTCTATGATAAGCAACAGCCCCAGCCGACGTAGCCGTCTGACATTAAGCCAGTTGAAGATATCCGACCGGTTAATGGCCACAATGATGCGGACAAACAGCACCAGAGCCCAGATAATGGCTACCAAGGATACCCAAGTCAACACTCCTGCCAATACCCTCACGCCCAAGCTTTTCGGGGTTTTCATTCCCACCATCAGCAATCCGTGGGCCACCGGCACAAACTCCCCGCTCTTCACATTGTACACCGAGTCGCACATCAGTGTCCCCACCTTTTCAGTAATGGCACGAGGAGCCAGTCCCACGGTGGTAATATTGGTCAACGCCTCAAAGTCCTTGCTGCGCTCCAGCTCTTCTACCGATTCCGCGTTACGGGCCATTTCCAGCCCCTTCTCCACACCCATTTCAATGCCTATATACATGTAGTAGAGCGACTTGCCCACCGACCATCCCAGTACCAGCAACACCACTACACAAAGAATATTCAGTCTCCGTTTCATACCTCACTCCTTTTCCAGTCCGTCCGATAATTACATTTCCACAGCAGCCTCAACGACACCACCAGCACCAGCAGCGACACGGCAATGCCGCCCCACGGCCATTCCACGCCCAGCACCTCTGTCAGGCTCTCTGCCTCGGGATAGCGCAAACTGAGGAAGACCGACAGCGAATTGTTCAGCACATGAATCAGAATACAAGGCACCAGGCTGCCCGTACGCCAGTATATCCACGCAAACAGAAAGCCTGCCAGCGATGCACCTACTATCTGAGCCGGGTTCAGATGGAAAATGCCAAACAGCAGTCCCGACACTACAATGGCCACAGCCGGACTGTAACGCCGCAGCAATACCTTGGTCACTGCCCCCCTGAACAGTAACTCTTCCAATACTGGGCCCAACAGTGCCACACACACAATGCCCAGCCATCCGGCCTGCAAGGCGTCAAACGTATTTTCCAGCCAGTCGGGCAGAAAATCCAATTTCGATGTCAATACATCCGACAGGAAAACGACCGACATTCCCGCCAGCACCGACCACAGCAATACGCCCGCCGACACCGGAGAGTACAGTTGCCTGTCACCCGTCAGATAGCCTTGCTTCCACAGATACCACCCCATGATGAGAAACCCGAACAGCATGGCAGGAGCCAGCGTCAACGACTCTGCCCCCTCAATGGAGCCATAGGCCACATACGAGTAGGCCAGGCACAGCGGCCCTGCAATCAGCGCCCCCAGCACCTGTACCAGCATATAAATCAAAACCAATTGAATTGCCTTTTTCATAATCTACACTCATTTAGCAAACAAACTACCAAACCTCAGCACTTACGCACCGGCCAACATTTACTCAAACACACTGGCCACAAAGCCAGCCACAACCGTCACCAACATCGACAACGACAATACCAGAAGCGTAATGCTCATAAAAGCCCTTTTCATACATTCTACGTTTTTAAACATGATACATAATTTCGGATTTCCGATACGCAAAGGAAAACAGAAAAAACGAACTGACAAAAGAAAAACAGAAAAAATTTATCGTTTTTCGATAAAAAAGCAATGATATACGATAACGGCCACCACCAGCACTCCTGTCATACCTTTCACCAGCCTTTCCCTTCCGCCCCGCTATACGTCCGGACGGTCATGCTCCACATCTGCAAACACAGTCATAACGAAAAATTACCAACCATATTCCTAGCCATTACCCGCCGTTATCCTGCCCTTTATCTTCACTTTTCGCATTCTGCCTCGCCATACCTTCCTCTCCCTCTACAGCCCCTTCACAGACCCACTTGCTCCGTATTTGCTCCGTATCTCCTTCGTTCCTTCTTCGCTTTTGGGTACCTTTATTCGAAGAAGATACGGAGCAAATACGTCTGAGATACGACTGAGATAGGTCTGAGGTCACTTCCGCAGCCAGCTGTCACTCCCTCCTTGTCCATCCCCGTTTGCTGGCAGAAAAGCGGACAACATACCGGTAGTAAACACCCATCATTTGTCAACAAACAAAAATTTTATATTTCATAACTTCTCTCTCTTGCCTCACCATTTACTTTCTTCCCTACCTTTTTCAAGAAAATCAGTCACCGATGCCGCAATATGGCATACCCCTATCCTACCTTTGTATCGCCATCATGTCCGCAACCCACTGTTCGCCCCAAACAGGCATAAGGGAACCGCAGCATCCGACAGCAAAAAAATAGGAGTACTGGAAGAGATATGGGGAAAGAAACGTAATTTTACGACATAATAACAAAACAATATATCATGGATAAACTAAAAGAATTGCTAACTCAGATTCGTTTTATTCAAACGAAAGAACGGACTATGCAAAAAGAGAAGAGGAAGCGGGGTGAAAATTTCAACATATTCCAAGTACTGAAACTCTCGAAAAGTGAAACAAGACTGCACTCTGCTTTTATTGCCGAATTATTAAACGCAGAAGGTTCTCATGGTTTAAAGGACGCTTTCTTAAAAGCATTCATTAGCGAAATCGCACCTAAATCTAAACTTAATACCTTACATACAGAAGTTAGGGTAGAATATTTTATAGGGGCTGTTAACCAAAATGCCACACAAGGGGGACGAATAGACATACTACTGAGGGATAATCAAAAACATGCCATCATCATAGAAAACAAGATTGATGCAGGTGAAGGGACTAACCAACTTACACGTTATAATAACTTTGCCCAAGAAACCGGATTTGCCGACTACTATCTGCTCTACCTTACGCCGGAAGGCAGTCAACCTACCACCTTGAATGATGACCAAGAACATTGCCTGTGCATTTCCTACCGCGAAGACATCATTCGTTGGCTCAACATTTGTGTTGGCATTGCCGCCTGCTACCCTTTGATAAGAGAATCGATCAGACAATATATCATAAACCTGAAATCAAAAGAAATACTGAATATGATGGATACAGAAAACGAAAATAAACTGATAGAAACTGCCACTTCGCCTGAATATATAGAGTCTACTTTAACCATTATGGAAAACTCATGGAACATACAAAAAGCCATCAGACAGCGTTTTGTCGAACAATTGAGAGAATTGGCAAGCAGCAAAGGATTCAAGTTCTGTTGCGATAAGGACTTGTGTGATCTAAAAGATCAACAATGGATCGAAATATCAAACCCTTCCATCTCAACACATTGGGGGATTTGTATAGGATGGGAAAAACAAAATAGAAGCAAAGGAGCCTACTATGGAATAAGCTGGCTTATGGACAAAGATCCGGCCTGTATATCAGAAAAAATGCTCTGCCAACTGCCCCATATTTTTAAAAAAGAACAAGACAATTGGTTTCCTTATGGTTGGGAATATTTATATGGTAAAGATGGAATAGAGCATAATGGAAGTTGGTGGAGTTGGAATGACATCAACACCTTGCGCGACATGAGCAATGGCACCATGCTTCAGTTCATAGAAAAAAAAGTTCTGGATGTAATCATTGAGCAGCACTTATTGGAAAGATTGGAAGAGATAACGAATAAGTAACAGCCAATAGGATCTTACTTGCAGTGGTATCAGCAACGCAATTACAATGCGTATGACATCTATCTGATGACCGATGAATGGGGCTATAAGATGCGCCCTGAATCCCTGGAAAATGAAACGGGTGACCGCAAGAAATACTACTGTTTCAACGTCGAAGAGGACAGCGAAGGCTCATCAGTGGCCGAACAGTTCCGTAATCGGGTAGAAGAGGAATTCGCAGAGTTCATCAACGGGCAGGCAGCAGACTAAAGACCAACAGGCAAAATTATTGTTCAGGATAGCAGGCCTGGCAACTGAAAAAAACGATTTATCGGAAATAAGGTTGCCGGCCTGTTTTTTATGAATATTTAATTCAACCGGATTTTTTTGCCTGCTTTTCTCAGCAAAGGTGCATTGCTTGTTACTTATCTACCAAAGCCAAGCAGAAATAAACCGCCAATGACACAGAACGGACAGCTTTGAAAAAAGCACAACAGGGGAAAATACCAGCCTAAGCATAAGGTTTAGGAACTTTTTATTTCCACTAATTTCAAGTTTACACTATCTTTGCCTTTCAGGAACATGCCAACCGTTACCGATTGGAAGGAGCCTTGGAAAACAACATATAACTATACATATAACGATATGAATACCATCATCAGAAAACGATTGGAGGCACTGCGCGCATGGATGCAAGCTGAAAAAGCGGATGCTTTCATCATACCCAGCACTGACCCGCATATAAGCGAATATGTGGCACCCCACTGGCAGAGCCGTGAGTGGATTTCCGGCTTCACGGGGTCGGCCGGTACGGTTGTGGTAACCCACGACAAGGCCGGGCTGTGGACCGACTCGCGCTACTTCCTGCAGGCGGCTCAGCAGCTGGAGGACACTGGCATTGACCTGTATAAGGAAATGCTGCCTGAGACACCCAGCATCAGTGAATTTCTGTGTCAAGAACTGGAAGCTGGCAGCACGGTGGGCATTGACGGCTATGTATTCTCCATGCTGGATGCGCGCCAACTACGAAAAGAACTGGCCAACAAACAGATTGAACTGAAAAGCATGGCTGACCCGATGGACAGCATCTGGACAGACCGCCCAGCACTGCCACAGGCTCCGGCGTGCATCTATGACACACAATATGCCGGACGAACCTGCCGGGAAAAGCTGGAGGACATCAGACTGGAAATGAAGCAGGCGGGCGCACAGGCTTTACTGCTGCCGGCACTGGACGAAATAGCCTGGACACTGAACCTGCGCGGCAGCGATGTGCACTGCAACCCGGTGGTAGTGAGCTACCTACTGATTGACGAGGAAGAAGCGCACTACTTCATTGAGCTGCAAAAGCTGACGCCGGAAGTAAAGGCTTATCTGGAAGACAACCGGGTGACCTGCCATGCCTACACCGACCTGCTGCCCTACCTGCGGCAGTTGAAGGCAAGCACCCTGCTGCTGACACCGGGCAAGACAAACCAAGCCGTAGGCGAAGCTGTTCCGACAGGTTGCCGGATAGTGGAAGGTGCATCGCCGGTGGCCCTGCTGAAGGCGATACGCAACGAGCAGGAGATTGCCGGACTGCGCAAAGCCATGCAGCGCGACGGAGTGGCATTGGTAAAGTTCCTGAAATGGCTGGAAGAGGCTGTGCCTGACGGACAGGAGACGGAAATCAGCGTGGACCGCAAACTGCACGAACTGCGTGCCGCCCAGCCGTTGTACAAGGGTGAAAGCTTTGACACGATAGCCGGATATGGCGCACACGCAGCCATTGTCCACTACGAGGCTACGCCGGAAACGGACGTTCCCCTGCAACCGCGCGGCTTCCTGCTGCTCGACTCGGGTGCACAATACCTGGACGGAACGACGGACATTACACGTACCATAGCCCTTGGCCCGCTGACCGAAGAGGAGAAGACCGACTATACACTGATATTGAAGGGACACATAGACCTGGCCATGGCCGTCTTCCCCGAAGGTACACGCGGAGCACAGCTGGACGTGCTGGCACGCATGCCGATATGGCAGCACCGCATGAACTTCCTGCATGGCACCGGACACGGTGTAGGACACTTCCTGAATGTGCACGAGGGGCCGCAAAGCATACGCATGAACGAAAATCCCGTGGCCTTGCGCGCCGGCATGCTGACCAGCAACGAGCCGGGTGTGTACAAGGCAGGCAGCCACGGCATACGCACGGAGAATCTGGTGCTGACGGTACCCGCTGGAGAAGGCATGTTCGGACATTACCTGAAGTTTGAGACGGTGACCCTCTGCCCCATCTGTACCAAGGGAATTGTGCGCGAACTGCTGACGCAAGAGGAGGCCGACTGGCTGAACCAATATCACCGCACAGTGTACGAGAAACTATCGCCCGACCTCGACGAGGACGAACGCTACTGGCTGAAGAAAGCTTGTGAGAAGATTTAACTTAGAGCGATAGACGGCATGTGCAAAAAAGGTATCAGGAACGGGAAATTCGCATCAACGGCAGTATCCGCGCCTGAAAGATGACAGTATCCTGTTTTCAGCATACCCTACCATGGCTATTGTCAATCGCCAATCAATAACTATTAAACACTAAAGAAATGGCATTAATAAAATCAGTAAGGGGCTTTACACCCGAAATTGGAGAAAACTGCTTCCTGGCAGACAACGCCACCATTGTGGGCGATGTGAAAATGGGTCGCGACTGCAGCGTATGGTTTAACGCTGTGCTGCGTGGTGACGTTAACTCCATACGCATAGGCAACGGGGTGAACATACAAGACGGCAGTGTGCTGCACACGCTTTATGAGAAATCGACCATCGAGATTGGTGACCATGTATCCATTGGCCACAACGTAACCATTCACGGAGCTACAGTGAAGGACTATGCACTGGTGGGAATGGGAGCCGTGATTCTGGACCATGCCGTAGTGGGTGAAGGCGCCATTGTGGCAGCCGGCTCACTGGTGCTGAGCAACACAGTGATAGAGCCGGGCAGCATCTGGGGCGGCGTTCCAGCCAAATTCATCAAGAAAGTAGACCCTGAGCAAGCAAAGGAACTGAACCAGAAGATTGCCCACAACTACCTGATGTATTCAAGCTGGTACAAGGAATAAACCACCGGGAAACACAAAAAGACGATAACGGGCAACAGCATCGGAACGAGAAATCCACAGCAAAGAGACGGCTTCTCCTAACGATGATGTTGCCCGTTGTTTTTTACCGACAAGTGAAAAACGGTCATATTGCACGACAAAGCCAGCAAGCTCCGCATACAAGGCAAGAAGCATACATTGAATCAGGAAGCTATCACGAAGCCGCTTCAGAGGATACGTAAAGGATACAAGACAAGCAACTTTTTCAGGACAATGGCAACTATAAGGGGATAAGCCTGCATGAGAAAAAGATTGTTTTTTTAGCAAAAAATGATTTCAAATCTAAAAAAAGTCTATACCTTCGCCCCCGGACTTAGAAATCGCAACGACAAATCCGTCGGGCGATGTAAGGGAATCCGGTGAAAGACCGGAGCTGTACCTGCAGCTGTAACCTCCATGTCCAAAGATGTTTGCCACCACAAGTGCCACTGTTGCTCCGCGCAATGGGAAGGCCAGGCAAACAGGAGGAAGCCAGAATACCTGCTAATGTCCGCTACACTGAGCACGGAGCTTCCAGGAATAGGAGCAAAGTTTATTTCGATATAAGAATAAGCAGATTGTTTTCGTTCTTTCTCCGCAAGAAGGAATATTGCTTGTTTTCGTCAGAAGCGCGTGTCAGTATGTAATGACTTAAAAACAGCCCATGATGAAAAGAAAGCTATGTTTCACCTTACTGCTGCTGACGGCTATGGAACACATACCGGCACAAAGCATCCTGAAAGACAAGGAAGAAAAAGACCTGGCGGTGATGCTGAAGGAGGTAGTCGTGACAGGTACCGGCACGGGACACTACCTGAAAGATGCTCCGGTACAGACCGAAGTCATCACCCGGAAGGCCTTGGAGCAATATCAGGCACGCAGCATGGACGAACTGCTGAGCGGACTATCGCCCTCGCTCACCTTCCATGACGGTGACATGGGCGGGCACATACAACTGAACGGGCTGAACAACGACTACATACTGATAATGGTAGACGGCAAGCGTATGAACGGGGATGTAGGAGGACAGAATGACCTGAACCTGCTGAATCCGGCCAACATTGAGCGCATAGAGATAGTGAAAGGAGCAGCCTCGTCGCTCTATGGCAGTGACGCCATAGCAGGAGTCATCAACATCATCACCCGGAAAAGCCACAACAAAGTGGAAATGACCAGCAACAGCCGCATAGGAGAACACGGAGACATGAGGGAAAGTGCCTCGGTAGGCCTGACGCTGGGAAAGGTAAAAAGCGTGACGGGGATAAATATCCGCCATACGGACGGCTGGCGCAATACGGACCTGCAATGGAACCAACAACAGTTGAAGCCGGGCTCTACACTGAAAACAGTCAACCGCTCTACAAACTACACCTTGTCGGAAAATCTGGAATGGGAAATAAATGACAAATTGCAACTGACAGCGGAAGCCTCGTACTACGAACGTTGGGTAAACCGCCAGCACGGGCAGTGGAGCTATCTGGCCAACGACTTCTACTACCGTAACTACTCGGTAGCAGCCGGCAGCAAATACAAGCTGAGAGGCAGGAACTACCTTACTGCCGATTTTTCGTACGGACGCTACGGCTACTTCTACGACTATAAGCTGCGGGAAATAACCGACTACTTCATAGACGGTGAAAGAGTGACCTACTATCCGGGGCAACGCATCAAGCAAAGTGTGCAGAAGCAACTGCTGGGACAGGCGAAAGGCGTGTTCTACTTCGGTGAGAAACACATTCTGAATGCAGGACTGGAATACCTGCAAAACTACCTGGAATCGCCCCACCGCATTGAAGGTGACAAGGCTTCGGTCTATACACTGGCAGCCTACACCCAGGAAGAATGGACGGCTACGGACAGGCTGGTAATGACCATAGGCGCACGAGGCACGCTGCACGAGGAAACCGGCTTCAACCTGAGCCCGAAAATATCGGCCTTATACAAACTGAAAAACTTCAATCTGCGGGCAGGATATGCGGTGGGATACAAATCGCCTACTGTTAAGGAACTGTACTACAACTATACGGCAACCTTGGGAGGAGGTGCCCTGACGGCCTATCATGGCAACAAAGACTTGAAAGCGCAGACCTCGCAATATGCCTCCGCAGGAGTAGAATATAACGGTGGTAAGGTACAGGCCTGCATCACCGGCTACGTGAACCTGATACGCAACATGATAGAACTGGTGGAAATAACTCCTACACCAGAAGAGAAGCTGGACGAAATAGAGAAAAGCAAAGAGTACAGAAACCTGACTAAAGCACGCATCTGGGGTGTTGACGTCACTTTCAACTATCAACCGACCAAAAACATCAGTCTGAGTGGAGGGTACAGCTATGCTGACCCCAAAGCACAATATCCCAACCAGGGAGCCGACTACATGAAATACATTGCCATTGATGCGACATCGCAACATAACGCCACAGTGAATGCCACGTGGCGACATGACTGGAAGCGCTACCGGCTGGGAATAGGAATCTATGGCCGATACCAGTCTACACGCCACTACGTGAAGGACAATGACGCCGACGGATTCCAGACTTGGCGCATCAACACGTCGCATACCTTGAACGGTCCTAAGAAATGGACTCTGACACTGAATGTAGGGGTGGACAACCTGTTCAACTACATTGACCGTACACCTTTCGGAAGAAACAGGGGGACTACTACACCGGGGCGCAACTTCTATGCATCGGCTCTGGTAAAGTTCAAAAGCAGATAGACAGACAATATTCTATAACCTAATTACTAAAAACTGATGATTATGAAATCTATTGGAAAATCTTGTATCATGGCAGCCCTGACAGTAATGGCTGTTTGCACCGGCTTTGTTTCATGCAGTGACAACGACGATGCGGAAAGTACCCTGAACCCGGCAGAAAAGGAAGTAGCCGATACCAAGAAACATGACACGGCCCTGCTGCTCTGCACTTTTGGAAGTACTTACAATGAGTCTCTCTCGGTGTACGATGATATTATCAGCGATTTCAAGGCAGAATTTCCCGATGTGGATATATACCTGTCGTTCACCTCGCGTACCTGTATCAACCGGGTAGAGGCATCGACCGGTGTATCGCGCTATGAACTGGACCAATGGTTGAAAGCCATTGGCAATGCAGGATATAAGCGGGTAGCCGTACAGTCACTGCACGTGATTCCCGGTGAAGAATACCTTTCACTGATGAACACCGACATCAAAAAATACTTCATGATTCAGTGGTTTCCCAATATCGACGTGCTGCGGGGAGCAAACCTGCTGGCATCGGATGAAGACACAGAGGCTGTTGCCGATGCGCTTTACCAACACTATAAGGAAAAACTGGCCGACAAGAAAAACATTGTCTTGCTAATGGGACACGGCAACCCTGACGAGAACTACAGTGCCAACGGAAAATACAGTGACATGCAGCAGGCCTTGCAGGCAAAGGCTGCCAACAAGAATATTTTTGTAGGAACCGTGGACTATGGAGAAATGTTATTCTGGCCGAATGAGGTGGAAGAGAATCCGGCGGACCGCATTACGGATACCCAAGTAGTGAGAAGCCAATATCCCAACTGCCTGTATTCGCAAATTATGCAATACTGTGACAACGAAGGGTTGGCACCATCGGATGTAAACGTATATATCGCCCCCTTCATGTCGATAGCCGGAGACCATGCACACAACGACCTTTGGGGACTGGAAGCGTTGGCCGAACATGACAATGACAATTATTACCAAAACACCGTGGAGCTGAACACCAATGAATACAGCTGGCGTGAACGCCTGACGAAAATAGGCTTCAAGGTAGATACTTCCTTTGAGGCGCACCCCATAGGACAAGCCGGAGCCGACCATGGCATTGCTGAAGGTTGTGGCATGAAACCGCTGGGAAGCTACCCGGAAATAAGAAGAATATGGGTAAACCACCTGCGCGAACAATGGGATGCCGACGCCTGGGAAAACGGAACTGAATATCAATAATGAATGACCGATGAGTGGTTGGATTCTGCATGATTATTCATCTAAAACAACTATAAAAAGAAATATTTATGAAAAAAGAACAAATGTTGATAGCCATTCTGTTGGCTATGCTACCATTGCTTGGCCATGCCCAGGTAAGGCTAAGTGGACAAGTCTTTGACGAGGATGGTAAAACACCGTTGCCGGGAGTCAACATCAGAGTTGACAACAGCCTGAACGGAGGCACGACAAACATCAAAGGAGAGTTCAGTATAAGCAATTTGCCCGAAGGGAAACACACTCTGAACTTCAGCTACGTGGGCTACGAAACACAGAAGTATGCCACCGAGGGCAGCCAAAGCGGAATTCGCATTGTGCTGAAAGAAAGCCATAACCGATTGAGTCAGGTGGTAGTGACCGGAACAGGTACACACCGGCGGATGTCGGACAGCCCCGTGCCCATCACCGTCATTACGGCCAAGGACATCAGCAACAGCAATGCATCTTCCTTCGAAGAGGCACTGACCAAACTGTCACCTAACATCTCGACCTACACCAACGGTATGGGTACAACCATGAGCCTGAACGGTATCAATGAGGATTACCTGCTGATACTGGAAAACGGCAGAAGATTATCGGGAGACGACCGCTACACGCGCATCAACGTAGCCAACATCAAGCGCATAGAAATTCTGAACGGAGCAGCCTCGGCACTTTACGGTAGCGACGCCATAGGAGGAGTTATCAACATCATTACCGATGAATCGAAAAACGACGTGGATGTTTCCGGCTATACACATTATGGCAGCGAAGGACGGTTCACCGAAAGCGTAAATGCGGACGTGAATGTGGGCAAATTCTCATCGTACACCTCCTACCAACGCCAACAGGCCGACAGCTGGCAAAACAATCCGATAGACGAGAACGGATATCCGACGGGAAAACCGACTTCCATGGGCTATTACTCAAACAATGTAAACCAACGTTTTGAATTCCGCCCTACGGATAAACTGACACTCTCTGTCTATGGCAACTGGTATAACAACCAGACACGCCGTCCGCAGGATGCCACTTACTACTCATACAGCAGCAAGACAGACAAATACACTGAAAAAGCAGCCTATACTTATGACCTCTACCACGAGACATACAGTTATGGTGCCAGCATGAAGTATATGGTCAACCCACGTATTTACCTGGATGCAGATATCTATGCTGACAACTTCTCTTCATCTTACCGATACTTTGCCGAGTCGGGCGACCTGATGCCTGGCGACGAAGTGACACGTAAAAAGACACATTACTACAACGCCAATGCCAAAGGTATCTTCCGTCTGAACAAATGGAACAAATTGTCGGCAGGTATGGAGTATGTCAACAACCAACTGCGAAGCGAATCGGACAACATCGCTTTTGAAGACATGTATACGCTCTCCCTCTTTGCACAAGATGAAATACGCCTCAGCAAACAATTGCAGGCCGTACTGGGACTGCGCTACATCTATAACGAGAACTTCAAGAGCCATGCAACTCCCAATGCCTCGTTGATGTACAAGGTTGGTCGCTTGAACCTGCGTGCTGCCTATGCGGCCGGCTTCCGCACACCTACATTGTCGCAAATCTATGCAACCGATGAATCGAAGACAAGCAACCGCTATACGATAGGTAACCGTAACCTGCAGCCGGAAAAGAGCAACTTCTACTCGTTGAATGCGGAGTACAGCTACAAGAACTTGTCGGTATCTGTGACCGGTTTCATCAATGATGTGCGCGACATGATAAACTACCGCACACTGAGCGAAGAAGAAATACATGCCATGGGACTGGACGAAAAGCACCAGACATTTGACGAAATACGCCAGCGCGACAACGTGGACCGTGCCAAAACAAAAGGAGTATCGGTAAACTTCAACCTGTATGCCGGACTGGGATTCAACTTCAGCGGCGGCTATACCTTTATGGATACGGAAGCCAAACAACGGCAGGAGGACGGTACTTACCTGATAACTCCTGTGGACAAGAGCATCAAGCACATGGGTAACCTGAATGGCTCGTGGGAACATACATGGGGTATTTATCGCCTGAACATCAGCCTGCAAGGCCGCCTGCAGGGAGAACGCTACTCGCAAACCTACGGTTATGCGCCCAAGTATCAGCAATGGGACCTGAACACCCGGCACACTATCAACCTGAAGTCAGTTTTGCTGGAACCGGGTATAGGTATTGAAAACCTGTTCAACGACATTGACGACCGCCCCTGGAACAACAACTTCTCTACACTGAACCCCGGCCGGTCAGTATATGTAAGCCTGATGGTTCGATTCAAATCCTGACAGGAGGAAGGAGATTTTTAAGAAATAGAAGGCAAAAGAAAAGCAAGTTCACCGACCTGCACCCAATGCCCCGGGCATGGACAGGAACGGTGAACTTGCTTTGTTTTAGAAATTAATCATGCTCAGAATCTTATCTGTCGCACCGGCTTTATCCGTTACATAATGGCCGGCATTCTCACCGGTCGTTTTCAAGAAATCCTTGTCAGAAAGAAGCTTATCGAGCAATGCGTTCAATTCTTCACCACTCTTAATGGAGAATGCTCCCTTCGATTCAATGAGCTGGACAGCTTCCTGGAACTTCTGGTATTTGGGACCAAAGATAACCGGGATGCCATAGACAGCCGCCTCCAGCGTATTGTGAATACCTACACCGAACCCGCCGCCAATATAGGCAATCTCGCCATAGCGGTATATGGAAGACAAAAGTCCGAAACAGTCAATAATGAGGCAATCGGCCTTGAGCACATTCTTCTCGTCGGCACGGGTATAACGGACATAGGGACGCTTCAGTTTACGAATGATTTCAACCAGATGATTCTCGTCAATGACATGCGGAGCAATGATAAGCTTCATCTCGGGATGACGGTTGAAATAATCAATAAACAAATCTTCATCGGGTTGCCATGAACTGCCGGCTACCAGGGTAAACGTATTGCTCTTGAATGCCTCAACCAGCGGAAGGTCCTTGGCTTCCTGACGAATCTGCAGCACACGGTCGAAACGGGTGTCACCCACCACCGTGACACGGTTGATACCTATCTTGGACAGATAGCGTTTGGAACGTTCGTTCTGTACAAACAGATGGTCGAAATTGCGCAACACATGCCGGTAGGTGCCTCCATACCACTTAAAGAAAATCTGTCCGCGACGGAAAATAGAAGACACGCTATAAACCGGAATATGGCGCTTATGAAGTTCATCGAGATAATTCTTCCAGAATTCATACTTGATGAAGAATGCCATGCAGGGATTGACAATATCGAGGAACTTCTTCACATTGCGCGGCTTGTCAAAAGGAAGATAGCACACCACGTCGGCACCGCGATAGTTCTTGCGTACTTCGTAGCCCGAAGGAGAAAAGAAGGTAAGCAGGATGCCATAGTCGGGGTACTTGGCACGGATTTTTTCTATCAGGGGACGCCCTTGCTCAAACTCGCCCAAAGAAGCGGCATGAAACCATATATAGCGGACATCCTTTTCCAACTGCTGACGCAGAAGCTCGTACACTACCCAGTGGCCTTTCATCATTTTGCGGGGTTTGCGGCTGAAAGGTGCGGCCAAGTGCACCCCAATGTCGTAAAGGCCAATAGCTAAGTCGTATAACAGCATATCAGGATTGAATTAGGTATAAGATGAAAAAAGAGGGAGCGAAGCACGATTGACCGGCCCCGTTCCCTGTATGCTATTTTATTTCAATACTTCTACGGCACGCTCTATGCGGCGGATGGTTTCTTCCTTGCCCAGCAGTTCGGTAATGTCGAACATGTGGGGACCTTTGCACTCGCCTACTACGGCCAAGCGGAAAGCATTCATCACGTTGCCCATGTGGTAGCCTTTCTCGGTAATCCAACCAATCACGATATCTTCGGACGGCTTTGAACTGAAATCAGCAATACCACGAAGAATCTCTACCAGTTCGCCCATAATGCGGGGAGTGTCTTCCGACCAGCGTTTCTTGACATCTCTCTCGGCATAGCTTTCGGGAGCCACGAAGAAGAAACGAGCCTGGTCCCACAACTCCTTGACAAAGTTGACACGGCCTTTCACCAGTGACACCACATGAGCCAGGAACTCATCGCTATAACGGGCTACATCCACGCCATGACCAGCCAATACCGGTTTGAAGAGTTCGGCTACTTCTTCATCGGGTTTCATCATGATATATTCATGGTTGAACCAAATACCCTTCTTATAATCAAACTTGGCACCCGACTTGCTGCAGTGGCTAAGATTGAAGAGTTTCACCAATTCGTCCATCGACATCAATTCCTGGTCGTTGCCCGGATTCCAGCCCAGCAGAGCCAGGAAGTTGATAACGGCTTCGGGCAGATAGCCGGCTTCGCGATAACCTGAAGAAACTTCGCCCGATTTGGGGTCGTGCCACTCCAAGGGGAATACGGGGAATCCCAGACGGTCGCCATCGCGCTTGCTCAGCTTACCATTGCCTTCCGGTTTCAGCAACAGAGGCAGGTGGGCAAACTGAGGCATCGTGTCTTCCCAGCCGAAAGCACGGTAGAGCAGGACATGGAGGGGAGCAGAAGGCAACCACTCTTCACCACGGATAACGTGGGATACTTCCATCAGGTGGTCATCAACGATGTTGGCCAAGTGGTAAGTAGGCAATTCGTCGGCCGACTTGTAGAGAACCTTGTCATCGAGGATAGAGGAATTGATGACTACTTCGCCACGTATAAGGTCGTGTACATGTACATCTTCGTTGGGTTCTATCTTGAAACGGACTACATACTGGTGGCCTTCGGCAATCAGTTTGTCCACTTCCTCCTTGGGAAGAGTCAGCGAGTTACGCATCTGCATGCGGGTAGAAGCGTCGTACTGGAAATTGGCAATTTCCTGACGCTTGGCCTCCAATTCCTGAGGAGTATCAAAAGCGATATAAGCTTTTCCGGCATCGAGCAACACCTGTACATACTTCTTGTATATTTCACGGCGTTCAGACTGACGGTAAGGACCATGTTCACCGCCAAAGCTTACTCCTTCATCGAAGGTAATGCCCAGCCACTTGAATGATTCCAGAATATATTCTTCCGCACCCGGTACAAAACGGTTACTGTCAGTATCCTCAATACGGAAAATAAGGTCGCCACCGTGCTGGCGTGCAAAAAGATAATTGTATAAAGCTGTACGTACGCCACCGATGTGGAGCGCACCTGTAGGACTCGGGGCAAAACGTACCCGTACTCTTCTTTCTGTCATAATCTTCCTTACTAATGAATAAATTAGGTGGCAAAATTAAGTCTTTTTTTCCACACTAAGTTTTTTTTTCGTACTTTTCGCAAAAAATTAAGGAGATATGGCCTATAGAACAGAGAAAAAAGACTTTTCATATAGAGATTTGCTATACAAAGCACTGATTTTCATCGCTACGGTTGCTGTCATTGCGTATTTTATGCCGCGTGACAGCAAGTTCAGCTATCAGTTTGACATCGGGAAGCCCTGGAAATACGGGCAACTGATTGCAACTTTCGACTTTCCTATCTACAAGGACGAGCATGTAGTGAAACGGGAGCAGGACAGTATTTTTGCCTCGTTCCAGCCCTACTACCAGATTGAAAAACAGACAGCTGCGGATGCCATCAAACGTTGGGAAAATGACTGTAAGGGACACTTGAAAACAATACTGCCTACAGCCGAATATCAACGCCACATCAGCAAGTTGCTGACAGAAATCTATCACACCGGAATACTCTCCACAGAAGAACAAGCCCGCCTGCACAAGGACAGCACCGAACACATCATGGTGGTAAAGGACAAGATGGCCCAATCGGGTGCTGTGGAAGACTTCTACTCCGTGAAGAAAGCCTATACATATCTGATGAGTGCCGACACGGCACGCTTCCGCACCAGTGTGCTGCGACAGTGTTCGCTCAACGACTACCTGACTCCCAACCTGGTATATGACGAAACAAGAACAGAGGCAGCCCGCAAAGAGGTACTCGACAACTATTCCTGGGCCAGTGGCATCGTGCTGAGCGGCCAGAAAATCGTTGACCGGGGTGAGATTATAAGTTCTAAAACGTATAGCATACTGGAGAGCCTGAAGAAAGAATCAATCAAGCGCAGCGAAACATCGGGACAGAAACGCCTCATCCTGGCCGGGCAGATACTGTACACCGCCCTCTTCATCCTGTGCTTCATGCTCTACCTTGACTTGTTCCGAAAAGACTACTACAACCGCAAGGGCAGCCTGTTGCTATTGTTTTCCATCATGACCGTCTACTGCGTAATTACGTCACTCATGATGTCGCACAATATACTCAGCGTTTATATCTTGCCTTACGCCATGCTGCCCATCATCCTGCGCGTATTTCTGGATTCGCGGACGGCTTTCATGGCCCATACCATCACCATCCTTATCTGCTCCATCTGCCTGCGCTATCCGCATGAGTTCATCCTGTTACAGGTGGCAGCAGGGCTGGTGGCCATTTACAGCCTGCGCGAACTGTCGCAGCGGTCACAACTGTTCCGCTCTGCCATTCTGGTAATCCTGACATACGCCGCCATGTATTTCGCCTTCGAGCTGATAACAGAGAACGACCTCTCCAAGATGAATGGCGGCATGTACATCTACTTCATCATCAACGGCATTCTGCTGCTGTTTGCTTATCCGCTGCTGTTCCTGCTTGAGAAGACATTCGGATTCACCTCGAATGTCACGCTGGTGGAACTGTCTAACATCAACACCCCGTTGCTGCGCCGCATGTCAGAGACGGTGCCCGGAACCTTCCAGCATTCCATGCAAGTGGCTAACCTGGCAGCCGAGGCGGCCAACCGCATCGGAGCCAAGAGCCAGCTGGTCCGTACGGGAGCCCTCTACCACGACATAGGCAAAATGGAAAACCCGGTATTCTTCACCGAAAACCAGTCGGGCGGCGTCAATCCGCATAAGAATCTGAGCTACGAACAAAGTGCGCAGGTAGTCATCAGCCACATCACCGACGGCATCAAGCTGGCAGAGAAGAACAACCTGCCCAAGGTCATCAAAGACTTCATCACGACTCATCACGGACGAGGAAAGACCAAATACTTCTACATTTCCTGGAAGAACGAGCATCCGAATGAAGAGCCCGACGAAAGCCTCTTCACCTATCCGGGTCCGAATCCCTTCACCAAGGAACAAGCCATCCTGATGATGGCCGACTCGGTAGAGGCCGCCTCACGAAGCCTGCCCGAATATACCGAAGAAAGCATCGGAAACCTGGTAGACAAGATAATAGACTCGCAGGTAGACGAGGGATTCTTCAAGGAATGCCCCATCACCTTCAAGGACATAGCCACCGTGAAGGCCGTATTCAAGGAAAAGCTGAAAACCGTCTATCATACCCGAATCAGCTACCCCGAACTGAAGAAATAACAGAAACTATAAAACAATACCTACCATGAAAGCAACACCCAAAGAAGAAGCCAGAGCTCTGCGCCTGCTGAAGAAATGCCGGGTAAAGCCGGAAGAGATTGAACGATTCAGCTTCATGCAACGCTATACATTCCCCCAGACCGACGACCGTCCGGGCAAAGTCATCTACGGTCCGGGTATAATGGTGTTGCACCTGAAAGACGGCAACGACCGGCTGTTGCCACTGTCGTTCAGCCACCCCACTTCAATGGTCCACTATCTGCTATCACGCAACATTCCCTTCGACAATTACCAGGAGGGCTTGATTCCTGAAGGTGAAATCCGCCCGGACGTCTATAAACGCCCGTCACTCTACAAATTCTACTTTTTCCTCTTGTTCATTTCTTTTCTCATACTGGGCTATTACCTGACCTCATTTTTCTGGTGGGGTATCGTCATGGCTGTCGTATGCTTCGGGCTCAGCCTGTTCTTCCTCAGCATGCTGCAGACACGCTTCTGCTATATCTCCCTGGACAAGGACAAACTAACTGTGCACAGTGCCGGACGGACGCTGCACTATCCCTACAACAAGCTACGGAAAGTAAACTTTGACTTTGCACGCGAGCAGAACTTCACGCACGTCATGGAAGTGCTCGACAATGAATACCGCTACCGATTGTTCTACATTGGCCTCGTGCCGCGTACCAAACTCAAAGTCATTGCCCGCCAGCTGCAAAAAGCAGGCGTAGATGCTACCTGTAGCCTGAACGACAAGAAGCGCTACTACCACGACACGAGCTTCCACCACTAAGCCGGAATCCCTGCCGGGCTGCACGCACAGACTGTTCAAGCCAACCGTTCCAGCAGTCCGGCACAGGCATCTTCCAGCAGGTCGAGTACATACTCAAAGCCTTCGGCACCACCGTAATAAGGGTCGGGCACACTGTCGGCCTGTGCATAACGGACGCAATAGTCCGTCATGCGCACTATCTTCCGTACTGCCTCTTCCGAAGGAGCACGACGCCTCAGGTCGGCCATGTTCTGGCTGTCCATGCCGATGATAAGGTCGAAGTAACCGAAATCTTCTGTCCGCACCGGACGCGACCGGTGTACCAGCTCATAGCCACGCTTGCGGGCATGAGAACGCATGCGCGAGTCGGGCAACTCACCTTCATGATAGTCCAGAATACCGGCCGAATCTATCTCAAATCGGTCAGACATTCCGGCCTTCTCCACCAGACTTTTCATCACACCCTCGGCTGCCGATGAGCGACAAATATTGCCTAAGCAGACGAAGAGTATCTTGTATTTCCTATTATTACCCAATGAGTTATATTCTTCCATATATATTAGGTTTACATTGTGGTTTACAATATATTATTGCTGTACACAACCTTGTTCCATTAGCTCACTGCAAAAGTAGTAAATAAAAATCGTAATAAGGTAGGTATCCTCGCTTTCGCACATAAAATGTTCTTATTGAACTATTATGGAGTATCCGTTACCTGGGCCACCTTAAAAATTTCTATAGAATTTTATATGTGTAGGGGATGAAGCCTTAATTGACCATCTTTATCTATATAAAAATCATAATCCCCGTTTCCAATCTTTTTGAGTATGGTAGTAGCATCCTCATCGCCTTCTTCAGCTAGTCCTTTTAGTTGCAGCACATAATCAGTAATGAGGTCTTTGAGTAACCTGTTTTGTTCCATAAGTTTTTCCATACACTCTTTGCCATAGTAGTCAACCGATATGTCGGGACGCAATCCATACTTCCGATACACGTCTGTCATAACCTGTTTAACGACTTCTTCCGTACACTTTTCATTCTGTTTCACATCCAACACGACAATGGCATCATGGATCGAAATAACCTTGAATTTCTTGGCATATAATTCAGTAAGGATTATACCAAATAGCTCACTTTCTATCTTCATCATATCATTTGCGAGCTTTGTACGGTTTTCTCTCTTGGATTCAAGCACAACTTTATAGACATTAGGAAAATCCTTTGCAAATATCTTGGCGTATTCCTTGCCTCTTGCTGTTAATTTCTTTGAGTAGAATACTTCTCTAAACATTAAGACCTTTATATCAGAGCGATGCAAACTTTTTTCCTCAACAACTTCATTTGGTATAGCAATATTCCAAAACAGCCCCATTGAAGTAAGATATATGTAGTATAACACATCTGTTGGGATTGATTTTATACTTTCTTCCTCTATATTATTTGTTATCAATGTTTTGCGAAGAAATCGCCTAACATTATGAGATTCTACATTGGACGTATATATTTTCTCGTATATTGGGTAAATCCTATCCATCAAAGAGGTGGGAATATTATAGTATGACATTAGGATTGAGTTAAACAACAGAGGATGAGAGTTATGTACGTCTAACGTATATTTGATATTTGTAAAAGGCTTAAGTAATCTTGGTGTAGACGTAGCTATGGAGTATATTCTCTTATTATCATCTATGGAAGTTATACGAAAATCACCATCCAAATATCTATCTATCACCCTAACATAGTATTCGTTGGATTTATCTGTTGGAAATATGTGTGAAGTGACAAATGAAACAGCTTCATCTACATATTGAAGTTTAAGATATTTGAGGCTGTCATTATAGCGAGAATATAAGTAATCATTTTCAAGCCTTTGTTTGTTGTCTTGTTCTTCTTTGGTTTGATATGGCAATAGGCATTTGTTAAGTTTGTCATCATAGTCTGATAGATATGAAGAAGGACGCAAGGTATATGTAAATCTTACGTTTGGTGAGAAATAATATCCGTATGTCTTTTCAGCCAATGAGTAATAGCCATCAGAATACAATATACCCATCTTAAAGAGATTATCTAACATCTTCCTATAATCCTTGCCAAAGACATTTTGAAGTACAGAAGAATGAAGATAGGCTATACCGTTATCATTATTAAGAGTACGTTTAATAATTGTATGTATAAAAAACTCATATTTCTTTGCCAATAAGTTTTCACGCTTTACAACGATTTTCTTTTCCTCTTTTGGCTCATCACATACAAGCATTGGAGCATTAGGCAACTGTATCTTCGGCATAATTACAGGAGCGGATTTACTATACAGTCCGTATGTGTTTTCTGCCTTGACATAGTTGCTGACTATATCATCTATGGAATAATCCTTTAAGCCCCATATTTTCTTTGTGTAGAGAGATTTTTTCATTTCAGCGTGATATTTATAAGTAAATATAATGATGGTTCAATAAAGTTCAATATATATGGCAAAAAGATTTAGCAGGAAAGTATCGGATGCGACAAAGTTCAAGATGCGCATAGCGAAGCAAGGCCGTAAAAATCCTATGTTCGGCAAGAAACACAAAGATGAAACTAAAGAAAAGATCAGCAAGGCGTTAACTGAATATTGGCACAAAATTTTACCCTTAAATTGATATTTTAAGGTGTAAGTGCCGATATTTTCAGTTTCAATGCGAACAAGTTGCATACAATCAATTAGTTACATAGATATTTTATGATTTATAGACACTTCAAAACATACACATATCATCGTTGCTCACTTGTCTATTATCTATTTTTTGAGAAAACAAAAAAGTAAGAATGGAATTTGCGTGCATGGCGTTGGATTGTGCCACGAGTTCTTATCATTCTTGTTTTTGCTGTCAAAATAAACATATCCTCTAAATTAAACCCTATCTCAAACGCTTTATTTTGCACATAGTTTCCAAGCCATATTTGTTTATTATCAAGAAGAAGATCCATTGTCTTGTAGACTAAAAAACCATCTTTGGATAGTAATCTCCAAGCAAGTTGCAACATATCAATATTAGTTTGCAACAATTCATTCAATGTATTGAAATGGCTGAATCTTTGTGCGATTTTGGAATGTTCTGCATTCTTTTCTGACTTTACCACAAAAGGCAAGTCTATGACCACAGAGTGAAGTGAATTTTCTGTTATTTGAGTAACTTCACTCAAAGATTTGACATCATCAGATTGGGGATATTTATCATACCTTAAATTGGGCTTTGGAAGATGGAGATAAAAGTTTCCAATACTATATGTGAGGTCACAATCAAAAGTACGTTGCTTGATATATAAACGTAATATATTAGACAAAATTACATCTTGACTATCTGATACGCTCTTAATGATAAATCTCTGCTTTCTTGTATTAAACATTGATAGTTTAGAACTATCATTATTTAATTCATCTAAATCCGTATGCAAATACTTCTTTACTGTATTGATTGAATGGCCTGTTAGCTTTGACAATTCTCTTATGGATATGTTCGGATGGGAATCTTTAATTTCAGACAATTTTCTTTTAATCAGAATGCCATTATCTAACCTCCTGTCTATTCCATTAGCCCTAATATACCAACGAATAGCAGCGACAGTGACATGATTATTCACAGCATTTTCTTTTACAGATAAAAGAGGATTATATACTATCTTACTTTTATATGACATAAATTCACATCTTCTTTTCTTTGGTTATCAAGAAACCTTGCCTTATGGTACATTTATCAGTTGCTATTGTACCTAATTTGGCTAAGTTGTTCTTAGTTTTATAATAAGAAATGCCTAATTCATCTTCAGTAAAGTCATCAAACAGCCTTGAAATGCTACCATAATACAAATGTTTATCTCCTATTTGAAGATGTACAACTTTTCTTTCCTGTTTCTTCTTTTCTTCCATAGATTCAGTGATATTTGGGAACAAAGATAAACTTTTTCGTTCAAATATTGCATATTTGCCCATACTTTAGTTTTCTTTAGCAGCCAATATTTTGCCATTATTTAATATATGCCTATCTTTGCAGTAGAAAAAGTAATCAAAACGTTCACAATTAAACAGATACAGTTATGATACAAGCAATCGTAGTCAAAGGTGCAACATCAGTAAGGGCAACCGTTATAGCAAACCGTACCAAATCAGAAGAAATGGGAGTAATGAAAGCTCTGATGATAGAAAATTTGAAAACAAAACTTCAAAACGGTATTGCCCATTTCACTTTCATAAAGAAGAATGGAGAACTAAGGGAATGTTGGGGAACAACGCAACCTAATCTTGCAAAGGCCAAGACAAACGGCAATGGTGAAAGCAGGGAGAACTATTGCACAACTGCCTTTTATGATGTAGAGAAAGGAGCTTGGCGAAGTTTCAGATGGGAATCGTTGGTTGAGGTATTCTAATTCAACTTGCAAAGGGTGTCAGCTAATGGCATCCTTTTTATTTTGTTGACTGTCAAGCAATAAACTATCCAACTTTAGCATACTTTAGATCGAATAATTTGGCTATTATTTAATATATGCCTATCTTTGTAGTGTAAATAAAAAAACAGAAGTAATAACAATAAAAACTTAAAGATATGGCAACGATAGAAACAATCAACAAGGCGTTAGAGGTTATGAAAAATCACGATTGGTGGTGGATGATGGCGGATTACACGCATCCTGCCATTGACAATGCAAGAGGTTCAATGCGCTATTTTGTGGAACTTGTAGCCACAATCAAAGACGCAGTTGTCAGAAACGCAATGCGTGAACTTTGGAAAGCAACCTATGAGAATGTACATAAGAATATGTGGAGTAAGGATGAAGAAGCAAACAAAGTGTATGAGGCTAAGAAAGCAGAGTTGATGGCAATTATACTTCCCAATAATCTTCAAATGGCAGCTTGATATGGAAATGGCACAATATATAATGAGCATATTTAAAGCAAAATTGATGGTGGTTTGGTCTTGGGGATTCAATTCTCCAATGGCTATGCCCAACGGATTACGCTTCAAAGTACAAGGCTTTAAATTTCGTGGTGTTGTTGAGGTTGTGTATAATGAGGGTAAGGATTTATTCGAGGTGTCATTTATCAAACGTGGCAAGGTTGTTGAAGTCGTTGGTGGTATATATTTTGATATGTTGGTTGATGTGATAGACAATAAGGTTGAAATGACTTCTGACTACAAAGAAAGGGTTGAACGAGAATATTCACTTTCTTAATATAATTGAATATGCGTTGATAGTCAGATAGTTGTGATTGCTCTACATCGAAAATTATTCAAAAACAAGTTGAATTGTATAAGAGTGAATGTTATGAAACAGATAAGTCATAGATACCAAACATCGGATTATATGGAATGGGATGTTATGCTAAGTCTCATCCGCAAGTTATACCGAGATAAGAATTACCGTATGTCCTTGTTGGTTGGTTGCGGTTGCTTTTTCGGGTTGAGGATATCTGATATTCGTTCACTAACTTGGGAAATGTTGTTGTCGGATGACAAGTTTGTGATAAATGAAAAGAAAACAGGTAAACGCAGAGTAGTTAAAATCAATGCGGACTTTCAAAAGCACATCCGACAATGCCATGACGCTTTGTACATCACAAATGATAGTGAGAAATGTTTTATCAGTCAGAAAAAGATGGTTTATTCCACGCAACGTATCAATGTTTTGCTTAAGATGATAAAGAAACAGTATAATTTGAAGATAGAGCATTTTTCAACGCACAGTTTAAGAAAGACCTTCGGGCGGAAAGTGTTTGAAAGTAGTGGTGAGCAAGCTAATATAGCTTTGATGAGATTATCAGAATTATTCAATCATAGCAATGTGGCAGTTACTAAGATTTATCTTGGCATAAGGGAAAAAGAATTGTTAGAAACATACGATTTATTGGACTTTTAAGTCTAAATTGCAGACATTTGTAGTTTTATTTCAGGCAAACGAGCGTCTTTCCGAAGAAAATCGCTATCTTTGTGACGTACTTAGCGCAAGCGGTACGGACATATTGGTGAAAGCGCATTTTCGCTTATTCCGTTGACGTGAACTTCGACAACTCACAATGTAATATCGGAATAATGTGGGAAGGACGCTCTTCTTTGTGTGTATTCGTATCTCAACGAAATACATCCAGAGTGGGGCTGTTCGTTCTCTCCTTATCCATATTACAGGAAGTCGAAGTCCTACGTCAAGGGTGAGGTGGAATGACGGCCTCGCTTTTCTCTTTTATGCCTCCCAACATATAAAACAAAGAAACCGCATCGTAGGGCCATAGATGCAACTAAATTATTATTGCATTATGGCTGAAAGAATATGTGATGCCAAATACACTTTCTTTGGCGAATTATGTAAGAAAAGTTTAAGGTTGTTAGCCTTAGTGTTTTTGTCATTAACAGCAATGATGACATTTGCTCAACAAAGCAACTACTTAAATCGTACAAACCCGAAAGGTGAGAAATTTACTGAGGCTCAAATTAAATCACTGAGGGAACGGTTAAAACAAGCAGGATGCAGATTTGGATCATATAATGGGCATAACTATTGGTGGACTCAAATTAAGTGGAAAGAAACGGCAAGCGCTGTTTCTGAAAGGACAAAGATACCAGTAGATACATTGTATATATTAGCGGAAATTGGCGCAAGAGACCAACTCATATCTCAGTATAAGGAGGATGCATATAAACACATTGAAACTTACGATAAAATACTCAATGATTTTTTCACTCACCCCAATGACATAACAGGTGCTTCTAATTATATACTTGCATTTCCCAATGAGCCGAATATTATTGTACCTATATTAAAGACAAAGGAAGAACAAATTTTTGACAATCTTGTATTTTCGGATAATTTAAAGACTTATACAGGTGAATTTGAGATGACGGGGTTCGCCTTTGGCCCAGCTAATATAGTATCGTTAGTGGGTACAGCTAATTACCAATATAAGGATGCTCCAGATGGCAGTAGAATATTCGAGGGTAAATTCTCGTTTGATCAAGGTGATACTGGCCGTAAGGCAAAAGCAGCAGGATTTTTTATAAATGATAAACAAGTGGGAAAATGGACATGGGATTATCCTATACGAAATGACGCTTATGATAGAGACATTGATTTTCATTGTGAAATAATTTTCAACGAGAACGGAATTCCTGATGGCGATTTTGATATTTACATAGGGAAAGTATCTAAAACAAACGGAGCATATAAACGTAGTTATTATAGTGGAACATTTAAAAATGGGAAATTAGTCTCAGTCAGATTTAAAGACCGCAATTTAATTTGGTGTCAGGGGCAATATGGTCTAAATGGGAAACCTCAAGGGACTTGGCGTATGGGAGAAGAAGGTAGTCATAATATTACAATAACATACGATGATTACGGGAATGTTAAAAAATCAGGTTATAGAGATGATAGTACAGGTGATTGGATTGTAGCAACATCTGATTATCCAAATAAACTTTATTCACAGGTTGTCGAGATGATAAGATGGGGATATTGTTTTCGGTCAACTTCTTTCTAGTTAGTATATACTCAATAGTTAATGATTGAATAATATGGCACTAATTAAATGCAGTGAATGTGGACATGAAATTTCGGATAAGGCTACATCATGCCCTAATTGTGGATGTCCAATAGACAAAAAAGTTGCATGCAAAGAATGTGGTTATGAGATGTCTGCAACAGATACAGTGTGTCCCAATTGTGGATATCCAAATGAAAATGAGGTTCATAAACTTAAACAGCAAGAAAATCCATTATCTCAAAAACGGAATGGCATAAATAAGAACTATTTAACTGTCATTACAATACTAATCATTATAGGATTGGTCGTATACATCTTTATTGCTAATAATCAGTTTCCAACAGAGACAAAGAAAGGAGATGTTCAAGACTCTGTTGAAAATGCAGAAGAGTATGATAAAGATAAAATATTAAAAAAAGTTATTGGAACTTATACCTTTGATTATGCCCAAAGTGGAAGGTTTCATTGTGCGCCCATTGTAGTACTGCCTGATGGAAGATGTGTTATTCTCTATCAAACATTGGGAGGCGATATCACCTCTAAATTAATAGGTACAGTTTTTATCTTATCAGATAACGTATTTACATTATCGAATGGAGAATCATTTGTGTCTGATCTCAAAACGTATGTTTATAGAAATGGCGTTGAAGATTGTACGGGAAGTACTTATCAATGGAAATGGAATTATTATGATAATTTAGTTTTTGATTTGAATGAAATGAGACTTTACCATAGTCTTAAGGAATATAAAAACAGAGATGTTTCAGAAGCAGAATTTGCGAAAATAACCAATCATACTTCTTCAACGAGTCTTAACCAATAAATAAATCATATTATGGCACTGATAAAATGTAAAAGTTGTGGGCAAATGGTATCGGATAGAGCCGAGAAATGCCCTAAATGTGGTTATCCTGTACGTTTGTCGATGGAGCAACAAGAAGAAACGGAGAAAAAAGAAACTATCAAAAATGTTCAGCCTCGACAGAAGAACAGTAAAAAAGGCATTCTAATAGCGGCTGTAGTTGTTGTGGTTATCGGTTGTGGTATATTTGCTATTCTCAACGGCCAACAGCAAGACAAACGTTCAGAAATTACAGAGCAATTTGCAAATAATGTCCAGAAATATGAAAAACTAAACAACTTTCATGAAGGACTTGCTGCTGTTCAACATAATGGTTTATGGGGGTATATAGATAAAGAAGGCAATGAAGTAATACCTTGCCAATATGAAAGTGCGGAAGATTTTAACAATTCACGTGCTATTGTTTCAAAAGGCGGGCTGTATGGTTGCATTGACACTAAAGGAAATGAAGTCGTACCTTTTGAATACGGATGGATTCATCATTATACAGATTATTTCACTGTTAATAAGGACTATAAGAACATACATGGTTGTGGCTACCTCGATAATGAGGGAAAAGAAATTGCTCCTTGCATATATTCGGCAATTTCTTCCTTTTCTGATGGTTTGTCACGAGTGAGAAAAGATGACTTATATGGCTTTATTGATAAACAAGGAAAAGAAGTTATCCCTTGCAAATATGAATATGCAGAGGTGTTTTCAGATGGATTAGCCTTAATTGAAAGAGAGGGATTATATGGCTTTATTGATAAGCAAGGTAATGAAGTGATTCCTTGCAAATTTACATACGCTCATTCTTTCTCTGAAGGTTTGGCTGCTGTTCAAATAGCAGATGCTGATGGCATATCAAAGGTTGGGTACATTGATTCTAAAGGTAATGAAACGATTCATTGTATCTATAACGTGGCAGACGGTATGCATCCTTTTAGTAAAGGAATTGCCGTTGTAATGGATGAACAAGGTTTCTTGGGAGGCGTTGATGCTAGGGGCAAGGAGATATTACCATTTGTTTATGGTGATATACAAGTGTTTGATAATGTAATAGTCACACGGGAAGCAACTTCTCAATCATATAGGCTGCTTGATAAAACAGGAAATGAAATCTCGACTTCCGTGTATGATGCCATTTATCCATCAGATAGTGGGTTGATAATTGTTGTTAAAGACGGGAAATCAGGTTTTATAAATCAAGAGGGAAAAGAGGTCATTCCACTTACGTTTGATGCTTATTTTGATGAATATTCAGATGCAGGTTGGGTAGCAGGATGTAACCCTTTTGTAGAAGGAGTTTCTATTGTTAGATTGAATGGCAAATATGGAGCAATAGACGAACAGGGAAATGAGATTGTCCCGTACATTTATGATGAAATTTGGGACTTTTCAGAAGGATTCGCCGTTGCTAAAATTGGTGATAAGTGGGGATATATTGATACAAAAGGAAATGGTACTTTCTCGCAAGTTGAAATTACAGCAGCTAAACAAAATGCAGTAACAGCCAATGTAGAAACAAAGAACATAAATTCTCAGGAAGAAGAAACTGAAGAAGTGTCAGAACAGCCCAAAGAAATAATTATTACTATGAATGCCCATAGTGATGCTTCTGGTGCAATGTCTAATTTGAGTGGAAGTTATGGCGTATATCAACGGCAATATAATATTCTGAGGACGAACCCTATAAGTGTGCCTGAAGGAAAGGTGTGGATATTTAAGCAATTTGTCAATAACAGCACAGTCCGTATTTTCAAGTCAAAATCATTTATAACTGCTTTAGATGATGGATATATTCCTGAGATATCAGAAAGGCATTTATTGGATAATATGAATGAATCTTTTACATTCATTGGAGGTGCATCAATTCAAGGATATATTGAAATTAGTCCATACCCCAATGGTGGTGATATTGCAGTAGAATTCCATTTCATAGAAAGAAATATAGGAGAATAAATTGTATAGTAATGTAAATATATAGAGAAGGTTGGTCAATCACGACAAATCTTTCCTTTTCGCTATATTACAAAAGTGAACTATATTCACTTTCATAACATCAACAAAGGCATTTAAAAACAATAAAAAAATAACTGATTATGAAAAAGTATCTTTTTCAATTCGTGGTGACTTTATTTGCCATTACGTCTTTCACTGTTGTAGCTTGCAGTGACGATGATGAGCCTAATGGTAGTGATGCAAGCAGTTCTTTCACAGTTAATAGTGTTCCATATAGCGAACATCCTACAACTGGGGCTTCTTGCAAATGTGTAAATTACACAACCAATGGGCCTACTTGTATTCAAGGTGAATTATACCCTACAGGAACGAATGAATTTGAATTGTACCCCCATATAAACATCAATATAGTTGTTGAACGTATTGACCCATCTACCTTAAACGATGGCTATACGCTCGTTCTTGAAGATGGTAGTGACATTGAATATCTTACAGATGTAATGCAAGGCACTCGTTACAGTCAATATGTAAGCGGAAAGATAACCTTTAAAGGCTACTCCAACGGCCGTGCTACATTTGATTTTGATAATGTGAAATATGCAGAGGCAGATAATGAATCTAATGTAATTACTCTGAATGGCACAATGACTTGTAAATATATGAGTATATAACTAATAGGGATAAGATAAGAAAGGTTGGTTTCCTCGTTGGCCACCAACCTTTTCTTTTTTTATATTCAAAAACAATCAGAAATGAATATCTCATTTTTGCGTAAATAACTGATATATTGTATTATAACGTAACATTTTCGGATATTAAGCCTCTACAAACATTCATTTTCCTTTATAAGATAAGGATTTGGAATGTTTTTATCAATGCTCATCCATAAATCGCCACCAATTCTCAAGCATCTTCAATGTATCAAATTCTCCTTTTTCTTCCAATTCCTTTCTTGTTTTGTTCCTTTGTGCTTGCTTTTGCTTCTCTGTAATCCTTAAAAAATCCTCTTGGCCTGTTATTAGTGCTTTCTCGTTAGCCTTGTAAATGTTCTCTATGTCAAACTCTTTCAGATAGGTTTCTATTTCAGCAGGATTGCGCCCCATATTTTGTGCAATTAAACCCATTGGCACATTTGCATGATAAAGAGCCGAAGCGTAACTATGTCTTGCAGAATAAAAAGTTATTCCCTCTGCAAATCCTAAGCGTTTGGCAATGCGTTTTAGATTGACGTTTACCAAATAATTCATATAGGTCATACGACCAAATTTCTTTTCTTCCGTATCATCGTCTTTATCGAAAATCGGAAACAAATAATCTTCTAATTCGTCCTCATCCAAATCATCGCCATCATCAATATAACTTCCAAACGGATTTAAGTACGGTATAAGATAACGAGCATCTACAATAACTCTTGTTGGATGTGTCGTTTTATGCCTCGTTATATTTATTTCATAGCATAACAATTTTCTTAAATGAGACATGGCATAATCGTAGTCATGTTCTGCCGAATCTTTCACAAACTTATCTCTGTCTGTTACTTGAATTAAATGTATATCTTTCTTTTTCAAATTGGCAAGATCAATAAGTGCCATTCCTTGAAAATGATAACTGCAAAGGAATAAAGCGAGAGAAAATTGTTCGGCATTGATAGGGGTTAATTTATTTGTCCCTCTTAATTTAAACTTTTGATTAACCCAATATTGCTTTTCTTCAAGCTCACCGTACACATCATTATTTTCTATCCCCAATTTACCGTATCTTTCAAGATAGTACACCATCAAAGAAGTTATCTCCTGCAATGTCAACGCTCGTTTCCTTGTTTGACAATTCAGCTTCTTACTAAACTGAAAAGTCGTAAACGGAGTTTCTTTAATATACTCCTTAGTTATGGCATAGTTGAAGATAGCTTGGAAACAATCATAGAACTTTCGGATGGAATTATCAGCATAGTGGCAACGCAGATATTCTTCAAACGACCGAAGCCAATTTGTTGTCACCTCAAACAACTCTAAATCCTTGCCGTTGGTGTATTTCTTTATTCTGTTAAGTAAAGTCTGATATCCTGTGGCTGTATTATATTTGCCTTTTTCTACTTTGAAAAACTCAATTCGTTCTTCAAACAAAGAAAATAAAGTTAGCCTTGTAGGTGCTGTTTTCTGTAAATCTGAAACTATCGTTGAGGCAGAGTAATCCGCTTTGCCTTCCAAAGACAAAACATAGTTCTGTGCGTCGGCCAATTCTTTGGTGATAATAGTATTAAGGCTGTTTGCACGTTTGCCTTTTACACGCTGTTTGTCATCGCTCCACTCTTGAGGCTTGCAAGATATGCCCATACTTTTATACTTGCGTTTGCCATTGTAGCATACGCGCAGCATAATAGGATGCTCACCATTGGCAAGCGTCTTGGAAGTATAAAGTATCGCTGAAATCGTGGGCAGATTACGTTTCATATCCTTGTATTTTAGTTTACCTTGTGGTTTACATTTTATAGCGTAAAACCCGCATTTGGTTTACATTGCAAAGATATAAAATAAATCTGAACTTCCTTTATTTCAGCGATATATAAATTATTTATATTTTTCTATTTATTCCCCAAGCAGACAAACAGTATCTTGTATTTCTTTGTTGTTTCCATGCTGCCAAAATACGAATACTTACTCCCACGCATGGCAAAACCAAGCCATAATTTAGAGGTTTTAGGCTATTTTTGCATTTGTGCCTATGCCTGCCATCCTCGTAGGACTGCCGAGGTGTGCTCCACATGAAAACCCAAAATGTACAGAATCAAAAGGCCTTTGTCAAGGATTTCAGAGAACAGGAAAATGAAAACAAATCATGTTTCACAAACGGAGGAAGAGTTATGCAGGTGAAGTTTCACAACTAAACGCTGAAAAAGAACAGTTTGCTGTGAAAGTTAGAGGTGAAGTATCCGGTATTTGTCCTGATTGGCCGTGTAACTTCAGCAGAAACGTGGCATGCCGCGCATCCCTATCCGTCGTGTACAACAGTCTCAATCTTACATCTTCCAATTCATTGTCCGTCAAGCAAATATTGTGAAAGATATTCCCTGATATGCCGTACGTCAGACTTTAGCAAGTTCCCGCATCAGGTGCAGGAAAAACATCCGGATGAGTTCATTGAACCGCATTTTCTGTAGCGTGAATGATAAATCCGGGTGAATCTTTCACCATATTCACCTGAACAACAACAAACTACACTCCGCCGTGAAGGCGTGAAACTTCAAACGGGAAAAGCATATTCTGTAGGGTGAGAGATATACGTATGCACTTCTTTCACCAGCCTCCTCCCTTCTGTGGTGGCTAAACAGGGATTTGGGAATACCAACTACGGACTTTAGCACGCCAAACAGGGACTTTACGAAAACAGATACGGGTGCGTGAGTCAACGCACCCGTATCTGTCGGTCAACACAGCCGCAAGCGTGAGCCGATGCAGCCGTAAGTATGAATGATAGCAGTGGACTACTTGTCTATTAGCAGTGGACTACTGACGCGATAGCAGTCCACTGCTAACAAGAGAAGTGTTTACTGCTAACACGGAAAGTCTTAACTACTATCTTCAAAAGAATAAATGGCTTTCCCACCCCACCAGGAAACAGACAGAAGAGGCCGCCTCAACACATGCCCACCGTCAGGCGGGAGACGCACTCTTGCAACCGTTTACGGTACGACGTACCTATGGGCAATTCCTTCTGCTCCACCGTCAGCGAACCTTCCTCTATCACGCTGACCCCATCCAGCCTGACAATGTAGGAACGGTGCACACGCACAAACTTGTCGGGCGGCAACAGCTCTTCCAGAAACTTCAGGCTGCATAGGCTGAGGATGGGCTTATCGACATGTTTGCAATAGACTTTCACATAATCACCACAGCCCTCTATGTAGCTCACGGCCTCAAGTTCCAGTCGCATGATGCGGTTGCCGGTCTTTACACTCAACACTTTGGAAGCCACACTTTTCTCCTTGTCGACCAGTGTTTCTTCGACATCGCCCGCCTTGCTCATGGAAAACCACCTCACCGCCTTGCTGACCGCCTGATAGAAAGTTGGGAAATCGGCATCTTCCGTCAGATAATCCAATGCATCCAGCCTGAAACACTCGGCAGCATAACGCTCCGTGTCGGCAATAAAGACCACCCGGGTATAGGCATCGAGCAGCCTGGCAAAATCCATTCCGCCAATCTCGCCCTCCTGTACCTGGCTAATCCCCACAAAATAGACTTCCACTTTCTTTTTATAATACTGATTCAATGCTTCCACCGGATTGGAAAAGACCCCGCAGCACTGAAGGGCAGGAATACGTTCCATGTACTTCTGCAACTTTCCTGCAAGCTTCTCATCCGCATGTAAAATGGCACAAGACAAATCCATATTCGTTTCTGTTTTTTATTAGAAGACGCAGCCTCCGGCCAAAGACTGCAAAACAGACAATCTCTATTAGTCTTTTAAAAAAAAACGGACAACGACAGCGCCATCGGTGCAAACTAACGCAAATAATTCCTAATTCAAGTTCTGGATTTACCGAATTGAAAATCGGCGAAGCCAAACTTGAAGAAGTTAAAGGAGTTAAAAGGAGTTATCGCCCGCCAAGGCGGGCTTAGAAGTTAAAGGCCAATAGACCTGTTACTGCCAATTTTTTCTTTTGCAAGACTATCGGCTTTAACTTCTAACAGAGCAAAGCGAAGTGATAACTTCTATAACTTCCAGTGAAATATCAAATCAGAAACTTAAGTTCCTAAAATCCGGCGACCGTTATTTCAGTTTTGACCGCGACAGCCGTTCACCGAAAGTCAGGTTCAGATTGAGCGACAGCCTGCTCTCCTGCATCAGCTCGCTGCGAGTATTGAGCTGCTTTCTGAAGGTGAGTCCCAGCGAAAGGAAAGAGTAGCGAATGGGAAAACTGGCACCGGCGCTGAACTCCAGATAACGCATCTTGCCGCCTTTCAAGTCTATATAAGAGTTGCCGAAACCAAGTCCGCACATCAGTTCCGTGGAGCGTGGCAAGCGTGGCCGGGTGATATAGGCGGCACCCAGGTTCAGCTTGTGCTGGTTTTCATAACTCAGCGAAGTATAGGCCGAAGAGTTGCGACTCCAATCCAGATAGTTGTAGTCCAAAGCCAGCACCCAGCGCTCCGACGTCATGGACACTCCTGCCCCCAGATGCATGGGCAAGTACATGTTCCGGCTGTGGTAGGTCTTGTCCAGACCCTCACTGGTCGACGAGTTGCTATAGGTCAGCGTATTGTCGTGGGAAATCAGTGTAGAGGGTGAAAAGAGCAGCCCGGCCGCCCACTGCCATGCACCCTGACGGGCAAACTCATAATAGAGACCGAGGTCCATATAGAACGCCCGTTGCTCTGACTCATATTCTACCACGGCATTGTCCTGCGACTCGCTCTGCGTCGTTGTGCCCATCACCACTCCCAGGTTGAGCCCCACCGACAGGCCGGGCAACAGTTCCAAGGCGTTGGTCAGGTAGCAGCGATACAGTCCGCCGTTGCCCTCAAACAGCGAGTAGGTGTAACTGCCCGGCATGCCTTCTATCTCTTCCTGCGTCTGAATGACGTAGCCCACGCTGCTGTAGGGCGCTACACCCACCATGGCATACCAGCGCGGCAGTACCCTGAATCCCATGCTGAGACGATTGGAATTGCCGGTGACATAGTTGCTCTGCTCGCTCAAGAACGAGTAGCGCGAAAACGAGGCCGACGCACCCACGTCGAACACAAAGCAGGTTGAGTCCATACGGGTAATGGCCGCCGGATTCAGTGTATTCTGGAAGCCCACGCGATTCACGGCCAAGCCCACATTGCCCAGTCCGGCATAGCGTCCGCCGTCGGCCGAGCACAATTCGCCCACCCCATACATGGACATGGGCGAGTTGGTAGTATTCTGTGCCACCGTATGCGGACCTGCCATGCACAGGCCACAGAGCAGCACAGGAAAGAGATAAGATGATTTCATTGTTCGTTATAGGTTTTAAATCTGACTTTCAGCCTGCACTGCCGGTCTTGTCCCGGCTCGTTGGTGAAGACTACTTGATTAAAGGTGGTGGCACAATCATCGTCATTCATGCTCATCAGCAGTTTCTGCCGCTTGCTGCCCCAGGTGCCGAAGTTGTTGCGGATAAACTCCGTCAGGTCGAAGGAGTAGTAGGTTTCCTTGCCATACATCTCGTCCACCACCAGGTCGCCCGTCTGCACGGTCACTCCGTCGCTACCATACACATAATCCTCCAGCACATTGTTCTCGTCGGTGATGTAGAGCCGTATGTCCTCGGGCAGTTGGCTCACCTCGTTGTAGCTCTTGGCCAGCGAATACAGGCAGAGCACGGCCTCTTCGATAGAGACAATCTCGCCACGGCTTTGCAAATCGTTCAGGTAAGGAAACTCCAGCTGGTTGTAGTAGCCCGTCAGTCCCTGCATGTAGGCACGGTTGTCCATGTCGGTAGAATGGACCAGGTTCTCCAGTCCGCCAGTCACGACTGACAGCGGCGAGTCACTGCAATCCTGCTTAATGCCGGTGTAGGCATAATCCATGTTCACACTGAAAGTCAACGACTTCTCCTCCGACTCTACCGCCACTTCCCGGTAATAGAGGTTGAGACTCATGGCCGTGTCGTTTACCAGGAAGCCGGTAATACAGCCACCGTCGGCCTCGGCCTTGAAAACCAGTCCGGGAAAGTATTTCTTGAAATTGTCCTGGCTGTTGAAGCGGTCGTCCTGCGCCACGATATCCTCCAGAAACTCACGTCCCAGAGCGTCGGGCAGCCTCACCTCTACCTCGCGCTTCGCCCCCGGACGGGGCAGATAAGTGAAAGTGGTCAACGGCGTCTCTTCCAGCAACTGGGAAGTTGTGTTGTAGAGTTCCTCGTCGTTGTCCAACACAATGGGGTACCTCAACTGGTAGATGGAGATGCGCTGCTCCTGCAAGGTGTCGCCCCAGAAGTGTCCCAAAGGAATCAGGCGAAGCACCAGCGAGTCGAGCAGATAGGCATTATCGGCCGACGGGGTGAAGTTGGTCACCGAATACTCGGCATAATAAGAGGAATACACCTCACCCCACACGTCGTCGCTGTAGTGTCCCAGCTGGCACACGCTGTCACCGCCGGTTTCTATGGAATCCAGCTTGACGGTACTGATGTCTACCGTACAGGTATCCACATATACATTATAGAACGAGCTTTCCACCAAGCTCTTGCCCAGTCCCAGATTTCCGTCGCGGCAAGCCCACAGGCAAAGGGCGGCCAGCAGCAGGCCGCCATACAATAGATGTTTCATCGTAGTTTGTTGGTTTGGCTGCAAAGAAAGCTGAAAGCAGGCATACGCTGCCACAAAAATCGCTGTTCGCCCCTCTCTGTCGGTAAAAGCATTCAACGGATATTTTCCCCGTTCGGTCGATTATTTTTGCCCGAAGCATCCCTGCCGGCGTATTTTTGTCCGCAATAAAACCATAAATGAAGAGTAATGAAACGACTATTGAAATCAGCTATCATGCTGCTGGCCGTCCTGTGGCTGACCGGCGGCTGTACGGAAGACGACGAAACCACCCAGGGACAGTGGATAAAGAAGGTAAGCTACAACGGCTATGCCCGTGCATACGCCTGCAGCTTCACCATTGACAACAAAGGATATATGTTTGGCGGATACCGGGGAGCCAACAAGGAGTATCTGAACGACCTGTGGGAATATGACATGGATGCCAACGTATGGACACAATGCGAGAGCCTGCCCACCGTGGGCAGGCGCTATGCAGCCGCCTTTGCCCTGAACGGCAAGGGCTACGTCACCACCGGAGGCATCAAGGACGGCTCTACCGTGACCTACGTGGCCGACACCTGGGAATACGACCCCGCCAGCAACACCTGGACACAAAAGGACGACTATAAGGGCGGAGCACGCGAAGGTGCCTTGGCCTTCAGCATAGGCGGATATGGCTATGTGGGTACCGGCTACAACGATGACACCATAGGCTGGATGCTCGACTTCTACCGCTTCAATCCCAACGCTGCCGCCGGAATGCAATGGGAACTGGTGAACGGATTCGGCGGAGAGAAGCGCCGCTACGGCACGGCGTTCGTCATCAACGACGTGGCCTACATCTGCTGTGGCGAAAACAACGGCACCAACGTGGTGGACTTCTGGAAGTTTGACGGCACCAACTGGACGCAGCTGCGCGACATTGCCAACACTGACGACGACAACGACTATGACGACGACTACAACATAGCCCGCTCCAGTACCGTGTCCTTCAGCATCAATGGCTTGGGCTACATTGCCACCGGCAACCGCAGCGGAGTAAGCAGCGACTACTGGATGTATGACCCCGACCAAGACCTCTGGTATGGCGACTCGGACGATGACTTCACCCCGATTACCGATGTGCACAACTATCCCTCGGGAGCCTCCTCACGCGATGGAGCCATCTCCTTCAGCAACGGCAGCCGGGGCTACGTACTGACCGGACAAAGCGGTGGCAGCTACTTCGACGACATCTATGAACTCTTGCCCGACGAGGAGGAAGACGTATGATACAGCACAAACAACCACAATATATATATATCATCCAAGTTATGGGCCTGTTGCTGCTACTGGCAGTCACAGGCCTGTCCTGCGGGCAGAAGTCCAACGCCGGCAGTAACCCGAAGCCGCCCTTCAGCTGCCACATCATGCAGGTCAGCGGCGGATACGGCTATGTGGTGATGCACGAGTATGACACCATCATCAGCCAGCCCTTCATCCCCGCACTGAGAGGACGGCAGCCTTTCAGCACAAAGGCCGAGGCTGAAGCCGTAGGAGAATTGGTATGCAGCAAAATGACGGCAGGCAGCCCTCCCACCCTCAGCACAGAGGAAGTGGAAAGCTGCCTGCTGCAAGCCAAGCACTGACCAATAGCCGTCAGCGCACAGCCGGCTGGTGCATGCCTGCCATCAGCAAATCGTTCTGGCGGGCATACTCCAGATAGTGCTTACGGGTGGTGACCGCCTTTTGCGGGTCCATGTCGTAAGAAGCACATATATCAGGACGAGCCAACTGGAGAGCTGCTCCATGCAGCAAGTCGCCTACTATCAGGAAGCCACCTGCCCGGTAAACCGTATGGCCGGGCGTGTGACCTTCGCCGTTCAGTGTCACCACCCCGCCGGGCAGCGTATCATTATAGGCAAACAGATGCAGGCGGTCCTTGTAGGCCTCCATGGTCTTTACCACCTGTGCCTTCTGTTCTTCAGGCATCTGCATCCAGCCGTCATATTCCTGCTGGGCTGCATAGACCTCAGCGCGCGGAAAGACCACCGTGTCGCCCCGCATCATGCCGCCGATGTGGTCACCATGAAAATGAGTCAGATAAAGGTAGTCAATGTCGGCCGGCGCAACACCTGCGGCAGCCAGTCCGTCCATCAGGCGGCAACCGGGTGCACCCACACCGGTATCGAACAAGATATGCTTGCCGTCCACCTCCAGCAAATAGCAACTTACCGACGAAGGTACTCCGTCGGCTATGCCCAGACTGTCCACCAGACTCTGAGGCAACTCGCCAAACAGGCTCAACGGCATCTTGCGCTCCTGGGCATTATCTCTCAGCCAAGTCAGCTTCACTCCGCCACGCTCCATCGTGGCACTGTCCATACAGGCAAACACAGCCTGCCCTTCATTTTCAGCAGGGGCCTGCTTCTGCCCCTTGCTGCTGCAACCGCCACCCATCAGAGCAGCAGTCAGCACACCTGCCAATAGATACATTCCTTTCTTCATTGTCTATCAGATAATTATTACGAAGAACAAAAATTGCGGAAGGCGAGAGCAGAGACAAACAAAAACAAAGTTTTCAAGTTTGACTATGCCGAGCCGTATCCTGTCTTCGCGTAAGCAAATATATGAAAAGGTGAGGAAAAAGGTACTGCAAAACAAGAGTAAAATGTATGGATTTTTATTTCGGGGTCCCCGAAATAGCTATTCACCGAACCCCTGAATAGCTATTCATCGGTCTGGTGAATAGCCATGCGGTGGTCTGAGGAATGACTATGTAGCAGCTTGTGAAATAGCCCGGAGAACATCTGCTCTGCCGCCATACATTGTCCCACCCAAAAGCATACGACCTTTTCATGCAAAACATGCAATGTTTTGAGGTAAAACATTGCCGCTTCCCGGTCAAAACATTGCCTGATTTTCAAACACTAAAAGCCAGGAAAAAAGAATCCCCTTGCCGTCTTCTCCACAAAGGGAAGAAACACGGCAAGGGGATTAAGCCATATAACCGGGGCAACAGCCGCTTACTTCAGCGCAGCCAGTGCCTCTTTGATACGACGAATAGCCTCAACGATATTCTCATCGCTGGTAGCATAGCTCATGCGGATGCACTCAGGTGCTCCAAACGAAGTACCACCCACGCAAGCCACGTGGCCTACTTCGAGCAGGTACATGGCCAAGTCATCGGAGTTGTTGATTTTACGGTCGCCGGCCGACTTGCCGAAGAACGAGCTACACTTGGGGAAGAGGTAGAATGCACCTTGCGGAACGTTCACTTCAAAGCCCGGTACTTCCTTGGCAAGCTTCACAATAAGGTCGCGACGACGCTGGAAGGCCTGACGCATTTCCTCTACCGGAGCCTGTGTACCTGTATAGGCAGCTTCGGCAGCCTTCTGCGATACAGAGCAGGGACCTGAAGTATACTGTCCTTGCAGCTTGTTCACAGCCTTCACAATCCATTCGGGTCCGGCAATGAAGCCGATACGCCAACCCGTCATGGCGTATGCCTTCGACACACCGTTCACGATGACCGTACGGTCTTTCATCGCGGGAATCTGGGCAATGCTGTGGTGACGGCCGATGTAGTTGATGTGCTCATAGATTTCGTCGGCAATGACAATAATCTGCGGATGCTTTTCGAGCACGGCAGCCAATGCAGCCAGCTCCTCGGCGCTGTAGACAGAACCGGTAGGATTGGACGGAGAGCACAGAATCAGTGCCTTGGTCTTCGGAGTGATGGCAGCCTCCAGCTGTGCAGGCGTAATCTTGAAGTCCTGCTCGATGCCGGCAGTCACAATCACAGGCTTACCTTCGGCCAGCTTCACCATTTCAGGGTAGCTTACCCAGTAAGGAGCGGGTACAATCACTTCGTCACCTGGGTTAACAAGTACCAGGATAGTGTTGCACACCGACTGCTTTGCACCGTTGGCACACGAAATCTGGGCAGCAGTATAGTCCAGACCGTTTTCGTTTTTCAGCTTTGCCACAATGGCATTGCGCAGGGCAGGATAACCGGCTACGGGAGAGTAGCGTGAATAGTTCTCATCTATTGCCTTCTTGGCAGCCTCTTTGATGTGGTCGGGCGTATTGAAGTCAGGTTCACCGACACTCAGGTTAATCACATCCACGCCCTGTGCCTTCAGCTCAGCACTCTTTTGAGACATGGCCAGTGTCGCCGATGGCGACAAGCTGTTCAAACGGTCAGATAATTGATTCATGATGTTTCCTTTTTTATAGGGTTGAAATTATTTGTTGAAATGCAAAGTATGTCCCATGCGCTCCTTCTTGGTACGCAGGTAACGTTCGTTGTAGGGATTGGGCGTTGTCTCAATGGGCACAATCTCGGCAATCTCCAGTCCGTATGCCTCCAGACCAACACGCTTCACAGGGTTATTGGTCATCAGGCGCATCTTGTGTACACCCAGTTCGCGAAGGATTTGTGCTCCCACGCCATAGTCGCGCTCGTCGGCCAGATGTCCCAGGCAGAGGTTGGCATCCACGGTGTCCATGCCGTCCTCCTGCAATTTGTAGGCTTTCATCTTCTCCATCAGGCCTATGCCGCGGCCTTCCTGGTTCAGATAGACAACCACACCCTTACCTGCCTTTTCTATCATTTCCATGGCCTTGTGCAGCTGCTCACCACAGTCGCAACGCTTCGAAGCAAAGATATCGCCCGTGGCACACGACGAATGCACCCTCACCAGAATAGGTTCTTCAGGAGTCCAAGTGCCCTTGAACAGCGCTACATGCTCCAGTCCGTTGGACTTCTGTCGGAAAGCAATCAGACGGAAATCGCCATGCTCGGTAGGCATGTGCACTTCCACACCCTTTTCCACTATAGATTCCTGTTTCAGGCGGTAAGCTATCATATCGCGAATGGAAACAAGTTTCAGGCCATACTCATCAGCCATCTTGCGCAATTCGGGTAAGCGGGCCATGGTACCGTCATCGTTCATGATTTCCATCAACGCACCAGCCGGATAAAGTCCAGCCAGACGACACAAGTCGATAGTTGCCTCCGTATGTCCAGCACGGCGCAATACGCCTTTCTCCTGTGCATACAGCGGATTGATGTGTCCCGGACGTCCGAAGGTGGCAGGAGTAGAAGCAGGGTCGGCCAGCGCCTGTATAGTAGCCGCACGGTCGGCAGCCGACACACCAGTCGTACAACCTTCCAGCTTGTCAATGGTCACTGTAAAAGGAGTACCCAGCACAGAGGTATTGTCCAACACCTGATGGGGTAAATCCAATTCCTTGCAACGCGACACGGTAATCGGTGCGCAAAGCACGCCACGTGCATGCTTCAGCATGAAATTCACCTTTTCAGGAGTAATTTTCTCGGCTGCGATTATCAGGTCGCCTTCATTTTCGCGGTCTTCATCGTCTACCACAATGACAAAATTGCCGGCCTTGAACTCTTCAATGGCCTCTTCTATGGTATTCAGCTTTACATTTTCCATATCTTAAAAGTTTTATTGATTCTGCTTTATCGATTGTATGATATGTATCACATCATTGTTGTTTTTCACTATTCTGTCCACATCCTTGCTCAAGCGTATGCGGAACGCCCAGATGCGGAAATAAAAGAACAGCCCTACCGGCACCAGAACACCGCAAAGGATATTGAGCCAATAAGCACGGAAAGGCCGTACATGAGCATGAACAGATATCACCGGATAATTGTTCAACGCAGCCAGCAAGATAGCCGAACGTGTATTCGACATTTCGTCTATCAGCGCCTCCATGCGTTCGTTGATGCCCACCATCACCTCATCGCGTGTAGCCGAGCCCATCCACAATTTGAAATAGTTGGGAGCATGTTTCAGCTGCTTCTGGCTGGCGTATGCACGACACCCTTCCGACAAACGTTCCAATTCGCCGGGCAAGCGGTCATAGTCCGGGTCATGAATAATAACCTCCTTGCGGAACAGATGCCGCTGGCTGCGGATACCCAGCACCTTCTTTATCCAATGTATGTAAGCGTCGGCATTCAGCACCACCGAGTCTTTGTTCGACTTATAAGTAAGGAAAGCCCCCAACGGTGCCAGCACGGCCGTACTGGTCCACATACCCATCCACACTATCCATTTACCGTCGCGGGCCATCTTATAGCCCGTATTGTTAATAATGTAATAGACAATAAATATCAGCACTGACACCACCACCGGCATTCCCAGACCGCCTTTGCGGATAATACCACCCAAAGGCGCACCGATGAAGAAGAATATCAGACAGGCCAATGACAACGTCAGTTTCTCATGCCAGGCCGTCATGTGTCGGCGCAAGTTATACTGAGACTGCGATACATTGAAGCTCTTGAAGCTCCAGTCACTTCCGGCACTCTCAGCCCTGCTCACAGCCGTACTCAATATCTTCTGTTTCTGCAACAATGTAGAAGCCTGAAACAGGCTGTCCACACTATAATTGCCAACAAGTGCTTGATTAATTTTCAAGGTATCTTCCTTGGTCAAGGTAGCAGTCGTCTTATTGTAAGTGCCCTGCATGGCTTCCTGATAATAAGCCCTGCCTATACTGTCGTTTCTGCATGCCATCGAATCAATATCGGCCTGCAAGGTTCTCATATTCTTACTGTTCGATTGCCCGCTCATGATACCTTCATCGGCCATGTTGAAGTCCGAGTCAAACTCTATGATAGCATGCTTCTCCCTGAAACTTTCACGACGATAAGGTACATTCTTCTGACTCATGTTCTGCGACTTCAAGTTCTCAAACTGCTCGCCGCTATACAGATGCAGGTACAAATGCTGCTTGTCGGCCGTCATCTCCAACTTTCCAGAGTCCGACTTGATGATTTGCGCATTCTCAAAGCCCTTCTCAAAGTTGTATATCAATACGTCGTAAAGCATACCCGTCTTGCGGTCCTTCTTCTTCACATACAGATTGTAACCGTCTATTTCATCATAGAATACTCCTTCGGGAATATCCAGTTCAGGCGACTTCTGACGCATGGAAATCAGCAATGTCCACAGTTTGGTCTGTGCCTGCGGCCCTATGATATTCTGGAAATAAAAAGAAACGCAACAGATAAAAGCTATAAAGATAATAAGCGGCTGCATGATGCGCAACAAGGAAATACCGGCCGCCTTCATGGCCAGCAACTCAAACCGCTCACCAAAGTTACCAAATGTGATAAGTGCCGCCAACAAAATGGCAAGCGGCAAAGACGCCGGTACCAACGTCAAAGCCGAATAAAAGAAGAACTGGGCAAGCACCGTCATCTCAAGTCCCTTTCCCACCATTTCATCTACATAGCGCCACAAAAACTGCATCATGAAGATGAAAAGGCATATAAAGAAAGTCCCTGCAAACAGCATGCAGAAGCTCTTCAATATAAAGATATCTAACTTTTTTATGCGCAGCATGTTACTCGTTTCATACTAATGAAAGCACAAAAGTAGCACAAAAAAGGGAGTACGTAAAATTTTTAATTGAAAGTTAACTAAAAGCCGCACGTACGGCGCAACGTCTCCACTTGTGAATCCCACAACTCACGCATATCCGCCACATCGGCCACATCGGCAAAATCTGTTATTTCCAGCACAAAATCATTCGTCAGCTCGCTATTCGTCATTTTCAGCTCAAAATACTCCCGCGGACTTTCCACGTCCCGCCACTTAAAGCGGATAAACGAATAGGCCCGCAACGCCACAATGTCCGCTTCACGCTTCTCTGTCTTTCCCCAGAAAAAGGTCACATGCTTATTGCCAGATTGTACCCTGTCGGCAAACCAGCCTTCCAAACCGCTTGGCGTACTTATCGCTGTCCACAAAATACTTTTGGAAGTTGCATTCAATAGATATTCCAAGTGAACTTTTTGTCTTTCCATAGTCTTTTTATCTGCTTTTTCTATTGCGACGCCAAGATAGACACTTTTTTCTAATTAAAGAAAATTATTTCCTCTTTTTTATATACTCTTACGCCATAACAAAAAGAGGTATATTCCCCCATTTTTCCAAAAAAACAGCCTCCCCAACCCAATTTTGCACTAAAAACGCCATAAAAACACAAAAAAGTTCACTTTTCTTTTGGCAATTCAAAATTAAGCTCTACCTTTGCACCCGCAATCGAGAAACGATGGCGGGATAGCTCAGCTGGTTAGAGCGCATGATTCATAATCATGAGGTCCCCGGTTCAATCCCGGGTCCCGCTACCAAAAAGATTTAGACTGTTAGGTGGCTTCCACACTTGGCGGTCTTTTTTTATGTCCATACAGCACCCCCTAACAGGTACGCCCACCTGCTCCACCCGTCTGTGAGAGCACGACCACTATCCGACCAACAAGCTCTCGTAAACTATCTTCACCAGAAAAATCCCGAGAACAATTATTATTATAGGTCTGGCAACACCCTTTCCTCTACTTATAAAATAGTTAGCCCCTATATAATTACCCGCAATACCAAATAAGGAAGCTACAATAGCCAAAGGAAATACAACCGAGCCACTGGATAAAAATACCGTGAGCGCAGCCACATTGGTTGAAAGATTGATAATTTTAGTCGCGCCAGCCGCCTCTTTCAACGTCAACCTCGCCACATACACCAGCAGCAAGATAAGAAATGTTCCTGTCCCAGGGCCATAAAACCCGTCATAAATACCTATTACAAGAGCTATCGCCGCAGAAAGTACAACCGACTTGAAAGGCGAAAAAGGAGGTTTGGAGTTTTCTATCGACTTGGCCTTTATCACAAAAACGGCCGTCACTGGAATGATAACCAGCATCAGGCTCTTAAAAATATCAGCCGGCACAGACAGAGCCAATTTTGCTCCAAGCCACGAACCGGCCAAAGCAGTAAAAACAGATGGAAGCACATGCGGCAAATTAACAAGACCTTTCTTCAAGAATCTATAAGTAGCCACAAAAGTACCCATACAGGCACTGAATTTATTTGTTCCAATAGCATAATGAGCCGGCAAACCGGCTATCAGATAGGCCGGCAACGAGATAAGCCCACCACCACCTGCAATCGCATCTACAAAGCCGGCAATAAAAACCAAAGGGCAAATAATGATATACTCTAACATGAAAGAATCACACTTATCAAAGGAAACTACTATACGATTCAAACAAAAGCAATCACATCCAATACTTCCTACAATGACACATACTTTATATTTTATGCATCAAGGAAGCAAAATCTGCTCATTGAAAGGCGAACCATAACATAATGAATAAAAAATGCTCTTGGCAATCCTTACCGATTGTACTCATTCAGCACTTTTTCCGCCTCCACCTTGTCCTGCCGCAGACGCTCCGTCAGTTCTTCCAAAGAATCAAATTTCAGTTCTGCCCGCAGGCGACGAACAAAAAATATACGCATCGGACAATGGTAGATGTCTGCATTAAAATGAAAAATATGCACTTCTATGCTGCGGTCCGTACCATTGTTCAGCGTAGGCCTATAACCGATGCTCAACATTCCGCCATAGCAAGTGCCCTGCACTTCAACCCTGACGGCATATACACCGTCAGCCGGCACCAGTTTATCCACATCGCCAACCTGCAGATTTGCCGTAGGAAATCCCAGCTTACGACCTACCTGATGTCCTTCCACCACCTTACCTGACAGGAAATACTCATAGCCCAGCAAGGATGCGGCCTGCTCCACCTCACCAGCCTCCAGCAAACGCCTTACAGCCGACGAGCTGACCGCTCTCTCCCCCTCGCGCAGACATGGACCAGCCGGAATCACATCCATCCCCAGCTCACGTCCATACGCCACATAATCCTCAAACCCTTCACTACGGTTATGCCCAAACCGATGGTCATAACCTATCAGCAAGGCCCGGATGTTATAACGGTTCTTCAGCACCTCCATAAAATCATGAGCCGACAAAGCGGCCAGGTAAGGCGTAAAGTCCAGTGTCAGGCAATAATCCACCGCCGTAGCACTCAGCAGCTCCACTTTCTCTTCATAGGTAGTCAGCAGCTTCGGACAGAATTCCGGCTGAATAACCTTGCGCGGGTGCACCGGAAACGTAATGACAGCCGACGCCCATCCCCGTTTGCGTGCCTCCGCACACACCTGATCTATGAGATGCCGATGCCCCCGGTGCACACCATCAAAGAAGCCAATGGTAGCCACACTTGGCAGATTATTTGAACAGATGGCTCCAATCTTCATGTGCAACAGGAGTATAAGTAGCTATGCCCAGTGTTTCTGCCGCACGGCAGTTCATGGGCGAATCATCAATGAAAAGAGTCTCATGCGGATCAATGCCCGTATCATCCAATACTTTCCGGAAAATGGCCACATCGGGCTTTGCCATTTTCATTTCAAATGAAAGGAATATATGCTCAAAATAATCCTCCACCCTGAATCCCTTATAAGGGAAGGCATGCTTGCACGACCATTCCCAGTGAATATCATTGGTATTGCTCAACAAGTAAACAATGTAATTCTTGCGTAAATTAAGCAAAAGGTCGAGCTTGTAAGTAGGGATAGTTACCAGAAAACTGTTCCACGCCTGGTCTATCTGTGCATCTGTCACCGGCTTGCCAATCCTTTCCCTTATCTTCTCGCGAAATTCAGCAGCCGCAATCAATCCCTTCTCATGATTCAGAAAGAAATCCTGCTGATGGCACACATCGAGCATGGCGTCTACATTCTCCAGTCCCAGGCGTCTGAAATTCTCAATACAGCGCTCCCGATCCAAGTCTATCAATACGCCACCAAAATCTACCACCAGATTCTTAATACCTTTCATTTCCATATTTTCTATCCTTATTTCAATTTTTTCTTTTTCAGTCGTTTCACCAAACGTACTATTTCACCCGCCCAGAGCACCAGCGAGGTGGAACCTATAATCTCCAGCCACGTCAGGGCATCGAGCGGTACAGTGCGGAATACACTGCCACCAAACTGCACTATCAGGAATTGCCCAACCAGTATGGCCGCCACAATGAGTTCCATGCCATACGATTTGGAAATGTTCCTGAACGCCGAATCCGCCGTACCAAATACACGAGCATTAAACAGGTTCCAGAACTGCAACATGACAAAGAACGTAAAGAAGACAGTAAGGCGGCGGGGCGTCATACCTCCCTCCAGCTGATGGAACGTAAAGAGCATACCCATCAGCACCACCAAGAACAGCAGTCCCATACCCAGAATATTGTAACGCATGGGCCGGGTTATGATGAAGTCACTGCTGCTACGCGGCTTTTCCTCCATCACGCTCTCGCTGGGAGGAATAGAAGCCAAAGCCAGTGCGGCAAAAGTATCCATAATTAGGTTCACCCATAACATCTGAGTTACCGTAAGCGGCAATTCCGTACCAACAAACGAGCCCAGCAATACAATAAACAACGCCACAAAGTTAATGGTCAGCTGGAATACGATAAACCGCTGTATATTCTTGTAGAGCGAACGTCCCCACATGACTGCCGTCCCGATGCTGTTGAACGAATCGTCGAGCAGTGTAATATCACTGGCCTCCTTGGCCACCGAAGTACCCGTACCCATCGACAGACCTACCTGTGCATGGTTCAGAGCCGGTGCATCATTGGTTCCGTCGCCCGTCACAGCCACCACCGCACCTTTCTTTTGCAACAGCTGTACCAGCCGCTGTTTATCCGTGGGGCGCGCCCGCGACATCACTTTCAGGTCCATCACCCTATCCAGTGCCTCTTCGTCACTCAAAGCTGCAAAATCGGCTCCTGTAATACGGTTACGTTCCGTATCTTCCGGTGTCCACAACCCAATCTGGCGGGCTATCTCCGTAGCCGTACCCGGCGTGTCACCGGTCACAATCTTCACACTGATACCTGCCGAACGGCACTTCTGCACAGCGGCCGGCACATCAGGACGAATAGGGTCGCTGATAGCCACAATACCTATAAAAGTCAAGCCTCCGTTTTCCACCAATGCCGCGCAATCAGTTTCCTTCGTATCCCCCAGCGGCTTGTATGCCAACGCCAGCGTACGCATGGCCTTGTTCTGATAGCCCAGCAATTCGGCTTCATAGCGCTGCTTTGTCTCTGCTGTCAGGTCGCATTTCTGCATCACTATCTCGGGTGCCCCTTTCACATACAGCACCTGCTGTTTCAACAGCGGCGAGCTTACCAGTGTAGCCATGTATTTCCGCTCCGTAGAGAAGGTCAGCTGACTGGTTACCTGCGCAGCTTCGCGCAAGGCCATGCAGTCTTTTCCCTTACCGGCCAGCCAAAGCAGCAAGGCCACCTCCGTGGGATTACCCACTCCTTTTGGCTTCTCACCCGGCGCATCCGTCTCCACAAATGCCGTAGAGTTGGCGCAAATGCTTTCGGCCACCAGGTCTTCATCGTTCACTTCCATGCGTCCTTCCTGCACCTGCATCAGGTTCTGTGTCAGCGTTCCGGTCTTGTCCGTACAAATCACCGTTATGGCTCCCATTGTCTCGCAGGCGTGCATCTTGCGCACCAGGTTATTGGTAGCCAGCATACGCCTCATGTTCAGCGCCAGACTCAACGTCACACTCATGGGCAGTCCCTCGGGCACAGCCACCACAATCAGCGTCACAGCCATCATGAAATACTGCAACGTGGCCTGCAAAGCCGGCATCCAGTCGCGGAATGTATGGAAGGATGAGAAATCATAATGCAACAACACGTCTTTCACGAAGAATACGGCAAAAGCCAGTCCGGCTACCGTAAAACCTATCTTGCCTATCAGGTTGGCCAATTTGGTCAGCTGTATATTAAGCGGTGTGGGTTCCGTATTCTGTTCCGAACTCTGTCGGGCCACCTTGCCTATCTCGGTAGCATCGCCCACGGCTTCCACCGTCATCACACCGTGCCCGTCTACCACCGTAGTACCCCTCAGCACATGATTGGATGGATAAGTGGCCTCACTGTCAAAGTCCGCCTCTACCGTTGTCTTGTTCACTACCGGCTCTCCGGTCAGGTTCGACTCATTGACCTGCAACGAAATGGCTTCCAGCAAACTACCGTCGGCAGGCACTTCCTCACCGGTCTCCAGCATCACGATGTCGCCTACCACCACATCCTTGCGTGGCACCTGCTGCACTTTACCGTTGCGCACCACCTTGACCAGTGTTTCTTCGTTAACGGCATTCAGCAAATCAAACTTCTTGCCAGCATCGTATTCAAAGAAAAAGCCGATACCCGTAGCCAGCAGAATGGCAAATATGATACCGATTGTCTCGGCATACTCATTTTCCATAATGGAAATAATCAATGAAAACAGTGCCGCCACCAGCAAAACCCTTACTACAGGGTCCTCAAATTTCTCTAAGTACAGTTTCCACAATGAAGGTCGTTTAGGAGGTGTCAGCAGATTGATACCGTGTTCAGTGCGACTACGACGCACTTCTTCGTCGGTCAGGCCGGCGTAATGATGATGATTCTCTTTGGTTATAGCCATATAAGTTACTTGAGGTTAGAATTAACGCCGCAAAAATACAACAATAATTGCAAGATAGCCAAGTTATTGACGAGATTTCTTCAAAAGCCAAGCACGCGGTTGTCCAAGAAAAAACAGCCCTTGTCCGAACAAAATACACGAAAACATTGTTTACATACATGTATAAACCATCAAAAAAAGAATAAGATTATGGACAAGTATGTATGCACCGTTTGCAATTATGTGTATGACCCCGAATTAGGCGACCCCGAAAGCGGCATCGCTCCCGGCACTGCGTTTGAAGACCTTCCCGAAGACTGGGTATGCCCCCTCTGCGGCGTAGGCAAGGACGAATTTGAAAAAGAATAACAGAAACAAATTCTTTCTGAAACAAAAAGAAACGAGCCATAGCCCGGCGGAGTCTTTTCTCCTACAAGCTATGGCTCATTCTTTTCTTCCTTGGCCAAGTGCACCCACCTCTCCAAAGAAGCATATTTCAGTCATTCGACCTCTCAGGAAGCCTTCTTTTCCTTGATGTCGCTGCTGGCTTCTACCACGTTCACCACATAGTCGCCCAGCTTCTCACACTCGGCAATGATGTCCATGTAGTACACACCCATCTGATAGCTGTACTCCTTGTTGTTCACATCCACTATGTTCTGGTTCTTCAACTGGTTACGATAATTGTTTATCTCATTTTCCAGATTGAACGACTTGTTCACGTCAATGCTCTGGTATTCCGAGTGCTCAGGATGATCCAGCACCACAATCATCTGTGCCAGTGCTTCATCGGCCAGCTTCATCATAAAGTGGATATGCTCATACTGCTTCTCTATAAAGTCCTGGTTCGACTGCCTGCGCCGGTTGATGGTACGCGCCAGGTTATAACAGCTGTCACCAATGCTTTCTATTTCTGTCACCTCGCGCAGCATAGCCCTGATTTGCAGCTTACTTTCCGAACTCAGCCTGCCTTCCGACACCTTGTTCAGGTAATTTGCAATCTCCAGTTCCATGCTGTCGCTGATATTCTCGTATTTCTCAATCCGGCTGAACACCTGGTTAAAGTCGTCGTCCTTTTCCGTATGCAGCAGGGTCCTCACCATACCGAACATGCGGTGCGTACGCTCGGCAAACAGATGAATTTCCTTGCTGGCCTGAAGTATGGAAAGCTCGGCTGTAGACAGCATACCACCCGTAATGAAGCGCAGCCTGTACTCCTCGTCCTGCTCCTTCTGCGGAATGATGGCACACACCGTACGTTCTATAAACTTCACAAACCAAATAAGAATCAGCACATTGCAGATATTAAAGCAAGTATGGAAGGCCGACAGCTTGAATGAAACAGCCACAGCCGGATCATTGCTGCCCATCACATTTTCCACAAACCACGATACGCCCTCTGTGAACGGCACAAACAGGAACAGCACCCAGATGACACCAAATACATTGAACACCAAATGCGCCAATGCCGCCCGCCGGGCCTGTGTATTTCCGGTCAGGGCCGCCAGATTGGCCGTAATGGTAGTACCGATATTCTCACCCAGCACCAGTGCCGCACCCAATTCAAAGCTAATCCAACCGTTAGCACACATAATCAGCGTAATAGCCATCGTAGCAGCCGATGCCTGCACAATCATGGTAAGCACCGTACCTATCAGCACGAAAAGTATGATGGAGAAGAATCCCATGTCCGTATAGTCCTGCACAAAAGCCAGCATGTCAGGGTTCTGACTCAGGTCGGGCGCATTGTCCTTCAGGTAAGACAAGCCCATGAACAGGAATGAGAAGCCGAAAATAAACTCACCCAGCGACTTGCGGTTACTCTTCTGCGAAAACAGCAGCGGAATGCCAAACGCCAGTAAAGGCAGGGCGAAAGCCGCTATGTCCACCTTGAATCCCAGTGCCGATATAATCCACGCCGTCACCGTTGTACCGATGTTGGCACCCATGATTACACCGATAGATTGCGACAATGTCAGCAAGCCCGCATTTACAAAGCTCACCACCATCACCGTAGTGGCCGAGGAGGATTGAATCAATGCCGTAATCAGCATACCCGTCAGTACACCGGTCACCCGGTTAGTCGTCATGGCCGTCAGAATTCTTCGGAGCCGGTCGCCCGCAAACTTCTGAAGTCCTTCACTCATAATCTTCATTCCGTAGAGGAATAGCGCCAGCGAGCCAAGCAGCTTTAAAAAATCATAAAAAGAATACTCCATCTTTAATTAATGAAAGGGTTTCTTTGCTTCATCTGTTATTACCTCTACCTTTAACGGGTAAATCACTCCCTAAAAACGAAAGGTTATGAAACACATGTTACAAATTTGTTGCAAAAATAATAATATTTATAAAGATTTCCCCATCGGGAGCTCACTTTTGGATATTTATTACGGTTTTAATCTCAATTTCCCCTATCAGGTAGTCAGCGCCCGGGTCAACAACAAATCCGAAGGACTGAATTTCCGGGTCTACAACAACAAGGACGTGGAATTCCTCGACGTACGCAACCATTCAGGCATGCGCACCTATGTGCGCTCGCTCTGCTTCATTCTCTACAAGGCTGTCAGCGAGCTGTTTCCGCAAGGGAAGCTCTATGTGGAGCACCCCGTGTCAAAAGGTTACTTCTGCAACCTGCGCATCGGACGCCCCATCGAACTGGAAGACGTCATCGCCATCAAGAAGCGCATGCAGGAAATCATTGCCGAAGACATTCCCTTCCACCGCACCGAATGCCACACCACAGAAGCCGTACGCATCTTCAGCGAACGGGGCATGACCGATAAAGTAAAGCTGCTCGAAACCTCCGGCGACCTCTACACCTACTATTACACACTGGGCGACACCGTAGACTACTACTATGGTAACCTGCTTCCCAGCACCGGCTTCATCAAGCTGTTCGACCTTGTGAAATACTACGACGGCCTGCTCCTGCGCATCCCCAACAAGGAGAACCCCAATGTGCTCGAAGACGTGGTGAAACAGGAGAAGATGCTCGATGTGTTCAAAGAACATCTGCGCTGGAACCACATCATGGGGCTGAGCAATGTAGGCGACTTTAACCTGGCCTGCATGAACGGACACGCCACCGAACTCATCAACGTGGCCGAAGCCTTGCAGGAGAAAAAGATAGCCCAGATTGCCGACGAAATCTACAACCGCAGCCTGAACGGCAACAAGGTGAAACTGGTGCTCATCTCCGGCCCGTCCTCGTCAGGCAAGACAACTTTCAGCAAGCGTCTGTCCGTACAGCTCATGACCAACGGCATACGTCCCTACCCCATAGCCATGGACAACTATTTCGTCAACCGCGAGGACACTCCTCTCGACGCCAACGGTAACCATGACTACGAGTCGCTCTATGCCCTCGACCTCAAGAAGTTCGAAGAAGACATGCAGGCACTGCTGCGGGGCGAGGAGATAGACCTGCCCACCTTCAACTTCACGACCGGCAAACGGGAATACAAGGGCAACAAACTGCGCATCGACGAGCATACCGTGCTCATCCTCGAAGGCATCCACGCCCTGAATCCCGAACTCACGCCGCAGATTCCTGCCGAGAACAAATTCAAAATCTATGTTTCGGCCCTGACCACCATATCGCTCGACGACCACAACTGGATTCCTACCACTGACAACCGCCTGGTACGCCGCATCATACGCGACTACAACTACCGCGGCTACTCTGCCCAGGAAACCATATCGCGCTGGCCCAGCGTACGTGCCGGCGAGGACAAGTGGATATTCCCCTATCAGGAAAACGCTGACGTCATGTTCAACTCGGCCCTGCTCTTCGAGTTTGCCGTACTGCGCAGTCATGTGGAACCCATTCTGAACAGCGTGCCCCGCAACTGCCCCGAATATGGCGAAGCCTACCGCCTGCTCAAGTTCATCAAATACTTCACCCCTGTGCAAGACAAGGAAATACCGCCCACATCGCTCCTGCGCGAATTCTTGGGAGGCAGCAGTTTCAAATACTAAAGCGGCCAACAGCACACAGATGACACAGATTTAGACTAATTTTCACAGATTTATTGGTCACCTGCCCAATTATATCCACGTGGTCATCTGTTCTATCTGCGTCATCTGTGTGCCCTTCAAGTACAACGTAAGAAAAAACAGTTTACCTTTGCCCAACAAATACTCAAATTACAAAGCAAAATGAAAAAAACAATGACCCTCCTGCTGCTGGCCGTCACCCTGCTGTGTAGCCATGCCTACGCCCAAAACCGCGGCAGCGAACTGATGAAACAGGCCGAAACAAGCCTTTCGCAAAACGAGTATGTCAAGGCACGCTATCTCTTCCTGCAAGCCTACAGTGCCTTTATCCAGCAGGCCAACTATGCCAATGCCGTGAAGTGTGCCGTACAGACAAGCGCCCTCTACCACCGCGAAAACTACTACAAAGAAGCTTTCGACGTGCTGAGAGCTGCCGAACAGAATATCCTTTCGGCCAACCAGCAGAATGCACAGACACTGGCCACCCTGCGCTTCCCCATCACCAAGGAACGCCTGCGCATGTACATCAAGCTGAAAAACACCATACGCGCCAAAGACCAGCTCGGCCAACTCGAAGAACAGGCCAAGGCCGCCGGCTGCGACTCACTGAGCAACGACCTGCTTTATACGCAGGCCACCTACTACTACACCTTTGGCCAAAACCAGCAGGGCGATGCCGCTTTCAACAAGCTGGTGGCTCAGTACAACAACCAGAAGAAGTACGACCAGGTAAAGGAATGCTACAAGACCCTCATCAGCATAGGCCGCAGTGCCAATAACTCCGCACTGGTGTCACGCACCTACGAAAACTACATTGCCTGGAGCGACTCCGTGCAGGCACTCATTGCTCGCGACGACTACAACGTACTGAAAGCCAAGTACGACGAAAGCCTGGCCACCATCCAGGACAAAGACTCCTCGCTCTCATCGCGCCAGTACATCATTGTCGGACTCTGCATTCTGGCTGCCATCCTGGCTGCCGCACTGGTGTTAGGCGCCATCGTATTGCTGCGCTTCATCGCCCTCACCCGCAAGCAGAAGAAAGCCATCGAAACCGCCAACCAGCACAACGAACTGAAGACGCAGTTCATACAGAATATCTCAGCACAAATGGAGCCCACACTCGGCAAGCTGGAGCCCACCAACCCCAGCGTACAGGCCCTGCGCTCCTTTACGGCACACATTCAGGAGTTGTCCGACCTGGAGAGCAACCTGTCGCAACCCTACGAAATGGAAGAGCGGAATGCCTGCACCTTCTGCGAAGGACTGATGGAGCAAATCAAGCCCCTGACCGCCGAAGGCGTTACCCTCACCGTCAACGCTCCCAAACTGAGTGTGAAGGTCTGCACCGAGCCTCTGGAAAAGCTTCTTCTCCACCTGCTCAAGAATGCCGCTGCCTACACACCTGCCGAAGGCAAAATCTGGCTGGACTACAAAAAACGTGGTGCGCATACCCAGCAGTTCATCGTTACCGACACGGGCTGTGGCATTCCTGAAGACCGCCGCGAAAACCTCTTCAAACCCTTCAGCGAAGTACGCGACCTGACCCAAGGCGACGGACTGGGCCTGCCCATCTGCTCGCTCATGGCCACCCGCATGAACGGTTCCCTGAGCATCGACACTGCCTACACCAAGGGAACGCGCTTCGTACTGGAGCTGCATGTCTGATAAAACAAGTGCGGACTGCATGTGCTGCCCCTATTCCGTCGGGCAGTCCGGCAGTCCGCATCTGCAAGTTTAGCACTTGCCAAACTCAATTCCTTTATTTCTCGAAAATAACAGTGACGAAGCTGATAGCAGGTAGATAAACTTTCACTGTACCATCCGTTACTTCAGCCTTACTTTCCTTCATGCAGTCCTGTGTATTGGTGACAAATACCTTAACCGACTTCACACCATCCGGCAATCCCGAGATGACGGCATGGCGGTCAGCACCATTATTCACCATGTGAACGGCATACTCACCGCGTGCAATGTTGCCAAATGCAGCTGCATTCACATGTTTATTGTCATTGGTAAAAGCCAGTGCCAGCGCATCGGCAGGAGTAGAAGCCAACTGCTTGATGTTCCAGAAGCGTTGCGTAGGACGCAACGGACCGGTGGAACGACAGATGCCATCCCCCCACAACAAAGAATAATCAGAAGTGAGCTGCCATTGCAGGATGGATAGCGGCTGACAGATGGCACAGATACGTGTATAAAGATTTATTTCATACAAAGCAAAGGTTGATTCATTGAAGATTTCGGAATACATGTGTGCCGCAGCATCCGTACTTCCCTCACCAACCAGCAAGGGTACATTGATCTGCCGGGCAGCGTCTCTCCACTTTACCAGTGTTGAGTCATCGCATCCCCTCCAGGAATGGAAAGAAACGGCACCAATATACGGCAGGCAAGCTGGGTCATTCAATGCAGGAAGAATAAAATCGAAGGTCGTGGCATCGGAGTTATCACCCAGCAACATCTTTGTCGGCAGATTCAATTTCGCCAGGTAAGCACCAAACTCTTTGATAAAATCGGCATGTTCTTGCGGAGTAAACAATACATCAATGCCCAAGTCAGACTCATTGAACGAAAACATGACAAATTCTACCCCGTGATACTTTTTCATGTAAACCAGATAATCAGCTATCGACTTGAATATTTTTTCTTTCTTGGCCTGATTCAATCGGTGAGCAGCTATATTTCCGCGAGGTTTGTCGAAATCACCCTCAACGGCCCAACGGGGCGGAAACCAGGTGCTCAAGATAACCGGCATACCAATCTGCTTCAAACGGACGGCCATATCAATACTTCTTTTCAGACGGTCAGTTTCACCATTCTTCAATATGTTTTCAATGGGATTCATATCCTCTTCAGGATGCCAGGCACTCCACGGAAATTCCACCCTGCCATAAGCAACACGCAGGTTGTTCAGGCAATAGTCCACCACCTTGGGGTCAGCAGACGGATTCTGCATACGGAAGTTGCCGCCAAAACCGACAAACAGACTACCCGGTTTCTGTACATCAACCGCAATATTCGCATCAGAGTGATCTATCACACCTGTGGCATACAGTTCCATCCCGATGGAATTACGATCGCCCTTTTTCAATGAAGAAGCCAGTTGAATATACACCACCTGGTTGCCATCCTCCGCTTTCACAAAGAACTTCACCGAACGTTCAAACGTCAGCTCCAGCTTTCTTGTGGGAGCAGTAACGGCTATCTTTCTCCCGCTACGCTTGATTTTGGCATCGGCATAATGTTCGGCCGGAAAGGCCAAACAGAAATAAGCAGCCTGGTTGAGCGTCGTATCGGAAGCCATGTCGATATGAATGCCAACACGTTCCTTTGCCAAATCCACCACCTTCTGGGTAAACTGCACCTTACGCATGGAAGTAATCACTTCCTGACTGTTTCCATCGCGGTGATAACGGGGCCGCACCTGTTTTTCCTTACCGGTGATTTCCATATTACCATCCAAGTCACCCACCCGCAAAGTAGACTCAAAATCAATCAATTCACCATCCACTCGCACACCGGTGATGTTACTCCAGGCCATCACCTCCGTCTGTGCTACCAACATCGACGCCTGAAAGCAGCCTATCAACGCCAGCAATCCAATCTTCAATAATCTCATGTTTTTCATAACTATATAAATTTATATTGCTGTCCGATAAAAATTTATCTAAGGCATAAAA